>Ga0136846_1240098_pt1 | contig 19849 bp, 19 predicted proteins | sample HopSoiMetagenom2_FD_96841 | JGI IMG/M metagenome (GOLD analysis project Ga0136846, IMG submission 96841) | Grasslands soil microbial communities from Hopland, California, USA - 2 Assembly 2016 (version 4) | ecosystem: Environmental > Terrestrial > Soil > Grasslands | place: USA: Hopland...
CCATCGCGATCGCGCGTGAGGACGCCGAGCAGCACGTGTTTGGGAAAACCGCCGAAGTCGGGCGCGCAGATTGCCATGTCGCCGTACATCAGCATCTTGAAGTCGGTGTAAGTGTCGATGACATCCAGCAGGAAGTCGTAGTAGTACTGCACGCCTCGCGGCGCAGCGGTGAACTGCGCCTGCAGGCCGTTCAGCACGCGCACCCACACCGGCGCGGGGTCCGCGGCGAACACGCCTCCGAGAAACGCGGCGCACCGCGGGAAGATCTTGGCAAGCGCGGCGGTCAGCGGGACGAGCGTCGCGGCCGACGCCGTCACGTATGCGGTCGCGATCGCCGCCGGCGTATCGGCACCGGGCATCATGATTGGCCGCACGGCGACGATGGCGTCAAGGTCGCGAGCCGCCATGTCGGGCGTGTCGAACGGCGCCTGCAAGCGCGCGGCGCTTCGCCGATCGGTCAGCAAAACGCGCGGGGTGTTGACCGCGTCTTTTCCCAAGTTGTCGCAGTCGGCGCCAGTGCAGAGATCCGGATCCCGCACGAAGCTTTCCATATAGAGGACGGCGACCATCGATTCGAGAGCGAAACCGGTTCGGCCGGTGAACGAGTCCAGGCCGATCGCCCGCTGATCCCGGTCGCCAGCCTTGACCAGTTCGAAGAGCGGCATGCGCACCCGCATGGGCGCCGCACCGCCGAAAAACGGCTCGTATACGGGGGCGCCTTCGTCGTAAGGCTTGAAGCGGTCGTAGACGACGTCGGCGCCGAAGCGAAACAAGTCGCCGTCAGTCGTCCCGCCGATGCCTTTGGTGACGCGGATCCTGAACTCGGCCAGTGACGGCCTGAGTCCGCAGCAGAGGCCGACTCCGATCTCTCCGACGCGCGTCAGACGTTCCTGATCGTCCAGGTAGTTGCCCAGCGTGTTCAACTGTTCGTGAGTGAGAACCTGGTTCTTCTCGAAGATGTTGAACCCGGTGGTGATTTCGTCGAGGCTCTTCATTACGTCCGCCATGTGTTCTACTCCTGCGCCCACGTCCTACTCATCGGCCGGCGCGTCGCCGAGCGCCCTCCGGCCAAGGAGGAACTTGGGCATGCCCTCCGGGCTCTCACAGTCCGCAAGCTTTGCTTGCGGATACACGTTCTTTACCGACTCGAGCACGTCTCTCAAACGTTCGAGCGCGCCGCTGGCTTCAGCGTCCGGTCCCGCCGTGATCCAGGCGCGATAGGCCTGATCGAGACGCTGTTGGTCTTCGCGTCCAATCCAGCACACCTTTGGCAATATGTGCGCAGGCGTTTCGGCGCGGATCACACTCTCGACGAATTCGCGAAAGGCCATGCTCGTGAACCGTCCGGCATCCGCCGGGAGGATGACGTGGATTCGGTACGAGTACGGGTCGTCGTCCGCGCAGCCGTCGCAGTCCGCGTTGCCGCAGATCCGCAGCAGGTGGGCGTCGACCGTGGACCGGAGCAGAAAGTTTTCGATGACGAACAACCCTTCCCGGCCATAGTGCCGGCGGACGAACTCGAGGCAATCGTCGATCGCCATCTCGAGCGCCGCGGCGTCCTTGAAATGACCACCGCTCCGCGCGACCGTCTGGCCGCCGGCATCGACGATCGTGAAGCTACCGGTGCCGTCGGCTTCGAGTTGACGAACGTAGGCGGAAGGCACTTGTGCCGTCTCGAGTGCGCGATCCATGCCCGCCTTTGCGTCAGCAGCGGTCGCGAACCCGAAGGGCGCTTCGAGAAGAACGGCATCCCCGGCTTCATTCGTGATCTGAAATCGGCGATCACCGGGCCCGAGATCGACGATATTGGCGTTCGCATCTTTGGGCACGGTGCTCATGTCGCGCCGGCCGGCGTCCGTCATGTCGAGCAGCAGGCACAGCCGGCGCTCGAGACCTGAGACGCTCGTGGAGTCCCACAACGACGTCGCGGGCACCGTGTCGTCGTACGAGCCGCCGCGATCACCGCCCATCTCCGGATACGTCCCGAGGAACCGGCACTTGTGGCGCCGCAGCGTGCGCGAGGAGGCGCCGAGCGCTGCCTGCACGGCGTCGGCGTATTCATGGAACTGCTCGCCGTACCGCGCGATCAGGTGATCGAGAAAGCGATGTCGGCGATCTTCGTGAACGTCCACCGACTCGTCGACGTTGGTCCGCAGCAGGTCGAGCACCAGCTGTCGGGCCGCCGCGCGGGCGGCGGGCTTGTCGAGGCCCGGATCGGGAGTCACGTCGTAGACGGCTTCGAACTCGCGCAGCGTATCGACCGCCTGATAGAAGTAGGTCTTCTCCATCGCGGGATCGATCGAGAACAGATCGCCGAAGCGGTCGAGCTGCGCGCAGAAGTCAGCGAGAATTTGATCGAAAAAGAGCAGATAGGCCTTCAACTGCCGCGCGAGCGCCTGCCGCCGCGTGTCAGCCGCGGGGTCGAGCCCCGCCTCGCCAATGCCGTACGTCTGCGGAAAATGATTCTGCAAGGAGTAGTAGCGGCCCGCGTCGCGCGGACGACCGAGCGGGATCGGCCAATCTTCGATTCGTTGCGTTTCGAGCTTCGCCGTCGCCTTTTCCGACACATCTTTGTATCTCGCTTCGACGGTCGCCTTGATGGGCGAGACCGGCACCTCGCTCTTGTAGTAGACGAGACGGGATGTGTCGCGCGCGAGCGTCGGCTGTTTGCGCGGGTCGACCGGCACGACCCACTTGTCCGGCATCGTCGTCGCGCCCCTTGGCGTGATGAGCAAATCACGGATGGCGCGGACGCCCTCGATGTCCATCACGACGTTGATCACGTCCGACAAGCGGATGGCCGTCGGCAGGTTCGCGGCGTCGACCTCGTCATCTTTGATGAAGCCGGTGCGCAGGCGCGGGCCGTCGAAGATCTCCTCCACCTGATACAGCGACCCATCAGCGTTTCGTGCCTGGAGCATCTCCGCCAGGCTGTAGTTGGCAACTGACGGCGCGAGGAGCTGTTGCACTCTGAAAAAGATTTCCGCCTCGATCGCCGAGACATCGACGTCGCGTCCCGCCTCGAGCTCCAGCTCGCCGCAGATCTGGAATTCCTGGCGCTCGACGCCGACCGGCTCGAGGAAGTCTTCGCACAGATTCCGATTCGCGTGGAGCACCGCGCGTACCGCGCGCAGGACTTCGACCTGCTTGTCGATCGTGTTCGCGGCGTCGGTGAAGTCGATGAGGACCTGGTACAGGCCCCGGACCACCACCGGCACGGTCCCGGGCACACCGGGGTCCGCGGCGAAGAGCCGGCGCTCGTTGTTGTCGCTGACCGCGTAATACGTCAGCGGTTCAGGATAGAGCCAGGCGTTGCGGACTCCTGGCAGATCGATCATGAGCTTGCGATAGTCGCGGGTGGTCAGGGGACGGTTCGTCAGAAGAACCCGCGCCGACGAGAAGCGCTCGCGCATGCGCGCCGCATTGTCCGTTTCCACAGCCAGCAGATCTTCGACGTGAAAGCTGGCCCGAAGCGCCAGGTCGGTCGCGACGTAGGACAGAATCTCGATCACCGTGACTCCGGGATCGTGCACGTTGTGATCGGTCCACACGCGGCCGGCGCGCTGCCGGATCGCCTCGAGGCCGATCGCGTAAAGCTGCGGCTGTTCCAGCGCCGTCTCGAACGGCACGCGCGAGATCGTCAGTTCGGCGGACGGGATGGGCTGGATCTGCGGCATCGGACTACGTCACTTCGGTGATGTCGTGGTCGGCGTCCGACACGAGGATGGCGTCGGGCCGATCCGGCGCAGCGTCTGGACGATCCGCCACGCCAACACCTGCCTGCGTGAACATGCGGAACACCGTCAGATAGTCGACGTATTCGAGTTCCTCGACGAAGTCGAGCAGCACAGAACGGTACAAACGGCCGCCGAACGTCAGCGTTCGCTTCGAATCGAACGCCCACGGCGACAGGAATCGCACCAGCTCGTTGGCGAGCAGCCCGCGGTGATAGTTGAAGTCGCGGCCGCGTTTGAACTTCACCTGGAACGAGAGCCGAATCTTCCGGTAAAGCGGGTTCTTCACGTGGATCGAGATCTGCGATCCGCAGTGCTCCTGGACGAATTCCTGAATCTCGGTCAGCGTGTCGATGTCAACGCGGGGCTGGAGCAGATCAAGCCCCACCGGTCCGGTCGGATCCGTTGCGGCCGCCATCGCCGCCGCGACGCGATGCCGCAAGTCGGGAACGACGACGAGAAGCACGTGTCCGGGGGACAACCATGCCCCGTCACGCGCATGCGGCACGCACTTGACCCGATGCACCGTCGGGAAGTGCTCGAGCACCATGCGCTCGTAGTCCCAGGGCGTGATGCAGCGATTCTTGTGCCGCAGCCGCTCTGACGCACGGGTGGCGAGCGCGTCGGATGATTCGAGGGGCCGTCCGCCGAACGATGCATACGGCTGCGTGACGCCCTTCACACCGGCCAGCGGCGTTTTCAGCTTGGCAATCGACCCAGGCGGCAGCGCGGTGGCAAGATGCCCGACGTCGGCAATCGGCTCGACGAGCTTCACTTCGATCGCGTTCGCCGCGATCGCGACCAGCCGGCATGCCGCCCGTACGTTTTTCTCGATCGCTGCACGCAGCCACGTCAGCCCGGACGGCAGCAGCGTGTGCTCGGACGTCGCCTCTTTCGGGACAATCAGCGAAATCACGCCGCTGCGACGGAACTGGTGGGAGCCGTCGAAGACGATCTCCTCGGGCTGCAGCGGCTTCCAATCGTTGTCGCAGAGTGCCGACCACTGCACGCTCGTCGCGGGTAGATCCGGATCCGCCGTATCTTCGGCCACCTGCGCCAGCAGGCTGAGGCTGTCGCGAGCGGCGACGTTCTCGAGACCGATCAGAAGCTCGCCTTCGTAGCGGTGCTCCGGCAACAGGGGAATGTCAGGGTTGAGGAGGAATCGTACCAGGGTGCGCCGGTAGCCATGGTCCCGCCTTTGGCCAAAGGCATCGACCTGGAAAAATTGCAGATCGGGATTCGAGAAGTCCTCCAGCCGCGTCGAGCTGACGTCGAGGTCCGCAGTCGAGGCGGTGTACGAAAGCTCGATCCCCTGCGCGGTCGGGGTGTACGGCTCCAGGATCGTGACCTTATTCGTCGCGTACGCATTTTCGACGACTCGCTGGCGGTACTTCGCGTGCAGGAAATCTTGCCCCAGCACGAATGTTATGGCGCCCTCGCCCGGCGCCTGCATCGCGGCGTCGAGGAAGTGTTCAATCGACACGCGTTCGAACTGCCGCGGCGTTTTGAGAAACGTGGGCGGCGCGCCAACGCTGAATACTTCACGTTCGGCACGTCTCGCCCAGTTGCCAGGTTCCAGACGCAGCGCCTTGAACTGGCGGCCGCGCGTCGGTCCCGTCGACGTCGACTGGCCGCTCGCGGTGAACCCGAATTCGTAAAAGCCGTCGAGGGTGGCGGTGCCGAACAACTTGACGTTCGTGCCACGCTCGACCCAGCTGCCCCCGTCATGAAATGAGACCGTCGCGAAGAAGTCGCCGGCGGTGTAGGTGTGCGAATCGTAGTTGTTGTACCGCGTCCCGAAGTTCGACGGCAGTCCAAGCCAGCGGAGTCGAATCTTGACGTCCGAAAGCTTCTTGCCGAGCGCTTCCGGACACGAAACAACAAATCGCGAGCCGGCCGTGGGTTGCGGCCCGAAAGGAGCGAACGCGCGCTTGGGATCGAGCGGGCCAAGATCGCTCTCGAGGCCGAGGGCCGTGATGCCAGACACCGACACCGTCACGCGCACATTGCGGACGATAGCGGCCTGCAGCACGTCCAGACCTGCACCACCGTCTCCGGTACGCAGCAAGAACTGCACGACCGGCGCTTCGGACGTGTACGACAGCCCGTGGATCGCCTGGTCGTAGTCCACGACTGGCGGCTCGGTGTCAGCGACGGTGAAACCGAGGGACAGCGCGGGGCCAGAAACGGTCACCGCAGCGCGGTACGGTCCGAGCCATCCCTTCGCGCCGCTGACGTAAGCGTCGAACACCACACCTGCCGGGGTGAGCGATGAGGCGTCCACGTGATCGAGCCGCAGCACGCAGGTGATCGACCGCCGGCCTTCCGCCATGCGCAGGACCGGGGACGCCAGGCCAAATCCGATCGGCGCGTTCGGCAGAGTGGGGCTGCCGAAAGCGCTCCAGCTGCGATCGCGTGTTTCCCACTCGCCGCCGAGGCCGTCGGCGGAGTTCGCGAGCGGCGCCGCATGGATCGTCCGACCGCGGTTGACGAACACCGATCGCAGCGAGATCACCTTCGCCGATCGAACAATCGTTTCAGTAATCGGTGCGAACAGCCGTTCGCCGTCCGATCCCTTCCCGGCAGTCAGGCGGTGCTCGGGACCCAACCGGACCGGCGCGGTGTTGTTCTTGAGCTCGACTAGCACATGCGCGCGATCGGGCAGCGCCGCATGCGGCTCGAAGCCGAGAACGTGCTCGTAGAAAAATTTCAGGTGAGCCGCCGTCAGCCGGTTCGCGACGGCGCGCGAATGGTTGTACAGATCGAGAAACGCCGCGAACAGCGCGAGGTGCGGCGGAGTATCGGCAGCTGTTCGACCGATGACCCGATCGACGTCGGCACGGGAGAAATACGGTTGCCAGTCGCCCGAGACCTTATTGTCTGTCGGCCGGTAATAGCGAATGTGCGGGGCAAGGCGCGCTGCGAACTCCATCAACTGACGCGAGTCGCGTTCGTCGACGTCGACGAAGTGGTCCTCGAGCTCGACGGCGTGGCGCTCGGCCTGCGACTGCCCGAGTCGCCGAATCAGATTCTGGACGATCTGTTCTTCAGCCATGTCGCGACATCGGTCCTGCCGTCATCCTGCCGCGGTCACGCCGCCGGCGCCGCGAGCGCGGCACTCCGGCCGCGCAGCTCAGTGGCATCGCTCGACTGGTAGTACGGGAACACGAGGTTGTAGCGCGAGTTCGTCGTTCGCACGCGGTACTCGAGCAGCAGGAGCACCACGCCTTCGACTTCGCGGGTGGGCTCGAGCTGCAGACTGGTAATCTCGATGCGCGGTTCGTAAATCAGGATGCCGTCGCGGATGCGATCGACCAGGTAGTTCATCGCCGTGGTGCTGAGCGACTCGAAGATCTGGTCGTGAAGGTCGAGGCCGTATTTCGGGTTGAGGAACCGCTCGCCCTCGGCCGTCGTGAGCAGAATCCGCAGGCTCGCCTCGATGTCCTGTTCGTCGGACGTCATCAGGACGTGACCGACAGTCACACCGTCGACCTGTTCGGTCACGAATTCGGGTGGGAAGCTCCAGCCGGTTCCGAGAAAAGACGGCGGCTGACCGGATTTCGCGTCTGGCATCTCGTCTCCTCGTCGCTATCCGACCATCACCGTCGGCGCGCCGACTGCGGCCATCGCGCCGCAGACGCACGCGTCTGTGGTACGGAGCGCCGGCAGGCCACCGATCAGGACCGTCGTGCTGCCCATCGGGAACACGCTCACTGGAATGTGCGAGGGCGGCGGTATCGCACACGCATGCATGTCGCCGGCGACTGCCGCCGGCATTCCCCCCATCAGGACCGTAGGCGAACCAGGACCTGTGATCGTTCCGCCGTGTGTGGTGACGTCGCCGACTCGCGCGCCAGGTGGCATCGGTTCACGCTCAATTCAGCTGGACGATCGAGCCCTTCACTGCCGTTGACGCCGTGCTCGTCAACTCGGCACCGGAAATACCTTCGAGCTTCAAGGTGGTGCCGCTTTTGACGCCGAGCGACGTGCCCGACTCCAACTTCAGTTCGGTGCCGGCCTTGAGGGTCAGTGACTTCTTGCTTTCGATACGCACGCCGCTCTGGCCCATCTCGACGACATTGCCGTTCTGATCCTCGAGCTTCACCGTCTTGCCGTCGTCATCCAACGTGAGCCGGTTGCCGCCCGGCGTTTCGAGCAGGACTTGCTTTTTGTCGTCGTCGAAGAAAAGCCGGATCTTCGACCGGCTCTGATAAACCTTCTGATGGTTGTCGTTCGACCCTTTGAGTGGCGCGGCCTTCGCGCTGCTGTGCAGCATGCCGAGGATGACGGCCTGCCTCGGATCGTCGTCGAGGAATCCGGCGACGACTTCGTCGCCGACCTCGGGCCTGAAGAAGAACCCGCGGTCCTTGCCCGCGTCCGGCGATGCCACGCGCGCCCACGTTCCGTCCTCCTGCGCATCGACGAGCGGGAGGCGGACCCGGACGCGGTGCTCGCCGTCGGGATCCTCGTTCGAGACGACCACACCGATTTGAAGACCGGTGACGCTCGGAAGGAGCGCGGCCGCCGGCACTGCAGCCATGGGACGCTCCTCACCAGTCCAGCGATCGGCGCCGCCGCATTGCACGTGGGTCTTCCAGCCTTCGACCGTGTCGAAAGTCTGCAGCACGCCGGTGACGAAGACGTTGCCGTTGTATCGATCGCCCACGCCTTGCACGGCGATCGTGTCGCCCGGGTTGACCGTGGCGACTCCCTCGCATTTCACGTGTCCGCTGACTTTGCTGAGACGCGACTTCACCCACTGCGCGTCGGCCCACGCCTGCGCTTCCGGCTCGCTGACGGCGCCATGCCGCAGATCGAAGCTGTCGAGGCCGACGACGCCGGCGAGGTCGTCGCTGGAGAGGTTACCCGGACCGCTGATGCCGGGGTCGGCAGCATCCCGCGCTACGATCGCTTGTTGCGCCGGATCCCAGGTGATGCCTTTGACCGCGGAGAACTGGAGCCGTGAATCGATCTGGAGATCGAGCTCCAGGATCGTGGCACCGAACTGCAGCGTCACATCCGCTGAGTCCTTGACCTTCGGCGCTTTCACCACGACCTCGTCGGCATTGGTGAAGACGACACGTCCGTTCGCTTCAGCGCGCGAGACGAGAAAGTCCCAGTCCGTGCACCGGAACTGGACCTGCTGCGGGTGCGACACCGACGTGGTCTCGATGTCGCCGCTCAGGCCCGCGTTCTGAATGAGCGTGGTCATGATGTCGCTGTCGGTCTGATCGAAGTAGTACGCGTTGCGCCGGCCGACGGCGAGCTTGACTGCCTTGTGCCGGCACTCCACAACAAGCTGCGGAGCGACGCGCGGCCGCACCTTGATCGCCTGCTGAATCACGACGCCCTTGAACAGGCTTGCCTGCGAATCCGAGGGGCCTGCCAGAATCTCGACGGCTTTGCCTGGCGCAAACGTGCCGGCGTTGGACAGCGGGAAATCGCTCGATGCCGCTGAACCGTCGAGGTACACGAGCCTCGCCGAGGCGATGCGATTGGCGCTCCGCGTCACACGGACTCCCAGGAGGTGGTGCTCGCGGCCCACTTCCGAGCCGTCGATCTTCACCACGAACTCGCGATGGGTCGCCGCAATCGGGAGGGTACGCGCATCACCCATGGCTAGTTCTTCAGCGGCGGAAACCGTATGGTGGTTCCTGGGATCAGGCGGCGAAAATCGTCGAGGCCGTTCGCGCGCGCGACCTTTACATACAGTGTCGGGTCGCCGTAGATCGCGAAGCACATGGCCGGGAGCACGTCTCCGGCTTTCACCATCCGCACGTGCGTCAAATCGGCCGACTTGTCCTGCGCGCGGGCGACGCGCGTCTGGTCGTCAGAATTGCCGGTGAAGGTGGCGGTCACCACGGCGCGCAGCGGCACGCCGTCAGGCTTGAACAGCTTGTAGGCGATCGACGCGCTCTTCAGTACGCAGCGCTTGATCTCGATCGTGCCCCAGCCGATCTTGAGATAGTTCGGCCGGTGAATGTTACCGTTGTAACCGGTGATTGTCTGGAATTCCTTGATCTTCTCCTGCACGTTCTCCTTGCGCCCATTTGCTCCCGTGCCGTCGATGAAAAAGTTGAGGGTCAGATCCGCCGGCTTTTCCTTCTTGAACTCCATGCGGCTGTTCGTCGTGCCCGAGCCCTGGGCGCTGTCGTACTCCATCTCGTACGCGACCGTGAACTCCGACGGGTTGACGTACGCCGAGAAGACCGACAGAGCCGAGCCGGAGTAGTCCGGCTTTTCAAAGGCCTGAATCGTCAATCGTTCGAGCTGTCCGCTCTCCGCCACGGCTTCAGCACTCTTCCTTCTGCCGGATGATCTCGAGGACGCGCTCCACGCATTCCTCGACCAGCGCCTGACGGTTCTCCGTGTCGCCCGTTAGCGGCGCGGCGCCGCCAGACGCCTGATTCGTGACTTCGACGGAAATGACCACTTCGTCGATGATGATCGGCATGGCTCAGGCCTCGTCGAGCGTGAAGTACTGATAGAAGAACTGCAGCGACTCGACAGCGACGGTGTTGGCAGTCGCGTTCAGATCGCCGATGGACCACTTGGTCGGGTATGCGTTGGCCAGATGCCACGTCAGCAGCGGTTGATGCTCCCGGTTCAGAAGCTTCACGTCCACGCTGTGGGTGGTGATGTTCTGGTGGCCGATGCAGTCCTCGATCCACTCGCGCACCCCGGACCCCGTGAGCAGTCCACGCTTGAGCACCAACTCGGGATACCTCACTCTGGTCGGATACTTCTGTATGAACCGGTTCTCGCCGCCTTCGGCTACTTCCTCCGTCGCGAGCTCCATCGTCAGGCCGCTTACCTCGCTGAAGCGCACGTCGTCGTCGACGGGCTTGTCGAGGCCGATGACTTCGACCTTGAAGTGAAATGCGACCGGAGGGTAGTAGGCCATTACTCGTTCTGCAGCTCGAGGCCTTCGTGCGCAACCTCAATCGATTCGATCGCGACCTCGTTGCCGGCTGCCTTCAGCTGCGGTCCTTCGACCTTGACCGGGAAAGCGTTGTGCACCTTCCACACCATGACCGGCTGGTGCAACTCATTCAGCAGGCTGATGACCAGGTCACGACGGTCGACCGTATTCAACTTCACCGTGCTCAACCAGCCGAAGAACTCGTTATCCGCCTTGACGACACCGCGCTTCATCGTCACATTCGAGAATTTCCGGAGACCCGGCATCTTCATCGACGAGTACTCGGGAAATGATCCGTCGCGGTACTCGATCGCCTGGTTCTCCTGCGTCAGGCCGCTCACCTCGGAGAAACCGGCGCGTTGGCCGCCCCATTGGACGGTGAAATGAAAGACTGGCAACGGATACTGTGGAGGCATGCTCACAACCCCTTTTCGATCGGTTCACGCGACGCGTGTGCGCGGCGGACGTCGTTCGTTCACGACGTCTGAAGCTTGTGATAGAAGCGCAGGATGATGAATTCCGCCGGCCGTACGACGGCCATGCCGATCTCGACGAACATCCGCCCTTCGAGAATGTCCTGGGAGGTCATCGTCGTCCCGAGGCCGCATTTCACGAAAAACGCGTCTTTCGTGGTCGCTCCGGCGAGGGCGCCTTCGCGCCACTTCTGGGTGAGGTAGTTCTCGATCATTCCGCGAACCTTGACCCACGTGTTCGCATCATTCGGTTCGAACACCGCCCAGTAGGTGGACTTCTTCACCGACTCTTCCACCATGTTGAAGAACCTGCGAACCGGGACGTACCGCCACTCGTTGTCGTTGCCGGCAAGCGTCCGCGCGCCCCAGATCAGCGTGCCTTTGCCAGCAAAGCTGCGCAGTGCGTTGATTGACTTGCCGGAGTCTGCATCGACGTTCAGCGACTTCTGCGTCTCGTCGTCAATCTTGACGACGGGCTCGATGACGTCCGCGAGCGGAACATTCGCGGGGGCTTTCCATACTCCGCGTTTGGTGTCCGTGGCGGCATAGACTCCCGCAATCGCGCCGCTCGGCGGCAGCTGCACGAACTGCTTCTCGCGGAGCGCCAGAATCACTGCGCTGTAGAGACCGGGATCGCAATTTTTCAGGACCGTCGAGACTGCCCCAACCTTCACCGTGACCTTGTCCTCGGTTTTCGGCTCTCCGATGAAGTAATTCAGAGTCGTCTTGAGGAACGGATAGTAGGCTGCGCCGTACTTCGCTTCGCCTGCCCACGCTCCCCGACTCGCCTCGGCTACCTTTTTGGGTGGCGCCCCCGCGGGAGCGCCTGCATCTTTGACCTGGTCGTCGGGTCCCCTGTAACCCTGCCACACGTCGAGAATCGCGAACCGATCCTTCAGCGTGTTGCACTGATTCAGCATCTTGGTCGTCACGCTGGAGTAGCCGGCGAGGGTGGTCAGCTTCACCGCGTCGGGAATCACGAGCAGCGTGGGTTCATCTTCAAGCGCGATCGCGGTCAAGCCGTTGGTGAACAGCGCGTCGCTGATCGCGGTTGCATAGTCGCCGACGGACACGACGTAGCACTCGCCGCCGCCATTGTCGAAGAACAACTGCATGGCGTAGTAGAGCAGGTACGAGGCGCGCACCGGATCGGTGGCATCGAGCGTCTTGTTGATCTCGACCTTCGTTACGTTGTACAGAAAGGAGTCATTCGGCCCTCCTTTCGTGGCCTCCACATCGATCGGATCCTTTGGCGCGACACCGTAGTACTGCTCGAACTCGCGCAACGACCGGACTTTGACTGGCACGTTCCTCAAGTCGCCCGCCGCGTCGCGATCCGCCTTGGCCGTGTGGCCGATGAACGCAGGGATCGCGGTCTCGACCTCCGCGACCGACGGCGGAAACAGCGGAATCTCGTCGATGTAGACGCCGGGTGTCTTCGGAGCAGTGGGCATGATCAAGGCCTCTTCGGTTTCGAAAGGTGAACGATCAGATCCGCCGTGGGATTGGTGGCCGCCGGCTGCGGCAGGTTCTCGATGATCGCTGCGTTGTTCTTCTTCAGCTGTATCTTCCGCCGGCCGACCGCGCGCCGGCGTACCGGCACCTGCGATTCGAAGAGCAGCAGAGTACTGCCGGGAATCGTGAGCGTCGCGGCCGTTGTTGCATCGATCGCACCCGCGGCAAACGCAATTTGCGTCCGCCCCTCTTCGACGAAGCCGGCGTCACCGACACTCAGCGCGGCGACGTCAGGCGCGCTGTAGTTGCTCACGACGACGTAGTAGCGGAGCGCCTGCTCCTTGGCGTCGAACGCGATGGAAAACGTGGGCGGCGTCGTGTAGAAGCCGGCTGCGGCATCGATCTCGACGACGGCGAAGACGGCGTCACGCTGCGATTCGGGATCGAGGTAGTACGGCGTGATGTGCGTCGTGCCGCCGGCAAACACCTCGCGAACGTCGAACCGCCCAGGTTTGATGCCGCGCAGATCGAACGTCGCCGTGGTCCGCCCTTCGACGACCGTGTCGGTCTGCAAAGGCGCGCCGGCACGCATCGCGGTGACGGTCACCGGGCGCGTGGTGCCCGTGACTACGTGCGCGAAGATAGACGACGACAGCATGACGGGAGTCGGACCGCTCAAGGTGCCTGGTACCGCAGCGTTGTCGTACAGCAGCGTCGATCCGCGTGGAGCAATCGGCAGCACTGTGAAATTGCCGAACGACGCATTCGTCAACAGAAATCCGAATCGCAGGCGCGTTCCGGCGGCGTTGACGAGCGGCGCCGCGCCGCTCGTATCCGCCTCGTAGAAGATGATCAGCTGTTTGTCGAGAATCTTCGCCAGCAGGCGGCCGCCGCCGAGGACTCGCCGGGTGTCGTCGGGAATCGTGAACGCGACATCGGGACATGGCCCGCCGTAATAGGCGTGCGTGACGCTAATCGCGAGCAGCCGTTTGAACTGCGTCCTCATCGGCTTGACAGGGTCGTCTCGATGAAAGTGATGGGCTGTCCGGTCGAACGCGGCTCCATGTCCTGCAACGTAACCAGCCGCACCCGGTAGACAACCGACGGCAGCTGCTTGCCGCCGATGAACGTCCAGAGCTGGTTCAACTGCTCAAAGCCCAGCGATCGCAGTTCGGGAACGAGCGTGTCGATCAGCGGATCGAGCGCCGGATAATCCTCGCTCGCGAACCGGGGATGCGCCTGGAAGAACGTGACGACGCGCGAGAGGAATTTCAGCGCCTGCGGGTACTGTTTGAAGTTCGCCGCGAAGAGGACGTCGAGATTCAGTTTGATCTCCGGCTCGAGCATCACCTGCCGTCCGTTGATGAACACCGCTTCGGGCAGCTGCGCCTTCATCACGCGCTCTTCGTCGACGTTGAGCAGCGCGACGCCGATGTGGTCCTCGGGGATGACCCAGCGACCGGCGTCGTCGACGGGTCGAGTGAGCAGGGCATCCCCGAACACCTCGCCGGTCCGAGCGAGCAGGTAGCCGTTCAGCTCGTTGGTGAGGAATGCGAGCGCGATGTCGATCACCGATCCGCCTCCTTCGGCGCACTGTTGGATTTGCGGCGGTAGATCGTCCCGCCGCCAATCACGGCTTCGGACTTCACGAAGCCCTCCTCCTCCAGCAGTTGCAGCGCGTCGCGCACCACCTCGATCGGCACTTCGCACCAGGGCGGCAGCCACCACCGCTGAATATGCCGGTCGGTGTCACCGCCGTCGGGACACTGCGTCAGGTACTTCCTGATCTCCTCGGCCACGCGGGTTGGCAGATCACCACCCGTCCTCATCGAGGCGAGCCTTTCTCGTTGCGCGAATTGCTAAACACGTGTCGGAGGTGCAAGCGGCGGTCCTCGCGCGCTGGCAGCGATTCATTGAGGATTTCGTTCGGAACACCAGGACGATGGTGAAGGCAAGGACCGGACCGACTCAGTCCTCGCAGTGGATGACGCCGGAACTCAGTGAAAACGACCGCAGTGCGGGTGAGGCCGATACGGCCCGGCGGTGCGGCGTCGACGCCACACGCCGCATTCGAGGATCGAGCGTGATGTAAGGGAATGCGTGCCGATCAGGCGCTCTTCGCGAACTGGGTTCGGCTCAGACCGTACTTTCGAACGAGCTTCCCGAGGCGGCTGCGCTCCTTGCCGGATACCTTGGCGGCCCGACTCAGGTTGCCGTTGGTCCGCGACAGCAACTCGACCAGGTACGCGCGCTCGAACTCCGCGATCATCTGCGCCTTCGCGGCGCGGAATTCGAGCGTCGTCAGCCAGTGGGATCGCAGACCCTCGCCACTCTCGAGCGACCGGTGGGCCGATGTCACGCGGATGACTGGACCGTCGCCGAGCAGGTATTCGCGATGGATCACGTTTTCGAGCTCGCGCACGTTGCCGGGCCAGTTGTAGCGCGAGAGGAAGTCGAGCGTGTCCGGATGTAAGGTCTTTGGCGGTGTGCCGTACTGCTGACTGAAACGTGACACGAATACTTCCGCCATCCGCTGCGCATCGTCTCCACGTTCACGAAGCGGAGGCAGGTGGACGAAGAGAAGATCGAGCCGGAAGAGGAGGTCCTGGCGGTATTGACCGCGCGCCGCGAGCCCGGCGAGATCCGCGTTGGTCGTGGCGATCACGCGCACGTCGGCCTGCTGGACGACGCGACCGCCGACTGGCCGGTATTCCTGATCCTGGAGAAAACGCAGCAGTGCCACTTGCGATCGTGGGCTGAGGGCATCCACTTCGTCGAGCAGCAGGGTGCCGCCGCGAGCCTGAGCGATGACCCCGTCACGCGCTTCGCGCGCGTCGGTGAACGCACCTCGCACGTGCCCGAACAATTCACTCTCGACGAGAGATTCCGGGATCGCCCCGCAATTAACCGGCACGAATGGTGCGGTCCGCCGGCGGCTCAGGTAGTGAATCGCACGCGCGGCGAGCTCTTTGCCAGTACCTGTTTCGCCTTCGATAAGTACCGTGGCATCGCACTCGGACACGCGGTCGATCAGACAGAGGGCCTGAAGAAAAATCGGGGACTGGCCAACAAGATTGAGCGACCGGAAGTCCGTGGGCATGGACCGACCACCTTGGCTGCTGTATTGTGAACAGCCATTCTGGTGCCGCTGCCTGCCCCGAATCAAGCGAATCGATGAACGTGGCTCGCGTGTTATGCAAATGCTGAATGCTGAAATTGCTGAACGGGCTGAATTTGAGCGCCAACCAATCAGCATTCAGCAATCAAAACTCAGAACTTTCAGCATCTACTGATGCTCTGGATGCGTGCGGCCTTCGAACGCCCCCAGCATCATCCTGCCATCGTCGCCAAGCTCCTGCCGGAGCCCGATCTCGGTCGTGTAATAGCCGGTGATCGTCATCGACTTGATCGCGCGGAAGAACGCGATGCCGGGAGCGACGTCAGCGGGCGCGGTGCCGTCTGCGGCGAGCGGCGTGAGCAGCGCAGTCAACTCGGGTGACATCGATGTGACGGTCTCCAAGAATCAGCGTGCGCGGCGTTTGCTCGCCGCGGTGGCCCGCATAACCTTCGACACCAACACTGAGGAGCCGTTCCTCATGCATCCGATTCTCGTATGACATTGGCACGATCTGGAGTCGTCGACCTCATCATCATTCCGATCCGTCGTCGCGTCTCACATGTATTACCCGATCATCGTCTCGACCAGACACGCTGACGCGCCATGGATTGCAGCACACCTCGCAGTCCTGAACGAAGCTGCCGTTGACGTCAGGCTCGACATAGATTTCCAGCTGCTCACCGCAATAGGGACACGTCACCAGGAACTCGTCTGGCATTCCGGCAATCCTACTGCACTGCCGCTTGGAGTCGGTTCATCCATTGGACGCTGAAGTGCGGAGATGACGGCAGCGCTCCCACCTCAACACGATGGCGATCCGCAAAGTAAAGTCAGTTCTTACGAGAGGCCAGATGACATGTCATCATCGTGTCGTGTGTGAGCAGACCCGCGACCGTCATCTGGCGATTGCGCGATGAGCTGACGAAGATGGACGCGCAACCGAACTCCGCTTCAAACCGCGATGCCTATCACGAATTGAGCTGTTACACCCTGGCGCACGGTCATCCGTCGTTCATTCATCAGCACGTCGTCGATGCGTTTGCGGCGCAGGAGGCCGACGAACACATCAAGCCGATCGCGCTGACGTTCGCGTTGGCGGGGTTGTATCTGCACGTCGAGAAGGCACTCTCGGGGCGGCAAGTCCAACTCGCTCACATGAAGATGGCGCGACAAAAACGACAGTGGCCGACATTCGCACTCCCGCGCGAGCGAGGCGCCATCACCGCGGTCGATGTCATGCAAGCCGCTCCGGGCGTGGAACGGGACAAGGCCATCGATGCATGGTGTGCCTCGGTATGGGGCGCGTTTCGCGGCAACCAGGATGTCGTCGTCCGCCTGCTGGCGGAATATGGTCTGTGAGCAACGGGTAGGGTCGGCCTACCACTGAATCGCGCGCCGGTCGTGAAAGAACCCCCGGTCGGGCCATCGTCGGGCAACGTGGCGAGCCACACAGTCGTGTCAGTGCCTTGCTGCGGCGACCGATGGGCGGACGGACCACCCATATCGGTGCGGACCCAACCCGGATCGACGGCGTTCACCAGCACCCCATACCTTTATATGTGGCGCCCAGAATCCGCGTGAACGCGTTCAATGCTGTTTTCGACATCGAATACGCCGGCGCGTAGGTGGACATCTTCGCGAGCTGGCCGTCGCCTGACGACACGTTGACGATGCGCCCATACCGTCGCTGCACCATGTCAGGTGCAAATGGGCGGCAGACGTCGATCACGCCAAACACATTCGTGTCGAACGTGCGCCGGTAGCCATCGGTCGGAATCGACAGGACATCGTCATTTTCGAATAGCAGTACGGCTGCGTTGTTGACTAGCACGTCGACTGCGCCCAGGCGGTCCTTGACGTTCCGGTGTGCGTCGTCGATGCTTCGCGAGTCAGTGACATCCATGCGGACGATCACCGCGCGGATTTGCTCGTCCTTGCCTAGCTCCGCCCGTGCGCGCGCCAGCGCGTCCTTCGAGGCCCAGACCACGATTCGCACCGGTCTACGTTCGCGGAAAAGGCTGGTGACGCCTATGGATTCGCCATCGGCGACATCAACGGTGACGGCAAGCCGGACATCGCGCTCGCGCGCTCGGGCGCGCCAAGCGTCGTGTACCTAGCGGGAAATAGACTCACAAGCCCGGCACCGAGTTTGTGCTCTCATCCCTAACGTGTTCCCGATGGAACATCGTCAATTGCCACGTGTTGGATCGCTCATCGTGGCAGCCAGTCCTAAGGGGCTGCATTACATGTTTTTGAAGCAGTTCTACGCTGCAGCGACACTCGGGCGCTCCGAGCCCGACAATCTAGGAAGCCGGGAACGCAACCTGCAAGTGATTTGTAGCCGCGGTCCATCAGACACATTCAACGTTTACTCAAGAGGTTCCAATGACCACGCAGACTGCTGCGAATCCGACAACCAACAACGGAGCGATCGCGCGAGCAGCCTATGACGCCTACGTAACAAAAAATCGGGTGGCGCTCGAGGCTCTGATTGCGAAGGATTTTCACTTCACGAGCCCTCTCGATAATCGGCTCGATCGCGAAACCTACTTCCATCGATGCTGGCCGAACAGCAAGACGATCGAGGCGTTCGACTTTATCAATCTCTTTACGGACGAAGATCGCGTGTTCGTCACGTATGAAGGACGCAATACGAACGGTCATCGATTTCGCAATACCGAGATCCTCACTATTCGAGACAATCTCATCGTCGATGTCGAGGTGTACTTTGGCTGGTCCCTGCCTCATGCGGCGCCGCAGGGAGGATTCATCGACCGCCCTGCGTCTGAGTCGCAGCCGGGCTAAGAGGAGACCGCTGATCCTCTTCCGCCTAAAGGCGGAAGCCATCCGACTTGGCTACCGCGGGCAAGCTCGTGAGTGAAGGTCAGGGCGTGAGCCGGAGGTGGAACGACTTAGGTCGGGTCAGCGACTCGTAACCGAGCCGCGACAACGAGCAGCCGCGGCCCGAGTCCTTGACCCCCGTCCATGCCAGCGCCGGGTCGAGATAATCGCAGCGGTTCAGGAACCACGTGCCAGTGTCGACACTGTCCCCGATGCGAATGGCCGCGTCGACATCGCTCGTCCAGATCGACGCGGTGAGACCGTACCGGCTGTCGTTCATCAGGTGAACGGCCTCGTCGTCATTCTTCACCGCCATCAGGCCGACGACCGGACCGAACGTCTCCTCGGTCATTACGCGCATGCGGTGATCGACATCGAGCAACACCTGCGGCGCCACGTACGGCGTCCCTTCACGAGCCGCGGCGAATTCGCGCTCGTCGATAACCGCACGCGCCCCTTGGCCGACGGCCTCGGCGATCTGATCGCGGACAAACCCCGCAGCGCTGGCCCGGACCATCGGCCCCAGGGTCGTCTCCAGATCGAGCGGGTTGCCAAGCCGATACTTGCGCGTGAGATCGATGAAGCCCTCCACGAACGGGAGATAGATATCCTGGTGGACGTAGATTCGCTCGACCGCACAGCACGACTGTCCGGCATTGAAATACGCGCCGTCGACGAGGTTCTCGATCGTCGCCGCGAGCGGCGCATCGGCCCGCACGTACGCCGGATCCTTGCCGCCGAGTTCGAGGTTGGTCGCGATGAACTGCTCGCTCGCGGCGCGTTGTACAGCCGCCCCGCCCGCAACCGATCCGGTGAATGCAACGAAGCCAATCCGCCGATCAGCAATCAGCCTCGCGAGATCGTCATGGTTCGCGTGCAGATACTGGAACACACCTTCGGGCAGCCCGGCGTCTCTGAAGGCTTCCGCATAATGCACGGCCACCCGCGGCGTCTGCTGCGACACCTTGAGAATCACGCTGTTGCCCGCGACGATCGCCGGGACCACGGTGTTCACAGACGCAAGGTATGGATAGTTCCAGGGCGCCATCACGAGCACGACGCCAAGCGGCTCGCGGCGGATGAATCGGCGGAACCCGTCCTTCGCCTCCATGACGACGTCGGCGAGCGCATCTCCGCCGACATCGATCATGTAGCGGGCCCGTTCCTGGAAACCTCGCCGGATTTCGAAGGGAGTCTGCGCCACCGGCCGACCGATCTGCCACGTCAGCTCGGTCCCGATAGCATCGGCGCGCTCGACCATCAGGTCGGTCATGCGCCGGCAGATCGCAGAGCGCTCCGCCAGCGA
>Ga0136846_1211428_pt1 | contig 19843 bp, 19 predicted proteins | sample HopSoiMetagenom2_FD_96841 | JGI IMG/M metagenome (GOLD analysis project Ga0136846, IMG submission 96841) | Grasslands soil microbial communities from Hopland, California, USA - 2 Assembly 2016 (version 4) | ecosystem: Environmental > Terrestrial > Soil > Grasslands | place: USA: Hopland...
ACCAAGATCGTGCTGGCCGAGGAGCTGCTGGCCGGGGACCTCCCCGACGACCCCTATCTCGACCTCGACCTCAAGGCCTACTTCCCGACCCCGATGCGCGAGCAGTTCCAGGCCCAGATCGAGGCACACCCGCTGCGCCGGGAGATCATCGTGACCCAGGTCGTCAACGACCTGGTCAACGGCGCCGGCATGACGTACTGGCCCCGGCTGGCCGACGAGACCGGAGCCACCGTCGCCGACCTCACCCGGGCCAACTTCGTGGCCCGCGAGATCTTCGGCTCGCTGCCGTTCCGCGACGAGCTCAAGTCCTACGACAACCGGATCGACGCCCGGCTCCAGACCTCGATGCGCATCCAGATGCGCACCCTGGTCGAGCGCGCCTCGCGCTGGCTCGTCAACAACCGGCGGCCGCCGCTGGACAGCCAGGCAACCGTCGACCACTTCGCGGGACCGGTCCAGGCGACCATGGCCCAGCTGCCCGAGCTGATGAGCGGCCACGAGCTGGAGTCGTTCCGGACCCGGCAGGAGATGTACGAGCGCCGCGGGGTCCCCGAGGACCTGGCCCGGCGGGTCGCCGTCCTCGAGCCGGCGTACATGCTGATCGGTCTGGTCGAGGTCGCCCAGCGCGAGGACCTGCCCCCCGAGGAAGTGGCCCGCGTGCACTTCGCCCTGGGCGAGCGGCTCGGGCTGCCCGTCCTGCTGCAGCGGATCGTCGCTCTTCCGCGCGCGGACAAGTGGCAGACCATGGCCCGGGCCGCCCTCCGCGACGACCTCCACGCCGTGCACACCGCCCTCACCGCGCAGCTGCTCCGCCGCACCTCCTCGGACGAGCCCGCCCCGGCCCGCATCGCGGCCTGGGAAGAGGGCGAGGCCGAGCTGGTGCGCCGCGCGGCCGAGACGCTCGAGCAGCTGTGCGCCGGCGAGGACTCCGACCTGGCCCGGATGTCGGTAGGGCTCCGGGCGGTGCGCGGCCTGCTGGACGGCTAGGGCGTGTCTCCCAATTCGGGGTGGATGCCGGCGTCGTCCAGGCGCGCGCTGGGAAGGCGCCGGCCCCCGCGCAGACTGGGCGTCTTCGAAGGGTCGGCAACGCACCCAGCGCGTGATCTGGGCGGCGTCCGGCGCCGCCAGGAATTGGGAGACACGCCCTAGTGATGACCACTAGCCCGCCGGAGGCGGGACCGGCAGGCAGAGCTCGTTGCCCTCGGGGTCCTGCAGGACCACCCAGGCGACCTGCGGGCCCTGGGTGCCGCTGCCGATCTCGGTGGCACCGAGCCCGAGGAGCCGGTCCCTCTCGGCCAGGCCGGGCTCCGCGGTGCTGCGCAGGTCGAGGTGGATGCGGTTCTTGACCGTCTTGGGCTCGGGCACCTGCTGGAACAGGATCCGGGGTGCCCGGTCCAGGCCCTCGGGGTGGCGGATGGCTGCTCCACTCGCCCAGACCAGCGCACCCTTGTGGTGGGTGGTGTCGGCCTCGGAGGCGAAGCCCTGGTCGATCATCGACCGGATGAACCCCTCATCCTGGGGCTCCACCTCCCAGCCGAGGGCCTCGGCCCACCAGTCGGCGAGCGGGTGCGGCTCGGCGCTGTCGACGACGACCTGGACGGTGTAGGGCTGGGCATCGCTCATGCAGGCAGTCTCCGCCAGACCACCGACACTCAGCCGCGAGCGAGCCGGGCAAGCGTGTCCCAGTCGATCGGGTGCACGAGCGCGTCGGCGTGCCGGTGCACCAGCCGCCACTCGTCGTCGTCACGGCGGAAGGCCAGGGTCACCCGCAGGGACCAGTCCTGCTCGGGCAGCTCGCCGACCTGACCGCGCTGCCGCTCGACGACGGCGAGCACGGCCAGGTCGCGGGCGATGTACGCCGCGTCGACCTCGACCGTGGCCTCGCCGCCGCGGAAAGTGCGCCGGGTGCTCTCGCGCGACTCGTCCGACAGGACGAAGCCGTGCCGGGTCTCGCCCCCGAACGGCGGCATCAGCGAGAAGTCGCCGGCGTGCCTGACCAGTCCGGCGTACGTGTCGAGGTCTCCGTCGAGGTAGGCCTGCGCGGACAGCCTCGCGATGCGGGTCAGCTCGGCGAGGTCCTCGTCGGCGGGAGCCGCGGGGTTGCTCATCCGCTCGACACTACCGACGGCGACCGCTCGGAGGCGACCGGTTTCGGGGCTTGACCTCAACCTCGGTTGAAGGCGCAGCGTGGTTGTCGTGACGTCTGGTCCCGCCCCCGCGGGCGTAAGAGCCAGATATCGGTTAGCCCCTGTCGGCGGATGGCTATAAAATTGTTGTCGATGACAACCCCGGAGCCCCTCGCTGGACGCGCAGACCCACCAGCAGGCATCCACTCGCTGTGGCGGCTCCGGGACTACCTGAAGCCGCACCTGCCCGCCCTTGCCGTGATGACCGCGGCCGCGGTCGCAGGCGTCGGGCTCTCGATCACGATCCCGCTGGTCACCAAGGCGATCATCGACGGCCCGATCACCGATCGTGACCTGGGTGCGCTGCTGCCGCTCGGCCTGCTCGCGCTCGGGCTCGGTGTGCTCGAGGCCGTCCTGATCTGGATCCGCCGCTGGGTGCAGTCCGACGCGGTGCTCGGCCTCGAGACCGAGATCCGCCACGACCTCTACGCGCGGCTCCAGGAGCTGCCGATGAGCTTCCACACCGAGTGGGAGTCCGGCCAGCTGCTGTCGCGCGCCACCCAGGACCTGTCGGCGATCCGCCGGTTCAGCGGCTTCGGCCTGCTCTTCCTGGTCATCAACGTTCTCCAGGTCAGCGTCGTCACCGGCGTCCTCCTGCACCTCTACTGGCCGCTCGGCCTGGTCGTCGCGGCCAGCGCGATCCCGGTGGTCTGGCTGTCGATGCGCTTCGAGAAGGCGTACGTCGTGGTGTCGCGCCGCGTCCAGGACGAGCAGGGCGACCTGGCCACCCTGGCCGAGGAGGGTGCCGTCGGCATCCGCGTCATCAAGTCGTTCGGCCGCTCCGAGCACATGTCGCAGCGCTACGAAGCCGCGGCCAGCAAGCTCTACAGCACCTCGATGGACAAGGTCCGCCTCTCGGCGAGGTTCTGGAGCTTCCTCGAGGTGATCCCCAACGTCGCGGTGGTCATCGTGCTGCTGCTCGGCGCCATCGGCGTCGGCAAGGGCGAGCTCACCCCCGGCGAGCTGGTCGCGTTCATCACGCTCCTGCTCTCCCTGGTCTGGCCGGTGGCCAGCCTCGGGGTGATCCTGGCGATGGCCCAGGAGGCGATGACCGCCAGCGCCCGCATCCTGGAGATCTTCGACACCCAGCCGGACATCGTCGGCGGCACCCGCACCATCGCCGAGCCGCGCGGCCACCTGCGCCTCGAGGCCGTCGACTTCGCCTTCTCCGAGTCCGACGGACCCGTGCTCCGCGGGCTGGACCTCGAGATCCGCCCGGGCGAGACGGTGGCACTGGTCGGCGCCACCGGCTCGGGCAAGACCGTGCTGACATCGCTGGTCCCGAGGCTCTACGACGTCACCGGTGGGCGGGTCGTCATCGACGGCGTCGACGTTCGCGAGCTGGACCTCCGGCACCTTCGGTCGCTGGTCGCCACGGCGTTCGAGGAGCCGACGCTGTTCTCGATGAGCGCCCGGGAGAACCTCACCCTGGGCCGCTCCGACGCGACCGACGCCGAGATCGAGCAGGCGCTCGAGGTCGCCCAGGCCGGCTTCGTGCACGACCTGCCCTGGGGGCTCGACACCCGGATCGGCGAGCAGGGCCTGGCCCTCTCCGGGGGCCAGCGGCAGCGGCTGGCGCTGGCTCGTGCCGTGCTGGCGCAGCCGAGGATCCTGGTCCTGGACGACACCCTCTCCGCGCTCGACGTGCACACCGAGAAGCTCGTCGAGGAGGCGCTCCGGCGGGTGCTGGCCGACACGACCGGCCTGATCGTCGCCCATCGCGCGTCGACCGTGCTGCTGGCCGACCGGGTTGCGCTGCTGCAGGGCGGCCGGATCACCCATGTCGGCGACCACCGTGAGCTGCTGGCCACCGTGCCGGCCTACCGGGACCTGCTCGGCTCCGACGACGACCTGCCCGACTCCCTCGGCGACGCCCAGCCCGAGGAGGTGTCCGCATGACGACCGAGACGACACCGCCGCCCGACGTACCGATCGACGAGACCACGGCCTGGCGAGGGCTGGCCAAGGTCGACGCCGACGAGGCCGCGGAGCGGATGACTGCCGGCACGATCGGCGGCGGCTCCCGCCGGCTGCTGCGCGAGCTGCTGACTCCCTACAAGGGCGCCATCCGGCTGCTCGTCGCCATCGTCGTGGTTGAGAACGCCGCCCGGCTGGCCATCCCCTACCTGGTCAAGGAGGGCATTGACACCGGCATCCCGCCGATCCGCGAGCACGACGACCTGCAGCCGCTGCTGGTCGTGGTCGGGATCGTGGTCGTGTCCATCCTCGTCCAGGTGATCGCGCGGCAGCTGTTCCTGGTGCGGTCGGGCCAGGTCGGCCAGGACATCCTGTTCGAGATCCGGCGCCGGGTGTTCCGGCACTTCCAGGCGCTCAGCCCGGCCTTCCACGACGGCTACACGTCCGGTCGGGTCATCTCGCGGCAGACCTCGGACGTCGACGCGATCTACGAGATGCTCGAGACCGGCTTCGACGGCCTGGTCACCGCGGCGCTGACGCTGGTCGGCACGGCCGGGCTGCTGCTGTTCCTGGATGTGAGGCTCGGCCTGGTCGCGCTCACCTGTGTGCCGTTCCTCACCTGGCTCACGCTGTGGTTCCGGCGTGCGTCCGCCAAGTCCTACAAGGTGACCCGCGAGAAGGTCGCGCTCGTCATCGTCCACTTCGTCGAGTCGATGGGCGGCATCCGCGCCGTGCAGGCGTTCCGTCGCGAGCCGCGCAACCAGGAGATCTTCGACGACGTCAACGACCAGTACCGCCGGGCCAACCTGGTCGCCTTCCGGTTGGTCGCCTGGTTCATGCCGGGCATCCGGCTGATCGGCAACCTCACCATCGGCATCGTGCTGCTCTACGGCGGCTACCGCGCCTACCACGGCGACGTGACCGTGGGCGTACTGGCGGCCTTCCTGCTCTACCTGCGGCTGTTCTTCGAGCCCATGATGGAGATCTCGCAGTTCTACAACACCTTCCAGTCGGCCTCGGCCGCGCTCGACAAGCTCGCCGGGGTCCTCGACGAGGAGCCGTCGGTGCCCGAGCCCACGGCTCCGGTCGAGCTGGGTCCGGTCCGGGGCGAGCTCCGGTTCGACCACGTCGGCTTCGAGTACGTCGAGGGCCGGCCGGTCCTGCCCGACCTCGACCTCACCGTGCCCGCCGGTCGCACCCTGGCCCTGGTCGGCACGACGGGCGCCGGCAAGACCACGCTGGCCAAGCTGGCCACCCGCTTCTACGACCCGACGTCGGGTCGCGTGCTGCTCGACGGCACCGACCTCCGTTCGATCCCGTCCTCGGAGCTGCGCGAGAACGTCGTCATGGTCACCCAGGAGAACTACCTCTTCTCCGGCACCGTCGCCGACAACATCCGCTTCGGGCGGCCCGACGCCACGATGGAGGAGGTCGTCGCGGCGACCACCGCCCTGGGGGCGCACGAGTTCATCAGCGCGATGCCCGACGGCTACGACACCGACGTGGCCAACTCCGCCGGCCGGCTCTCCGCCGGCCAGCGGCAGCTGGTCGCCTTCGCCCGCGCCTTCCTCGCCGACCCCGCGGTGCTCATCCTCGACGAGGCCACGTCCTCGCTCGACGTACCCTCCGAACGGCTGGTCCAGCAGGCTCTCCGCACGGTCCTGGCCGGCCGCACCGCGGTGATCATCGCGCACCGCCTCTCGACGGTGGAGATCGCCGACCGGGTGCTGGTGATGGAGCACGGCCGGATCGTCGAGGACGGCTCTCCGGCGGACCTGGTCGCCGGTGGCGACGGGCGCTACTCCGACCTGCACAAGGCCTGGCTGGAGTCGCTCGCCTAGCGTTTGTGACGGTCCCGATACGCCTCGGCCTTGCTGCGGTTGCCGCACAGCTCCATGGAGCACCAGCGGCGGTTGCCCGGCCGGGAGCGGTCCACGAAGTGGAGGGTGCACCGACCACAGCGCCGGATCCGGGTGCGGTCCGGCCCGGCGAGCAGTTCGACCGCGTCCCGCGCCACCGTCGACAGCGCGCTGCCGACGTCGCTGCTGCGGCCCGGGGCCGGCGACCAGCCGGCCGCGAGCTGGGGCACGCGGGGGTGTCGGGCGGCCCAGTCGTTGACCAGCCGGCGGTCCGCCGGACGCGGGGTGCCATCGGCCAGCGAGCGCTCGACCAGCGACCACACCGCCTCCCGCAGCGCCCGGACGTCCACCAGGTCCTCAGGTGAGGCGTCCGGGGTCCTGACCAGCTCCGTCTCCACCAGCCAGCGATCGAGGTCGTCGGGGGTCTGCAGCCGCTCACGGTGCGACCCTGGCCGGTCGGCCACCGTGGCGACGAGATCAAGGGCCAGGCTGCCCAGGCCGAGGCGGAACTCCGTCACGTCACCAGTCTAACTGGTTGTAGTAACTGGTTTTACCGGTTAGCGTCTGTCGCATGACCGACGCGCCGTCCCTGCGAAGTACGCCGGGGGTCGCCCGCCTGCTCACGGTGGCTCTGGTGGACCGCACTGGATCGGGACTCTTCGTGCCGATCTCGGTGGTCTACCTGCACCGAGTGGCGGGTCTCTCGCTCACCGACATCGGGCTGGTGCTCACGGTGGCGGGGATGGTCGGGACGCTGGCGCCGCTGATGTCGGGACGGCTGCTCCGCCGGCTCGACGCCCGCTGGGTGGTCACCGGCTGCTTCCTGACCTGCGCCGCCGCGTTGACCGGCTACTCGCAAGCCCGGTCGTTCGCTGCTGTCCTCGCCGCGGCGACGGTCCTGCAGGTGGCGACGCGGATGGAGCGACCTGGCACCGCGGTCCTCGCGCTCGGGCTGAGCCGGGACCGGATCGGCATCCTGTCGTGGCAGCACACCTTGGGCAACCTGGGGTACGGTCTCGGCGCGCTCGCGGCGGCCGGTGCGCTCCTTGTGGGCAGGGAGACGGCCGTGGTGGCCGCCCTGCTCGTGGATGCTGCGTCGTACGTCGTGGGTGCGGCGCTCGTGGCGACCCTCCCGCGACCAGTCCTGACCGCTGACGCGGAGCACCGCACCACCTATGGAGAGCTGATCTCCGAGCCTCGTCCGGCAGCGCTGCTCGGGCTGCACGGCGTCCTCGCGCTCCACGACAGCGTGCTCCTGGTCGGGCTGCCCGCGTGGGTGCTGGCGACCGGCGTCACTCCCGCTGTCAGCCCGGCCCTGTTCGCGCTCAACACCGTCCTGGTCGTCGCGCTCCAGGTGCGGGTGGCGCGTTGGGTCGCCCGCTCGGGCGGTTCAGTCGGGTACGCCCGGGCCGGGCTGCTGCTCGGCGCGGCGTGCCTGACCTTCGCGCTGAGCACGATGGTGCCGCACGCGGCCGCGGCCGGGGTATTGATCGGCGCGGTCGTGCTCCTGACCCTCGGAGAGAGCGGCCACACCGCCGCCGAGGCCTGGCTGGCGGTCGCGCTCACCGAGGGCCGTGCGCCCGGCACGGTCCTCGGTCTGCTCAAGACCACGATGTCGGTCCAGCAGGCGCTGGGCCCGCTGCTGGTGGTGGTGCTGCTGACGGCCGGCGGCCCGGTCGGGTGGGTCGTCCTGGCCGCGCTGCTCCTCGCCGCTGCGCTGCTCTCACGTCGGGTCGCCGCCGGTGACCTCGGGGTGGCCCGGGCTGCCCAGCCGGCCGCGGTGCGGTAGGCAGGACCTGTGTTGTTCGAAGGCTTCGAGACCACCGACATCGACGTGGCCGGCGTCCGCATCCATGTGCGGGTCAGTGGCGACGGTCCGCCGGTCCTGCTGCTGCACGGCTACCCGGAGACCGGCGCGATGTGGCACCGGGTCGCGCCGGCGCTGGCGACGAACCACACGGTCGTGGTGCCGGACCTGCGCGGGTACGGCGACAGCGACCGCCCGCCGTCCGACCGCAGCCATCGGGCCTACTCCAAGCGCGCGATGGCGGTCGACCAGGCCGGCCTGATGCTCGAGCTCGGCCATCCGTCGTACGCCGTCGTGGGCCACGACCGAGGCGCCCGGGTCGCGCACCGGCTGGTGCTCGACCACCCAGACGCCGTCAGCCGGGTCGCGCTGCTCGACATCGCGCCCACCCGGCACGTCTTCAGCGACGTCGACAGGGTGCTCGCGCTGACCTACGACCACTGGTTCTTCCTCGCGCAGGAGAACGACCTGCCCGAGGTGTTGATCGGCGGCGCGGCCGAGCACTGGCTGCGCACCAAGCTCGACCAGTGGTCGGGCTCGGGCGCAGCGTTCGACGAGGACGTGGTCAACGAGTACGTGCGCTGCTTCGACCCTGCCGCGATCCATGCGAGCACCGAGGACTACCGTGCCGGCGCGACGATCGACCTGGTCGACGACGACGCGAGCTGGGAGGCCGGCGACCGGATCGGCTGCCCGACGCTGGTCCTGTGGGGTGCCACGGGGCTGGTCGGGTTGCGCTACGACGCGCTGGGAGTCTGGAGGGAGTACGCCATCACGGACGACCTCGTGCAGGGTCAGGCGGTGCCGGGCGGGCACTTCCTCCCCGAGGAGGCACCCACCGAGACGATCGCTGCCCTCGGGGCCTTCCTGTCCTGACCTTGCTCACTCACGCCGAGGGCGGCACCGGATCCAGTCCGGCGGCGACTCCGTGCCGCCGCGCGGCCGCGGCGGCAGGAACTCGGGCTTGCCGTCGTCAGGGTTGAGCCGGACCTGCCAGGGAGTGTGATGGAGGACGCGGTGGTGCTCGCCGCAGACCAGGACAAGGTTGTCCAGGCAGGTGGGACCGCCGTCGGCCCAGGGGACGATGTGGTGGGCGTGGCCCATCACCGGTGGACGGGTGCAGCCGGGGAACGCGCAGTGCCGGTCCCGAGCGACGACGGCCCGCCACAGGGCGGCAGTGACGAGTCGCGAAGTACGTCCGACGTCGAGAACCTCGCCGTCGGTGCCGAGGCAGACCGGGATCAGGTCGGCATCGCAGGCCAGCCGACGCACGGCGGCGACCGAGAACCGCAGCCCGTCGTCTGTGAGTGCCTCGGCAGCCGGAGCCACGTCGGGGCTCAGGACCAGGGACGGGTAGTCGATCGTGATCGCGACTCGGGGCCGGGCGCCGTGCGAGGCGGGGACCCGGTCGGTGTCGAGGGCATGTTGGGCGAGCTCGACCAGCGCGTCGAACATGCGGGCGCCGTGATCGCGCGGATCTGTCTCGGCGCCGCAGCCCGGAGTGTCCGGATCGACGGCCGGCGCGGGCTTGGTCAGGGGGAGGAGGGCGGCTCGGAGCACGGCACCGTCCTCGCTGCCTCCGTGGCCCTTGATCCGGATGCCGCCGGCTCCGTCGTCGACGACCGACAGGAAGCGTCCGATGTGGGCGGCACGCTCCTCCCGGGCGAGCGCCGCCTCGTCTCGCCGCGCCGCGCGGTCCGGGTCGACCACGTCGGCGAGGTGTCGCGCGGTGCGGGCCAGATCGGTCGCGTTGAGCCGCTGCGTCTCGTCCAGCAGCACCCGCTCCCCGCGCGACCGCAACGTCGGACTGGAGGGCAGGCTGTCGACGGCCTCACAGACGATCGCGGCCTGGGCGGCAGACGCCTGCCCGGAGCGCAGCGCCTCGAGCGTGTCCGGCAGCTCGGTGACGAGCTGGTGGGCGTGCACCACGGCTCGTCGTCCCTCGCGGCGGGTGAGCCCGGCGAGGTGGGTGAACCAGTCTGCGGTCGAGCCCCAGTGGAGCTGCTTGCGCGCGAGGTCACGAAGGTCGGCCTCCGCGAGCAGCCGGGCCTCGAGCGCCGCGACCGCGCTCTTCAGCTCCTGGGTGGCGGCCAGCCCGTCGACCAGGTCGTCGTCACCGAACCCGGCCGGAAGCCGGTCGAGGAGCACCTCCAGCTGGGCGCGGGCAGCGGTCAGCACCTCCGCGGGAGAAACACAGATGGCCACGACGAGCTCCGGAAGTCGGCACCGATGCCCGTGGACCCACCCGCGGGACTTTGGATGACCTCGATGCCAGCGCGCCACCGGGTGGCGAGCCCCGGGAGGACCCGGAGGACTACTGCATCTCTGCGACTCAACGGGCCGCGTAGTGCATCTATTCGAACACATGTTCGAACACTCGTCAAGCCCCTGGCTCAACCCGGCCACAGCGTCTCGGTAGCGTCGCTCCGGTCACCGCTCGGGCGATCGAGGTCGTCGACCTCACCATGACCTACGGCGACCTCAAGGCGGTCGACGGCGTCAGCCTGGAGGTCGGCGAGGGCGAGTTCGTCGGGATCCTCGGAGCCAACGGCGCGGGCAAGACCACGACCTTGGAGACCATCGAAGGGCTGCGCCGGCCCGACTCCGGCAGCGTCACCGTGCCCGGCCAGCCGGTCTGGCCGCGCAACTCCGCGCTGCTGCCCCGGATCGGCGTCGAGCTGCAGGCCTCGTCGTTCTTCGAGCGGCTCACCACCCGCGAGCAGATCCACACCTTCGCCTCCCTGTACGGCGTGGGCCCGGCGGCGGCGGACGAGTGGATGGGCCGGGTCGGCCTCGACGACAAGGCGGACACCCGGGTCGAGCAGCTCTCCGGCGGCCAAGCCCAGCGGCTGTCCATTCTGCGCGCTGGTCCACGACCCCGAGGTGGTCTTCCTCGACGAGCCCACGGCCGCCCTCGACCCGCAGGCGCCGCAACCTGTGGGACCTGCTGTCCGGGCTCAACGACTCCGGTCGCACCGTGGTGCTGACGACCCACTACATGGACGAGGCCGAGGTGCGTGCGACCCGGGCGCGATCATGGACCACGGCCGATGAGTGCCGCCTTCGGCGCCGCGGCCACCATCCAGGGCTGGCGGCAGTCCAGGCTGATCCGGCGCCTGCAGCTGGCGCCGGTGTCGACCAGGACCGTGGTGGGCGCCCGGGTCTCGGTCACGATCGGGATCGCGCTGGTGCAGCTGGTGATCTTCGTCGGGATCGGGGTGGCCGCGTTCGGGCTCACCCTGACCGGGTCGTGGTGGATGTCGGTCCCGCTGCTGGTCGTCGGCACGATGTGCTTCATGGCCATCGGACTGCTGGCCGGTGCGCTCACCAAGACCACGGAGGGCGCGGTCAACGCCGCCGACTTCATGGTCCTGCCGATGGCGTTCCTGTCCGGCTCGTTCTTCCCGCTCGACGGCACCCCGGGCTGGCTGCAGGCGTTCTCCGGCCTGCTGCCGCTCAAGCACCTCAACGACGGGATGCTCGACGTCATGGTCCGCGGTGAGGGGCCGTCCGCCGTGCTCGTGCCGATCGCGGTCCTGCTCGCGTTCGCGGTCGCGGTGACCCTGATCTCTGCGAAGCTGTTCCGCTGGGAGACGACGTAGTCAGGTCTAGTCACCCGCGATCCGCGAGACCAGCACCGCCCGGGTCGGAGCGTCGCACTTCGCCAGCACGGCGCGGACGTGGTCGTTGACGGTGTGCTCGGAGAGCACCAGCGACCGGGCCATGGTCCGCGAGTCGGCGCCGGTGGTCAGATGACCGAGCACCTCGCGCTCGCGCGGGCTCAACCCGTGGGCCAGGGCGAACACCTCACGGCGCTCGGCGAACGTGCTCACCTCTATCGTCACCGCGATCTGCTCGGCGGCGGTCATCCGCTCGGCGCGCAGGGTCACCCAGCGTCCGGCACCCAGGTGCACCCGTGACCAGGCTGGCCCGACCGGTACGCCCGCCTCAGCCGCGACCAGCGCCGCCGACACGTTGAGCACGGCCGCCGGGATCGGGGACGTGAGGGGCTCCTCGCCCGGTGGGTTCAGCTCCATCAGCGCCACACCCGCGGTCGCGGTCTGGCTGAGCACGCGCAGGTCGGCGTCGAGCAGTACGACGGCCGGTCCGGCCAGCTCCAAGGGCTCCGCCTGCGTCAGGAAGGTCCGGGCCTGCGCGGCGCGGATCCCGGCGGTGAGCGGACCGGTCAGCTCGGCCAGCAGCGCCACCTCGCGGGCGGTGAAGTTCCCGTCGCTGCGCCAGAGGTCCAGCCAGGCCCAGCAGCCGAACCGGTCCGCGAACACCGACGAGGCGACGTCGGTGACCCCCATCCCGGAGAGCACCTCACGCCACAGCGCCGACCGTTCGGGTTCGGCACCCAGCGACGCGGCCGGCGTCCCAGCCCGCCGCAGCTCGGTCCACCGGTTGGCCGTCGTGGTGTACCGCAGTGCGGACAGCTCCGGGAGCCGCGACCACGCGAGCATCGGCACGTCGGCCAGCGGTGAGGTCCCGACACAGGTCACCGGATCGGTGAGCAGCCACACGTGCGCGTCGAACGGCACCGCCCGGCGTACCACCTCCAGCGCCCGCTCCCGCAGCGCCTTGGGCGAGAGCGGCTCCCGGAGGAGCCGCTCCACCCGGTCCAGGACGCCTGCGGCAGGCATGCGGCGAGCGTACGGCGGCCGGCTGACGGCCGAACCCCCGGAAACCTGGGATGTCCGGGGTCGCCCGGGAACTCCAGTCTGGGGCCATGACCACACTTCACGTCGAGAACACCGTCCGCGACTACGAGGCCTGGAAGGAGACCTTCGACAGGTTCGATCGAGCCCGGCGCGATCGCGGGGTGCGGTCCTATCGCCTCACCCGCGACCACGAGGATCCCCACACGGTCATCGTCGACATGGAGTTCGACTCGACCACGCGCGCCGAGGAGTTCCGCGAGTTCCTCCAGGACGTGATCAGGACCCCCCAGGCCCAGGGCCACCTGGTCGACCACCGTCCGATCGTGATCCTCGACGTCATGGAGGAACAGACCCTCGCCTGAGCCGAGTGGGACACTCGCGGCTGTGAGTGAGCAAGGCCCGCGCCGCTGGACCGTCCAGGAGCTGCTCGACCTGGTGCTGGACGAGGGCTCCTTCGAGTCCTGGGACGAGCCGATCGACATCTCGGACGCCCCGGCCGGCTACCGGGCCGAGCTCGAGGCCGCCCGCGCGAAGGCCGGCACCGACGAGTCGGTGGTCACCGGCCGCGGGCTGGTGCACGGGCGGCCGGTGGCGCTGGTGGCCAACGAGTTCCGGTTCCTGGCCGGGTCGATCGGGCTGGCCGCGGCGCGCCGCATCACCAGCGCCGTACGCCGGGCGACCGCCGAGCGGCTCCCGATCCTGGCCAGCACCGCCAGCGGCGGCACCCGGATGCAGGAGGGAACACCAGCGTTCGTGCAGATGGTCGAGATCTCGCGCGCGCTGATGGAGCACCGGGCCGCCGAGCTGCCCTACCTGGCCTACCTCCGCCACCCGACCACCGGCGGCGTCTACGCGTCCTGGGGCTCGCTGGCGCACGTGACCGTGGCCGAGCCGGGCGCCCTGATCGGCTTCCTCGGGCCCAAGGTGTTCGAGGCGTTGAACGGCCGGCCGTTCCCCGAGAACGTGCAGCTGGCCGAGAACCTCAAGCACCACGGCGTCATCGACGGCATCGCCACCGCCGAGGAGCTCCCGGCCCTCGTCGACCAGGTGCTGTCGATCCTGGTCGACCCACCGTCGGAGCCGCGGCTCACCCGGCGCACCGGCGAGGTCGACCCCGAGCTCGACGCCTGGGCCGCCATCGAGGAGACCCGCGGCGAGGAGCGGATCGGGGTCCGCGACGTGCTGCGGGCCGGAGCCGAGGTGGTCCTGCCGCTGTCGGGCACCGAGAAGGGCGAGCGGGACAGCACCGTGCTCGTGGTCATGGCCCGGCTCGACGGCGAGCCCTGCCTGGTGGTCGGCCAGGACCGCAGCCGCCAGGGCCCTGCCACGCCGATGGGGCCGGGCGCGCTGCGCACCGCCCGCCGCGCCATGCGGCTGGCCAACGAGATGCGGCTGCCGCTGGTCACCGTCATCGACACGCCGGGTGCCGAGCTGTCGCAGCGGGCCGAGGAGGGCGCGATCGCGGGCGAGATCGCCCGGTGCCTGGCCGGGCTGGCCACGATGCGGGTGCCCACGGTCTCGGTGATCCTGGGCCAGGGCTGCGGCGGTGGCGCACTGGCCCTGCTCCCGGCCAGGCGGGTGATCGCGGCGGAGAAGGCGTGGCTGATGCCGCTGCCTCCGGAGGGCGCCAGCGTCATCGTGCACGGAGACACCCGGCACGCCGACCAGCAGGCCCGCCGGATGCGGATCCGGGCCGTCGACCTCCTGGCCCACGGCACCGCCCACCAGGTCGTGCCCGAGCCGGAGGGCGACACCGGCGAGGCGCTCGCAGCCGCGGTGGCCGCCGAGATCGCGGCCGCGATCCGTGCGGTCCGCACCTGACAAGACGACTTCGGCCAATCGCCGGAGCCGGACCGGGCCCTCGTCCTAGGCTCGCGGTGTGACCGAGCTGCGCCAGCAGGGGCAGGCCGCGGGATGGCGGGACGATCCCTACGGCCGTCACGAGCTGCGCTTCTTCGACGGGCACCGCTGGACGCCGTACGTCCGCGATGCCGGCACCGACTCCATGGACGAGCCCGGCGGCCCGATGAGCGACACCACGATGCAGCACGGCCGGAGCCCGTTGCTGACCGACAACGTTCTCGTGGTCGAGCGGTTCACCGACCTCGGCCGGCGCTGGTCGGACCGTTCTGTGCTGCGACCCGACGGAACCAGGGCCGGCCTGCTGCGCCGGGCCGCACCTTCGGACGCGGGAAGCGCGGGGCTCAAGTCGCTGGTGACCCGGGACCACACCAAGAACGACGTCGTCGAGCTCGTCGACGAGAACCAGGCCGTGGTGCTGACGCTGATCCGGCCCACGGGTACGCCGAAGAGCTCGGTGGAGGTCCGCGACAGCGACGGTGACGCCTCGGGTCGGATCGTCCAGCAGAGCCTGAGACGCAGCGAGACGACCTATGCACTCCTCGGCCCCACCGGTCACTTCCTGGGCGACCTGCAGGCCGAGAACTGGGTCGGTTGGGACCTCCGGATCGTCGACGGCCACGGCCGCCAGGTCGCCACGATCACCCGCGACTGGACGGGCCTGGACCCGGCCCGGTTCCAGCGCCCGGACGACTACGTCGTGCGGATCACCGAGACGGTCCACGAGCCGCTGCGCACGCTCGTGGTCGCCTGCGCCCTCAGCCTCGAGGTCGTGGTCAGGCCGCACACCGGCGACCTCTGAGTCAGCTCGCCTTGCGGGCGGCCACCTTCCGGGTGCCGGTCTTCTTGGCAGCGGCCTTCTTGGTGGTCGCCTTCTTCGCGGCGGCCTTCTTCGTGGTGGTCTTCTTGGCCGCCGCGCTCTTGGCCGGGGCCTTCTTGGTGGCGGCCTTCTTGGTGGTGATCCGCTTCGCGGCCGACTTCCCGGCCGGCTTCTCCTCGGCCTCGTCCTCGACGTCCTCGAAGATCTCCGAGCCGGTCTCGCCCCGACCCTGCTTGGCGGCGTCGACCGAGCGCTGCAGTGCGGCCAGCAGGTCGACGACCTCGCCGGAGGACTTGGTCGAGGTCGGGGTGCGCTTGAGCTCGCCGCCCTCGATCTTGGTCTTGACCAGGGTCTCGACCGCCTCGGCGTAGTCGTCCTCGAACTCCGACGGGTCGAAGTCGCCCGTCAGGGTCTCGACCAGCATGTGCGCCATCTTGACCTCGGCGTCCTTGACGTCGCCGACCTCGACCGAGAAGTCGGGGGTGCGGACCTCGTCGGGCCACATCATGGTCTGGAGCACGATCACGTCGTCCTTGACCCGCAGCACGGCGACCGTGGTGCGCTGGCGCAGTGCGACGGTCACGACCGCCATCCGGTCGGCGTCGATCAGCGCCTGGCGGAGCAGCCCGTAGGGCTTGGCGCCCGACTTCTCCGGCTCGAGGTAGTAGGACTTCTCGAGCAGCATCGGGTCGATCTGCTCGGCGGGCACGAACTTCTCCACCGCGATCTCGCGGGACGACGTCGAGGGCAGCTGCTCCATGTCCTCGTCGGTGAGGATGACCATCTCGCCGTCCTCGGTCTCGTACCCCTTGGCGATGTCCGCGTAGGCGATCTCCTCACCGTCGATCGAGCAGACCCGTTGGTACTTGATCCGGCCGCCGTCCTTGGCGTGCACCTGCCGGAACGACACGTCGTGCGACTCGGTCGCGGCGTACAGCTTCACGGGCACGCTGACCAGCCCGAACGAGACCGCACCCTTCCAGATCGCCCGCATGCCCACTCTCCTCCTGTGTCCGGCCCCCCAGCCGGGGTGCGACCAGTGTGACCGGTGTGACGGCCAGAATCCATCGGTTCGCCGATGGACCGCATCGGCAAGGATGGGGCCATGCGCCCCATGCTCGCCACCTCCGGTACCCACGTGCCGGCCGAGCCGGGCTGGTCGCACGAGGTGAAGTGGGACGGTGTCCGGGTGCTGGCCGACACCACGCGCGGTGGCTCGACCCGCCTGCTGAGCCGAAACGAGAACCCGGTCACCGTGGCCTGGCCCGAGCTCAACCGGAGCCCGCTGGGCGACCGCGACCTGCTCGTGGACGGCGAGGTGATCGCGCTCAACGACCGCGGGCTGCCAGACTTCCGGGTCCTCCAGGACCGGATGCACGTCCGCAACGCCGCAGCCGCGGCTCGGCTGGCCGACCGGCTGCCCGCGACCTACATGGTCTTCGACGTGATGCGCGTGGACGGCAAGGACGTCAGCGACCAGCCGCTGGGGGAGCGGCGCAGGATCCTGCGCGGCCTGGGGCTCGAGCACTCGACGTGGCAGGTGCCCGACGCGTACGACGACGGCCCGATGCTCTACGACGCCACCCTGCAGCAGGGGCTCGAGGGCATCGTCAGCAAGCGGCTCACCTCGCGCTACGTGTTCGGCCAGCGCACCAAGAGCTGGCTGAAGTTCGCCCATCGGCACCGCCGCTCCTACGTCGTGGGCGGCTGGCGGCCCCAGGAGGGCACTGTCGACCGGCTGGCGGCGCTGCTGGTCGGGGAGCTCACCGAGCAGGGGCTGGCCTACCGGGGGCGCGTCGGCAGCGGGATCGGCGGCGCGGCCAGCCGGCAGCTCACCCAGCTGGTCGGCCCGCTGACCCGCCGGGACAGCCCGTTCGACGACGAGGTGCCGGTCGTCGACGCCCGCGGCACGTTCTGGGTCGACCCGGTCCTCGTGGTCGACATCGAGACGCACGGCGTGGGCTACCAGCGACTCCGGCAGCCGTCCTACCGCGGCGTCCGCAACGACCTGACGCCGGGCGACCTGTGATCGCCGAGCTAGTGCTGGCCGCCGCGCTGTCCTCGGGCAGCGCCGGTCCCACGACCCTCGACGGCGTCCGCGTGCACCTCGAGCCCGGGACCCAGCAGGTGGTCACCGTCAACCACACCGACGGCTACCACGCGCGGGTCACCTTCTGGAAGCTCGCCGACGCCGGGTGGAAGGCCCGGTTCAGCGCCGAGGACGGCCGGATCGGGTACGGCGGCCTGGTCCGCGGCAGCCGGCGCCAGCAGGGCACCGGCACCACTCCGCTCGGCACCTACGGCCTGCCGTGGGCGTTCGGCATGGGCGCCGCCGACGCCGGCTGGAGGCTGCGCTACCGGCAGGTCGAGCGGGGCGACTTCTGGGTGGAGGACAACGGGTCCGCCTACTACAACCGCTACCGCAACCAGGCCGACGGCGGGTTCCGCTGGTGGCTGCCCACGAGCGACCCGAACAGCTCCGAGCGGCTCACGGACTTCCAGCAGCAGTACCGCGTCTCCGTGGTCACCGACTTCAACCGGTCCCAGGTCCGGCACCGCGGAGCCGGGATCTTCCTCCACGTCAACGGCCCGGGCGCGACTGCTGGCTGCGTCAGCGCCCCGGGCGTGTTCATGGACAGGCTGATGCGAGCCCTCGACCCGGCCAGGGTGCCGGTGATCGCGGTGGGGCGCTGATGGCCAAGCAGCACGAGCCCGAAGAGGTCTTCGTCGACGTCGAGGGCCGCACGCTCAAGATCAGCAACCTCGGCAAGGTCCTCTACCCGCGCACCGGCACCACCAAGGGCGAGGTGCTGAGCTACTACGCCAAGATCGCACCGGTCCTGCTGCCGCACCTCAAGGACCGCGCGGTCACCAGGATCCGCTGGCCGCACGGCACCGACGACATGAGCTTCTTCGAGAAGAACATCCCGGGCGGCACCCCGTCCTGGGTGCACACGGTGACCGTCCCGACCACTGGCTCGCGCACGGCGTCCAGGGAGGAAGGCACGCTCACCTTCCCCATCGTCGACGACCTGGCCACGCTGACCTGGTTGGTCAACCTGGCCGCGCTCGAGCTGCACGTGCACCAGTGGACCGTCGGGCGCAACGGCCGGCCGCGCGGCGCGGACCGGCTCGTCATCGACCTCGACCCGGGCGAGCCGGCCGGGCTGCACGAGTGTTGTGGAGTGGCCCTGCTGGTCGCCGAGGCGCTGGAGGAGCGGGGGCTGGTGGCCAAGCCGGTGACCAGCGGCAGCAAGGGGCTGCACCTCTACGCCGAGCTGGCCCAGCGGATGCCGTCGGAGGAGTCGACGGCGCTGGCCAAGGAGGTGGCCGAGGAGCTCGAGAAGGCACACCCCAAGCTGCTCACCGCGACCATGACCAAGTCCCGCCGGGCGGGCAAGGTCTTCCTCGACTGGTCGCAGAACTCCGGCTCCAAGACCACGATCTCGCCGTACTCCCTGCGCGGGAAGGAGCGACCCTACGTCGCCACCCCGCTCGGCTGGGACGAGGTCGAGGAGGGCGCCGAGGACCCGGACGCGCTGGAGCAGCTCCGCTACGAGCAGGTGCTCGAGCGGGTCGAGGAGTACGGCGACCTCTTCGAGTGAGCCAGCGAGCTCCGGGTGAGCCCCGGGGGTTCCGCCGTTGGGACCGGTGGGAAGGCCCGTCCGAAGGTGTTACCCAACGGTGGTCCAGTCGTGCACCGGACGTGGACCCGGCCGGACACCGTCCGCCTAGTTTGACCAGTGGGCCCTTTGCCCGGCCCGACGTGTCAAGGGGGGACAGGTCTTGGAGATCGCGCCGGTACCGCACCGGTCGACCCGCAGCGAATGGCGGCGGCTCGCACTCGGTCTGACGGTCCTTGTCCCGGTGGTGCTTCTGGTGCTGCTGCCGGCGGTGCTCGGTCTGGACCGCTACGTCGTCACCGACCGGTCGATGGACGGTGCCCTGGGCCGCGGCTCGGTGGTACTGGCCCGCGAGGTGCCGCCCTCGGACCTGCGCGTCGGAGACGTGATCACCTTCACGCCGCCCGGGGGCAGGGCCGACGAGCGGGTCACCCGGCGGATCGTCACGATCGGCGCCGGCGCGGCCACCACCCAGGCCGACCGCACCGGCAGCGCCGACCCGCTGGCCGTGCCGATGACCTCCCCGGCGTACGCCCGGGTCTGGCTCGCCATCCCCTGGATCGGCTACCCGTTCGTGATGGACGGTGGCTGGGTGCTGCTGGCGATGATCGCCGTGGCAGCGTTCGTCATCGCCCTGGTCGCGGGCCGCCGTGAACCCCAGCCCGTGGCCCGGTCGGACCGGCCCCGGCAGCCCGCGGTCTCCCGCTGAGTGGATCGGTGCGTTGCGCCGCGCGTACCGCTTGTCTAGTCCTATCCTTGCCGAATGGCGCAGAGAGTCCTCGTGGTGGAGGACGAGGAGGACATCGCGTTCCCCCTCGTCCGCACCCTGGAGCGCGAGGGCTACGAGGTCGCCTGGGTGGACTCGGGCCAGAAAGCGCTGGACGACGTCTCGGCGCGTCACGCGGACGTGGTCATCCTCGACCTGGGGCTGCCCGACATGGACGGCCTGGAGGTCTGTCGCAAGGCCCGGGACTCGGGCTACGACGGCGCGATCATGATCGTGACGGCGCGGGCGGGCGAGCTCGACCGGGTGGTGGGCCTCGACTACGGCGCCGACGACTACATGGCCAAGCCGTTCGGGCTGGCCGAGCTCCAGGCCCGGGTCCGCGC
>Ga0136846_1238450_pt1 | contig 19841 bp, 25 predicted proteins | sample HopSoiMetagenom2_FD_96841 | JGI IMG/M metagenome (GOLD analysis project Ga0136846, IMG submission 96841) | Grasslands soil microbial communities from Hopland, California, USA - 2 Assembly 2016 (version 4) | ecosystem: Environmental > Terrestrial > Soil > Grasslands | place: USA: Hopland...
CGCCTGATGTAGGCGCAAAGCGCAGCCATAGCTTGGCTATGGCGAGCATTTGCAACGACGAGCAGGGGGCTTTTGGCGTGATGAGCGGGCATGATCGAAATGCTCTCAGCCTCTGACTGCAGCCAGGGATGCCGCTATGGGACGCTATTGAATCAGCCCATTCTTCAGCGCGTAGTAGGTGAGGTCGCTGTTGGACTCGAGCTTCATCTTCTCCATCACGCGGGTGCGATAGGTGCTCACAGTCTTTACGCTCAAGGACATGCTGTCGGCCATGTGGCCGATGGTTTCGCCCTTGGCAAGCCGCAGGAACACCTGGAACTCGCGTTCGGACAATTGCTCATGAGGCGGCTTGTCGCCCGCGCCGGAAAGCCCATCGGCCAGCAGTTCGGCCACGCCCGCGGTGATGTACTTGCGGCCACGATGAACCGTGCGAATGGCCTTGACGATCTCTTCAGGATCGCATTCCTTGTTCAGGTAGCCGCTTGCCCCTTGGCGCAAGAGCGTGGTGGCGTAGTGCTCTTCAGGAAATCCGCTCAGGATCAGCACCGGCAATTCGGGTGCACGCGCCTTGACAGCAGCGAGAGCATCGACACCACTCTGGTCGGGCATGGACAAGTCCATCACGAGCACGTCGACCTCGCCTTTGCGCACAAGATCAAGCGCTTCCCTGCCGTTGGACGCCTCGCCAGTGACCTTGAGGTCGACCTGATCGGCAAAGTATTGGCGCAGACCGGCGCGCACAATGGCATGGTCGTCAACGATGGCTACTCGGATCATGGCTTCGTGAATCACAGTACTGCAATGAGCGAGTTTAGATGGAAGACAAACCCCTGAACATCCTGTTGCGTTTCAAGCGGAGTCCGTTCGTCTTTCCGCTCGCTGCGCTGGCGGCACTCGCACTCATCTTCATCAGCGAGGCGGCCTATTACCAGTCGACCCGCGCGATGGAAGCGCTTGGCACGATGGCCTCGGCGCGCAACCACCTGATGAACCTTTCTCGGCGCATCGTGGACGCCGAGACCGGCCAACGCGGGTATTTGCTGACCGCTCGGCGCGAGTACCTGGATCCTTATCGCGACGCTTCCCACGACATTGAAAGCGACCTGAAGTGGCTACACAGCTACTACGACAAGTCGCCGACGCAGGCCAAAGCCGTCAGCCGCCTCGAGATGCTGCTGCAGCGCAAGCTGTCCGAACTCGACCAGACCATGCGCCTTTTCGATGAAGGCAAGTCCGATGCGTGGCGCACTTTCGTACTCACCGACATCGGCAAGGAGCAGATGGAGGAGATTCGCCGCATCTCGGAACAGCTGCTTGCCGAAGAGATGCGCAAGGATGCCACCGGCCGCAGGGACGTGTTCGAAACGCTGATGCTCAATCGCATCGGCGTGGCCGCGATGGGCGCGATCAGTCTGCTTGCTCTCGGCATGTATCTGCGGCAGACGGCAGCGCTCGAAGCGCATCGGCGCGAACGGCAAGAGGCGATCGAAGCCGAACGCGACCAGTTGGAGCAGGAGGTCGTGCGGCGCACCGCGCAGCTCACCGAGCTTGCCCAGCAACTCACCGAGCTCGCACAGCATCTGCAGACCGCGCGCGAAGACGAACGCAGCCGGCTCGCGCGCGAGTTACACGACGAACTCGGCGCCTTGCTCACTGCTGCCAAGCTCGATGCGGCGCGCATCAAATCGCGACTGGGAGGCACCTCGCCCGAGGCCACCGAGCGACTCACCCACCTGAGCGAGATCCTCAACAATGGCATCGCGCTCAAGCGGCGGATCATTGAAGACCTTCGGCCATCATCATTGAGCAACCTCGGCCTGGTGGCGGCGATGGAAATCCAGTCGCGCGAGTTCGCGGAGCGGTCCGGCATCGACGTCGATTGCCATTTCGACAATGTGACACTCAAGCCGGCGGTCGAACTCACCGTCTACCGCCTGGTGCAGGAGGCATTCACCAACATCGCCAAGCACGCAAAGGCCCGGCGCGTCCAAGTCCGACTAACCGAAGTCGACGGCATGGCCGAGGTGTCGGTCAGCGACGACGGCGCGGGCTTCGACACCGGCAAGCGGCGCGTGTCGGCCCATGGGCTCCTGGGCATGCGCTATCGGGTCGAGGCCGACGGCGGTCGGTTCAGCCTCGAGTCGACGCCTGGTAAAGGCACCTGTATTCGCGCAACGCTGCCGGTGACAGCCAAGGAAGAGGCCAGCCCTCAGGCCGCCTGACTCGCCAGCTGCCGGGCCGTTCGGGCACATGAGGCATCGTCCTACAAGGACGTGCTGATCCAGCCGACAGCGCGACAAAACCGACATCCGTAAGCTGTCGATATTGCATTCGACAAGTTGCCTACCGACGGCACTGCCGAACACTCGCCAACCAAGAGGGGCACAGGGCATGCGCTACGCCATCGTCTTCTTCGTCATTGCCCTGATCACCGCCCTGTTCGGATTCGGCGGCATTGATGCAAGCGCAACGAGCATCGCGAAGACCCTGTTCATCTTTGCCATCCTTGCGGGTGGCCAGCTTCCTCTTCGGACTCATCAAAAAAAACAGTAGTGGCCAGCGCCACACCGTTACTCGCGCTCAACCCTTCACCCGAAAGGAACCATCATGATTGCTACCACCAAGCCATTCAGCCCGACTTCCAACATGCTCGCTGACCAGGCTGCGCAAAGCGCCGACAGTGCGATAAAGACCACGCAGCGCGTCACCAATGACGCGCTCGATTCCCTTTCTGACAAGGTACAAGATGTGAAAGACCAAGCTGCCCCGGTGCTCAATCGCGTTGCCGCCAAGGCCGAGGAACTCGCCCGCCGCAGCGCGGACGCAGTTCGAGAAAGTTCGTCCCAGCTCAAGGAGCGTGCCTTGCGTGCGCAGGACGCGACAGTCGGCTACATCAAGGACGAGCCGGTCAAGTCCATCCTGATTGCTGCAGCCGCGGGCGCTGCGCTGATGGCATTGGTGACCCTACTGAGCCGCAGTCGCGACTGAGCGGCTTTGGCGCTTTCGCCGCAGAAGGGTCCACCGTGACGCGGTGAACCCTCTTTTTCGATTCGAATTCGATCCACCGGGAGGCACGCCGTGATCCATCCACTGTTTCGCCTCATCGTCTCGGATCCGCAATTGCTCGCGGAGCATGTCGAGGCATATTCGGAACTGGTCGCAGAAGAGGTTGGCGCCGTCACCGCGCAATGGAAAAAGCGAGCTGTACTGCATGCAATGTCTCTCGCTTGCATTTTTGTGACCGTCGTCCTCGCCGGCGTATCGGTAATGCTTTGGGCTGTCGTGCCAGTTGACAACATGAATGCGCCTTGGGCGCTGGTGGTTGCACCCGGCATACCGCTTGTGCTCGCGGTCTGGGCCAATTTCGCGGCGAAGGCGCCAGCGGCAGAACACGGTTTCAAGGCGATCCGCGAGCAGCTCGCCGCCGATGCGGCAATGCTTCGCAGCGTGACCGCATCATGAGCGCACAGGTTTCGGCGACGCAACAGGCAGATACCGAAGACAAGAAGGATGCGCCGCTGTCGGCTGCGCAACGCCTGGCCGAGTCGCGCGAACGCCTGCGGCTGTATATGGCGCAAGGCGATGGAAGGCACGAGGCGCGTCGCCGAACGGCAGCTGCACGCGCAGGCGGAACATCGCCCTCCCGGATCGATCGATTGCGGGGGATGCCCGTGGTAGGCGTCGTCATCGATGCGGTTTCGGCATGGTGGTCGAACCATCCCTTGCGCCCCGCAGCAACGCTGACCGAAAGCGTGGTGCGAGACGCGGTGGCGCCGCTCACGCGCAAACACCCAATCACCGTGCTCGCCAGCGCCTTCGTCATCGGCGGCACGATCGTCTGGCTCAAACCATGGCGATGGTTCGGCAAGTCGGCACTATTCGCCGGACTCTTCTCGCAAATCATCTCCCGGGCCATTACCCAGATGCCCTGGGAATCGATGCTGGGTGCCTTCACTTCGTTTGCCCAGGCGCACACGCCGGAAGCGCCGAAGGCTGCGTCCGAGGAGGATCGCCAGCCTGCGCCGGCGCACACGGCCACCGCTGCGACAGAGGCCGAGGAGGCGCACATCTAGTGCCGTGTTCCACGCTATGCGGAACATAAGACCCCGTCTTTGGCCCCGTGACGTCGTTGCAAATCCTCGCAATACCACGGGTATCGCTGCGCTTTGCGCCTGGCCACGCGGCCAAATCCATCGGTCTTATTAAGTTCCGCATAGCGTGGAACACTGCACCAGGCGACGCGGCATCGTCCTACATGTTGAGAGGCGGCGCTCCGATGGTTCGCGAGAAGGCACGCACCTAGAGTTGCGTTATCGAGGGGCGACGCGAGAGTCGTGCACCCGCGAATCGTCAGCGAGCGATTCGACAACGAGCACCAGAGGAATCCAAGCCATGAGCGCAAGTACCCAAGGCCACCGAGGCCACCGAGGCCGCCAAGCGCCGATCTCGCCAACGGTGCTTTAACCCCCGAGGATTTGCTGGACGAATGACCGTTTCCGGCTCGGCCCCTCGGGTGGTGGGGTTGACACAGCCATTTGAGACCGCCCGCTTTTTCGCTGTAACTTTCAAATCATCCAACAGGAGAACGCCATGTTTGCACGCACCACTCTCGCCGCGATCCTCGCCGCCACTTCCGCCGTCGCGCTCGTCAGCCTGCAAGGCTGCGCCGTAACCCGTGGCCAGGAAACGGTGGGCGCCTATGTCGACGACGCTGCGATCACCACGGCCGTGAAGGCCCGCTTCATCGACAACAAGGATGTCGACGCTGGCGCCATCAAGGTCGAAACCCTTAATGGCACCGTGATGCTCTCAGGCTTCGCGAAGAACCCGACCGAGCGCACCACTGCCGAGAGCATTGCACGCAACGTGAACGGCGTGAAGGCGGTCAAGAACGAGATCGCCATCCGTCCGTAAGGCACAAACGATATCGATGACGGGTCTGGCGTTCTTCGCGGCGCCGGACCCGACTTGTCTTTGGCGGGCGCATTCGATCGACAGAAATCGCAGTAAGGCAGATGCGGCTGATTTTTTGAGAGCTGACGCATCACCTCTCGCTTCTTTGAGACCGAAAATGGATTCACACCGCCGCCACGGCGCGTTCATGTACGTCTCGGCGGGGCCCATTGGTCGCGGCGGATCGGTTTTGGGATGCTCGTGTCCACTCCACTTTTGGTGGACACGTGCACGCTTACTTGTAATCCCTCTCGGCATGCAGGCGAAAAAAAGGCCCGCTTGCGCAGGCCCACCATTCCTTAGCCTTAGCCTTAGCGGCTGAAGCCGCGCTGCGGCTTGAAGCCTGGTTTGCCGCCAGGGCGGGGAGCCGGCTTGCCGGCACCGCCATTGCGCGCGGCAAATGCACCTTGCTCTGCTGGTTTGCGATCGAACGGGCCACGTGCAGCCGCATCACGCGGAACGAAGACCTGATCCCGACGCGGCGCGAAAGCTTCGTCTCGACGCGGCGGGAATCCCTGGTCGCGGCGGGGTGCAAAGCCTTCGTCACGACGCGGTGCGAAACCCGCATCGCGCCTGGGCGCGAAGGGCTTGCCCGGACGCTTGGAGAAGTCATTTCCACGGCCAAACTGCTTGCCACCAAACTTGGCTTCGGGGCGCGGCGCGAAAATCTTCGGCTCCGGGCTCTTGGGCTCGAGACCCGAGACAATTGCCACCGGGATGTTCTGCGTCGTGAACTGCTGGATGCGCCGGATCATGCCCGTGTCCATGCGCTCGGCGAGCGTCACAGCCAAGCCGTTGCGGCCCGCACGGCCAGTGCGACCGATCCGGTGTACGTAGTCTTCCGCCTTCATCGGAAGGCCGTAGTTGATTACGTGGCTGATGCTCGGCACGTCGATCCCGCGAGCTGCGACATCGGTGGCCACCAGCACTCGCAGATGCTTGGTGCGAAGACCTTGCAGCACGCGGTTGCGACGGCCTTGCGGCATGCCACCATGCAGAGACGCCACTGCATGCCCCATATCGGCCAAGCGATCGGCCAGCCAGTCGGCATCACGCTGCGTGCTCGTGAAGACGACAGCTTGCTCCATATCGCGTTCGGTCAGGATGTGATCGAGCAGAGCATTCTTGTGAGTCGAGTTGTCCGCCCAATGCAGGCGCTGCTCGATGTTTTCGTGTGTGTCGGTATGCGAGGACACATCGATGCGCTCCGCGTCCTTCAAGAGGCTTTGCGCGAGGCGGCCAACGTGGCCGGCGAAGGTCGCGCTGTACATCAGCGTCTGGCGAGATTGCGGCACGTGTTCGGCAATGGTCTGGATGTCTTCGATGAAGCCCATGTCGAGCATGCGGTCAGCTTCGTCGAGCACCAGCACTTCAACGTTCTCAAGCACCGCTTTACCGGTCTGCAGGTGGTCGAGCAGACGGCCGGGGGTGGAAATGAGGATGTCCAGCGGGCCACGCAGTGCCTTGATCTGCGCCGGATACGGAACTCCGCCGACAACGGTGGCAACGCGCAGGCCTTGCGCGTGGCGGCCATAAGTGTCGGCTGCCTTTGCAACCTGCATCGCAAGTTCGCGGGTGGGGGTCAGCACCAGGATGCGCGGGCCGTAGACCACACCCTTTTCACGGCGCTTGGTGTTGTCGCCACGGGCAGCGAGGATGCGCTGCAGGGCGGGGAGGATGAACGACGCGGTCTTACCGCTGCCGGTGCTCGACGAGACCATAAGGTCGCGTCCGGCAAGCGCCGGCGGAATCGCCTTGCCCTGGACTTCGGTAGGGGTGTCGTAACCGGAGTCAGTCACGGCTTTGATGAGGGCTTCGTGCAGGCCGAGGGTATCGAAACTCATGCTCTTCTTTCGCAGAAAGGTGCTGCGCGCGCGACTCTGCGGAGCGCAAAAGCACCTGCAAACCCATCAAAGGGCTTGCTTGGTCAAGTCGCTGGGAGAACGTTCGGGGGAACAGTCAAAGCGACGGCATCGCCGCCAACCATTGCCCGTGCGTCTGCTGCGTTGCCGCTTTAGCGCGTTGCGTGTTACCGCTTCAGGAGCTCGAATCAGGCCGCACGGAGAGCGTGGGATGAATCGAAAGAGGTCAGAGGGGATGAACGAAAGCGCTGGAAACTGTTGGCCGCCCAACCAGGAAATCCAGCGCAAGCAGCGATTGTAGCAACCCCAGGGTTTGCACGCAGGTATATTTCCTGTGTGAATGTTGGCGCGCAGTCAGGGCGCGGCGATCACTCGGGACACGCCGCGATCGACGGGAGCAAGACCGGCATTTGGGTGTCGGCAGGACTAACGACCACGGCGTCCGTTTGGAACCCGCCTTGCGTGGCAGTTTGCTGACAATACTCGGACTGCTCTCGGGACTCGCCCACTGGTCGTCGACAGTGGTGCTGCAGGCCCCAAGCTCAAGCCGCCATGGCCGCAAGATGGCTCAGAGGCTGAGAGCTTTTCGATCATGCCCGCTCATCACGCCAAACGCCCCCTGCTCGTCGTTGCAAAGACTCGCCAGAGCCAAGCTATGGCTGCGCTTTGCGCCTAGATCAGGCGCCTTTTGACGTGCTGCTCGGACACGTTCGAATACTCCCAGCCTCTCAGCACGACTTGTCTCAGACCGACAGCAAATGAGCGCGGTAGTAGACAAGTTCGTCGATCGATTCATGGATGTCGGCCAGCGCCGTATGAGCCTGTGCCTTCTTGAACCCCGCCATGATGCCTGGCTTCCATCGGCGCGCCAACTCCTTGAGCGTGCTCACGTCGAGGTTTCGGTAGTGGAAGAAGGCTTCTAGCTTGGGCATGTAGTTCGCCAGAAAGCGCCGGTCCTGACAGATGCTGTTGCCGCACATCGGCGACTTGCCTGAAGGTACGTATTTCTTCATGAAGTCGATCGCGAGTGTTTCGGCCTGTGCTTCGTCGGTCATGGACGCCTTCACCCTATCGATCAGGCCACTCTTGCCGTGCGTACCCTTGTTCCAGGCATCCATGCCATCCAGCGTCGCGTCGCTTTGATGGATTGCAAACACCGGCCCCTCGATGCGCACTGTCAATTGCGGATCAGTGACGACCACGGCAATCTCGATGATGCGATCACGGTCGGGGTACAAGCCCGTCATCTCAAGGTCGATCCACACCAGGTTCTGGTCGCTTGCAATCAGTGAACTCTCGAACATCTTTTCTCTCCTTCACGCTCATTCTCGCAGGCCGCCAAGTGCGCCCCTTTACCCTCCGCCGTGATCGCTGGCCGTCGACTGCGACAACGTCACGCACGACCTACACTTCAGCATGAGTTCGTTTTCCCTCACCCTGACCTTCGTCTGCGCACTCCTTGCATCGCTTCTCGTGAAGTTCTGGCTCGCCACACGCCAGATGCGGCACGTCGCCGAGCATCGGGACGCCGTACCCGGCGCCTTCTCGCAAATCATTTCGCTGGCCGCTCATCAGAAGGCAGCTGACTACACGCTCGCCAAGACCCGGTTCAGCCTCTTGAGCACGGCTTTCGCCGCCGCGGTGCTCGTCGCCTGGACCTTGCTTGGGGGGCTCGATGCCCTGAACCAGTGGGTGCTCACCATCGTGCAGCCGCGACTGGGCAACATGGCCTACCAGCTTGCCCTGCTTGCTGCCTTCACGCTCATCGGCGGCCTTCTCGAGCTGCCCTTCGATCTGTACAGCACGTTCCGCATCGAACAGCGCTTCGGCTTTAACCGGCTGACCTGGAAGCTCTACCTCCTCGACGCAGTCAAGGGCATCTTCGTCGGCGCACTCATCGGGCTGCCCATCGCCGCGCTGATCCTCTGGCTTATGGGCAGTGCCGGCAGCATGTGGTGGCTGTGGGCATGGTGCGCCTGGATGGGCTTCAACGTGCTGATCCTCGTGCTCTACCCCACCGTGATCGCACCGCTCTTCAATAAGTTCGAACCACTGCCCGACGAGTCGCTCAAGGCGCGCGTAAAGGCCCTGATGCAAAAGTGTGGCTTCGCAGCGAAGGGCCTTTTCGTCATGGACGGCAGCAAGCGCTCCGCACATGCCAACGCGTATTTCACCGGCTTTGGCGCCGCCAAGCGCGTGGTGTTCTTCGATACGTTGCTCAGCAAGCTCACGCCGGGCGAGGTTGAGGCTGTTCTAGCCCACGAACTCGGCCACTTCAAGCACAAGCACGTGAAAAAACGCATCGTGTTGATGTTCGCTATGAGCCTCGCAGGTTTCGCGTTGCTCGGGTGGTTCTCCGCGCAGGCTTGGTTCTTCACAGCTTTCGGTGTGCGCCCGTCGCTCTCCGCACCGAATGACGCAGTCGCACTTCTGCTCTTTCTGCTTGCCGTGCCGGTATTCGGCTTCTTCATCTCGCCGATCTTTGCGCAGCTTTCGCGCAAACACGAGTTCCAAGCTGATGCCTACGCCTGCGTGCAGGCCGACGGGAGAGACCTCGCCGCTGCACTGCTAAAGTTGCACGAGGACAATGCGTCCACGCTCACACCGGACCCGCTCTACGTCCGCTTCTACTATTCCCACCCGCCAGCTGGTGAGCGGCTGGCAGCCCTACCACTCATACCATCTCACCAAGCCGGGTGACATCATGCTTAATCTCCTTCACAGCAAGTGCCAAGCGCTCGAAGGCGGTTCGCCGATGAGCGAATCAGACATTCGTCGCCATCTCAATGAAATCAACGGCTGGCACCACAGCAACGGCTCGATCGAGAAGACCTTCAATTTCAAGAACTTCTACGAGACGATGGCGTTCATGAATGCCGCGGCTTGGATCTGCCACACCGAAGACCATCACCCTGATGTTGCACTCAGCTACAACCGCTGCGTGCTGCGCTTCAACACTCATTCGGTAGGCGGGGTGTCCATCAACGACTTCATCTGCGCAGCGAAGGTCAATGCGCTGGTGGCCTTTGTCGCTTGATCGCGTAATAAAGGTCTTGCGGTGAGCAAGGCCTCGGAAATCGAGGGCGGGCGCGACTTCGGCTTGGTCGTTGCGGGTTACGGCCGGCACTACGTCGTGGAGACACCCGAGGGCCGGCGTGTGATCTGCCATCCGCGAGGGAAAAAGAGCGCGTGCGTGGTGGGCGACCGCTTGCACTGGCAACCCGCTGGCGACGAAGGCGTCATCGAGCACATAGAGCCGCGTCGCAACTTGCTGTTTCGCCAGGACGAGTGGAAGACCAAAGCCTTCGCGGCCAACCTTGACCAGATTCTGGTGATGGTGGCAAGCCAGCCGGTGTTCAGCGAATCGCAATTGACGCGAGCGTTGATTGCCGCTGAGAGCGCCGGCATTGCGGCACGGGTGTTACTAAACAAAGCCGACTTGCCGCAAATCGTTGAGGCGCGGGAGCGGTTGCGGTCTTATGCGCGCATGGGCTACGAAGTGGTCGAAATCGCACTAAAGGCCCGTACAGAAGAAGCGCGAGCCCAAGTCGGACCGATGCTCTCCGGCAAGACAACGCTGGTGCTGGGCCCGAGCGGCGCGTGCAAGAGCACGCTCATCAATCTCTTGGCGCCCGACGCCAAGGCGCAGGTCGGCGAAATTTCGCAGGCCTTGAATTCGGGTAAGCACACAACGACCAGCACGCAGTGGTACTGGCTTGACGCACAGCGCACAACCGGCCTGATCGATTCACCAGGCTTCCAGGAATTCGGGTTGAGACAAGTGACGGCGCAGGATCTACCGAATCTGATGCCCGATTTCCGCGAGCACATCGCGCAGTGCCGCTTCTACAACTGCACGCATCAGCACGAGCCTGGATGCGGAGTCCGGACGGCGCTGAAGCGTGGCGAGATAAGTGAATCACGCCACAGGATTTACGGCGAGATCCTTCAGGAGCTGAGCCAGACACGATGGTGAACCGCGACCATCTCAACCGAGAATGTTGGCGAGAGACAACAGCGCCACAAGCAACATCCACAGCACGACCGAGCGCCACACCAGCCCCACGACGCTACGCAAGTGACCAGGCAACGGGACGGCCCCGGTCGTCGAGCCTTCAGCATCCATCTCACCGGAGCCCGCGCCGTCGAAAGTTTTCGACCGATCGGGAGTCACGCCAGGAGCGGCGCTGCCGCCGAGCTGCACGCCCACGGCGCCCGCCGCTGCCGCAAGAATGATTCCTTCGTTGGGATGCTTCCAGAGTCCCGCATCGCGACGCCAGCAACTCACCGCTTCCTCGAAGTTGCCGACGACTGCAAAGCCGAAGGCGGTGAGACGCGCAGGCAGGTGATCGACGATGCCAAAAAGACGCTGGGACAAGGCCATGAGCCGCTCATTGATCGGTTCACCGACCGTCCGATTCTTGTAGGCCCAGTAGCGGCCCGCGAATTCGGCCATTCGATAGAGCACGGCACCGGCCGGTCCAAGCCCGACGGTGGACAACACGACGAACCAGAAGAAGACACCAAATACATGGCGGTGGGCAGCGAGCAGGGAGTGTTCGATGATGTGGCGAAGCAACTCGGTTCGCGGCAGCTCGCTCGCATCGAGGTGCCGCCACTCTGTCAGAAGGCGGCGCGCTTCGTCTTCGTCGCCACGCTCGAGCGCATCGCGGATGTCAGTGAAGTGATGGCTGAACTGACGGAACCCGAGGGTGACATACAGGACCGCCACGTTCCACGCGAGGCCAAGGAAGACGCTCATATGCACGAGCGCGAGGTAGACGAGCCATGCGAAGAGTGCGGGCGCGAGGGTCGTCACACTCCACACCACCCATGCATGGTGCGGGCGGCCCGCATCGAAATTTCGGCCCGTCCAGCGCATCCATAAAGTCAACGTGTCGTGGACCGGATTGCTCCGGGGCAGCGGCTTGAGTTGCTCGATCAGCAACGCGAAAAGGACAGCGAAGAAGCTCATTCGTCGCGATGATAACGGTGGCGTTTTCCCGGGCGTGGTGCGCCTCGCAATGCAGAGGTTCAGGCCGCGAGGAAGCGATAGAAGTTTCTCAGCATCGCGGCCGTGGCACCCCAGATGAAGTACTGCCGCGCCGCCTCCTCGTCAGCGCTCCAGGGCATGGACAGAAATTCGCGCCACGCGCCCCCGAATTCGACGCCGTGGCGACGGTGGTTGGCGGGCGACATAAGGAAGGCCAGTGGGACCTCGAACACTTCGGCCACCTCGAACGGGTCGACCTCGATCGTGAACGGCGGCTCGATCAGCGCAACCACCGGCGTGACGATAAAACCGGTACCGGTCGTGTAGGTCGGCAGGCTGCCAAGCACCTCGATGTGTCGAGCGTGCAAGCCGATTTCTTCTTCGGCCTCACGCATGGCTGTGGCAACAGCGTCGACGTCTTCCGGTTCGGCACGCCCGCCAGGGAAGCTGATCTGGCCAGGGTGATCGTGGAGATGATCAGTCCGCTGTGTCAGCAGGACCGTGGTCTGGTTGTCGCGCTGCACCAGCGGCACGAGAACCGACGCACGGGTGAGCTCGCGCTCGCTGAAGAGATGCTCGACCTTGATTTCCGGCGACCAGTTCGGCGGTGCCTTGAATCGACGTCGCAACGCATCGGCCGTAAATTCCGATGTCGAGATCGCGGGAAGGTGGTCATCAATGCTGAGGACCGGCAGGGCGGCGGGATCGAAGCTCAGGGGCATCGGCGGATTCTCAATCGGGTAGGGTCGATCATCGCTGATGGGACCCCTCCCACACCACCCGGCATGCGGGTCCGCACCGGGCGGTTCGAGAAGTTGAGGTCGTGCGCCGAGGCGGTACGGGCCGAACTCGAAGCGTTCGAGCACGGCCCTTGGGGCGCAAATTCTCCACCGTCGTGGTCGCATGGCGGCGCGCCTGGGACAGCCTTTCTTCGCGTTCTCGCCGGCTGTGCGCCGACGAGCGCTTTGTGGTTCATTGCCAACCTGCCCTGCTTGGCACCGGCTTCTATCTGGTTCTTGTCCATCGGCTGGCAATTTACGTTCCAGGCTTCCTTCCCACACTTGGCCGCCTCATGCAGTTGCGCTTCATTTCATTCGTCGTGATCAACGTACTGCGGGGCATGCACCCGCAGTTGTGCGCCCATGCTGGGCGCACAACAAAAAGCCGCCTCGGGAGGCGGCTTTTTGCACAGCAGTGAATACCCTATGCCAGCTTTTCTTTAATTCGAGCCGACTTGCCGGAGCGGCTGCGCAGGTAGTACAGCTTCGCGCGGCGGACGTCGCCGCGGCGCTTGACTTCGATCGAGGCTATCAGCGGGCTATAGATCTGGAACGTACGTTCCACGCCTTCACCACTGGATATCTTGCGAACGATGAAGCTGGAGTTCAGCCCGCGGTTGCGCTTGGCGATCACCACGCCTTCATAGGCCTGCACACGCTTGCGGGTGCCTTCGACGACGTTCACGTTGACGATGACTGTGTCGCCGGGCGCGAAAGCCGGGATAGTTTTGTTCAAGCGAGCAATTTCTTCTTGCTCGAGGGTTTGGATCAGGTCCATGATTTCTCCGTGTGATCGTGCCAACGCAGTATTGAAATATGACCCCATCGAGGTCGGCTCGAGCCAGGGGCTCAGGCTTGGCAGAGGATCGAAAAGTTTTTGATTATAACCGAAGGCCAGCCAGGTAATTCTCATCAGCCTTCGTGAGCTTTCCGGCGGCGCGGGCGGCGGCAATCAGATCGGGCCGTCGCCGAGCCGTCAGCTCGAGCGAGCGCTCGCGTCGCCAACAGGCGATGTCGGCGTGGTGGCCCGATAGGAGGACGGGCGGAACTGCCTCGGTATCGCCTCCACTCGCTAGCACCTCCGGCCGGCTGAAGTGCGGACAGTCGAGCAGGCCGTCGGAAAAACTGTCCTGCCGGTGCGACTGCGCATCGCCCAGCACCCCCTCCTGAAGGCGAGCCACTGCGTCGAGTAGGGCCAGCGCGGGCAACTCACCGCCTGAAAGCACGAAATCGCCGAGACTCAGCTCGATGTCGACGTGACGATCAAGAAACCTCTGATCAATCCCCTCGTACCGCCCGCACAGCAGGATCGCGCCGGGCCCGGCGGCGAATTCCGTGACGACTTGCTGGTCGATCCGGCGGCCTGTGGGCGTGAAATGAACAACAGGTGCGGAATCTGCACGGGCTCGCCGAACAGCAGCAAGCGCTCGGTGCAGCGGCTCGACCAGCATCACCATGCCCGGACCACCACCGTAGGGCCGGTCGTCAACCCGGCGATAGTTGTCGTCGGCGAAATCGCGCAACTGCCAGAGGTGAACACCGACCTGCCCCGACTCAAAAGCACGGCGCGTGACTCCGTGCGTCAACTGCGGTGTGAACAACTCCGGAAAGAGCGTGATGACATCGAAGCGCACTTGAGCCTCCGATCAATAGTCCAACCCCCAATCGACGGTAATGCGCCGATCGGAAAGACTCACATCAGTCACGTAGGCGCCGACAAAGGGCACCAAGCGTTCAGCAGCTTCGCTTTTCGGGTCTGCGCCAGGAGGAGTGATGCGCAAGACACTGTGCGGACCAGTGTCGACGAGACCCACCACCGCCCCCAGCGTTACGCCCTGGAGGTTCACGACAGTCAGGCCGATGAGATCCACCCAATAGAACTCATCGGGATCGACGCTTGGAAAACTCGAGCGAGAAATGAAAATGCGGGCACCTCGAAGCGTCTCGGCAGCATCGCGGCTGTCGATGTCTTGCGCAAGCATCACGACACCGTCGCCGTGGCGCTTGACCTGGGAGATCTTGAGGAACGAAGGAATCGTGCCCGCGGCCGCAGGCCGCCTTGGGCCATTGCCCTCGGGCGGCTTCAAAAACCAGCGCCGCGAAGAAAACAGCGCCTGCGGATCGGCCGCAAAGGGCTGGATGCGTACCCAGCCCTTGACGCCCCAGGCGTCGAGAATGCGACCGACCTCGACAGCGTCGTCAGGCCAGGCGGGGATATCCCCGAAGGCTTGCGACACCGAAACCACCGATGATGAATCCGCGAGGATCAGGCCGCAGCCTTGGCTTGCGCCACCAGGCGATCGACCGTCGGCGACAATTGGGCGCCTTGGCTTGTCCAATAGGCGATGCGGTCGAATGCCACACGCAGCGGCTGCTCGGCACCGGCGGCCACGGGGTTGTAGAAGCCTACGCGCTCGATGAAGCGTCCATCGCGTCGAATGCGCGAGTCAGCAACGACGATGTTGAAGAAAGGACGCTTCTTGGCGCCGCCGCGTGCGAGTCGAATCACGACCATGTTGTTTCCTTGAATTGTGAAAACATCCACCGCACCAGGAGACACTCAGGGCGAGCAGATCGATGACGAGTACGGCACCATTGCCCCACTTCGTCGACCTTCGGTGTCGTAGATACGCCGCTTCCATATGGAGTTGGCCGTCACCGAAACCCAACATTATAAACTCCAGAATCATCCCACGGTCATTCCTATGCCCCCGTCTCTGCTGATTCGCCCGAGCACCTCCACTGATTTGCCCGCTATCACCACCGTCTACGCTTGGAACGTGATGAACGGCACAGGCACCTTCGAACTCGAAGCCCCCGACCTCACCGAAATGACCCGTCGGCGTGACGACGTGTTGTGCAAAGGCTTGCCGTGGCTGGTGGCCGAGTGCGAAGGCCAGGTTCTGGGCTTCGCCTACGCCAACCACTTCCGGCCACGCAGGGCCTATCGGTTCTGCCTCGAAGATTCCATCTACCTCTCAAAGGAGGCCCAGGCTAGGGGTGTGGGCAAGGTGCTTTTGGCCGAACTGCTGTCGCAATGCGAGGCTCGTGGCGCCCGGCAGATGCTCGCCGTCATCGGCGATTCCGCCAACACCGGCTCCATCGGCGTGCATCGAACCCTTGGCTTTGAGCAGACCGGACTCATCAAGTCCGCCGGGTGGAAATTCGACCGATGGCTCGACGTGGTGATGATGCAGCGTGGCCTGGGCCTGTCGGACGGCACCGCACCAGTGGACCGAGTATGAGGAAGTCCAAGACCCTCGCCACATGGATCGCGCTCATTTCCGGAAGCGTCGGTCTGCATCGCTTCTACCTGCACGGCTTTCGCGACGCCTGGGGCTGGCTATATCCGCTGCCGACCTTCATCGGGCTGTACGGGATCGAGCGCGCGCAGCAGTTCGGCCAGGACGACCGACTATCCTGGGCCTTGATTCCGCTGATCGGCTGCAGCATTGCCGCCGCCATGTTGACGGCCATCGTGTATGGCCTCACACCCGATGAGAAGTGGGATGCCTGCTTCAACCCACGAGGCCCGGCGTCGAGGAGCAGTTGGGCAGTGATCATCGGCGTGATCATCGCCCTGATGGTCGGCGCTGGCGTGCTGATGGCGACCATCGCCTTCAGCGGCCAACGCTTCTTCGAACACCAGATAGAAGAGGGTCGCAAACTGAGCCAGTGACCAGCTCAGAGGCTGAGAGTATTTCGAGCGTGTCCGAGCAGCACGTCAAAAGACGCCTGATCTATAGGCGCAAAGCGCAGACATAGCTCGTGCTATGGCGAGTATTTGCAACGACGAGCAGGGGCCTTTGGCGTGATGAGCGGGCATGAGCGAAATGCTCTCAGCGTCTCAGTCAGGCAAAGATCGCGAGACCCACCCAGTAGGCGATTGCAGCGACGAAAGCCGAAGCGGGGATCGTGAAGATCCACGCCCACACGATGTTGCCCGCCACGCCCCAGCGGACCGCCGACGCGCGCTGAGTCGAACCAACGCCGACAATCGCGCCGGTAATGGTGTGAGTGGTCGACACCGGCACGCCAAGCGCCGTTGCGATGAAGAGCGTGATGGCGCCTCCGGTTTCAGCGCAAAAGCCGCCCACTGGCTTGAGCTTGGTGATCTTCTGGCCCATGGTCTTGACGATACGCCAGCCGCCGAACATCGTGCCCAGGCCAATCGCCACGTAGCAGACCCAGATGACCCACATCGGCGGCAATTTGTCGCCCACCGCGGCATAACCGGTGGCAAGCAGCAGCATCCAGATGATGCCGATGGTCTTTTGCGCGTCGTTGCCGCCGTGCCCGAGACTGTAGAGGCCTGCCGAGACGAGCTGCAATCGCCGGAACCAGTTGTCCACACGCAGCGGCGAGGATCGGCGGAATAAGTTCGCGACGATAACCATCAGGATCGATCCGAGCAGGAAGCCGAGCAGGGGGGACAGGAAGATGAAGAGCACGGTCTTCAAGATGCCGGCGGCGATGAGTGAATTCGCCCCCGCTTTCGCCAGGACGGCACCGACGATGCCGCCGATGAGCGCGTGCGATGAGCTCGACGGAATGCCGAAAAGCCATGTCACAATGTTCCACACCAGCGCCCCGACGAGTGCGCCGAACACCACGTGATGATCTACGACTCCGGGCAAAACGATGCCCTTGCCCACGGTGGCGGCGACTTTCAGCTGGAAGACGGACACGGCGACGACGTTGAAGAAGGCCGCGAACACGACGGCCTGTTGCGGCTTCAAGACGCCGGTGGAGACAACCGTAGCAATGGAGTTCGCCGCGTCGTGAAAGCCATTCATGAAGTCGAACGCTACTGCCAGCACGACCAGCAACGCGACGACCCAGAACGCAGCCTGGATGTTGTTCATATAGAAAGGACGCTGCGGCTCAGGAATTCTCGAGGACCACGCCCTCGATGAGGTTGGCAACGTCCTCGCATCGGTCTGAAATCGACTCGAGCTGTTCGTAGATGGCCTTGAGCTTGATCAACTCACGCACGTCCGTCTCTTCGCGGAACAAATGCGACATGGCGGAGCGCATCACGCGGTCCGCGTCGGATTCGAGTTTGTCGATTTCTTCGCAGGTCTTGATTGCCGCGGCCGCAGTGGCATGGTCATTGAGCTTGGGCAACAGTGACACCGCATGCTGCACGCGTTCGCAGCACTTCACGCTTAGGTCGCCGAGTCGCATGATGTCCTCGGTCATCGAGCGCACATCGTAGAGCGACATGGTCTCGGTCGCATCCTGAAGCAAGTCGAGGATGTCATCCATCGCATTGATCAGGCTGTGGATCTGCTCGCGATCGATGGGCGTGATGAAGGTCTTGTGCAAGAGCCGGTTGACCTCGGCAGTGATGCGGTCTGCCTGGCGCTCAGCGTTGCCGACGTCCTGCGTGTACTTCTCACGAAGGCTCAGGTCGCTGTAGTTCTGGATCAACAGGATGAAGGCACGGGCGCCTTCGACGATAAAAGCGCCATGCTGATTGAACAACTCGAAGAAGTTGCCTTCACGCGGCAGCAGCTTGCCAAACAGCATCAGATCTCCTCGCTCTCGCGCGATGCGCATCAGGGCGACGCGCGGTCATCGTAAAACCCGCGCAGTGTAGTTCACCCGGATTTCGCCTCGGCACCCAAGTCGGCCCCCGAAGAGTCGAGCACGCCTCGCCGCCCCTCGAGGTTCGCGAGGCGATTCAGCAGCAGCTCGAAGTCTTCGGGTCGATCGACTGGGTTGAAGTCTTCGGTGACGACTGTCAGAACGGGTGAACCCTCATGGCTTCGAAAATGATCGATGTAGGCGTCGCACAGTCGTGTCAGGTAGGCCTCTGACACGCTTTGCTCCATTGCGATACCGCGCCGCCGAATGCGCTCGATCAAGGTCGTCGGCTCGGCCTGCAGCCAGACGATGAGACCGGGCTTGGGCAAGCCTTGTTCCATTTGGGCATGGATCTGCGCGTAGAGGCGGTATTCCTCGTCGTCGAGATTCAGCCGCGCGAACAGTGCGTCCTTGGCGAAGATGAAGTCGCTGACGATGCCGCGCGAGAACATGCCGGGCTGGGCCAGGTCCTGCATCTGCTTCACACGCTGGAACAGAAAGAACAACTGTGTCTGGAACGCATAGGCGCGCTGGTCGCGGTAGAAGCGCCCCAGGAAAGGATTCTCTTCCGCCTTCTCCAACAGCAGATCGGCGCCAAGATGCTCGCCCAGCCGCCGGGCGAGCGAGCTCTTTCCCACCCCAATTGGCCCTTCGATGGCGATGTGGCCGAATCGATCGAGCAGGCTCGTCATGCGCTGCGGAAGACAAAGTAGACAGCTGCGACAAGGCACAGCCCCGCCCAGATGAAATCCGTCTTGAAGGGCTGGTTCATGAAGACCATGGCGAAGGGCACGAACACCGCAAGGGTGATCACCTCCTGCATGATTTTCAACTGCGCGAGCGTGAGTCCGCCGTCGTAGCCGATGCGATTGCCCGGCACCTGCAGCAGGTACTCGAAAAGGGCAATGCCCCAGCTCACCAGTGCGGCGATGAACCAAGGCTTGTCATTGAGACTCTTGAGGTGACCGTACCAGGCGAAGGTCATGAAGACGTTCGATGCGACGAGCAGCAGCGTGGTCTGGACAGAAATCGGCAAGGCAATCATGGGGTCATTCGAGTGATGCGCTGATTGGCGACTCGGGGCAGGAAGCCAGCGGCAGCGCCCAGTCCGGGAATCGATGCCGCAGGCAGGACATCGAGCAGGGGCCGAAGAACGAAGGCACGTTCGTGCATTCGGGGGTGCGGCACCGTGAGTTGGGGCGTGGCAATGGACTCGGCACCGTAAAGCAAGAGGTCAAGGTCCAGCGTGCGCGGCGCGTTGCGGATGCTGCGTTCACGACCATGGTCGAATTCGATCCGTTGCAGCTCACGCAACAAGACACAGGCGTCGAGCGTCGTTCGGAGCAAGGCGACGGCGTTCAGGTAGTCGGGGCCGGTCGCATCGATCGGCGCACTTCGATAGAGCGGCGACACGGCGACGAGCGAACTCATCGGCAATGCCGCCAGAGCATCTTGCGCGGCACGCAATACCGCGCCGGCATCGCCCAGGTTGGCACCCAGTCCAATGCAGGTCAGCACGCCATTGTCGATGTGCTGTTCACCCATCGTCGGTATGACTGGTCTTAGGACATGGCCCAAAACAATTTCCCGTTTTGGGGGCGCAGGGCGGGCGCGCTGCGGCGTTGCTCCTCGCTTGTGTGGCTCGCCACACGGCGCTCGGAGCGC
>Ga0136846_1217853_pt1 | contig 19838 bp, 33 predicted proteins | sample HopSoiMetagenom2_FD_96841 | JGI IMG/M metagenome (GOLD analysis project Ga0136846, IMG submission 96841) | Grasslands soil microbial communities from Hopland, California, USA - 2 Assembly 2016 (version 4) | ecosystem: Environmental > Terrestrial > Soil > Grasslands | place: USA: Hopland...
GCTGCGCGTCTCTATACTAAAACGACCCCGCATGTCAAGTCTTAAGGGCAAGACAATGCCCCGCCGGTGAGTGGCCGGCGGGGCGTCGCGCGAGCGGGGGTGAGGGTCCGCTTACCCAGGGACTCCTCCCCGGGCAGTGGGGGCCCGGTCCCGCTCTCACTGAGGGTATGAGCCTCAGCTGATCTTGTGCACCGCTCCCGGCTTCTTCCCCTCCGGGAGCGGTGCTGTAGCGCGCAGGCCGTGTACGATCTTCGGGCCGCGGACCGGGGACGGCACACGGCTTGCGGACTGACGGAACACGGATCCGGAGCAGTCATTCGAACGCTGGGCTACGATCTTGGGTCGGTCCCCGGCCGCCGGGGTGGTCGGCCGGCGGGCGGCGATCTGCTGTGATCCCTCGGAGCGGGGGACTTCTCTCAGTGTACCTACTCCGGTGGGGATAGGGTAGCGGATGGACCGGTCCACTCGAAAGTGGTGTCGGTCCGGCCGCCGGACTCGCGCCAGATGTCCCCGGTGTTGACGTACGAACGGCCGATCAGTTCGAACCAGTTTTCCGCAGAGAAGTAGGCATACATGTATCCGATGATCAGACCGGAGACTCTGATCATGATACGAACGTTCGCCTCCTCCGCGGGCCCCGCTACCTGCCTCACCGGGCCGCGGCCTCGACCAGCCACCCGAGTGGGACGTCCGGCCCCGCGCCGCGGACGATGCTGATCTTCTGTGTGGCCTGAGGGAGGGGTCCGCCGAACGGGTTCACGCGGTCTCCGGCGGCCGGCACCGCGACGTCGTTGATCACACGCCACCCCTCCCCGTGGACGTAGGCGGCGACCCGGACGTGTGCGGTCCCGAAGTCGGAGCCGAGGGAGAACCACACGTTGCCCCACCCGGCGCTGCCGAAGTTGGCCGGTGGCACACAGACCATGGTGACCGCGTTCTCACCGGTCTTGACGTCGCCGTTCATGCACGCGGGCATGTCATCTCCTTGTGATGGTTGATACATCAGAGTACTGAATTGTTCGTCGGTGCCGCGGTACGCGTTGTAGTCCAGTAGTTGACCACCGTCAGTCGCCTGGTTGGTGAATTGGTACAGCAGTGGCGTCATGCCGCCGTATCCCTCCCACCCGGCCGCGGTGTCACCGGGGTAGATCTCGGCCGGCGCACCGGAGCCGCCCGGGTAGGAGGAGGAAACCAGGGACAGGCCACGCGCTGCCAGTGGTGCCAGACTAGGTGAACCAATCTTCAACCAGTGCCAGCGTGGCAGGTAGATCAGTCGCAGGTTGAGCACGACGTCGTGAGCGGCATCGACGTAGCCGATCATCTGCGCGAGGGTCGGACTGAATGTACCGGCGGGTTCCGCATCCAGCATGCCCGGTAGCATCACGTCTCCGACGTTCGCCAGTGTGTGCCGTGCCTGTGCTGCCGAGTCCTCTCCGGACAGGAAGTGATACCAGAAGAACGGCTTCCTAAGAGCGGACGCCTGTTGGCGCCATCCCTGGTAGTCGTCATCGGTGTAGTACGTGCCCTCAGTCGTCTTCGCGATGACGAAGGACGCGTGTTGGAGCCTGGACAGGTCCAGACCCTGCTGGTAGGACGAGATGTCCGGTCCGTAACGGGTCATGCGGTCAGTCTACTGCGGTCTTCATTGTGGGTACAGATTTTGGGTACTATTCTTAGAGCTATGACAGACCTCCCCGCACCTGAGGAGAGGTGTACGGCCAGGGTAGCCGTATACGTGACAGAGAACGAACACAAGCGGTTGATGGATCTATGCCAGACCAACGGCTACAGCGTGTCAGAGCTTGGTCGGATCCTCTTCCGCCGCGTGCTCACCGATGATGAAGCAAGGAGGAAGCGTGAAGATCGGAAAGCTGATCGTCGAATTCCGCCGGGCGGGCGGTCCCAAACTGGTTGAGGAGGTGTTCGACGCACTCACCGACCCGGAGGGGGAAGCACGTAAGGTCATCGCGAAGATGGCGCGGAGTGCGGCGAAAGACTTCATCCAGACCTACGGTGAAGAGATCATCCAGGAGTTCACCGCCGAACTGGAGAAGCGGAAGAACGCCATCCTGTCCGAGCTCGGGAGTGCGGCGCCGGCCGCCACACCTCAGCTGTGCAACCACTGCGGATTTTCGATCATCGAAAGGCCCGACGGCACTTCCTGCAAGAGTGGGGATGCGTGCCCCTTCCGCGACAAGAGCATCGGGTACCTGTCACCTCCTAAGGAGAACCTGTGAAGATCCTGATCCACTCCAACGGTCCCATGGTCCCGTCCGGCTACGGCCGACAGGTCAAGTTGCTCGCGCCCCGGCTTCAGGCGGCCGGCCACGACGTGGCGATCTCCGCGTTCTACGGCCTGTCCGGGTCCCCGATCATGTGGGAGGGTATCCCGATCCTGCCGGCCGGTGCCCGGGAGTTCGGCGTGGACGTCCTGCCCTACCACGCGGCGAACCACGGCGCTGAGCTGGTCATCACGCTGATGGACTTCTGGAAGTTGGCGCCGGTCGCGGAGTCGCTTCAGAAGCTTCGGATCCTGGCATGGCTGCCCGCGGACTGTGACCCCTTGGGGCGGCCGGATCTCGAAACGCTGATCCGGTCCGGTGCTCAGCCGGTGGCGATGTCCCACTTTGGTGAGCGTGTGCTGACGGAGGCCGGTCTGTCCAGTCTGTTCGCGCCGCACGCCGTGGACACTGCGGTGTTCAAACCGCCGGCCGACCGCAAGGCGTTGCGGACGGAGCTCGGTCTGGACGACTTCTTCCTGATCGGGATCTGTGCGGCGAACCGGGACGCCCTGCGCAAGGGGTGGCCGGAACAGTTCGAGGCGTTCCGCCGGTTCCGGAAGAACGCTCCGGAGGCCCGGCTCATGGTGCACTCGGAGGCACGTTCCGGCAACGGCTTCCCGCTGGACCAGTTGGCGCAAGACATGGGCATCGCGGACGCGGTGATCTTCTCCGACCAGTACGCCCTGGTGTCCGGGCTCATGGACGATCAGATGATGGCGGACTGGTTCGGCTGCCTGGACGTCCTGTCCGCCTGTTCCTACGCGGAGGCGTTCTGTGTGCCGCTGATCGAAGCGCAGGCGTGCGGGACACCGGTCATCACCACCAACGGGTCCGCGATGGCTGAGAACGTCTGGGCCGGGTGGAAGGTGATGTCCGATCCCTACTGGAACCCGGTGCACCGGGCGTGGTGGGCCCGGCCGTCCATCGACTCGATCGCAACCCGGTACAAGTACGCCTACGACTCCTGGAAGAGTGAGGGACTGGTGTCCCGGCGGGAACAGGCCGCGGCCGGCGCCGGCCGGTTCGGCGCGGACGACGTCGTGGGGCGGTACTGGTTGCCGATACTGGAAGCGGTCGGCGCGCTGGACGCCTGCACGGAAGAGGAGGAGATGGAGGCCGGGCCGGTCGAGCACTACGACGCGCAGGAGGCGGAGGACGTGCGCGAGATCCAGGAGGAGATGGCGCTTGAGGCGGCCGGAGTCGAATCCTGGGACCAGCTGTGAGGGTCAATCTGGGGTCCGGGTCCCGGCCGATAGCCGGATGGCTGAACGTGGACCGGGCCGCGATTCCCGGCGTGGACTACGTGCATGACCTGGACGTGGCTCCATGGCCGTTCGCGAAGTCCGCGGAGGTCGAGCAGATAGCGGCGATCGACGTGTTCGAACACGTGGCGGACGCAGTCATGTTCATGACGGAGTGTCACAGACTTCTGGCGACGGGCCGGATGCTGTTCATCCAGACTCCGCACTACCGGAGCCGGGACGCGTTCACCGACCCAACGCACCGGCGGTTCCCGACGGAGCACACCTTCGACTACTGGATCCCGGGGACGGTGCTGCACTCCGAGCACAACGCCGCGTATGGCGGGGTGTCGTTCGCGCAGACCGCGATGCGTGTGGAGAGCAACATCCAGATCACACTGACCAAGATCGGGGCGTAGGAATGTCCGACTCTGACGACTACGGCAACGTGTCCCGGAACCTCCGTGGCTGCTTCCCCGTCACGATCACGTCCTTCCTGGTGGGGGGTCATCGCGGCGATGTCCGCTCGGAGGTACCCCCACCGTAGACGCTGATCTTCACTTCACAACGATGGCCACGACCGCTCCAACGGTCGTGGCCGTTGTCGTGAACAGCAGTGCTTTGTACTTTGTCAGGGACTTGTGTTCAGCTCGGTGGATCGCTAGTTGGATCTCCACTTTCCGGAGTCGCCTGTTCATGTGCTTAAGGCTTTGATGAACCTCATGAAGGTTCAAGTCCTCATGCGGGTTCATCCGAAGAAAACCGCGTTAAATGTAATGAACGAAGAAGCAAACGGCGCGTTCGTGTTGGCCACCGTCCAGTTGATATCTGCTTGAGAGGCGGTGAGATTACACACCCCATGCGTCAAGTTAGCGAACGTACCCCCCGGAGCAGTGCCAGTAACAACCGCAAGTTTTGGAGTGAATGTGCATCCATGGTTAAAGATCACATGACCGCTGGCGTTGGTAGTCCCGTTGTATGAAGCTGCATGTACTAGTTGCCGGTCGTTGTTCGATGTGTCGGTCTGGAGTACGTCTCCGGTGACGTCCCGTTGGGTGATCCGTGCTTCGGAGCCGCTTGCCGATGTTCCGCCGAACAGGCGTAGAGCTGCGGCGTGTCCGCTGCCGTCGGGTGTGCCCGCGTAGAGCTGAAGCTGGGTGCCGCCCACTGCGATGCTGGGTGCTCCTAGGGTAGGCGGCTCAATGGTGGTGAGCCCTGAGGCGTTGTTGAACTCCAACTGACCATCATGAAAGCGGACGTAAGGGTCGCCGAACGAGCCGGGGGAGTAGGACGTTGAGTTACCCGCGGCGTCGATGGAGAACACCAGCTGGTTCGAGGAATTGTAGACATCGATGACGTCGCCGGTGGCAGTGTTGTTGACGATGAAGTGGGCTCCGGTGGCGGGTCCGACTTCGATCGAGCCGCGGAAGGTACCGGAGTTGAATTCGGCCGTTCCGTCGATGTTGATGATCCATCCGGCGGAACCGGGGGAGTAGTTCGGCGACTGGATGGCGGGGATCCTCAGTGCGGTCCCTCCAACGATCGCCTGATTTCCGGCGGTCATGGCCATGATTCCTCCTCACAGGAACTTGCGATAGGTGCCCTCTACGTAGGTCTGCCAGGGAGACCAGTTCGCGCCGTTCAGCGATCCCATGACAGCCACCCGGGCATTGGTTGCCGGGTCGCGCAGTTGTTCGACACTGTACCCGGCGCCTACCCCCCGGGTGTCGAGCTGCCACAGTCCGACGTTCGTCCCTCCATCAGGGTTCTGTGACAGGGCGTCAGTGCGGCCGGAGGATTCGGCCATGGCGATGGCCGCCGCGGTGTTAGCGACGGCCGGGTTTCCGCCGGCACTGGTCCACAGGGTGCGGATGTCCTGCTGAGACATCACCCGGGCTCCGCTGAGCAGTCCACCGGAGGCGGTGCCGATGGCGTTGGAGGTGGGGGTGGGTGCGACGGTGATCGGATGCAGCGGACCGAGCGGCATTTCTCGCATCTTGTCCGGTCCGGCGGTGGGGATCGGCCGGCCGGTGAGCACTGCTTTGACGGGGTCGGATGGCCATGCGACGTCTGTACGCCAGTAGTGGATGCCGAACCAGGCCAGATAGCCTCCGGCCACGATCAGGGATGCGGGCAGGGCTGGAGTCCCGCTCATCGGTCGAGTGCTCCGGCCGGGGCTCCGCCCATGAGAGCGGTTACCCGTCGGTAGACCGGCGGACCGGCGGGGAAGCCGTTCGGGAAGGTACCGATCTTCGTTCCGGTGGATGGCTGTTCAGCACTGATCATCTGGCCGTTGCCGATGGCGATGCCAATGTGTTCGGTGGAGACGATCAGGTCGCCAGGCTGGACCTGTCCGAGCTCGACCCCTGTGCCGTACAACATGTAGGCAGTGGATCCGGGTCCGTGTTCGTGGGGCGGGTACCCGGGGTCTCCCCACCGGCCTCCGCCGGGCAGTCGCATCCCGAAGTCCTGTCCGAGCACCTTGGAAACGAAGGACGAGCAGTCCCAGAGTCCGACGCGGGAGGCGTTGCCTCCCCATGCGTAGCCGGCACCTTGGTACTTCAGTGCGTCGTGTGCGATGTCTGCCCCGGCGCCTGTTCCGACCAGGCCGGAGGCGGTGACGTCGTTGGCAATCTGCAAGCCGGGTCCGACTACGGATGTAGTGAGTAGGGCCGCGTCACTCTTCTTCGCGATGGGGATGGGCTTGCCGGTGAGTATGGCCTTGATCGGGTCGGATGGCCAGGCGGGGTCTGCGCGCCAGTAGTGGATCCCGAACCAGGTGAGGTAGGCACCGGACAGGATCAGGGCGGTCGGGACGGCCGGGGTGTCCGTCATCACGCGCTCCGTAGCGCGCGGCCGACAGAGCCGACAGCGGCATCCTTGGCCAGAAGCAGCAGTCCGGCCGCGATCATCGCGATGCCGAGCAGCAGCCATCCGAACGATCGCCACATGCGGTAGTCGGTGATGGTGGTGAAGAAGGCGATCAGGGCATTGGCGGTGTCCGACAGGCCGGAGGCAAAACCGGTGAGTCCTCCGGAGCCGACCGCGGCGGCGCCGTTGCCCATCAGGGCGTTGAGGATGGAGGTGAAGAAGCCCATGTCTCAGCCTCTCCGTGTGTATTTGGTGCCGGACAGCACTGCGGAGGCGATCACTCCGGACAGGGCGGTTCCGGCGTTTCCGGCCGGCGGGGAGAACAGGACTGCCAGGAAGTCACACTCCCCGACTTTGATCATGCCGCTGAAAGTTTCCTGGTTGCCGTTCCAGGTGGAGCCCTGTGCGTTGCCGGGGGACATGGTGGCGGCGCTCACGGTGTTCAAGGCCAGAGAGGCGACGGGGACGGTGGTCGCAGTGGCTGCCTGGTTGGTGGAGACCACTACACTGTCCACCTCCCATCGCTGGTTTGCGTGATCGGGGTAGAACTGGAGCACTCCGTGTCCGGTGGCGTCCAGCTTCACCTGTCCGGACTTCTTCAGATCACTGGTGATCTCAGCTGCCATCGGGTCACCGCGCGTAGAAGTAGAAGGATGCGCCGGGAGTGCCCGCGGTGGCCGGATTGAAGCTAGCAGGCAGGTCGGTCTGTCCGGACTGGTTGGCGTTCGGAATGTGACCGTTGATCGGGGGGAGTGCCACTCCGGAGAGCTGTCCGCCGATGGTGGGCTGAGAAGCGAGCAGACAGACTGCGGCGATGTAGTAGTTCGCTGACGTGCTCCATGCGAACGTTCCGCCGCTGAGCAGTCCTTCGATGGTCTTGCCGTTGTTCCCGGCAGTCGTGAACGCCGTAGTCATGTCCGCGGTAGTGACCAGCTGGACGCCTGCCTCAGAGTAGACGCCCAAGCGACATGGTCCGGCCCCGGCGCCGGCCGCACCGAGCAGCAGACCCAACCTGGTGATGGTGGACAGCACCGGCCTGACCAGCTGATAGGCCACCACCCCGGAAGCCAGTCCGAGATTGGAGTTATTGATCAACTCCGGTTGCATCGTCTGGGCTGCCAGTCCGAGACGTGCCGTCATCGGGTCGCTGCTGCCTCCGTAGCTCACCATGACTGCTCGAACTCCTGAACGATCGAGATCTTCGGAGTTCCGGAGTCTGCCGAGATGGCGAACAACTCATCCTGTGTGTGCAGTGCAAGGTAGGAGTTGGTAGGCCAGGGGAGCAGCGCGCCACCGCCGTTGGTGAGGTCCCGGACGTCGGTCGCGAAACGGATGTCCGAACTGGTGGATTCGTTGAGCAGCAGCACCCGGACCCGGTCGAAGTCGCGGCCGGCCACGCGGACGGGCTCGCCGGTGGAGGCTTGGAGGGTGATGCTGTGCGGGGCCGCGGTGCGCAGAACCGCGGGGGAGCGGTCTTGGACGATCCGGACGGGCACCGGGACGGGGTCGGCCGCCGGTGCGTCGTAGGTGGGAGTGATCGGGTGTACGGCGTTGGGTCCGCGCATGAAGTCGGCGCGTTCCCGGGCGGTGTGGTCTTCGGGCATCACGCCGTGTGCGTTGATGTCCTTGATCTCGGGAGGGGAGTCCGGGACGGGGGTCCGCTGCCGGATGGTCGGGGGGTTCTGGAGATGGACCCGGCCGCCGGGGATCGGGGAGGGGTCGGCGCTCATCCGGTCTGAGGCTCCGATGCCGTCGCCTTCCGGTGTCCCGGCGGTGCCGAGTCCGCGCGGAATGTGCTTGCCGCGTGCCCGTCCTGTGCTCATGTGCCTCTCCGCTACTCCCTAGTAGGTTTCGGTGCCCGGCTCGGTGGAAGCGAGTCCGGCGGTGCGTGCGTGCATGTACTGGCCGTACATCAGGGCCGCGGCAAGTCCTCCGCCGGCCAGGATCGGCCCGGCGTGCTTCCGGTCGAGCCATGCCGCGATGGCGACGAACAGCACCGCCTGTCCCACGCCGATGTTGACCCACTTCATGAGGGTCGCGGAGCGGGCTCCGGCGTTGATCTCGGTGGTTTGGGGGCTGGAGCAGGCAGCGGCGATGATCTCATAGACGATGCCGGCGGAGACCAGGAAAGCGACTCCGTCGCCTCCCTTGATCGCGGTGGCGACGTCAACCATTGCCGCGGCTCCGGGCAACCAGAGCGGAGATCATGTGCCAGACCAGGAAGGCGAGCAGCAGTCCCATGCCCACCCAGAAGCCGTACTTCAGATCGGGCTTGTCGATCACGGTGTTCTCCTTGGTGTCGGGATCGCGCGGGCGGTGTACCCGCCGCTGCCGGTGGTGGTCTGTGCGCCGGGCGGGGCCGGAGCCGCTCCGTAGTTGCCGATCTCGGACGGGGGGAGCACGGTCGGTCCGATCGCTCCGGGCGGTACGCTGCCCGGCTTCGGGGTGTATCCCTCTGCTTTGGCCAAGCCGGTGAGCGGTGAGGAGTCGGACAGCAGGACGGCCGCCATGAACAGCCATGCCAAGCCCTTGGCGATGGGCTCGGTGCGTCCCTTGTCCATGAACGACACCAGGAACATGGCGCCGATGACTTCCAAGGTGCCGGATGGTCCCGGCAGTGCTTTCTTGTTGTTCGCCCACCGGCCGATCACCCCCAGGGCAATCGCGGCTCCGAACACCTTGGTGGCGCTCACGTCGTCCGGCCGCCCTTGGACTTGGCCAGGAGTGCGAGCCACACCTTCGACTTTCCGCCGGTCAGGAACGGACCGGCGGTTTCCAAGATCAGGTCCCGGAAGGCCAGGATCTCAGCGTTCTGGAGCTCGATACGGTCGAGCTGCGCCATGATCGAGTCTAGGGACCGTTCGGTCTTCTCCTGCGCGTCCACCGGGTCTCCTTACCGGTCCGGGACCAGGTGTGCGTCACTGGTTTTGATGGACAGGGCCATGTGTGCGGTCCAGTCCACCGGAATCGTGGGGTTGTAGTAGATCAAGTTCTGTAGGGCTTGGGGGTTCCCGGCTCCGTAGTGCTGCTGCCAGTACTGCCGGAGGGACATGGAGCCGGGCAGTACTGCGTACTGTGCCGGTTGCATGTGGTAGCCGGGCGGGACGCTGGAGCTCGGAGCCGGCGCCGGGGCGGGGCTCGGTGGTGGCTGTGATGCCGGTGGCTGTTGTGCCGGCGCGTTGGAGGTGGTGGCGGAGGTGGAGGCGTAGGAGTCAGACGGCTTGGCCGGGACGGCTTGGACCTGGAATTCGTAGCGGGTCCCGGCGGACAGTCCGCCTACGGTGGCGTGCGTGTCGGTGCCGTTCACGGTCATCGTCTGCGCGCTCACGCCAGGGGCTGAGTACTTGATCGTGTAGGCGGTGGCGTTGGTGGCTTTGTTCCAGGTCAGGTCCACGCTGTTCATGCCGATGTTCCCGGCGGACAGGCCGGTCGGGGGGTTCGCGGCATAGACGGTGCCGGGCGGGGTGGTGATGGGTGGCGGGGCGGTGCCCGGCTGAGGCGGATTCGGCGGGGATCCCATGGCTTGGATGGCCAGATTGACCTGTGCTTGCTGGTCCGCGGTCAGGTTCTGACTGGCCAGGAACTGTGTGATCGCGGAGTTGGCGACTGTCGGATCTACTCCTCTGGCCACCAGGTAGTTGATGGCTGCCCGGCCCCATGCGTCGTTCGTGGCGTACTGGCCTGCCACCGTCGAGCCGGAGCCGCCGGTGTCTCCGCCGGAGCCTCCGCCGGAGCCGCCGGACATGTCGGACGATCCGATGCCGCCGGTGGTGCCGACCCTGCCGGACGGGGTGAGCGCGGTGGGTCCGGTGTTTGCGGACCCGGCGTTCTTCTTCCGCACGTACCAGTAGATGCCGCCGGCCGCCACCATCCACACGCCGATGGGCAACGGCCCGACTTTGTGAGTCAGGAAGTTGCCCGCTTCGGTGATCTCTTCGGCCATCAGCTGGTCCGCCCGGTCCCGTTGGTCGCCCGGCCGCTGGTCGGAGACACATAGATCATGTTCGGGGACTGAGTGGTGGTTTCCTGTGCAACGCCTTGGGTGGTGTCGTAGAAGTTGGCAGTCCATGGGGCCGGGGTGGAGAACGAGACCGGCCGCTTGTGGTCTCCGCCCTGCTTGCGCGCGATGCCGTAGTCTCCCTGGCCGGCGTTCCAGAACTGTGTCTGCTGCCCGGTGGCGTAGTAGCGCTGCCCGTTCAGGTCCGCGCCGCGGGCTCCGTCGCCGCGGCCGCCGTACGGCATCTCCCGCTGGACGGACCAGGTCTGGTTACCGCCGGAGTCGAACACGAACCGGGACGGCACCGAGACCGATGTGATCGCAGCGGCCGGGTTCACGTTTCCGTCCGTGGCCTGTCCTCCCCGGTTGACCGGCGGTAGGTCGCCGCGGGCAGCGGAGGAGTAGGTGTGGACTTCTCCGGGCACTGCTTTGTATCGCAGTGCCCGGGTGTTACGGACGTTCTGTGAGCCCGGGACGCCGGTGCCGATGACCGGCTGTGCGCCGGTCCACGGCGTGGTGGTCTGGCGCTGAGAGTGTCCACCGGCCGCCGCGGCTTCGGACAGTGGGGTCCCGCCGGCTGTGTTGTTCCCGTCCCCGGTGTGCATCATCGGGCCGCCGGCCATGGTGCCGGGGGTGGATTGCATCATCTCGGTGAGGACCGGTTGCCGGGAGGCGGTCAGACCGGTGCCGCGCGGACCGGCCAGGGAAGCTCCGCGGACGTCACCCCGGTAGGACGCCTGCCGGATCTGGACCGTGTCGGATAGCTGCTGCTCGAATCCGGTGTTGGTGTCGGAGCGCGCTCCGACTGCCCGGGGGTTGTTGCCCTGGAAGGTCCGGGTCTGCTTGGTCGAGCCCGGGAAACCGGTCTGGCCGGCCGGGCCCGGCGGGGTGGCTACCCCACCGATGCCCGGGTGCGGATTGGTGTCCGCCGGTCCGCGCGTGCGCGCGGATGCGCCGAACAACCGGTTGATGATTCCTCCGGCCATCGCGTGTCCCCTTCCGCTACTGCCCGGCCTGCGCCTGCTTGAGTGCGCCGGTGAACTGCGAACCGACCGCGTTGATGTCGGACGCTGTGTTGGGCTTGGTCAGGAAGACCGCGACCAGGGCGATGGTGAGCAGTCCGCCGATGATGTCGAAGATGTCGTCCACGTGCATGTCAGATACCGACCTTGTTCTTTGCGGAGGACGCGAAGCCCTTGACCGCGGCGGACAGTGCCACGCCCAGCAGGAACGCGACGAAGGTCTGAAGTGTCAGCCAGTCGCTCACCGGACACCCCCTTCCAGGCGGACGGAGCCGAAGACGTGCCGGAGTGCGAACAGCAGGACCAGGGCCGCGAGTACCAGGATCGCGAATGACCTGGTCACGGGGTAGGAGTGCGCCGGGGCCGGTGTCTCTCCGGCCGGGGTGCGCAGGTTGAGAGGCATGGGTTCGGCTCTTCTCAGTCGAAGATGCTGCCCTGAGGCAGCACCTCACAGACCAGGGTGACCAACTTGGCCACCGCCGAACCCCACGATCCGCGCAGGAGGTAGTCTTCCGACTCGATCGTCGGGAGGTAGAAGTTGACGTTCTCCGCCGGGTCCCGGGTGTCGTTGAAGTACTGGATCGGCCACACGCCGGTGTCGGCGCCGTTGGTGGAGTCGATGGCCATCGGGATGGAGGAGGCGGTTCCGAGGGTGGCCGCGGTGCCGGACTGGACTCCGCCGTACCCCCAGGTCTCCCAGATCCTGCGCTGGAAATCCGTCTGGGAGATGTTGTCCTTGACGTCTTCGTCCAGCACGATCTGGAGCGGGTCCGCCCACCCGTTGGTGACGATCCGGGCGTTGGAGGAGTTCTTCATGATCGGGATGAGCAGGCGGATGTAGTTGCCGAGCTTGCGGACCCGGGCGTCGAACTGGCCGGTGCTCATCGTGATGTTCTGCTCGGTCCATCGCTGGAGCGTGTTCATGTTCGGCGGGGTGGTCTGGACCGGCTGCCCGTTCAGCGACGTCGGAGGCTGGTCGTAGGCTTCCAGCCACGCCTCCACCGTGAAGGTGGGGCTTGTGCCCTGCCCGGAGCCGTAGACGTTGCTCAGGGTGTTGAGGGTGAGTTCGAGGGAGAACGGGGCCGCCGCGTCCTTGTTCGGCAGTGCGCCGAGCGCGTCCCGGAGGTCGAGCTCGAACGGGATGCGGAAGGCGAACGTCGCCGCACTGCCGTTGACGGAGAAGGCGGGGTCTTCGCGCGGGTCGTTGTACGCGCGGTAGTACCCGTACTTCTGGATCATCGCGGCGTGGTAGCCGGAGCTCACCTGGTACATGGTCTGGCCGTTGGGCTGCTTCACCGCGATGTTGGTGAAGTAGTTGAACGGGGCGTCCGCCTGCGCGGTCCCGGTGGCGCCGCCGTTGGCGGTGTTCGTCACCGTCACGAGGATCGACCGCATGTAGTCGTACGCCTTGACGTCGATCGGTCCGAGGTCTTGGGCCGCCGTGGTCAGGGTGAGGTTCGCCTTGGAGAAGAACTTGTACTTCCCCTTGCCGCTGCCGCGGACGAACGGGACCACCGATGCCGGCTGAGGCGGGGCGGTCCCGCCGGTGGCCGGTGCCGGGGCGGCCGAAGCCGGGGCCGGGGCGGTCATCGTGCTACCAGCTGCCATTTTCTCGCATCCCTCTCTTCAGTTCAGAAGCCCGGAGATGGCGGCCGGCACGTGCATGCCGTTGCGCCGAGTCTCCACGTTGAGCAGCTGGACGGCCGCTTTGTAGATGATCATGTAGAGGACGAAGACCGCGAAGCCGGCCACGCCGATGTGCATCTCCACTCCCGTCTACCTTCCGTAGTAGCGGTCACCGAGACGCTTTTTCGTCGTCTTCGGAGGCTTGTCCGGGGTCTTCGACTCCTTGGCCGGTTCCGGTTCGGGCTTCGCCTGTTGCGTCGCCATCTGTGCTTGCCAGGATTCTACAGCTGTAGTGAACCCGGAGATAGCCTCCGCGACTGCCATTGCCGCGGTGTTCGCGGATGCCGCGGCGGCTTCCGCGCGGCCGGCCGCGTCCATGGCGTCGATCGCCGAATTCTGCGCTGATTCGCTGACGGCTCCGACTTCTTCGGCTGCCATCTCCGCCTCCACGGCGGCCGCCGCGGCGCGTTCCTGGTGGACTTCGGCAGCACCTTCGGCGACGGCCGCGGCGTGGGCGGATTCCTGTTCCTCGGACTGTTCGCCGGAGTCGTCCGGGACTTCCACGGTGACCTCAGACATTGAGGATCTTCTCCAAGACTCCGTGCTTGTACAGCAGGACCAGGCAGGCGCCGATGATGATGGCGCTCATGACGGAGTAGATGCCGATCAGGACGTCTCGGATGTCTTGGAGCGATTCGCGGATCTCGGTGAGATCCATGACGATGGTGTTCACTCCTGTCCGCCGATCAGGTCGCGGATCCGCGCGTACTTCTCCTCCGTGCTGTGCCCGTCCCACTCCACGTCGGGAGCGAACCGGACGCCCGCGAACAGGTGCTGGTCAGCTGGCGCGATGTGCCAGGAGGCTTGCCCGGTCGGCAGGTCCACGTAGACCAGGATCCACCCGTCGTTCTCCGGGTCGTCGGTGTACGCGCTCGAGTAGTCCTTGGCCAGGAGTGCGACCAGGTGGGCGCGTTCGGTGTACAGAGTCTCTGCGTCGCCGGCCGCCTTGCTGGTGTCGTCGGTCTTCGCCTTGCTGGTGTCGTCGGTCTTGGGCTTCGTGGTCATGATCTCCCTCTCAGTTTGAGCTCGGGTGCTGTTGTCCTGTACATCACACCAGATCGGGTGTTGATGTACAGGAACTGGTAGGGCTCCAGGTTGGCGACGAACGCTTTGATGGGTTCTGCGGAGCGCCATCCGACGCCGGAGATGGTCTTGAGGTTGCGTTCGTCGTTGTCTCGGGCGAAGAACAGGTGTGTGGACTGGTCGAACATCTCCACCAGTTGGTTTCCTGCCGGCCGCTGCGCGCAGATGACCATGGGGATGTAATTGGATCTTGCGTTGGCTAGGAATTTCTTGGTGGTCTTGGCGAACCCAAGGATGTTTGCCAGATACCAGTAGTCATCCATGACGGTGCACCATCCGCCCTTGGCGTAGATGTCCCGCAGTGCCTTGCCGAAGACCCGCTTCTGTTCTTCTTCCGAGTCCAGTTCTTTGGCGTCCGGCCAGAGAAGACGCTTCGGCATCTCCTCCGGTGTGACCTCACGTGCGCGCCGGCCGAGCCGCTTGACCATCGGTGGCCAGTCATACAGCCGTTCGTATCCGCCCTGTTCGGCGTAGGCGTCCAGGGTTTCATCTTCTGTCTTGATCGACAGATAGGTGACGTAGTCGCGTCGGTCGAGCAAGTGATACACCAGGTTGGTTTTGCCCTGTTCGGTGGGCCCCACCACGCCAAGGTGTTGATTCTGTTTCCAGTTCAGTTCGTTCTGGAAACCGTCCCAGTCGATGACTGGCGCCAAGTCGTCGGGTGGGGGTTCCAGCGGGGCGTATCGGTTACGCGGCGGCATCGCCGAGTCCGAAGTCCTCCGCAGTGGCCGCGCGTGTCTGTTCCGGAGTCCGGCCGACGTGCCAGGAGTAGCCGTTGATGTTCGGAGGCATGTTCGCGGCGGCGCCTGGCATGAACTGGTTGAACGCTGCCATCGCCTGAGCGACGTCTTCCTGAGTAAGGCCGGCCAGCAGTCCGGAGGCCGGTCCAGCGTTGGCCGGTTCTCCTTCATCGTCGTTGAAGAACGACGCGAGCATGCTCATCAGGGGCAGGCGACGCGCGATCGATTCCTTCATCAGGATGGCGAGCAGCAGCGGCGCGTGGACCATGAACAGCTGAGACCAGGCGCCGCCGGAGATCAGCTTCATGAGCATGGCGCGGATGCGGGGGTTGAGACGTGCAATCTCTTCCCACGCTTCACCGACTGTCACATCATCATCGATCGGCCGTCCCTCTTCATCCAACTCCTTCCGGGTCATGGAGATGATCGCGGTGCCGATGTCCGGATCCATCGCGCGGACCAGCTTGCCCGCGCGCAGGTAGAGCTTGTTTACCGCCTTGGCGATGGGACCGGCGCGGAATGACGGCAGCGGCTCCGGTGGCGGTTTGGGCGTGCGCTGCCGGGTTCCCCTCCCGCGCTTCTTCGACTCCGGCCGCACCCGACCGGGGACCCGGTCTGGTTCCCGTTCGGCGCGCGGAGCGCCGGCCGTCGCGGGTTCGGGTTCGTCGTTCTGTGGCGTGATCTTGACGCGACCTGCGCGTTTCTTGGGCCGCTTCACTCCGGTGGCACGGTCGATGGTCCAGCCGTACGGGGCTTCCGGGTCCAGACCCTCAGCCGGTGTGTAAGGACGTTCCGCGGTCTCTTCCGCGGTCTCTTCCGCCTCTTCCTGATCGACCTCAGGGGGCTGGAATGGAGGTTCGAGGGTCATGAACCCAGTGTCTTGGCAAAGAAACGGCAGGTCAAGTGAGGTTGTCAGGACTCATACTCTCTGATAAGTTCTTATCTGAAGGGAGGACAGATGGAGACCGAACAGCCGGTGTTGTTCGAGATCAACAACGTCGCGATGTACACCCCGCGCGGATTCGCCGAACACAAGAGCATCCCACTTCAGACGGTGTATTCCGCGATCAACTCCGGCCGCATCATCAGCCACCGCTTCGGCGGACGCGTGTACCTGGTCGCCTCCTCCGCGGACACCTACGCGCAGATCTACAACACCACGAAAGGAATCTCATGAGCACCCAGACCGAAACCGAGATCCAGAAGCACCTCAACATGCGCACCGCCAAGGGGTGGCAGCCGGAGGTGGGCGACGTCGTCAGCGGCACCATCGTCCACATCTCCGCGGCGAAGTCCGAGTACGGCACCTACCCGGTGGTGACCATCGCTGCGGAGACCGACGACCCGGAGACGATGGAGTACGTCGCGGTCCACGCGTTCCACCACACGCTCAAGCGGGACCTGATCTCGATCATGCCGGAGGTCGGGCAGAAGATGACCATCACGTACGTCGGGGAGCAGGACACCGGCCGTCTGGCGGAGGACAACCGGCCGATCACCTACCAGCTGTACACCGTCACCGCCGAGAACATGGACAAGCTCTGGGCTTCGTTCTAGAACCAGCGCGCGGTCCCGGGACTCTCCGGGACCGCGCTTCTTTGTAGGGAGAGATTATGGCAAGGAGAGGTACGTCTCACGTCAACAACGGCATCATCTCGGAACCAGTTGATGGTTTCCCCAATTGGTCGGGATGGTGCGAGTGTGGATGGTCGTCCGTCAAGCATCATCGGCAGTCGTGTGCCGAAGCGGAAGTCTCCCAGCACAACCTCAGCGCTACCCGGACCCGGCGGACTTCTGAGGTCTCGCGGTGAGCGCGCACGGGCGACACCGCGGCCGGCGCCGGGGCGTTATACGGGACTTGATTGCTTCGTTCCTTGTGGGATGGAATCGATATTGGAACGAAGCCTGACCATACGCTATATCGCTTTAGCGGAGTATCCTGCACAGCAGAACGCCCGACCGAGGGTCAAGTTCGGTCGGGCGTTCTCGGCATCGCAAGGCTCTACAACCTCACCTCAACTACACACAGACAGGATAGGTGATGGCGCAGTCAAATGCGAGTAGACGACTGAATCGGATTCTTCGTGACGAAGACTTCGGACCAAAGCTGGTACGCCTCAACCGAGCCGACCAACGGCGCATCCTCGACCTGATCGACGCCAACCGCGGAGCTCAAGCCCGTAAAGAGATTCTACGGCTAGACACTGAGCGTCGTTCCCGCAACACCGTTCGTCGCAGAGCCCTGAAATACTCGCACGTTCCCCCGAACGAACGCACCGGGGAAGGCCGGCCGGACGAGACTCGCGAATTCTGGTCCAACTATGATCAGATTGTCGAGCAGCACAGCGGCTCACTACCTCACCGAACACGCGTCCCATGACCCGGCCTCTGACGGAGCCCGCGCACTGCGGTTGTGGCCGTGAGTACATCCGCCGCGGCCGGCGCAACCGGTGTGAGTACTGCACAGCTGCCGATCCCCATCGCAACGGACACCGTCGCAACCGCTTCCCTGAGATGTTCGTCTCCGTGGACTCCGAGACTGAATGGTCCGAACAGGAAGGCCGGCAACAGCTCACCACGCTGTCCTACGGGCGGGAAGACGGGACGTGCGAGTCCTACACCGGTCACGACTCCCGAGCTGCGTACCTGTGGCTCATGGAGCGACTGACCGAGGTTCACACCGACGCTTCCGGGAAGCAGTGGCGACAGGCACCTGTCGCCTTCCACTTCAATCACGACAGTGCGGTGTTGTGTAACGATCTTGATGCTGCCGACATGATGCTGATCCGGAAGGTACAGCACAAGATCCAGACGTCGCTGTGCGGTGCCGATCACTCCGATGGCCGGCCGTGCGAGTACGACACTCGGTTCGATGAAGAGGGGAACCCTACCAATGGCGCGCTCCACCGGTATGACGCCACGGACATCAACGCTGTCATCACAGATGGAATGCTTGGTGACCTTGTTTCCTGGCACCGTCCAAGTCGCTTGGCGATCGCGGGCTCGGCTGGTCAGGGACTCTATCTGGAGCACCGACCGCATGGTGATCGTTTCGAAGAATGGAAACGTCTTGTCATCCGGGACACCGGCCGATCGTTTCATGGGGGTCTGGAATCGGTCATTGAGCAGTGGAATCCCGACCTCAGCGACGATCAGCGAGAACGCATTGCGTGGGGCAAGAGGCAGCGACTCACCGGCTTCGCCGGTGCTTCGGAGGCTGATATTGCCGCGTACTCCGAAGCGGAGTGCGTAGCACACGCCCGGGTCTGCCGGAAGCTGATCGAGTCCGTCAAGGTCGCTGCACACGTCCGGATCCGGCCTTCCCAACTAGCCGGATCCGGATCTGTGGCCGCTGCTGTGCTTCGGCACTACGGCGCTCCCAAGCGTACCGACTGCCACGAAGACACAGAAGCTGACACGCTGGCGCGGATGACCTACTACGGGGGACTAATTGAGGCTCCGGTGGTCGGTCTGTTGTCTGAAGAAGTCCAGGGCGAAGACATCAACTCCGCCTATCCATCGAAGATGATCTATATCCCGTGCATGCGTGCTGGGCACGGGTCGTGGAAGACGTCTCGGCGGGACGTGCCGTCTGATCTGATCGGGCATGCTCTGGTCACGTGGGACGTGAGCCGGTCGGGTACGTCCACCCCGCCATTCACCGTTCGGCGCCGGTCTGGCGCTGTATGTCAGCCGTTGGTCGGCCGGCGCGTATGGGTGGCGTTAGCCGAGCTCCAAGCCGCCATGCCGCGGTTCTCCTCCTCCATCGTGGTCCACAAAGTGCTCTACTGGTCGCCTGAGTGCGAGTGCGAATCCCCGCTTGCGTTCCTGGCCGATCTGTATGACGAACGCTTAGCCATCAAAGAGACGATGCGGGACCTTGTTCCGGAGTCTGCGGAGTGGTGGGAGGCGTCTTGCAAAGAGCGCGCTATCAAACTGATCATCAATTCCATCTATGGGAAGCTTGCTCAGACCCGGTATGGGCTCGGTCCGTACACGAATCTTCATTTCGCAGGCTACGTGACCGGTTCGACACGTGGACAGGTACGAACAAAGACGTGGGAGCATGAAAACGCAGGTGGAACCGTCGTATACCAGCACACCGATTCCGTACTCTCAGTCGGCTCTACAGTTGTAGATGGTGGAAAGAAGCTCGGTGCATGGGGTAAAGAGAAGTCTTCACAGGGCTTTTTGATCATCCAGCCTGGTCTGGCGATGTCTTTGTTCTGCAATGGCAAGGTAGCGTCGCGCGGTGTGCGCGTACGAGACTTCACACTCGCGGCGTGGAACTGGTATCAGAAGACCGACCTAACTCAGCACCCTGATACTTGGCCGTTGCTCGCTACTGATCAAACAGTCATGATCACACGTCGGCAGGCCATCGCACGCGGCAAACCCCGCCTAGCAGGCTCATTCGAGACCAAACACACCGAATCTCGCGTAACCTCTAACAAGCGCGACTATTCCCGCGCTCGACAGGTCCCAGGCAACCCCTGTGCGTGGGCGGTGCCGGCCACCGAGTACGTATGGGATCAAGCCACTGTCGAAGATCTCAGAGAGTTCCGATCTTTGCTCGACAAACGTCGAAGATCAGGAGACTTCGACGAAGAGTTAGCCGTAGACGTCTGTCATAAAGTCTGATACTCTCTTATCAAGGAAGTCAGGGAGCTACCTCGGGAGAAATCATGGCTAAGAGCAACATCAGCGTCAACGCTCACATCCGCGCTACCGCCGAGATCGCAATCAGCCGGCCTCTTGGTGCTCACGCCTGGATCGCCATCGACGACGTGACCCTGTTCATGGGTTATACGTACGAGGAGACTCTCCACAACATCGATCGGTTGATGGACCAGCTGACAGAGCTCCGCAAGTCCCGCGTAGAGCTCGAACAGTCGATCAAGACAGCTGCCAACGAC
>Ga0136846_1231834_pt1 | contig 19837 bp, 18 predicted proteins | sample HopSoiMetagenom2_FD_96841 | JGI IMG/M metagenome (GOLD analysis project Ga0136846, IMG submission 96841) | Grasslands soil microbial communities from Hopland, California, USA - 2 Assembly 2016 (version 4) | ecosystem: Environmental > Terrestrial > Soil > Grasslands | place: USA: Hopland...
CCTCACCACGAGCGGTCGTGGCGGAATTGGTAGACGCGCAGCGTTGAGGTCGCTGTGGGGCAACCCGTGGAAGTTCGAGTCTTCTCGACCGCACCAGGTGAATCAAGGTCTCAACCGAGGATCGAGCAGAGCCGTCCGAACATAGCCTAGGGAGGTCCCGCATGAGCCGCGAAACGGACGACCTCACCGCTGTGGCGGAGCCGCTCGAAGACGAAGACCTGGAAGACCTCGCCCTCGGCGAGGACTACGCCCTCAATGCCGAATTCGTCTCCGACGTGGCCGACGCCCTGGATCGAGGCGACGCGGAGCGGCTGCGCGAACTCCTGAGCGCGCTGCACCCGGCGGACGTCGCCGACCTGATGGGCTTCCTCTCCGCCGACGCGCGCGAGGAGCTGATTCCGCACCTCGACCCGGAGACCCTGGCCGAGATCCTCTCCGAACTGGACACCGAGATCCGCGAGGAGGTGCTGGAGCACGTCCCCTCGGCGACCCTGGCCAAGGCCATTGGCGAGATGGAGTCCGACGACGCCGCCGATGTCGTCGACGACCTGGAGGACGACAAGCGCGCCGAGGTCATGGCCGCCATGCCCGAGGTCGAGCGGGCGGCCATCGAGACCACGCTGTCCTACGGCGACGAGACCGCCGGCCGCCTCATGCAGCGCGAGGTGGTGGCCGCGCCGCAGTTCTGGACCGTCGGCCAGGCCATCGACCACTTCCGCAAGGAGTCGGAGGAGCTGCCGGAGCTGTTCTTCGACGTCTATGTGGTGGACCCGGCCTACAAGCCCGTGGGCGCCGTGCCGGTCAGCCTCCTGCTGCGCTCGGGCCGCCAGACGCCCCTGGCCCAGATCATGGAGCCGGTGAACGAGATCACCGTCGACCTGGACCAGGAAGAGGTCGCCTACATCTTCGACAAGTACCACCTGATCTCCGCGCCGGTGGTGGATGGGGCCGGTCGGCTGGTGGGTCAGATCACCGTCGACGACATCGTCGGCGTCATCCAGGAAGAGACCGAGGAAGACATCCTGGCCCTGGCCGGTGTGTCGGACGCGGGCCGGGACGCCGGCATGCTGGGCATCGTCCGGTCGCGACTGCCGTGGCTGCTGATCAACCTGGGGACCGAGGCGCTGGCGGTCACGGTGATCGGCGCCTTCCAGGCCGAGATCGCCAAGCTGGTGGCCCTGGCCATCCTGATGCCCATCGTCTCGTCCGTGGGCGGCAATGCGGGCACCCAGGCGCTGACCGTCGCCGTGCGCGCCATCGCGGCCAAGGAGCTGAACGCGCACAACGCCATGCGCATCATCGGCCGGGAGCTCTCGGTGGGCCTGTTCAACGGCGGGGCCGTGGGCGGCATGCTGGGCCTGGGCGCCTACGTCTGGTGGCATGACCTGCGGCTGGCCATCGCCGTGGGACTGGCGGTGCTGGCCAACATGTTCGTGGCGGCGATCGGTGGCGTGGTCGCGCCCATCGTGCTGGACCGGCTGGGCCGCGATCCGGCCGCGCCGTCGCCCATCGTCGTGACCTTCATGACCGATTTCTTCGGATTCCTTGCACTTTTGGGTATCGCAGCCCTCATCCTGCTGTAACTGGCGTCAGGCTTGCGTCGTGCGCCATCAGGCGGTCTGCGCCTGTGCCGATTTGGGACAAATCCGGGGCCATGCTTTCGCGCCACCGCGTCTCCCGGGCGGCCATCGAACTGATCAAACGGTTCGAGGGCTACCGCCAGAAGGCCGCCCAGCTGCCCGATGGGCGCTGGATGATCGGCTATGGCCACACGCTGACGGCGCGCGAAGGGGCCGAGGTCTCCGAGGCCGACGCCGAGGCGCTGCTGGTCTACGACCTGATCGCCGTGCAGCACGCGGTGAACGAGGGCCTGTTCGCCCCACTGGGCCAGAACGAGTTCGACGCGCTCTGCAGCTTCGCCTTCAACATCGGCCTCGACAACTTCCGCCGCAGCCAGGTGCTGAAGCGCCTGAACGCCGGCGCCGCCGTGCAGGCCGCCTGTGCCATGGAGCTGTGGCGCAAGGCCGAGTTCGAGGGCGAGCGGATCGTGGTGGACGCCCTGGTCCGCCGCCGCGCCGCGGAGAAGGCGCTGTTCCTCACGCCTGACGACGGCAACTGGACCCCGGCCCCGTCGCCGGTGCTGCGCCCCGCCATCGACCTGGACGGCCTGGATCTGGTGCCCCTGCGCCGGCCCGTGGAGGTGACCACCGAGTTCGAGGGCGACGCCGTCAAGGTGCGGCGCGAAGCCGAGGCCGAGGCGGAGGGCCTGGCCCCGGACCTCGCGCCGCCCCCCGTGCCCGCGGTCGTAATGGCCGCCGAGGCCGTGGCCGCGCGGCTGGAGACCCTGTTCCAGGACTCCGGCGCGGAGCCGGACCTGACCGCCGAGGCGTCTGCCGACCTCGAGGTCGAGGCGCCCGCGATCCTGCCGGAGGAGCCGCCCGCCCTCGAGGAACTGCGCCCGCAGGCCGACTTCGCCCCGCCGATCACGACCGAGCCGGCGGCCCTCGAGCCGGAACCCGAGCCTACGACGCAACCTGAACCCGAGCCCGAACCGGCGTTCGAGCCCGAGCCTGAGATCGCGCTGGAGCCGGCGCTCGAAGCCGCGTTCGGGCCCGCCGCCGGCGCCGAGGAAGAGCTGGCGATCCCGGCGACGCCCCAGGGCCTGCCCGACCATCTGGCCGCGCGGGTCGAGGTGGACGAGGGGCCCTTCGACTTCATCCCCGCCCGCCGGCGGCCTGCGCCGGCGCCGCGCGAGCCCTCGGTGATCTGGGACCTGCTGCTGGCCCTGTTCGGCCTGGCGTTCTTCGGCTTCGGCGTGTTCTGGGGGCTAGAAGCGAGCCCGGCCACCGTGGGCGGCTTCCCCATGCCCCTGTTCGTGGCCTGGTCCGCGGGCCTGGCCGGCGTCGGCTTCGTCGTGGTGGCCATCTATCGCCTGCTGCAGCGCCTGGGGCGCGAGGCGGAGGCGGACTAGGTTCGCAAGCCGGAACGCCGCGTGCTAACAGCCCGCGCATGATCCCGAACCACGGACCCAACCTCGAATTCGGCCTGGGGGAAGCCGCGGACATGATCCGCGACACCACCGCCCGCTTCGCCGCCGACCGGATCGCCCCGCTCGCCGCGGAGATCGACGCCACCAACACCTTCCCGCGGGAACTCTGGCCCCAGATGGGCGAGCTGGGCCTGCATGGCGTGACGGTCGAGGAGGAGTTCGGCGGTCTCGGCCTCGGCTATCTTGAGCACGTGGTGGCCATGGAGGAGGTCTCCCGCGCCTCCGCCAGCGTGGGCCTCTCCTACGGCGCCCATTCCAACCTCTGCGTGAACCAGATCCGCCGCTGGGGCAGCGAGGACCAGAAGCGCCGCTACCTGCCCAAGCTGATCAGCGGCGCGCATGTGGGCTCGCTGGCCATGAGCGAGGCCGGCTCGGGCTCGGACGTGGTCTCCATGCGCCTGAAGGCCGAGAAGCGGGGCGACCGCTACGTCCTGAACGGCACGAAGTTCTGGATCACCAACGCGCCGCACGCCGACACCCTGGTGGTCTACGCCAAGACCTCGCCCGAGGAGGGCTCGCGCGGGATCACCGCCTTCCTGATCGAGAAGGACTTCAAGGGCTTCAGCGTCTCCCAGAAGCTGGACAAGATGGGCATGCGCGGGTCCGACACCGGCGAGCTGGTGTTCGAGGACTGCGAGGTCCCGGAAGAGAACGTCATGGGCCCCGAGAACGGCGGCGTGGGCGTGTTGATGAGTGGCCTCGACTACGAGCGCACCGTGCTCTCCGGCGGGCCGCTGGGCATCATGCAGGCATGTCTTGATGTGGTTCTGCCCTACGTGCGCGAGCGCAAACAGTTCGGCAAGCCGATCGGCGGCTTCCAGTTGATGCAGGGCAAGGTGGCCGACATGTATGTCGCCCTGAACTCGGCGCGGGCCTACGTCTACGCCGTGGCCAAGGCCTGTGATTCGGGCCTGACGACCCGGTTCGATGCGGCGGGCGCGATCCTGATGGCGAGCGAGAACGCGGTGAAGGTTTCGCTGGAGGCGATCCAGGCCCTGGGCGGCGCGGGCTACACCCGCGAATACCCCGTCGAGCGGTTCCTGCGCGACGCCAAGCTCTACGACATCGGCGCGGGCACCAACGAGATCCGCCGCTTCCTGATCGGCCGAGAGCTGGTCGGCGGGTGAGGCGGGCCGGCGTCCTGGCCGCGCTGGCGGGGCTTGCCCTGGCAGGCTGCACGACGCCCCCGAAGCCGGTGTGCCCGGCCGGCCAGGCCCAGATGCGCACGGCCCAGCTGTTCCTCGGCGGCAAGGCCCCGACGCGGCCCAACGAGGCCGACCTGCGCCGCTTCATCGACCAGGAGGTCACGCCCCGCTTCCCCGACGGTGTGACCGTGGTGCCGGGCGGCGGCCGCTGGAAGGGCGCCCAGAACCAGATGATCCGCGACGCGGCCAAGGTGGTGCTGATCGTATTGCCGGCCCGGGGGGACGCCCAGGCCAACGTCGAGGCGGTGCGCGCCGCCTACCGCCAGCGCTTCAACCAGGACTCGGTGGTGGTGACGCCCCCGGCGGCCTGCGTCGCCCTCTAGAGCACGATGACTTTTGTCGGAATCGACAAGAGTCTGAATCGTGCTCGTCGACGAAATGCGGCGAGCCTGTTCTTCCCGCTTTGATGGTTCCATCAAAGCGGGACAGGCTCTAGCCGCCATCAGGCAAGGGTCCGCAAGGCCTCCGCCGTCGCCGCATCGGCCGGGAAGAAGGTCTCCAGCGTCAGCTCCGCCAGGGTGATGTCGACGGCGGTCCCGAACACCGTCGTGGTGGAGAAGAGCGACAGCAGCGTATCCCCCATCATCAGCTGCAGCGGCACGGCCACCTGGCCCAGGTCCTCGCTGCGCCGGTCGGTGGCGGGCGGCTTGGGATAGCCGCGGACCTCGTCGATCAGTGCGATCAGGCCGGGGTCGGCCGTCAGGTCCGCCTGGCGGCGCAGGCGCTCCAGGATATGCGCCTGCCACTGGGCGAGGTTGGCGATGCGCGGCGCGAGACCCCGCGGGTGCAGCGAGATGCGCACCACGTTGAGCGGCGGGCCCATCAGCTCGTCCGGCAGGCCGGCGATCAGCGGCGCCACGGTGGCGTTGGCCGCCACCAGGTTCCATTGCAGATCGACCACCAGGGCCGGGTAGGGCTCGTGCGCCTTCAGGATCACGTCCACGGCGCGCCGGGCGGCGGTGAGATCCGGATCGTCCAGCCGGCGCTCGGGGAAGAGCGGCGCGAAGCCCGCCGCCACCAGGATCACATTGCGCTCGCGCAGCGGGATCTCCAGCTGGTCGGTCAGGTTCAGCACCATCTCGCGGCTGGGCTGGGCGCGGCCGGTCTCCAGGAACGACAGGTGCCGGGTGGAGATCTCCGCCTCCAGCGCCAGGTCCAGCTGGCTCAGCCGCCGCCGCATCCGCCACTCGCGCAGATGCTCGCCCACGGGTTTCTGCAATTGGGTCATGGGGCGAGCTTAGCCGCCGCGTGAGGCCGGTCCATTACGTCGGAGGTAACGCCGCTGCGCCCGCGTTCCGTCCGCGCGCGTCGGTTGCCACATCGTCCCATGCGCGGCATCGTCGAGCCCGTATGGGGGCGTTGTCATGCGGGCGTTGTTCGGATTGCTAGTTGTGGCCGCGGCCGGCGTGTGGGCCGGTGGAGCGATGGCCGCGCCCTCGGCCGGCTGGGTGAGCCGCCCCACCCAAGCGGAGGCCGCGGCGGTTCGGCCCGCGGGAGACGCGCTGGCCCGCGCCATCCTCCGCTGCCATGTGGAGGACGATGGCGCGCTCAGCGGCTGCAGCGTCGCGGCCGAGTCGCCGCCCGGCCGCGGGGTGGGGGCGGCGGCCATGATGCTGGCGCCCAAGTACAGCCAGGCGCCGCCCGGCCGAAGCGGGGCGCGCGACATCAAGCTCTCCATCGTTTGGAGCAATATCGACAAGGGGGCGGACTGGCTAAGGAAGCCGACCGCCCAGGACCTGCTCACCGTCTATCCGAAGACCGCGCATGGGCGGGCCGGGTTGGCGGTCATCGACTGCATCGTCACCGTTCAGGGCGGCCTGAGCGACTGCGTGGTCGAGTCCGAAAAGCCGGAGGGCGCAGGCTTCGGCGAGGCGGCTATTCGCCTTTCCGCTCAATTCCTGATGCGGCCCGCGACTCTGAAGGGCGCTCCGGCGCCTTCGGAAGCGCGGATCCCGATCACATGGGAGGCCTTTTCAGAAAGCAGCTGGACGCCCGGACGGTCGGTCGCGCCGGCCAACCTGCCTTGGGCCGAGGCGCCGACGATCGCCGAGGTCGCCGCGGCCTATCCGGCGAAGGCCCGCGCCGAAGAGAAGGTTGGCCGGGTCACCCTGAGCTGCGACATGGACGAAAACGGCCGCCTGGCGCACTGCGAGTCGGTGAACGCCCAGCCGTCCGGCTACGGCTTCGAGGCGGCGGCCAAGACGTTGGCGAAGCGGTTCCGTTACACGGTGGCCAGCGACGCGGACCGCAAGGCCGCGCATGGCGTCGCCGTGATGATGCCCTTCACCTTCGATCCGGCGGCCCGCGATCCGGCCTCGGCCGTCCTGGGCAAGCCCACCTGGGCGGCGATCCCCAGCTCCGCCCAGCTGACCGCGGCCTTCGCGCCGCTGAAGCTCACCGCCACCGGGCGGGCGACCCTGAGCTGCGTCGTGCAGCCAGGGGGCTCCCTCTCGGACTGTTCGGTCCTCTCCGAGCAGCCCACGGGGATCGGCGTCGGTGCGGCGGCCCTTTCCTTGACGCCGACGTTCCGGGTCTCGACCTGGTCGACCGAGGGCCTGCCGGTGGTCGGCGGGCGGATCAGCATCCCTCTGCGGTATGAGCCCGCTCCTGCGGAGCCGGCCGCCGAGAAATAGGTGCGGTGTCGACGACGGGGGCGCCTCAGGCCTGGCTCGAGAGCGCCCGCCTGTCTCCCGCCGCCCTGGCCGCGAGCGCCCGGCCGATCAGGGCCAGGGCGGCGCCGGCGTGGACGAAGCCGCCGGGGATCCACATGAGCAGGCCCGCCAGCTGCTGGTCCTCGGCGGGTGTCAGGCCGAAGGGGGTCATGCCGAGCAGGGCGTAGCGGCCGTACCAGGGGCTCTCGGAGAAGGCCATGAGGGCGCCCAGGGCGCCGGCCACCAGGGAGGTGGCGAAGAGGCAGAGGGCGGCCAGGGCCACGCTGTCTCGTCGGGGGCTCAGCATCGCATGCCAGAAGACGAGTGCGGAGAGCAGGAACGACAGGTGCTGGGCGATGTGCCAGGGCTCGCGCGCCAGGGCGAGGTCGAACAGCGCCGGCGCATGCCAGAGCCAGAGCGCGGCGGCTTGGACCAGGGTCGCTGTCACGGGCGCGGAGAGAGCCGCCCAGGCCCCGCGCAGGACGGACTGGCGGCCAAGCGCGGCCAGGGCCTGTCGTCCGCCGGCGGGGAAGGCCCAGATCATCGCCCCCAGTGGACGGGAGAGCACGAGCAGGGGCGCGGCCACGAGCATCAGGAGCTCGTGCTCGACCATGTGCGCGGTGAAGGAACGCCCGCCCGCCTGGTGCAGGGGCGAGACCGCGGCGAGGACCAGGGTGAGCCAGCCGGCGGCGAACAGCAGGCTGCGTCGGCGCAGGGGCCGGCGGCCCGCTCCGGCGCGCCGCGCCAGCCGCGCCGCGCCCAGGCTGTAGAGACCGGCGCTGAGGCCCAGCGCGACCAGCAGCCAGGGCTCGAGCGTCCAGCCGGGTTGCGCCAAGGGGACGACCCCGGCGTGGGCGAAGGCGGTTCCCGGCGTGACGGCGGCGAGCACCCCCGCCCAGGCGCGTCTCACCGGAAGCAGCCGGGCACGATGGCGGACGCGGCGACCTGGAAGCCGACCGCCAGGGCGAAGAGGCCGCTGGCGAGCAGGCTGATGGCCGCCACGAACCGGCCGCTCAGCGCTTCCTTGCGGTCCAGCGCCCCGCCGGCGGCGCGCCAGGCGCCGTAGGACAGGATCGCCCCCAGCCCGATGACCGCCAGCGCCGCCACGCCCAGCAGCACCATCAACGGCGTCGCCGCCCACTGGCACTTGGCGAAGTCGAGGTCCGACCCGGCCTGGTGATAGGCCGCCCAGGCCAGGGGCGAGAACGTCAGGCCCGCCCAGGCCCGCCAGGTGGGGATGGTGGCCTGCGGCTTCATCCGGCCAGCCTCGGGACCCAGTAGATGAGGGCGTAGATCGGCAGCCAGGCGATCACCACGAAATGCCAATAGAGGCTGTTGTCCGCCACGTCGGAGAAGCGGTTGGTGTCGACCTCGTGGGTGAAGGTGAAAACCGCGAGGACCACCGTGTCGGCCCAGTCGGTGATCAGGTGGACAGTGTGCAGGAAGAGCAGCGCCCAAACGATGGAGCCATAGGCGTTGTCGTCCCAGCGGACGTTGAGGCTGTGGAACTCGAACCAGCGGATGGCCAGCAGCAGGGCGCCGACGAATGATGCGGCGATCAGGCCCAGCTGAGTCGCCCGCTCGTCCTGGGCCTTTTCGGCGCGCTTGGTGAACACGTTGGGGATCTCGCTGAGCAGCAGCAGGGCCGTGAAGGCGATCCCCGCGGGCAGGTCCGGCGGAAAGCGGCTGGGCGGCCACGGCTCGGTGTGGCTCATCAGGAAGAAATAGGCGCCGCAGGCCAGGGCGAACCCGCCGCCCTCGATCAGGATGAAGCAGATCAGGCCCCACCAGATCGGCGTGCGCGACCCGAATGCGCCGTCCGGCAGCATGGAGACATCGCCGACCACCCGCGCCTTCACGTGGCCGCCTCCAGCTGGCGCTTCGGCGGCGTGGTGGGCCACAGCCAGCCGATCAGGCCGACGACGATCGGCAGCGAGCCCCAGACCAGCGCCCATTCGTGGAAGATCGAGCCGATGAACATGGCGCTGGTGGCGAGGGCGGTGAACAGCGGCCACAGGCTGGGCTTGGGCGAGGCGTGGCGCATGTCCGGCTCGGCGTCGAGCACGCTGGTGCACAGCACCTCGCGCGACTCGGACTTCAGGCCCTCCATCACCGGGCGGTCCTCGGACCACAACGCCTCGCGCGTCGTCACCACGGGGATGTGGGCGAAGTTGTAGCTGGGGGGCGGGGAGGTCGTGGCCCACTCCAGGGTGGCGGCGTCCCACGGGTTGTCGCCGGCCAGGGCCCCGCGGCGCAGGCTGACGGTCACGTTGCCGATGAAGATCAGGACGCTGACCACGATCACGAGGCCGCCCAGCGTCGAGATGCGGTTCCAGAGCTCCCAGCCGAGCCCGGCCGGATAGGTGTAGACCCGTCGCGGCATGCCGATCAGGCCCAGGATGTGCATCGGGAAGAAGGCGACGTTGAAGCCCACGAAGAACAGCCAGAAGTTCCAGGCGCCGGCCTTCTCGCTCAGCATCCGGCCGGTGATCTTGGGGAACCAGTAGTAGAAGCCGCCGAACAGCGGGAAGACCGCCCCGCCGATCAGCACATAGTGGAAGTGGGCCACCACGAAGTAGGTGTCGTGCAGCTGCAGGTCGAGCGGGACCGAGGCCAGCATCACGCCGGTAAGCCCGCCCAGCACGAAGATCACCACGAACCCGAGCACGAACAGGAGCGGTGCCTTGAACCGCGGCTTGCCGTCCCAGAGAGTGGCGATCCAGCAGAAGATCTGCACGCCCGCCGGCAGGGCGATGGTCATGCTGGCGGAGGTGTAGAAGCTGTTGCCCAGCCGCGGCAGGCCGGTGGCGAACATGTGGTGGACCCACAGGCCGAAGGCCAAGAGCCCGTTGCCGATCAGGGCCATCACCATGGCCGGATAGGCGAAGATGGTGCGCTGCGCGAAGGTGGCCACGATCGAGGAGACCATGCCCAGGGCCGGCACGAAGATGATGTAGACCTCCGGGTGGCCGAAGAACCAGAAGAGGTGCTGCCACAGCAGCGGGTCGCCGCCCTCCGCCGGATTGTAGAAGTGGGTGCCGATCAGCCGGTCCGAGATCAGGAAGCTGGAGGCCAGCATCACCGCCGGCATGGCGAACAGGATCATGACCGAGGTCACCAGGATCGACCACAGGAAGAGCGGCATCCGCGCCAGGGTCATGCCGGGGGCGCGCTGCTTCAGGATGGTGGCGATCAGCTCCGCGGCGACGGCGAGGGCCGAGACTTCGGTGAAGGTGATCATCTGCGCCCAGAAGTCCGTGCGCTTGCCGGGCGAGAACTCCGGCCCCGCCAGCGGGACATAGGAGAACCAGCCGGTCTCCGGGCCCACGTTCAGCAGGAACGCCACCCAGATCATCACCCCGCCGAACAGGTAGACCCAGTAGCTGTAGGCGTTGAGCCGGGGGTAGGCGATGTTCCGCGTGCCGCACATCAGAGGCACGAGGTAGACGCCCATGGCCTCCATGATCGGCACGGCGAACAGGAACATCATCGTCGTGCCGTGCATGGAGAAGATCTGGTTGTAGCGGTCGGCGCTGATCAGCCCGCTCTGCGGCGTCGCCAGCTGCAGGCGCATCAGGACCGCCAGGATCCCCGCCAGCACGAAGAAGACGAAGCCGGTGACGATGTAGCGCCGGCCGACGATCTTGTGGTCCACGGTCGCCAGGCGGTCCCAGAAGCCGGTCCCGGTGCGCCAGGTGGCGTCCAGCTGGGCGTGCAGGGCCTCGGCCTCCTTCGCGCCGACCTCGCGGGGGTAGGCGGCGCTCATGAGAGGCTCTGCAGGTAGGCGACCAGGTCATTGAGATCCTGGTCGGACATGTGGACGAGCGGCATGTGGTTGCCGGGCTTGATGGCCTGGGGATCGTGCAGCCAGGCGATCAGCCCGTCGCGGCCCACCGGCAGGGCGCCGGCAGCGAGCTTGCGGCGGCTGGCCAAGTGGGTCAGGTCCGGCCCGGTGCGGCCGTGCGCATCGGAGCCCGCGATCTCATGGCAGCTGCCGCAGGCGCCGTTGATGAAGACCCCCTGGCCGCGGACCTGAGCATCGTTCGAGGGGGGCGGGGCCGGTTTCAGCTGGGCCTGGCGCCAGGCCTCGAAGGCCTGTGGGTCCTCCACCGTGGCGTCCAGCGCCATCTGGGCGTGCTGCAGGCCGCAGAACTCCGCGCACTGGCCGCGATAGACCCCGATCCGCCGCGGATTCAGCGTCAGCCAGTTGGTCCGGCCGGGGATCAGGTCCTCCTTCCCGGCCAGGTTCGGGATCCAGAAGCTGTGGATCACGTCCTGCGCCGCCAGCTCCAGGATGGCGGGCCGGTTGGCCGGCAGGTGCAGTTCGTTGGCGGTGGTGAACTGGCGGCTGGGGTCGGGGTCCTGGTACTCCACCTGCCACCACCACTGGTTCCCGGTGATCTTGATGTGCAGGGCGTCCTTGGTGTCGGCGCGGGCCAGGCTGCGGTCCACGAGGAAGCTGCCCACCGCCAGCACGCCCAGGCCCAGGATGATCAGGGCCGTCCAGCCCACCAGCGCGTTGCGCATGGGGGCGTCCGCCGAGCTCTTGACCGCGTCCTCGAGCGGGGGCCCATCCAGCGCCCGGCGCGCCCGCCAGAGCGCCCAGCCCAGGAACGCCATCACCAGGACGTACATCGCCCCGCAGACGATCAGCATCAGCCGCCAGACGTCCTGGGTGTGGGCGGCCTGGTCGCCGGCGGGGTTGAGGGAATCCTGCGCGCCGGAGCATGCGGCCAGGGCCAGGCCCGCCATACCCATCGCCAGCCAGGCGGCCGCGCGCCTCATCGCGGCTGGTCCGTCGGCGCCGCCGGCTTGGCCGGCGTCGGCTTGACCTGGGTCTTGGCGAGGCTCGACTGCAGCTCGTCACCGCGCGAGGGCGCCGCGTCCTTGGCCACATTGCCGCCCATGCTGCGGATGTAGGCGGCGATCTCCCAGACCTGGTCGTCGGGGATCTTGTTGCGGAACGAGGGCATGCCGTTCGGCCGCCCCTCGACGATGCTGGCGTGGATCTGCTCGATCGAGCCGCCGTAGATCCACTGGTCGTCCATGAGCGGCGGGCCGATGTCGCCGCCGCCGGCCGCGTGGCAGCCGTAGCAATTGTACCAGTCGTAGTAGCGCTTGCCCTCGCCGATGTGGAAGGCGTTGTCCTCGTAGATGGCCGCCCGGGGATCGTGCGGTGGGCCGATCGGACCGCCGCCCGCCGCCAGGTCCGAAGGCGAGACGCCCGAGGCTTGCGGTCCGCTTGGCGGCGGCGGCCCGTGAAAGTCGCGCGTTTCCCGCTGGCAGCCCGCCAGCAGGGCGGCCGCCAGCGCCGCCGCGGCCAGCCGCTCAAGCCTTCGGCAGGGCGAAGACATAGAGCATCCCTCCGATGGCCGATTCCTTCTTGAGGTCGGCGCTCATGTTGCCGAAGCCCTTGGCGGCGGTGGCGTCGCGCGGGTCGAGCTGGCTGGAGACCATGGCCCCGGCCCAGCCGCCGATGCCGGACAGCACCGAGACGTACTGGCGCCCGTCAGGCCCGCGCCAAGTGGTGGGCTGGCCCACGATCCCGGACGCGGTCTTGAACTGCCAGAGCACCTGGCCGGTCCGCGCATCGACCGCTTTGAACCAGCCCTCCAGATTGCCGTAGAAGACCAGCCCCCCGGCCGTGGCCACGGCGCCGCTCCACACCGGCCACTTCTCGTCGATGGTCCAGACCTTCTTCCGCGCCACCGGGTCCCAGGCCATGAACTCGCCGCCCTTGCCGGGGTCTGCCGGATAGAAGCGCGGGTTGACGCCGATGTAGGGGGTGCCGGCGAGGTAGGAGACCGGCTTGGTCTCCCAGTCCATGCAAAGGTTGTTGTGCGGCACGTAGAGGAGGCCGGTCTGCTTGGAGAAGGCCGAGGGGTTCCAGTCCTTGGCGCCCGGCGAGTTGGGGCAGACCTCGCGCACCACCTTGCCCTCGGTGGGCCGCTTCTCCGGATTGTCGATCAGCTTGCCGGTCTTCATGTCCACGCCGAGCGAGGCGGTGACCTTCATGAAGGGGTCGGCGGCGAGCAGTTCGCCGCTCGTGCGGTCGATCACATAGATGTAGCCGTTGCGCTCGGGGTGGACGACCACGTGGCGTGTGCGGCCCTGCCAGGGCAGGTCCAGGATGATGTTCTCGTTGACCGACGAGTGGTCCCACAGCCCGTGCGGGCTGTACTGGTAGAACCAGTGCGCCTTCCCGGTCTCGGGATCGCGCGCGAAGATGCCTTCGGTCCAGTTGTTGTCGCCGGGCCGCGCCTCGTGGTTCCAGGGCGCCGGGTTCGAGGTGCCGTGGAAGATCAGGTCCAGCTCGGGGTCGTAGGAAATCCAGCCCCAGACCGTGCCGCCTCCGATCTTCCACTGCTCGCCGCGCCAGTGGCTGACGCCCAGGTCCGTGCCCTTGTACTGCGGGTAGAAGGGCTTGAAGACCGCCGGGTCGATCAGGACGTCCTTGTCCGGCCCGGTGGAATAGGCGCGCCAGGCCAGCGAGCCATCGCCGGCGTTCAGGGCCGCGATCCAGCCGCGCACGCCGAACTCGGCGCCGGAGTTGCCCACGATCACGTGGTCCTTGACCACGATGGGCGCCATGTTGGTGGTCTCGCCCTTGTGGAAGTCGCCGACCTTGACCTTCCACTTCAACTGGCCGGTCTTGGCGTCCACCGCGTGGGTCCAGGCGTCGATGGTGTTGTAGTAGATGACGCCGTTCGAATAGACCGGCCCGCGGTTGATCGGCTGGCAGCAGGCCTCGCCCTGCGCGGCGGCGTCAGGCTTCGGCTGGTACTTCCACTTCACCGCCCCGCCCGGCTTTTCGAGGTCGATGGCGTAGAGGTTGTTGGGGTAGGGGGTGACGAAATAGAGCGTGTCGCCCACCGCCAGGACGGCGGATTCCTGGCCCTTCAGCGTCTCGGTGGACACCGTGAAGGCGACCTGCAGGCCCTTCACATTGCCGGTGTTGATCTGGTCCAGGCCGCTGTAGCGGGTGTTGGCGTAGTCCTTGGCCGGCATGGTCCACTGGCCGTCATCGTCCGGCGAGGCCGCGGCCGGGGCGACGGCGCCGGTGGGCGTTGCGGCCGGCGGCTTTGCGGGGCCCGGCGGCGGAGCATTGCGGCTGCAGGCCGCCAGCGCCAGAACGACGAGGGCGAAGGCGGACGCCGTGCGTCCGGCCGGCCAGACCCGGCGATCCAATCCCAGCCTCCTCCCATTGCCGCCAGCGACGATCCGGCAGGGCAGGAAACTGCGAGACAAGGCTCAGGTTCCGCGAACCCTCGCCACAGCATCATTTGTTAAGCGCATGAAGATGCACAGCTTTCTCAGGTCCCGGGAGAGCGCCTGAATAGCGAAAGGCCGCCCCATTGCTGGGACGGCCTTTCCATAGTCGGACCGCTGCGCGGTTCGCGACCACCAGCCTCGAGGCTAGGCGCGGACCCCGTAAACGGAGGTCCAGGTCACGGTCACCGGCTTGCGGTTTTCACTATGAGACACTGGATCACCTCCTTTCAGTTGGTTGGACACGCCTTGAATATGGGGCGCGTCGGGCCGGTCCGCAAAGGGTTCATTCCGCCGCAGCGTGCGCGGCCGACATGAAGGGCGCCGATGTGGCGCCCGACGCCGCCTGTTCGTGCAGGCTTGCGCGGCGCCGCAAGTGCGGCACCGGCCGCTTGACCCTGTCCAGCGCCTCGAGGGTGGCGCGGTAGCCGGCTTCGACCGCTTCGTCGTAGGCCTTCCAGTCCCGGATCTCGATCTTCGACACGTCCGGCTGGACCAGGACGTCGGTGGCGTCGCGCGCCGCCGCCAGGTCGCGGCCGGTGGAGACGGTGGCCGTGCGCATCAGCAGCGAGACGATCGGCGGGCCCAGGCGCCACTGGCCGGAACGGATCCAGCGCCAGACCGAGGACGGCCGCGCCACGTCCTTGGCGGTGATGCTGCGGGCGGTGGAGACGTCCACGCCGACGATGGGCCCCAGGTGGACGGCGCGCATCAGGTCGGCGGGGAAGTTCTTCATCACCGCACCGTCCACCAGCACGTTCTGGCCGTCGGTGGCGGGCGGCAGCACGCCGGGGAGCGAGATCGTCGCCCGCAAAGCCTGCCGCAGCAGGCCGCGGCGGTGGAGCTGATAGGCGCCGGCGGTCAGGTTGGAGGAGACGCAGAAGAATGGCAGCCAGAGGTCGGCGATCTGGGTCTCGCCGAAGTGGGTGGCGAGCCGCTCGCTCACCTTGACGCCATGGGTCATGGCCAGGAGCGGCAGGGCCATGTCGTCCAGCGGGCTGGTGTTCACGAAGGCCTCGTGCAAGCGGCGATCCATCTCGGGGCCGTCCCAGCCCATGGCCACGCCCGCGGCCACGATGGCGCCCATGGAGACACCGGCCACGAAGTCGATGGGGATCTTGCGCTCGCGCAGCGCCTTGATGGCGCCCACGTGGGCATAGGCGCGCGCGCCGCCGCCCGACAGCACCAGCCCCACCGACTGGCCGGTGAGCAGGCGCGCGATGCGCGCGAGGTCAGGCCCGTGGCCGCGGCGGACGTGGAAGATCCGCGCCGCCCGCGTGGCGTCCAGCCAGGCCTCCGAACCCGTCGGCTGGGCGAGGTCCGGCGGCTGGACCAGGATCAGGTCGACGAGCCCCTGGTCGAGCAGGGCGGTGGAGCCGACCGGAGGTCCATCCGCCTGGGCGGGCTTGTCGCCCCGGCCCACCTGGAACAGCCGGTCCACCTGCCGCGGCACGAAGGGGGCCCAGGCCGGCTCGTCCCGCTCGGCCACATAGAGGACGAAGTCGTGCGTGCGCTCGACCTCGGAGAACCACTCGGTCGGCGCCGCGGCCGCCTCCGCGCCCACGGTGGTGACCGCATAGCCCAGGGCCGTGATCTCGCGCTCCAACCGCTCCACCAGCGGCCGGATGGGGCCCGGCCGACCGGCGGGCACGAACCCGAAGACCGAGGGATCACCGGCGGGACCACGCTTGGCCACCTGGCGGCTGCGCACGATCATCAGCCGCGCCAGCTCGGTCATCACCGAGGCGTCGGTGTCGGCCGCCTCGAAGAAGGCCGCCTTGGGGACGGCGAAGATCTCCGAGTCGCGCAGGGCGTAGACGTCGGCCGAGTGCGGCACGCCGGCGATCAGCGCCATCTCGCCGGCCGGCTCGCCGGGCCGGATCACGCCCAGGAAGTGCGGCTCCTGGCCGTCCTCGCGGCGGAAGGCGCCCAGCCGGCCGGTGCGAACCACGAACAGCTGGTCGGACGGGTCGCCCTGGCCGAACAGCTTCTGCCCACCCGGCAGGGAGAACCAGATCGTCTCCTCCCGCGCCCGACGCTGGCGGAAGAGCCGCGTCAGGGCCGAATCGACGGGGATGTCGGGGAGCGGATTGGCCACGGGCCGGGAGGGTAGCGTCCTGCGGCGCCGGGGGCTATGCCTGCGCGGAATCCCGAGGAGTGCGTCATGGCCAATGAGATCGCCCACCCGCTGGTGGAGTTCCCGGACGTCAGCGCCACCACCGAGCTGGTGCACATCAAGGCCACGCCCGCCGGCGCGGTGACCGTGATCATGAACCGGCCGGCCCGCAAGAACGCCTTCAACGCCGACCTGATCTCGGCCCTGGAGGAGGCGTTCCGCACGCTGCAGGGCGCCGAGGGCGTGCGCGTGGTGTTCCTGCGCGGCGCCGGCGGGGCGTTCTCGGCCGGCGCGGACCTGGACTGGATGCGCGAGGCGGTGGACCGCACCGAGGCCGACAACCGCGACGACGCAATGCAGCTGGCGCGCATGCTGAAGGCGCTGCACGACCTGCCGGCGCTCACCGTGGCGCTGGTGGAGGGCGGGGCGTTCGGCGGCGGCGGCGGGCTGGTGGCGGCCTGCGACCTGGCCATCGCCGCCCAGGGGACCAGCTTCAGCTTCTCCGAGGCGCGGCTGGGCCTGATCGCGGCGACCATCAGCCCCTATGTGATCCAGGCCGTCGGGCCGCGGACCGCCCGGGCCCTCTTCGCCACGGCGCGCACCTTCGACGCCGCCTACGCCGCGCGGATCGGCCTCGTCAGCGAGGTGGTGGCCGACGCCGCCGCGCTGGAGGCCGCAGCGCATCAGATCGCCAGCGACATCCTGGCCTGTGGCCCCGTGGCGGTGGCCGAGTCCAAGCGCCTGGTGGACGACGTCTACGGCCGGGTGATCGACCACTCGCTGCTGGAGCTCACCGCCCATCGCATCGCCGCCACGCGGGTCAGCGAGGAGGGACAGGAGGGCGTGCGGGCCTTCCTCGAGCGTCGCCGCCCGGCCTGGGTCGCCTGACGACCGCCATGGCGCTGCACATGATCAAGCTGGTGGTGGGCGCGGCCACCATCGAGGACCTGCTGGCCTGGCGGGCCGCCCATGCGGGCGCGGCCGAGCCCTGGATCCTGCGCACCCGGATGACCCCCAAGCGGGGGGCCGAGATGGTGGACGGCGGCTCGATCTACCGAGTGTTCAAGGGCGTGATCCTCTGCCGCCAGCGGATCCTGGCGGTGAACACCGTGGGGGAGGGCGTCACCGCGCGCTGCGAGATCACCCTGGACGAACAGGTGGTGCGGGTAGCTCCCACGCCGCGCAGGGCCTTCCAGGGCTGGCGCTACCTTGAGCCCAAGGACGCCCCGCCGGACCTGGACGAGGCGGCGTTCGGCGAGGTGCCGGACGAGCTCGCGCGCCAGCTGCGTGAAGTGGGGGCCTGGTAGGGGCGGGCTTCAATCCTCGATGGCTTCGACGCCGAGGCGCTCCAGCGCCGCCAGGTTGTCCTTCATCGCCTGGAGCTGTTCGGCGGTGTGTCCCTGCCAATCGGTGACTTCGCCCACCACCCGCAGCGGATCGCGGGTCCGGTAGGACTTGGTGGGATTGCCCGGGAATTTCTTGTCGGTGAGGTTGGGGTCGTCTTCGAACGGCCCGGTCGGCTCCACGATGTAGATGCGGCCGCGCCCTTCGCCCCGCGCCAGCTCCGCGCCCCAGGTGGCCGCCTCCAGGGTCGCGGTCAGGTAGACATAGGCCGCCGTCCTGCGCGTGCCGTAGTTGAAGGCGTAGCCGGCCCCGATCAGGTCGCCCGCTTTCAGCTCGGCCTTGGTCCCGTGATAGAAGGGTCCTGCGTCCGTGGCCGCTGTTGCTGTCATCGAGAACCGCCCTTTCCAGAGACCGGACCCGCTGTCCGGTCGAGGGCGCTACAAACTGCGCATAATTCGCAGGCCGCCAATTCTTGAACTCAAGTTTTTCGCACCCAAATCCTGACGGAGCGGGGGGCGTTCAGTCGCCCCCAGTTCAATCGCCCATATTGTCGATGAGGCGTGTGCGGCCCAGGCGCGCCGCGGCGAGCACGCGGACGGGCCCCACCGCCGGACCGGGCCCGAGCCGCGCCAGGGTCGCAGGGACCCGGGCCTCCACATAGTCGACACTAGAAAAGCCGGCGGCCTTCAGGCTGTCCACCGCCGAGCTCTCGGTCTCGGCCACCGGCTCGCCGGCCTTCACCCGGCGCAGCGCCTCGGCCAGCACCTGGTTCAGGTGGGCTGCGATCCGCCGCTCGGCCTCGGTGAGGTAGGCGTTGCGGGAGGAGAGGGCCAGGCCATCCGCCGCCCGGGCGGTGGGCGCGCCCAGGATATCCACCGGCATGTCGAGGTCGCGCACCAGGGTTCGGATCACCTGCAACTGCTGGAAGTCCTTCTCGCCGAACACCGCGACGTCCGGGGCGCACTGGTTGAGCAGCTTGGTCACCACCGTGGCGACGCCGGCGAAATGACCGGGCCGGGCCAGGCCGTCCAGCGGCTCGGAGACGCCGCCCACGATCACGGTCGTCGCCGAGCCCGGCGGGTACATCTCCGCCACAGTGGGCGCGTACATCAGGTCGCAGCCGGCCTCGGCCAGCAGGGCCGCGTCGCGGGCCTCATCGCGCGGATAGGCCTCGAAGTCCTCGTTCGGCCCGAACTGGGTCGGGTTGACGAAGACGCTGGCCACCACCCGGTCGGCCCGCGTCCGCGCCAGGCGCACCAGCGACAGGTGCCCCTCGTGCAGGGCCCCCATGGTGGGCGTGAATCCGACACGCTGGCCGGCGGCTTTCCAGGCGCCAACCTCGGCGCGCAGGTCGGCCACGGTGCGCACGATGGGGAGTTCAGCGGACATGGGCGGGCTTATGGTCGCCCGACGTTGCGTCTGTCCATCCACAGGGCGCGACGACGGGCGCGTTGACGCCTGTCACGCAGCCGCGCTCACCTAGGGCGACAGGTGAGTCGGCTAATCCCAGCTCACAAGGAGGGCGGAAAATGGGCCAGGCCAGCGTCATCGTGGTCGGCAACGAGAAGGGCGGTGCGGGCAAGTCCACCGTCGCGATCCACATCGCCACGGCGCTGCTGCACGCCGGCGCCAAGGTGGCGGTGCTGGACCTCGACCTGCGCCAGCAGACCATGGGCCACTTCTTCGCCCACCGCGCCGCCTGGCTGGCCGCCAACGGGGCCACGGCGCCGATGCCGGTGGAACACGCCATCTCCGCGGCCGGCGACGCCCTGGCCAAGGCGGCGGAGGGCGAGCAGCTGGCCCGGTTCGAGGCCGCATTCGGCGAGGTGGCTGAGGCCGCCGACTTCGTGCTGATCGACACCCCTGGCGCCGACACCGCCATCAGCCGCGCCGCCCACGTGCGCGCCGACCTGATCGTCACCCCGATGAACGACAGCTTCGTCGACTCCGACATGCTGGGCGTGGTCGATCCGGTGACGCTCGAGCTCGTTCGCCACAGCCTCTATTCCGAGACGGTGTGGAACAGCCGCAAGGCGCGCGCCGCCAAGGACCGCAAGATGATCGACTGGGTGGTGCTGCGGAACCGCCTGGCGCCGACCGAGGCGCGCAACCGCAAGCGCCTCGACGAACGGGTGCAGGCGCTGACGCGCAAGGTCGGCTTCCGCGTCGGGCCTGGCCTGCGCGACCGGGTGATCTACCGCGA
>Ga0136846_1218516_pt1 | contig 19829 bp, 12 predicted proteins | sample HopSoiMetagenom2_FD_96841 | JGI IMG/M metagenome (GOLD analysis project Ga0136846, IMG submission 96841) | Grasslands soil microbial communities from Hopland, California, USA - 2 Assembly 2016 (version 4) | ecosystem: Environmental > Terrestrial > Soil > Grasslands | place: USA: Hopland...
ATCCACTTCTGTAGATAGTCGCATACTTCTGTAAGAAGTTTTCCCTTTACCCTGCTCGGGCTTCGAAATTTCTGCAGCCATAAAATTAATTTATTTGGATAGGAGGCGCAGAGATGGGATGCTCGTGTGCCATCATTCCATATCCTCTGGGAAGAATATTCAATTGTCGGCTACGCAGGTGAATAGGTACGCAAACGATGCCTTGATTCGAGAGGCCATTATAAAATTGGAGTTCAAATCATAACTGCGTAATCCAATTCTGCGGTACTCGGCGTTAATCCTGCGCTACATTAGAATTGCTATCGCACATGTTTTCAGTGGTCTGTTGCCACTTGCGCAATACGAAGCGGAATGCACATAGAATAATCTTCTTCGCCTAGAAGTCGGCATTCTTCGGTGTTCTCGGAAATGCAATCACGTCACGAATGTTGGTCATGCCTGTAACGAACTGTACCATTCTTTCGAATCCTAAACCAAAACCGGCGTGGGGGACGGAACCAAATCTTCTCGTGTCCAGGTACCACCACAATTCCTCTGCTGGAATATTCATTTCATTCATCCGGCTGACAAGCAGATCCATTCGTTCTTCTCTTTGTGAGCCGCCTACAATTTCGCCTATCCCAGGCGCAAGGATATCCATGGCCGCAACGGTTTTTCCATCTTCATTCTGCCTCATGTAAAAAGCCTTTATTGCTTTTGGGTAACCCGTTACTATCACCGGTTTTTTAAAATGTTTTTCCACGAGGTAGCGCTCATGCTCACTCTGCATATCAATCCCCCATTTTACATCATATTGAAATTTCTTTTTCTTGTAGGCTGGAGATTGAAGCAGGATATCGATGGCTTCTGTATAAGTGATGCGTTCAAAACTGTTGTCGACTACGAATTGCAACTTTTGCATCAACCCCATTTCGCTTCTCTCTGCCTGTGGTTTTTGTTTTTCCTCATCTTCCAGTCGCTGCGCAAGAAATTCAAGGTCTTCCTTATTATTTTGAATCGCATATCGGATGATATACTTTATGAATTCTTCGGCCAGGTTCATATTGTCTTCCAGATCACAAAACGCCATCTCCGGTTCAATCATCCAGAATTCGGCCAGATGACGTGGGGTGTTGCTATTCTCCGCGCGGAAAGTTGGCCCGAAGGTATAGACCTCACCTAATGCTGTTGCACCGAGCTCACCTTCCAGCTGCCCGCTGACGGTTAGATTGGTGCTCCTTCCAAAAAAATCCTTTCTAAAATCGATTTCACCTTCCGGTGTTTTCGGCGCATTCTCCATCGGGAGCGTCGTTACCCTGAACATTTCCCCGGCACCTTCTGCATCACTTGCGGTAATTATCGGCGTATGCAGGTAAACGAATCCTTTTTCATTAAAGAATTGGTGGATCGCGAATGCAAGTGCATGGCGGATGCGAAACACAGACCCAAATGTATTTGTACGAAAACGGAGATGTGCAATTTCTCTCAGGAATTCCAGGCTATGCTTTTTAGGTTGCAATGGAAATTTCTCTGGATCTGAATCTCCGAGGATCTCGACTTCTTTTGCTTTTAATTCCAATTTTTGACCTTTACCCGGAGACGCCACCACGTCGCCAGTTACTTTGACAGACGCACCAGTTGTAATTTTTTTCAATAAATCTTCATTGAAATCGCCAAGTGTCAATACCACTTGTACGTTGGTGTTGGTAGAACCATCGTTCAATGCAATGAATTGATTGTTCCTGAATGTGCGCACCCATCCCATCACTACAACCTCCCGCCCTATCGGTTCGGATGCCAGCAGTTCCTTGATCTTTATTCGCTTGTTGAACATGGTTGATTGTTAAGAGCGGCAAAGATAAAGTTCCTGCGGAATGCGGTGGAGAATTGAAACAGCTCGCTGGTTCTGAAACAAATGTGAAAGAATTTGTAAGAACGAAAATGAGGAAAATAATTTTTGTTTATACCGTTTTTGACGTAACATTGCCATTGGAATAAGACTAGAACAGTCAAATCCCGTCTCAGCTCATCAGACTTTCGATGCTCCGTCACCAATAACTCAAATCAAAATTTCATATTTCCCGGAACGGTTTAGAATCGATGAACAATCACAAGTTTTTTTATGTATGATATTCTTCAGTTGAACGACATGCTCGTTCCAGAGTTACTCGATATAGCCGAGCAACTTAAAATCCAAAATGCCAAGAAACTAGACAAACAGGATCTGATATACAAAATCCTTGATAAGCAAGCGGTCACTGCCAGTGCAGGTAAAAACTCACATCCTACCACGGATGAGAAGGGCCGTAGAAAAAGAATTGTAAAAACTTCCACTGCAAACAGTACGGAAGAAGCTATCGTAGAAAGTGGAGACCAGCCTCCGCCAGAAAGAAAAAGAGTAGAATCAAAACGCCCCGACATGAAGAAAGTAGGAGAAAAGAGTCAACCTAAACGTGGAAGAAAAAAAGACGCCGAGGCGGCGCCAACGCTTCCGTTAAAAGAAGAATCACACGAATTACCGGAAGAAGAAGAACAGGAAGAATCAGAAACGCCGGCAGTAGAAGCAGAGGCAGGAATGCCGGATGCCACAGAAAGCAGTACAGCAGCCGGTTCGCAGGAATCGCCTAAGCAATACCCGCATCGCAGATCGGAAGTTTTTAATATCGAATTCGATGGAGTAATCCTTGCAGAAGGTGTGTTGGAAATGATGCCAGATGGGTATGGTTTCCTTCGAAGCAGCGATTATAATTATCTTTCTTCGCCGGATGATGTGTACGTTTCTCCATCTCAGATAAAATTATTCGGATTAAAGACAGGAGATACAGTTTACGGAGCAGTTCGTCCGCCGAAAGAAGGTGAAAAATATTTCGCGTTATTGAAGGTTGAAACCATCAATGGTAAGTCACCTGAGGAAGTGAGGGATCGCGTTCCGTTCGACTACCTGACGCCCTTGTTCCCATTTGAAAAAATGAATCTCATTACAACCGCAGATAATTATTCTACGCGCATCATGGACCTTTTCACCCCCATCGGTAAAGGGCAGCGTGGATTGATTGTGGCCCAGCCAAAAGTTGGTAAAACGGTACTGCTAAAAGAAGTAGCCAATGCAATAGCGGCCAATCATCCTGAAGTATACCTCATGGTGGTATTGATTGATGAGCGGCCAGAAGAGGTGACTGATATGGAAAGAAGTGTGCGGGCCGAAGTCATTGCTTCTACTTTTGATGAACCTGCGGAAAAGCACGTAAAGGTATCCAGCATTGCGTTACAAAAGGCCAAAAGATTGGTAGAATGCGGGCATGATGTAATGATACTACTTGACTCCATCACCAGGTTGGCGCGCGCACACAATACAGTTGCGCCTGCAAGCGGTAAAGTATTAAGCGGTGGTGTTGAAGCCAACGCTATGCAAAAACCAAAGCAATTCTTTGGCGCTGCAAGAAAGATTGAAAATGGAGGGTCGTTGACCATACTTGCAACCGCGCTTATTGAAACAGGTTCAAAAATGGATGAGGTGATCTTTGAAGAGTTTAAAGGAACCGGTAACATGGAATTGCAGCTTGATCGTCGACTCGCTAACAGGCGCGTGTTTCCTGCTATCGACGTGGTGGCTTCGTCCACAAGACGCGATGAACAGTTATTGGAAAAGGATGTATTGCAAAGGGTTTACCTGCTTAGAAACTTCCTCGCCGATATGAATACCGAAGAAGCAATGAACGAAATGCTGAAACGGATGCGTGGGACAAAGGACAACTATGAATTCCTTGCGAGCATGAACCGATAGCGGTCGAATTCTTGGTCGATTCATTAATTGAATTCTAGCAAAATTTATCGTGCGGCATCGTCTACTGTGACTTGTTTTGATGGTCCAGGTTTTCCCAATTCATCTTAGCGTATACTCATACCTGGTAATCAAATTTGCTTTATCATTTAGGGTAATCGTCCAAAGCATTGGGATCTCTGCGTTCTGCTCGTGGTTTTTTCCTGCCAGCAAAACCGTTGAGTCATTCATCCAAAATCCTTTTTCGATTAGACTGCCGGGCCCACTAAAGAATATTCTCCGCCGTTTTTTTGTTCGAAGGTCGATGACGGCTATTTCAATGTCTGGTTCGCCATGCATAATGGACGACTCACCTTTTTTTGTTTTCGTTATTACAGTACCATAACTGCCCAGGTCCAGCACTTTTTTTTCATCGGGAGAATAAACGAGTACGGACTGATAAGATTTAAGAAAATCCTTATCGATATTTTGTTTGGTCGTCACTAATGAATCATCCACCCAATTCTCTGCATATTTGAAGTCCCTCAATTTAACCTGCGGATTCTTCATGGTCTGATCCAGCCAGGGCTGAAGATTGGAAGAAAAGCTGTCAAGAAATTCAGATGAGCTATCCACGCCAGAAAACGTAGTCACGGTGTCAGGCGTAGGGATTTCCACGCTATCCCCGGCGTCCCGTTTTTTATTGCCCGAATTACAAGATGCGATGAAAATGGCGAAGGCTATAACAAGGATTCGGTTCATACGCTTTTATTGATAGTGGCGCGACAATTATCCTGCCGCTTTCAATTAATTTGCAGTAATATTCAACTTTGGCAGTAGAGAAATTGCATATCGGACAATTCATTTCCATTGCGAATCTACATCCTGTTTTGGACGTGCGATCGCCCGGCGAATTTGGACATGCGCATATTCCAGGAGCGTATTCTTTACCCTTGTTCACCGACGAAGAAAGAAAAGTTGTGGGCACCACTTACAAACAGCGTAGCCGGCAGGAAGCAATCATGATTGGTTTGGATTACTTCGGCCCGAAGATGCGAAAGATGGTGGAGGATGTTGAGCAGATAGTGCGCAACAATTCTTCGAAGAACGCAAAAACGGCAACAGACAAAACTGTAGTTGTTCATTGTTGGAGAGGTGGGATGCGAAGTGCGGCAGTGGCCTGGTTGCTGGACCTCTATGGGTTTAAGGTGTATGCCCTTGCAGGCGGATATAAATTTTTCAGGAGGTGGGTACTGGAGCAATTTGAAGTGCCGAGGGCTTTCCGGGTAGTTGGCGGGTATACAGGATCCGGGAAAACCGAGCTATTAAAACAACTTGGTCTGTTAGGGGAAACTATCGTGGACCTGGAAGCAATCGCCAATCATAAGGGTTCTGCGTTTGGAAACATAGGAATGCCGCCGCAGCCCACGCAGGAAATGTTTGAGAATCTTCTCGCGATGCAATTACATGCAAGCCCAACAGATAATCATCCGCGCAGTAATGGAAATAATCATGTCGTCGAGTCGCCAATGAATGGAGTGAATAAAAGCACGTGGATTGAGGATGAGAGCCAGCGACTAGGAACGGTCAATATTCCTGCAGCACTTTGGCAGCAGATGCGAAATGCGAGATTGTTTTTTATTGATATCCCTTTCTCGGAAAGATTGAAACACATATTGGAGGAGTACGGCAAATTGGATAAGGATAAAATGATTGCTGCGGTGGAAAGGATCCAAAAAAGATTGGGCGGACTTGAAACAAAGATGGTGATAGAATATCTGGAAGAAGGCAAGTACGAGGATGCTTTCAGGATTCTCTTGAAATATTACGATAAATGGTATGCCAGGGGGTTGAACAATCGAAACAATCCAGAAGAAGTTTGCACCACGATTAATATGGCAGAAGTTGATCCCTTCCGAAATGCAAGGGAATTAATTAAGCAAATAAAGAATATTGAACCTTTAAAAAATTTAATAGATGAACATGGTAGCTGAGGAAATTCGCCTTACCCAATTTTCACATGGAGCGGGCTGTGGATGCAAGATCGCTCCAAAAGTGTTGGACGAAATCCTTCAAAACACCAATGCGTTTCGCGGAGATAACTTAATTGTTGGAAACGATACGAAGGATGACGCCGCGGTATATGATCTTGGTAATGGCAGCGGGTTGATTTCAACTACCGATTTTTTTATGCCTATTGTAGATGATCCGTTTTATTTCGGACGAATTGCAGCAGCAAATGCCATTAGTGATGTATACGCGATGGGTGGCAGGCCAATTATGGCGCTCGCCGTGCTTGGATGGCCACTATCAAAATTATCTACGGCAATTGCAAAGCGAGTGATTCAAGGAGGCGTATCGGCCTGTTCCGAGGCGGGCATACCACTCGCCGGGGGACATAGTATTGATTCTCCCGAGCCAATTTTTGGTTTATCCGTAAATGGTCTGGTCTCGCTTGCGAATCTCAAGCAAAACAACAAGGCGAAGGAGGGCGACTTGCTCTTTCTTACCAAACCCATTGGTGTTGGAATTTTTTCTACTGCGCTCAAGAGAGGAAAATTGAAGCAGGAACATTTTTCTATTCTTACAGATCAACTCTCTGCACTCAACAGCATTGGAGAACAACTTGGAAAAATTGCAGCTGTTCATGCCATGACCGACGTGACCGGCTTTGGATTACTCGGCCACTTATTGGAAATGGCGGAAGGCTCTGGTGTCACCGCCGAAATCCAATACCAACGTATACCGAAACTTAATGGCGTAGAGAATTATATTCAGGAGAAAGTGATTCCAGGTTCAACACAGAGGAATTGGAGTAGCTATGGTGAAAAGGTGGCTTTTGGAAACAGTGTAAACGAGCTGGAAGCATTGAGCCTGCTTCCGGATCCGCAAACAAACGGTGGGCTCCTCGTGAGTGTTGATCCGTCTGAAGCTACAACTGTTGGTAAACTGCTTGACAAAAATGGCCTCTTCAGTCAACCTATAGGCAAGATGTTGAAGAGAAATGAAAAAATCATCCACGTAATATGAGCTCTGACATTATTTTCGGAAAGGAATCCATCGTCACTGCGTTGAATAAAGCGGTTAACGATGTAAACAACCTTGTGAAGGGAATGAACAAAGATGCATTTGAATTTGCGCCGCAAGGCAAATGGAATGCCGGTCAGCAGCTTGATCATCTTATCAGGTCAATGAAGCCACTCAACCTTGCATACGCCTTACCTGTGTTTATTTTAAGATGGAGATTTGGAAAAGCGAACCGGCCATCGAAAACGTATAGCGGGCTCGTTGAAAAATATGAATCAAAATTGATTGGCGGCGGAAGAGCCACAGGGCAATTTATTCCAAAGGCCGTGGCCTATGACGAAAAAGACAAATTAATTGCTATCTACGAAAAGGAGAAACGAAGGCTGGTGAAAAAAGTTAGCAAGTACAATGAAGCAAATCTCGATAAATATATTCTCCCACACCCATTGCTGGGAAAACTTACGCTCCGCGAGATGTTGTATTTCACCATCTATCATAACATTCATCACCAGAACCTCATCATCAAGTACGCCGGGGCCGACTTAACCTGAATATCGGAATTCACCTGAGAAGCGAATCTATTTTTTCCGATAGCTTTTTATCCTTATCGGTAACGATATCTCCTGCGTCATGCGTAGAAAGCCAGATTTCTACTTTGTTCCAGACATTTGTCCAAAGTGGATGGTGATCCATCTTTTCTGCTTCCAGGGCAACGCGTGTCATAAATGCAAAGGCTTCAGAAAAATTCTTAAACTCAAATTTTTTGTAGAGCGAGTTGTTTTCTTCCTGCCACATAAAATTATTTTGAATTAAAAGATCAGGTGTGCCTTATTTCGAATCTTATCAGTGGATACATCGGCTACCAGTTGAACTCCACCAATTGATCGAAGAAGATTGGACAATTCATTTGATGTGCTCCTGGCATTTCCATCGCCTTTGATCATCCACAAATAATCTAGGTGCTTAAATTCCGGCAACAAGTATTCGCCATCGAACTGGTTGTTGTAGAGATAATGACAATTGGAACCATTAGGCTCTTTATATTCATAAACCGCAAAAAAATATTGCCTACCCTTCTTATTCAATTGTATTTCGATTTCATTATTAAGTCGGAAATTAAAGCGAAGTTGGTGGTTTAGTTGCCAACAGAGCTGGTAGTCCTTAATAGGAGCCACAATGCCAATGAGGATGGCATCATCAAAGAAATCGTTAGCCAATTCGTCCAGGTTCAGTTTTAGTTTCATAGATCAGAATTGTACCATCGCTTCCATGGCTTCGCTCCCTCTTTTGAATTTTACTTTCGTTGTTTCTCCTTTTTTAAATTTTCCCAGTGCCTGCATGTAGGAGTCCATTGAAGTAACTGCATGGTCGCCTAACTGGATGATTACGTCGCCGGCCTTGAGACCTGCTTTTTGCGCCGGCCTGTTATCGCTTACGCCATCCACCCTTAGCCCGGTTCCGCTATAACTATAGTCAGGCATAATCCCGAGGGTAACACTAAACCGGGCTGAAGTAGTTGTTTGTGTTTCCCGGGTGGGAGTGAACGCAAATTTATTTTCTGAATTGGTTTTTTCAACTACGTTGTACACGTAGCGGATGACCGTCAGTTCACCGGTGTAATTGATCTTATTTGCATCATCGGTCGGACGGTGATAGTCTGGATGCAGCCCGGTAAATAAAAATAGAACCGGAATATTTTTTCTATAAAAAGAAGTGTGATCACTTGGCCCTGTTCCGCTTGAATCATATTTAATCACCAGGTCCTTGTTGGAAAGCGAAGACAGCGTTCTTGTCCATGCGGGAGAGGTTCCTATTCCGCCAACAGTGAGCGTTTTTGAAGAATCCGGTAGCCGCCCTACCATATCCATGTTGATCATATAATTCACTTTTGAAAGATCAACTGTTGGATGTTCGATGAAATATTTTGAACCAAACAATCCCAATTCTTCGCCAGAAAATGCAATGAATAAATAATTGTTGCCTTTCAGTTTCGAGTGTTTCAACAATTTTGCCAATTCGATGAGGGCAGCCGTGCCGCTGGCATTATCATCTGCGCCATTGTGAATTTGTGTAAGATCGTTTCGCAGCATTGAATTTCCGTCCTCTCCATGACCGAGGTGATCAAAGTGCGCGCCAAGGATCACCGTGTTCGCTGCACCATTTTGAATGAATCCAATAACATTATGGCCCTTTCTTTTCTTCTCTCCCAATTCGATTTTCAATTTCGTTTCAATGCTTGCCGAAGCATCCTTCAGGTATTTGGATTCTGCATCGTGAGTAATATAGAGAACAGGAATTTTTGCCACGGGAGATCTATCCTTCATATCAAATTCAATCTCATCCGGGGTAGCAGAAGAATTGTGCAATAGCAGCGCCGTTGCACCTTTGGCAGCAGCTTCTGTTGTGTATTGGTGGATCTTCGCGGACAGGTCGAAATGTGGATTGTCCTGGTTGTCCTCTATCCAATCCTTCACATCAATGAACCAAGGCGTTCCGCTTTCAGGCAGCGCTACGGCGGTTGTAGCTTCGATGTTACCATTACCGCTGTATGCTAATGGAAAATAATCTTTATTTAGTTTTAATTGAGTCCCGTTGAAATAGAGAAAGCTTGTTGCCTTCACTTCTTTCCCGTCATAGATATCAAATGCCTGTAGCCATGTATTTGCATCTCCCTTCGGTTCAAGCCCTGCCTGCTGAAATTGTCTGCTTATGTATTCTGCCGCCAGCGCTTCTCCTGCAGTACCGGCTCTTCTTCCTTCAAGTTTATCCGATGCGAGAAATTCGATATGAGATTTCAGCGATTGGACAATCGCTTTATCTGCCTTCTTCAATTTTTGCGCATGAACAACAATAAAAGCAAGCAGGAACAGAGGTAACAGGACTTTTTTTTGTAACATAGAATTAATGCTTCGGGCGCACTATGCAAAAATATGTTTTCGGGTTGTTTATAAAGGTTCCCTTACAATTTTGATAAAAAATTAATGGTTATTCTTTGTCTTTCAGTTCATGATCTGCCTTCTTTTCCTTTACTTTTGCAGATTGCCCTTTTCGGTAAGTTCAAGGCCCCGGCGGGTTAGAATGGTTGATAATGTTGATTGAAAGCAGTGGCCAGCGATTGGATTGAGACAGTGACCGCTAAGGATGACAATAGTTAACTAAGTCAATGGCACTACCGCACCTGATCAAATACGTGTACACCAATGGAACCGATGAAGTTATACGCCGTGGAAAAAAGATCCATGCAATCGGTTTCGTTGAATTGATCGAATACGACGAATTGCTTGATACGGTCACCTTCAGAGTAAAGGACGATAGCTATTCTACCTATTACAAAGTCAGCATTCAGAAATTCAAGGATCCCAAGACGCTGTCTGTAAGATGCACTTGTCCTTACAATCTTGGAGATATCTGCAGGCACGAGGCCGCTGCTTTGATTCAGCTACAGGAAATGTTGGATAAAAACCAGCTTAAGGCCGAAAATGTTGAATACGACCAACGGCATACGGTGGTTAAGATGAAGTATATCGACCTGAAAACAATTCGCTTGCTTGCCGGTCAGGCTACATTCACAGAAGGGGAACAATACCTACAGACCGGTCGTGCAACGATTGAATTTGCTAGGGATGAAGTTGTCAAGGCTGTTGTGCCCATTGGTGGCGCCGATTATAAAGTAGTCATCAGGAAAAATGAGGAAAGAAACTTTGATACGAGTTGTGATTATGAAGACCGCGAACACCCGCTTTGCCTGCCGAAGGTGATCGTGTTCTTGCAATTACTTCATGCGCACGGTCCATATTATTTCGATACTATCCGCAATTGGGACAAGGAGAAAAATAAATTATTGGAGGCGTATGGCTATTCGTTAAGTGATGATCTTGCCGGCAAATTTGAATTCACCTACAAAGATGGAAAACCTTTTCTGCGGGTCCTTGACACGTCCATCAAAAGAATAAATCCGCAAGAGACATATAAAAGGAGATTTCCCGAGCCACAGCTTTCTGAGAATTCAGTGGAGACAATGGAGACTGAGGAGCAGCAGGCAGTGAGTACGCAGCGAGTGGGCGTGGTGGTAAATCTTCAGCAAAGCAGCTATCCAGGCTTTCGGATCGAGGCGGTTGTTGGAGAAGCAAACGAAGATTTTACAGCGTATGCTGGCAAGGTTGAAAAAGTTGATCTCACGAAATTTGTTGAGACTTCAGTATTCAATGAACCGGACCGCGCATTGCTTACTTCATTGAGGAAATTGCAGGAAGCAGAGGTTACGAAATACCTCAACCGCAACTCTCCGTTCAGCGGCATCTGGGAAAATATTATACAACACGAAACTGATGAATTACCAGAGGAAACCAGGCAGTTAATGATTGAGTACCTGCATCCAAAGCTTAAAAAATTATTTACTGAGATCAGCAGTAATCCATTTGTTTTCTATCTCGCAGAAAAAAAACCATTCAAAACAGAAAATCTCAAACCGGTTATCATTAGCCCCGACTTTCTTGTTCCTGAGTTTGAAGTAAAAAATGGCGAAGGGTTTGTGACCGTCGAGTGCTATGTTAAATTGGATGGTAACAGAACATCGATACTTCAAAATAAATTGTCGAGCAATCTCCTATTTTTCCAGGATGGTTCAATCAGCTTATGGGATAAGGAAGCCGATATATTGTTGTCCGAAAAATTTCTTCAAACGGGCAAGCTAAGATTTACAAAGGATGATTGGCCTGACGAGCTGGTAAAATTTGTATTGCCACTAACACGCAATTACCAGGTGAATTTCGACAAGACCTTCATACATGAGGTAAAAGCAGGTGAGCCGGAAAAGAAAGTAGTACTCCAGGAAAAAGGGGAATACCTTTTGTTCCAGCCAGTATTTACTTACAAAGGATATGAAACCAAGCCAGCTGGAAAAGACGAGTTGGTTGTGCCGGAGAATGGCAAGGTAGTCATTGTAAAAAGAGACCGCCAGGCGGAGTCGGTTTTTATTAACAAGCTGGAGTCACTGCATTCCAATTTCATTCATACTGAGACGTCGGCTACCCTTGCTCTGAAAGGCGCAGATGTGTTGCGCAATAATTGGTTCTTTCTTTTTGTAGATGCGATGAAGGAAATGAAGGTGCCGGTGATGGGATTTGATGCGCTCCGAAACTTCCGCTTCAATACCGCCAAGCCCCAAACAAAAGTTTACATTAGTAGCCACACTGATTGGTTCGATGCCAAAGTGGACATTGCATTTGGCGATCAGCGGGTAGGCATTGCCGATATTAAGAAAGCACTATCAAACCGGCAGCAAGTGGTGCAACTCGGTGATGGCACGCTCGGCGTACTGCCCGAAGAGTGGATCAAAAAGTACTCATTACTATTTAGGGTTGGCGAAGGGAAGAACAATCAATTGCGGTTGTCGAAATATCATTTGAGTGTGGTGGATGAGTTGTATGAAAATCGCAACGAGGAAGAGCTCATCGTTCAACTGGAAGGAAAATATGAACAGTTAAAGCAATTTAGAAAGATCACTGAAATTGATGTTCCCGATCATCTGGATCAGATTCTGCGGCCTTACCAGGTGCATGGCTATCATTGGATCAACTACCTCCAGGAGATAGGCTGGGGCGGCATTCTGGCCGATGATATGGGATTGGGCAAAACAGTGCAGGCCTTGAGCTACCTGGAGCATTACGTAAAATCGCAGGGAAAATTGAAGGCCTTGGTGGTTTGTCCTACAACGCTGATGTTTAACTGGGAAAATGAAATCAAGAAATTCACTCCTTCCCTTACCTACCATATTCATCATGGGGCAGACAGGGCGAGGATGAAGGAAAAATTTGACGAAGTAAATGTGGTGATCACTACTTATGGAACATTAAGAAGTGATATTAAAATTTTAGTGGAGATTCCGTTTGATTATGTGGTACTCGATGAGTCGCAGGCAATCAAAAATCCTGGCAGTAAGGTGGCCAAGGCGGCAAGTCTGCTTAGGGCAAAGCACAAACTCTGTTTAAGCGGTACCCCACTCCAGAATAACACCTTCGATATTTATGCGCAGATGAATTTCCTGAATCCAGGAATGCTTGGCAGCATTGATTTTTTCAAGCAGGAATTTGCAATCCCCATCGATAAGTTTGGCGAACAGGATAGAAAAGATCATCTCCGGAAGTTATTATACCCGTTCATTCTTCGCAGAACCAAAGAGCAGGTAGCAAAGGATCTGCCTGAAAAGACGGAGACCATTCTCTTCTGTGAAATGGAAAATGAGCAGCGTGATATTTATGATGCGTATAAAAATGATTTTCGTGATAAAATCCTTGGAACGATCGAATCTCAGGGGATTCAGCGGTCACAGCTTACTATTCTCCAGGGCCTGATGAAATTGCGCCAGATCTGCGATTCGCCGGCGATATTAAATGAACAGGAAAAATTTCCGAATCACTCCATCAAGCTGGACGAACTGGCAAGAGAGATTACTGAAAACATTGGAGATCATAAAGCACTCGTCTTTTCCCAATTCCTCGGGATGCTTGCCCTGATCAAGAGTAAATTAAAAGAGCTGTCTGTTGATTTCGAATATTTTGACGGTAGCACTTCGGCCCCGGACCGGGAAAAGGCCATTCAAAGATTTCAGAACGACGATAACTGCAGAGTATTCCTCATTTCGCTTAAGGCAGGAGGCGTTGGTCTTAACCTGACGGCGGCGGATTATGTATATATCGTGGATCCATGGTGGAATCCTGCGGTGGAACAACAGGCGATTGACCGAACCCATCGGATCGGCCAAACCAAAAACATCTTTGCTTACAGGATGATTTGTAAGGATACTATTGAAGATAAGATCCTCCAGCTCCAGGAGAAGAAGCGGATTTTGGCTAAAGAATTGATAGCAGATGATGAAGGATTTGTGAAGAGCCTGACGAAGGAAGATGTGGAATACCTATTCAGTTAATTGAAGCATATATCGGAATTGGGTACGTGAAGGTTTTTCGACGAAGCGGCGTCTAAGAAGGTAAATTCATGATCCCTTATTCGAGGCTATGCTGAAATTCTTTACTCTTTTCATATCAATAACACTTGCGGGTCACGCTTTCACACAAGTTAACGGCAGCGTAAAAGGCAAGGTCACTGACTCCAGCGCTAAGCAAAATCTGGCAGATGCGACTGTTTCCGTACTTAATCCCAAGGACTCTATTCCGGTAACTTTTGCAATCACAGACAAAGCGGGTTCGTTCCAAATCAAGAACCTGGATACTGGCGCATATGAGCTCCTGGTGAGTTTTCAGGGCTATCGACCGGTTAGAAAATCTTTCACTATCTCAAAGCAATCGCAGGATGTGGATTTGTCAGCGATTTATATGGATAGGCAAAGTGTGTTGTTGCAGGAGGTAGTAGTTTCCGCTCCGCCCATTTCCGTAAAAAAAGATACGGTTGAATTCAATGCATCCGCATTCAAAACAAAACCGAATTCTACGGCGGAAGACCTGTTGAAGAAAATCCCTGGTGTACAAGTTGACAAAGATGGGAATGTAAAAGCACAGGGCGAAGACGTTCAGAAAGTTTATGTTGATGGGAAGGAATTTTTCGGCACAGATCCCAAGTTGGCGACAAAAAATATTACGGCCGATATGATTGAATCGGTGCAGGTGTTCGATGACATGAGTGACCAGGCAAAATTCACAAAGATCGACGATGGAAGCAGGGCGAAGACAATTAATATAAAGCTGAAGAAAGATAAACGGCAGGGTTATTTTGGAAGAGCAATGGGCGGCTATGGTTCGGACGACAGGTTTGACGGAAGTTTAAGTTTCAACCGCTTTAATGGCGATAGGAGGATTTCACTTCTCGCGGCAGCAAATAATGTGAACAAACAAGGGTTTTCGTTTTCCGATATTGTTTCATCGATGGGAGGGTTTGGTGCGAGGAATAATACCGGAGGTGGTAATTTCGGCGGCGGTGGCTTTAGTGGCGGCGGAGGTGGAACCAGAGGGCAAGGTGGAGGCGGATTCCAGGCTTCAACTTTTAATACCGGAAATTCGGCCGGCGGGATTACACAATCAATATCAACCGGTATCAATTATTCTGATAAATGGGGAAGCAAGGTGAATGTGACCGGTAGTTATTTTTATTCGAATACAGATGCAAGGGTAGAACGTTCCAGTCTCCGGGAAAGTTTCTTTGCAAACGATTCCGTTACTTTCCAAAACCAGGAAACGAATTCAAGAAATAAAAACCAGAATCATAGGATCAATTTGAGGCTCGAATATGCTATTGATTCAATGAACTCTTTGCTATATACTCCTAATGTAACTTTTCAACATTCTAATACAAGAAGTATTGATACCACTTTCACGAGGTCAACAAAACCTGGGCAGGACTATCTCGCACTGGCAGGAGTCACAAAAAATGATAACGACCGTGACGGTGTTAACCTCAACAACAATCTTCTTTTCCGTCACAAATTTTCCAAGCCAGGAAGAACGATCACTGTTGGATGGAACAATTCTCTCAATAAAAGTAATGGCGAAGGGATAAACTATGCGCCATATATCACATTCAATCCGGACAGCAGCGTGGCGCGTGTGGTAAATCAGGATTTAAAAACTTTCCAGGATACCCGCGCAAATAATAATGTGCTAAGCACTTCTTACACCGAACCAATCGGGAATAATAAATTACTAGAGTTCAATTATGCATACACCCATAACCATAGCACATCAGACCGCCGCGGTTTTGACCGCGATTCCGCCACGGGCGACTATACGACTGTAAATCCATTGCAGACAAATGATTTTGATAATACGTATAAGGTAAATCGTGTTGGGACAAACTTTCGGGTGCAGACAGCGAAATATAATTACCAGTTGGGTGTAGGTGTGCAATATTCTGAACTTGATAATATGAGCAGGCGGATGAGGATAAATGCGCCAGATACTTTGATCAGTACGCATCAAACGTTCACCAACTTTTATCCAACCGCGGTGTTCAATTACCAGTTCGCGCGCACGAAAAATCTTCGATTCAGGTATTCTGGCCGCACCAATCAACCGACTGTATTGCAATTGCAAGATGTAGTTGATCCATCCGATCCTTTTTATGTAACGCGTGGTAATCCAAATTTGAAACAGGAGTTCACGAACAGTTTTAATGTGAACTACAATACTTTCAACGTATCCACTTTCAAATACCTTTCTGCTAACCTTCGGTTTGAAAATACCTACAATAAAATTGTGAACAGCATTAGCAACATTGGACTGGGAAAGCAATTGATCATTCCAGTGAATATGAATGGCGCATTCAATACTTCTTCTTTCCTCACCCTGGGGATCCCGTTGAAGAATAAACTGAAAGGAAGCAATATCAATTTCAATAACTCGATTTTGTTTAATAGGGATATCAGCCTTGTGGAGCAGGAGAAGAATATTACGAATAACCTCATCGTCACGCAAACAGCCGGACTTAACCTGGATGTGAAACAGAAATTGAATGTTGGTTTAAATGCGTCCGTATCGTACAATAGCGTGCACTACTCAATCAGCGATATCGGCACTGCCAACGCGAATACAAAATACTTCTCCCAAACTTATTCTGTCGATTTCAATTATACTACAAAACGAAACACCGTCCTGTCAACGGATTTTGACTATTACATCAATAGCGGAAGAGCAGAAGGATTTAACCAGAACCTGCCGTTGTGGAATGCAAGCATTGCCCAACTGTTGTTTAAGAAAAAAAATGGGGAGCTGAAGTTTTCAGTTCACGACCTGCTCAACCAAAACCAAAGCATAAGTCGTACTGTAACCCAGAACTATATCCTGGATTCAAAGACAACGGTACTTAAGAGATATTTCATGCTCACTTTCACTTATAATCTTAATAAAGCAGGCGCCCAGCAACAACAGCGTAATATGCCGCAAATGCCTCGTCAAATGCAGCGGCAAATGGGCGGTCAAAATCGCGGGAACCAATAGACAAAAAAAATCCCGACAAGGTCGGGACCAGCACATACATAGTGGTTTCAGAGGTAAGTGCTATGCGTTATCGTTTAATGGAATCTTCTTTTCTCAACGGCTGACTTACCAATTGGTGAGCGGCCAGATACAAACACGGTCATCACTGTCTTTACAAGTCGCAAAAGGTTGGGCGTTGGACGATATTCATCCTTGAAAATCTTCGCTTTTTGAGTGTCGTAATACATATTATTCTTTTTCATTCGATATTGGTTCTTGATGTTAAGAATGGGGAATACTACACACAACGCAATACAAGTCGCTTTATTTTCATTGAGATGTTAAAGTGATCGATGGCATGGCATATGTTGCACAACCAGTTAATTTGTAGTATTTTACATGCAAATCCCACCAGATGAAAACTATAGTTCTTGCATCGATTCTGGTCACCCATTCCCTCAGTTCACTTAGTCAGGGCGTGTTTTCGAATTCCACCAACAGTGCAATCGAAAAGGTGCTCCAGGACTATCCTAATCAATTCCGCAACATCAAGGGCATTCCCGTGAATGAAAAAGGCATTGCATCAAACTTTGAATCGAGCGTACAAATACCAGGTGCTATTTCCTGTACTGTTTCCCAGTCTGATGCAGGCGATAGGCAGGTGATAAGCTGGAAGGCTGACCTATTCTCCACATCCGATTTTACACAAGCGTCTAAAAAGTATAATGAACTATATAACCAGGTCAAGAATACAATTATAAAGCTCCAGGGTACTAAGCCGTATATTCTCTCAGGCCAATATGCCGAGCCAAACAAGGGCAAACTTTTTCATGCCATCGTGCTTCGGATGCTGCCTGCATCAGGGGAACTTCAAAGCGTAAAAGTTGAAATTTCTCTAGAACAAATTGATTTCTCATGGAAGCTGCAGTTGTCCATCTATGATGACAAAGATGAACAGTGGGTTCGGCGGGGATAGACGTCGTTCAATTTTGCATGATTGCCTTATTAATTCTCAATATTCAATGCGCAAAGCTCAATGCTCACTTCGCAAATGGCCATAATTGTCAATTATCCAGTGAAAAGAATTTTTGCATCACCGAACATTGAGCATTCAAACTTTGAATAGTGGATCTCCCGATGACATATGCTCTGCCGCGTTTCAGCTCCCAATTTCTTCATCGTCGTTATCTTGACCATTGCTCAATGCTTACTTCCGGAACCTCGAATCGAAAAATTTAGATTAAATCCTTCTTCCCGCCTTGAACATTGAACATTGAGCCTTGAGCATTGAGAATTGCCTGAAGGGTGGTCACAATCTGGCCCTTCTCATTTCTTTAACCTTGCTTAACAATAATCCAACGTGGGTTAACCTCTTTTCCTTTCACATAAGAATATTTTCGTAGGGCTGTTCCGCAATGAATGGCATCGCAAGTATAGAATTGATTATCGACCGCCCATTAACCGCCAATATGAAGTATTTGTATTCATTACTCTCTTTACTCCTTTTCTCTTTTTCCATGCTTGCACAGGAAAAAGGCACGATCAAGGGATCTCTGTTGGATACAACTATGCGGCAGCCAGTTGCGGATGCTACCATTACCATCATGAAAGCTGCTGATTCATCGTTAGTAAGTTTTTCAAGGAGCAACAGCAAGGGTGATTTCACTTTAGGTAGATTGGACCAGGGAAAATACAGGTTGCTCATTACCCACATTAGCTATCGCAATGTTTCGCGGCCATTCGAGATCACTGAATCGAACAGGAACATTGACTTCGGATATCTGCCGCTAATGAATAAGTCGGTGTTGCTGGATACAGTTAGTGTTGTACAGGAAGCGGCGCCCGTAACATTAAGGAATGATACGATTGAATACAATGCCGGATCATTCAAGACCAAACCCAACGCGGTAATAGAAGACTTACTAAAAAAACTTCCCGGTGTGCAGGTAGATAAGGACGGAAAAATAAAAGCGAACGGAGAAGAGGTTAAAAAAGTTCTGGTGGATGGCAAACAATTTTTTGGTAATGATCCAAAAACGGCGACGAAAAATCTGCCCGCTGATATTGTTGATAAGGTGCAAGTGTTTGATAGAAAGTCTGAGCAATCGCAATTCACCGGCTTTGATGATGGCAACAGTGAGAAAACTATCAATCTCACTGTTAAGCCGGATAAGAAGAACGGAGCATTCGGCAAGTTTTCTGGCGGAGCCGGAACGGAAGAACGATACCAGGGCAATTTAAATTTTAACCAATTCAAAGGTGAAAGACAATTTTCTGCGCTGGGCATGGCGAACAATACGAATAAGCAGGGGTTTTCATTTGTTGATATCCTTAATTTTTCCGGAGGCCTCGGAGGCGGAATGCAAAAGAATGGAGGTGAAGTCGTCATTAATTCCGGCTCGCTTCCAATGCAAGGAATGAATAATGGGAATACTGGATTGACCACCACCTGGGCAGGCGGATTAAATTTTAATGACACGTATAATAAGAAGGTGGATATCAGTGGCAGCTATTTCTTCAACCGCATAGAAGACCAGGTTGATCAAAGGCTGAACCGCGAATACCTTATCCCAGGCAATAGTTTCTTTCGCTACCAGGAATCTTTTACTAACCGCATTAATGAAAACCATCGTTTCAATTTTACCAGCGATTATAAGATTGATTCAATGAACTCGCTGCGATTTAATTCTTCAGCAAATTTGCAGGATGGAAAGACAAGCAGCACCTCGGTATTCAATTCTTCAACTTCAAAAGGTCTCTTATTGAATGAAGGTAATTCATCAAACCGGGTGCAATCTGACGGATACGCGTGGAACAATGATTTATTATGGCGACACAGGTTTGCAAAAAAAGGCCGGACATTTTCCAGCAGTCTTAGCTTCAACACAAACGACGGCAACAGTGATAACGTGATCAACTCACTCACCAATTTTTATGAGCCAGATGGAACGCTGAATAATGCAGACACCATTGACCAACTGAATAAGCAGGATAGTCGCGGCCAGTATTATTCAGCAGTATTATCTTATACCGAACCTCTTTCCAGGAAATCATTGCTGGAATTCAATTATAATTTTAATCAGTCAGATGGTACTTCTGGTCGGGATACCTATGATGTGGACCATATCACCGCAAAG
>Ga0136846_1208889_pt1 | contig 19828 bp, 18 predicted proteins | sample HopSoiMetagenom2_FD_96841 | JGI IMG/M metagenome (GOLD analysis project Ga0136846, IMG submission 96841) | Grasslands soil microbial communities from Hopland, California, USA - 2 Assembly 2016 (version 4) | ecosystem: Environmental > Terrestrial > Soil > Grasslands | place: USA: Hopland...
ACCCGTTGAAGCCGGCAGGGTGGACGAGCTTCTACAACCTCTTCGCGCCGACCTACGACGCGCTGAACGCGCTCGCCCCGACCAAGCCGGTCATGATCGGCGAGACCGCCTCCACCGAGCTCGGCGGCTCCAAGCCGGCCTGGATCGAAAACGCCCTGGGCACCGTGCTCCCCAACAACTTTCCGAAGATCAAGGCGGTGGCCTGGTTCAACTGGAACGTCCTCGAAGGCGGCCGCTGGGACTGGCCGATCGAGTCCTCGTTGGCATCGCAGGAATCCTTCGCCAATGCGATCTCCTCGCCCTACTACGCGGGCAACGCGTTCGGCAACCTCGAGCCCCTGACTCGCGTTCAGCCTCTGCCCTGAGGCTAGGCTGCACAGTTAGTGCAGCGCCTGCTTCCGAATCCAGGGCCGACGACCGTCGAACGGCAGCTCGACGCCTACCGCCCCTGGGAGGAACCTCACGAGGATCGCCCCTTCGTGGCGATGAACTTCGTCGCCACGGTTGACGGGCGGGCCACGATGGACGGCGTCTCGGGACCGATCGGCTCGGACGCCGACACGGCGATGCTGGCCGGCCTGCGCACCCGCTTCGACGCGGTGATGATCGGTGCCGGGACGATGCGGGCGGAGCGCTACGGGCGCCCGATCGCCAGCCAGGAGCGGCGCGAGCACCGCGAGCGGATCGGCCTCCCCCACGATCCGCTGATGGTGATCGTCAGCGGCCGCCTCGACCTGCCGTGGGATGCGTCGCTGTTCACCGCGGGCGCGGGTCGGGTGCTTATCTTCACCGCCTCGGAGGCCGAGCCGCCGGAAACGGCGACGAGCCTGCGCGTCGTCCGCCACGAGGGCCGCGTCGACCTGGCCGCCGCACTGCGCCACCTGCGCGAAGAGCGCGGCGTCCGCGCCGTGCTCAGCGAGGGCGGCCCTCACCTGCACAGCCAACTTTGGGCTGCCGGCCTGGTCGACGACCTCTTCCTGACCACGGCGCCGAAGCTGACCGGCGCCGACGCGCCAAGGATCCTCGAGGGCAAAGCGCTGCCCGAGCCAAGCGAGCTCGAGCTGGCCTGGCTACTAGAGCAGGAAGGCGAGCTATTCGCCCGCTACAGCCACCGGTCCCCCGATGGCTGACTTCGCCTTTCTTCGCCCATAGGGCGAGTAAAGGCGAAGTCACCATCATTGCCGCTAGCGTGTTCGGCGACCAGCCCCGAGGAGAGGACGCAGTAGATGGACTTCACGCCGAGCCCCCAGGTCGAGACCCTGCGCGAGCGCATCCTCGACTTCATGGACGCCGAGATCTACCCACAGGAGCGGGAGATCATGGAGGCGCTCGACGCCGAGGTCGCGCCCGGCGTTCCCTTTCCGAAGATCTTGGTCGAGATCCGCGAAAAGGCCAGGGGCGAGGGACTGTGGAACCTGTTCATGCCGGAGGAGCGCTTCGGCCCCGGCCTGACCAACTGGGAGTACGGCCTGCTCTGCGAGGAGATGGGTCGCAGCCCGGTGGCCGCACCGATGGCCTTCAACTGCGCCGCGCCCGACACCGGCAACATGGAGATCCTCGCCGAGCACGGCAGTGCCGAGCAGAAGGAAAGATGGTTGGAGCCGCTGCTCGAGGGCCGCATCCGCTCCTGCTTCTCGATGACCGAGCCCGAGGTCTCCGGCTCTGACCCGACCCTGCTGCAGGCGCGTGCCGTACTCGACGGCGACGAGTGGGTTATCGATGGCCACAAGTGGTTCACCTCGGGCGCCGTCGGCGCCGACCTGGCGATCGCGATGGTCGTCACCGACCCGGAGGCCAACCCCTACGCGCGCGCCTCGATGATCTGCGTGCCCACCGACGCGCCCGGCTTCAACCTGGTCCGCCCGATCCCGGTGATGGGCCACGACAAGGGCCCCGGCCATTGCGAGATTCGCTACGAAGAATGCCGCGTGCCGGCCGCCAACCTGCTCGGCGCCCAAGGGATGGGCTTCGTCGTCGCCCAGGACCGCCTCGGCCCGGGCCGCATCCACCATTGCATGCGGGCGATCGGCACCGCCGAGCGGGCGCTGGAGATGATGTGCCACCGCGCCAACGAACGCCAGGCCTTCGGCGGTCCACTGGCTGACAAGCAGTTCGTCCAGGAGGCAATCGCCGCCTCACGGATGGAGATCGACCAGGCCCGCCTGCTCACCCTCTACGCCGCCTGGAAGATGGACACCGAGGGCAAGCGCGCCGCCCGCCAATCGATATCGGCGATCAAGATCGTCGCCGCCAACATCGTCATGAACGTGCTCGACCGCTCGATCCAGGTCCACGGCTCGCTGGGAATGACCGATGACACCCCCCTGGCAGCCCTCTGGCGCTTCAGCCGCATGCTGCGCCTGGCCGACGGCCCCGACGAGGTCCACAAGATGGTCCTTGCCCGCCGCGAGCTCAACCGCTGGGCCAAGCGCGCCGAGGCCGAGGCGGCGGGCGAGCTCGATCCCAAGCACGCCCGCCGCTCGATCTGACCTATTCGGTGCCGATCACGTCGACGCCGCCGGACGTGGCGGTCACCCCTCCCCCGGTTTCGCAGCTGGCCACCGCTGCCAGATAGAGCGAGTGGGTGGTTGCTTTCGTCGGCTGGAAACTTGCCGCCGGACCAAGGCTCAGCCGAGCGATCAGCGGATCCGTGCCGGTGTCGGTGAGATTCCGCGTTGCGACGAATTCTTCGGCCGTGGGCGAGGTCGGATCAAGTGGATCGACGAGCAGGCCGGCGGTGACTTTCCTGACGCCGCTGCAGGACGCGGGAATCACGACTTCGATCTGTCCAACGTAGGTGTCATCTCGCCCCGCCGGCTGCGTGTATCTGTTGGCGGGAAGCGGATACACCGTCAAGGTTCCCTGGGGAAGCGCTTTGGTCGAGCTACCGCGGACTTCCTGCACGATCCGGCCGAAGGGCGTCGTCGCAACGTCGATCTTGGCCCCGGTCACCGAGGTATCGGCGATCTTTGCCGTCGTGACGGCCGCGTCGTCCAACTTGGCATTCGTGATCGCGTTGTCTTTGACCTTGAGCGTCGTGATCGCGTTCTTCTTGATCTTTCGCGTGGTCACCGCATTCGCCTTGATCTTGGGGGTTGTCACCGCGTTCGCCTTGAGCCGATGCGGCCCGATCTTGCCAGCGGCAAAAGCGGTGGCGCCTCCCAGCACCAAGAAGACTGCAATCGAGGACATCACGTTCGCGTAGCTGAGATTTCGACCTACTCGCTTCATAAATCGCCCCTTCCCTGGCTTGGGACCGCGCCAACCGGCGCAGCCGAAGAGCCGTGGCAGCTGTTTGACCTCTAGTAGAGAAGCACGAAAAATCCAGCATCCACCGGTGGATTCGTCGATTTACCCGCTTTGCTGGTTCCAACTCGCGTGTTGACGAATGCCTGGGTCCCGGCCGGACAGACGGTCCCAGCCCCTGTGTCGAACTGAATCTCGACATCTTCGCCGGCCTCGGAGTAGTCGATCGTCGCCACTCCCCCGACAGGAGCAGGGCTGAGGCCAGAGAAGCAGTAGAAGCCCGTCGACGTATGCGTGACATTGGCCTGCGCCACTCCCACGCTACCGGCGAGCACCGTGCCCGCAAAGGAGACGTTGGCCGCGTGAGTGAGCTTTTCCGCAGCCGGCGCCACAAAGCCAGCTGCAAGCTTCGCTGCGCTCACCGCACCGTCAGCGATCTTGCCACCCTCAACGGCCCCCTTGGCGAGCTTCTTAGTCGTGACCGCATTCGCCTTGATCTTCGCCGCAGTAACAGCGTTGCGCTTGATCTTCGCCGCAGTGACCGAGCCACCCTTGAGTTGACGGCTACCGATCCTCTTGGCGGCGAAGGCGGTAGCGCCGCCGAGGATGAGGAAGACGGCGATCGACGACATCACGTTCGCGTACGTGAGCCGCTTGCGAATCTGATTCAAGGTTCTCCTTTGGTCAGGGGCGGGAGGCAGAGCCAGCCTCCTGAGCTACCCAATCTCCAGGGAGCTTCGAAAGGTTCCATGCTCCCTCGACACCTGTCAAGCCAGGCGAAGGGCCGGGCTTGCGCCCGGCCCTTCGCGTCGCATCTCGGCTATGGAGAACCCAACCGGGACTCGATATGGCCAGATCTCGCTAGAGAGTGGCGCAGGTGGCTGATGCCGTCATCTGCCAGGTGTTCGCCGTCGGCGTGATCTCTTCACCGAAGACCTGGACACCACGACCGACTTCTCCCCCGATCGAAACGCGGCGCATGATGTGAACGTTGATCTGCACCGCGGGCCCGAAGTCAAAGGCTTCGTAGAACGCGCCGAGGACTTTCTTTCCGGCGCCGCAGTCAACGGTCAAAACCTTGTTTTCCGAATCCACGGCGGAAGCGGTCCCCTCGAAAGTGACGTTCTGGACGACGCCGCTCAGAGTTGACTCGTTGATCTTCGCCCCAGTGATGGAATCATCGGGAATCTTGGCAGCGGTAACCGCGTTGTCGGCGATCTTCCCCGTCGTCACCCCGCTGCTGGCGATCTTGCTCGTGGTGACAGCATTGTCAGCAAGCTTGTCGCTTGTGACCGCTTCTTTCGCGATCTTCGACGTGGTCACACTTTCATTCTTGAGCTTGCTCGTGGTGACGGCTTCCTTGACGATCTTGCCGGTCTTCACGGAGTTTGCCTTTAGTTCATTGGCGCCGATCTTCTTGGCGGCAAAAGCTGTAGCGCCGCCGAGGATGAGGAAGACGGCAATCGACGACATCACGTTCGCGTACGTGAGCCGCTTGCTTATCTGCTTCACGAATTCTCCTTGCAGTAGGGCGAGCAGCGGCAGGCGCTGGGGCGGCGGCCTCTACCCAGATTTCTGAGTAATGCAGGACCTTTTCAGCCCCATTTCATGCTGTCAAGCTGAATGGACGCTATTCGACGTCAGCGTCGCTCGGCCTGCTCTGCCGCCTTGGCGAGGCGCTCGACCAGGCGCGCGAACTCTTCGATTCCGGGGTCGACCTTGCCGTATCCGCCGGCGGCGTAGCGGGCGTAGACGCCCTCGAGGATGATCGCCAGCTTCCAATAGCCGAGGGCGACGAAGAAGTCGAGCTGGGAGAGATCGCGGCCTGAACGTTCCGCGTAGCGGGCCTTCAGCTCCTCGCGCTTCGGGAAGCCGGGCGCCAGCGTCGCAGGCTGCCCGAGCGCTACCAGCTCCTCCCCCGCCTCAGGCCAGTAGACCATCAAGAGGCCGACGTCGGCAAGCGGATCGCCCAGCGTGCAGAGCTCCCAGTCGACGACCGCCGCGACCTCGCCGCTTGGCGTGAGGATCATGTTGTCGAGCCGGTAGTCCCCGTGGACGATCGTCGCCGGCCCCTGCTCCGGAATGCGCGCCGCGAGGCGCTCGTGGACGGCGTCGATCGCCGGCAGCTCACGCGTCTTCGACTTCTCCCACTGCCCCTGCCAGCGGTGCAGCTGGCGGGCGACGTAGTCCTCCTTGCGACCCAGCTCGCCGAGGCCGGCCGCGTCGGGATCGACCGCGTGGATCTCGACCAGCGTGTCGACGACGCGCTCGCCGATCGCCCTGCGGTCGGCCTCGTCGGGAAAGGCGTCGGCCTCCGATAGGCCGCGCAGAATCGGGCCCTCGACGAACTCCATCACGTAGAACGGCGCCCCGTTGACGCTCTCGTCCTCGCAGAGTCCAACGATCGGAGCGACCGGCACAGGAGTGGCTGCGAGCGCCGAGACGACCCGGTGCTCGCGCCCCATGTCGTGAGCCGAGCCGAGGCGCTTGCCGAGCGGCGGCCGGCGCAGGGCCCAACGGCTCTCGCCGGCATCGCGAACGCCGTAGGTCAGGTTCGAGTGCCCGCCCGAGATCCGATCGAAGCAGAGCGGCAGCTGCACATCCGGCACGTGCTCCCCGAACCAGGCTTCGACGCCCGCTCGATCGATCCCCTCGGGAGCCTCCGCAATGCCGTCGGCCGTGCCTGTAGCCTCGTCGCCCATAGTCGCGCAAGCATATTCCCGACGCCGCCTTCGGCTCAGCCCGTCGCTTGCCAACAGGCTGACGATCGGCTTTGCGATCGCCTTTGCCGTGCTGACCGGCCTCGCCGTGGTGGGCGTGGCGCGCTTCCTTCAGCAGCGCCAAGATTTCGAGAACGCGACCGCCCGCTCCTATCAGGTCGAGATCGCCGCCCGCAACCGGCTTGCGGCCGGCACGCGGCCGGGTGCCGCGCGCACTGCGATCGTCTCTCAGCAGCACGAGCGCCAGTCGCTGCGCAACGACATCGACGGCGAGACCCGCGACACCGCGCTGCTGGTCGGCGCCGGGCTGATCGCCGGCTTGACCGGGGCCGCGCTGCTCTTCAGCGGCCTGATCTCCTCGATGCGCCGCCCGCTCGAGGAGCTGGTCGAGGCCTCCGGGCGCCTCGCCGGCGGCGACCTCGAGACACGGGTCAAAATCGGCGGCCTCTCGGAGACCGCGACGCTGGGCGCCGCCTTCAACGAGATGGCCGCCGAGCTGCAGCGCCGGGCCGGTGAGCGCGACCAGCTGGAAACGATGAAGGACGAGTTCGTCCTCACCGCCTCGCACGAGCTGCGCAGCCCGCTGACCTCGGTGCAGGGGTTCGCCGAGCTGCTGATGCTCGAGCGCGACAAGCTCGACTCCAAGCAAGCCGACACGGTCGAGATCATCCTCGACAACACCCGCCACCTCGTACGCCTGCTCAATGACTTGCTCGACCTCGCCCGCAGCGACGCCGGGCGGCTGACGATCAAACCGGCGCTCACCGGCGTGGCGCCGTTGGTCGAGGACGCGGTGCGGACGATGCGAAGTCAGACCGAAGCCGCCGATCAGACGCTGCGCAGCGAAATCGAGGGAGAGCTGCCGCCGATCAACGTCGATCGCGACCGGATACGCCAGGTCCTCGTGAATCTCCTGACCAATGCCCATGAGTACAGTCCAGAAGGCGCGACGATCGAAGTCACGGCCGTGCACCGCAACACAGCAATCGAGATAGCCGTGAGCGATGACGGACCCGGGATGGCAGAGGACCAGCTGGAGCACATATTCGAGCGCTTCACGCGCGGCGACGCTGGCCTGACCCAGCACGTCGGCGGCACCGGCCTTGGCCTGGCTATCTCGAAGTCACTGGTCGAGCTCCACGGTGGGAGGATCGGTGCCGACTCGGCGCCCGGACACGGCTCCACCTTCCGCATCCTTTTGCCGGCCGCGCAGGCGACGGCGCCGGACCAGCCGCAACGGGTAGAGGCATAGACACGATGAGCCGGGTCCTGATCGCCGACGACTCCGAGACGATTCTGTTGCTGATGCGGACCCGTCTGGAGATGGAGGGGTACGAGGTCGTCACGGCAGCCGACGGCGTCGAGGTGGTCGAACTGATGCAGGGGGACACCGAGCCGCCGCCAGACGTCCTTCTGCTTGACGCAATGATGCCGCGCAAGTCCGGCATCGACGCCCTGCGCGAGCTTCGCGCCGCCGGGATAGAGACTCCGGTCCTGATCGTCAGCGCCCACCAAGACGAAATGGACGCTGGCGCAGCCACCGACGTCGAGGTCAGCGGTTACATCACCAAGCCGATCGACTTCGACCGGCTCTTCGCCTGCATCGCGGACTTGACGACGAGGTAGCGACCGGTTAGTTCTTCGCTACCTCGAGCCGGATCTCTTTGCCTTTGACCTTCGTGCCGTCGAGATACTCGACGGTCTGCTCGGCCTTGTCGGAGTCGACTTGGACGAAGGAGAAGCGGTGCAGGACGTTTATCTCGTGGATCGCCTCTTCGGGCAGGACGGCGCCCTCGCGCAGGGCCCAACGCAAATCCTCCTCAGTGATGCCGCTGCGCTCACCGCGGTTGACAAAGAGCTTCACCGGGCCGTTTGACTTCGCGACCTTCGGCGCCTCGGCCTTGGCCTCAGCAGGCTCCTCGCTCGTCGACTCTGCAGCGTCGTCGTTGCCCTTGGCCGGCGCACTCGGCTCCTCGACCGGCTTACTGCGCTCGCGGCGGCGCGGCCGCGGTGCGTGCTCGAGCCGCTCCTCGGGGGTTTCCCACTCGCCGATCGTCGTCTTCACGTCGCGCTCGATGCGGCCGATCTCCTCACGCTGAGCCGGCGTGACGAAGGTGATCGCGCGACCGGTGCGGCCAACCCGCCCGGTCCGGCCGATGCGGTGCACATAGACCTCCGAAGAAGCGGGAACGTCGAAGTTGATCACGTGGGTGACGTGCTCGATGTCGAGTCCGCGGGCGGCGATGTCGGTCGCCACCAGCAGGCGCACGCGGTGGTCCTTGAAGGCGATCATCACGCCGTCGCGCGAGCCCTGGCTCATGTCGCCGTGCAGGGCCTTGACGTCGAGGCCTTTGTTCTTCAGCGTCTTCTCCAGCCTGTCGGCGCCGATCTTGGTACGGCAGAAGATGATCGCCTGCTCGGGTTCCTCGATCTTCAGCAGCTCGACCAGTTTGGCCGTCTTCTCTTTGGCACCGACCTCGACGAAGGCCTGGGCAATCGCGTCGACGGTCAGTGTCTTCGGCGTGATCGAGATGGTCGTCGGGTCATACATGTAGCTCTCGGCGAGGCGTTTGACCGGCGGTGGCATCGTCGCCGAGAAGAGCGCGGTCTGGCGCCCGCTCGGGCACATCCGCAGGATCTTCTCGACGTCCTCGATGAAGCCGAGGTCGAGCATCTCGTCGGCCTCGTCCAAGACGATGTAGCGGGCCGCGGTGAGAACCAGCGAGCGGCGGCTCATCAGATCCATCATCCGGCCGACGGTGGCGACGACGACGTGGGCGCCGGAGCGCAGCTGGGCCTGCTGGGATTTGATCGGGGCGCCGCCGAAGACAGCGACGATCTCGACGTCGAGGTGCTCGGCGTAGGAACGCAGCGCCTGAGTCACCTGGATGCAGAGCTCGCGCGTCGGGGTGAGGACGACTGCCTGCACCTCGTCGTTGTCGGGGTCGAGATATTGCAGCAGCGGCAGACCGAAGGCCGCCGTCTTGCCGGTGCCGGTCTGCGCCTGGCCGATCACGTCGTGGCCGCCGAGCAGCTCGGGGATCGCCTGGTCCTGGATCGGCGTCGGCTCGTCGAAGCCGAGCTCGTCGAGCGCCTGTTGGATCTGCGGTGAGAGGCCGAGCTCTTTGAAGGAGATCACTTCGACGGGTCCAGGAGGAGCTTGCCGGTGCTGCGGCGGGCGATCAGGTCTTCGTGGGCGCGAGCCGCTTCGGAGAGGGGGTAGACGCCACCGACGGTCACCTCGAGCTCGCCCTTGGCGACGATGCCGAGCAGCTCGCCGATCATCGGCACGGCCAGGTCCTGGCGGGCGAGCAGGTGCAGCAACCAGAAGCCGACGACGGTCTTCGAGCCGCGCAGCAGGGCCCCGGTCGAGACCTCGCGCTGTTCGCGAGAGGCAATCCCGAAGACGACCATGCGGCCCAGCGGAGCGAGGACGCCAAGCTCGGCGTCGAAGGCCTCGCCGCCGCTCATATGGAGGACCGCATCGACTCGCTCTCCCCCATTCGCCTCGCGGATCGCCGCGCCAAGGTCCTCAGCGCGCGAGTCGACCGTGACGTCGGCGCCGAGCCGCTCGACCAGCGCCCGCTTCTCCTCGCTGGACGCGAGCCCGATCACCTTGGCGCCTGCCTGCTTGCCAAGCTGCACCGCCATGCTGCCGGTGCCGCCGGCGGCGGCCTCGACCACCAGCGTCTCACCCGGCTCGACCCGCGCGCAGCGCTTGACCAGCGCCATCGCGGTCAGGCCCTGCAGCAGCAGCCCTGCAGCCTGGTCGTCGTCGACCTCGTCGGGCAGCGGGACCAGCAGGGCCTCGGGCACAAGGACCTTCTCCGCGTAACCGCCGCTGCCCAGCAGCGCGGCGACCCGACGCCCATCCGCGGTGCGACCGCTGATCTCCGCACCGGGGATCAAAGGCAGGGTCTGCTCTGCGAGGTAGTCGTTGCGTGTGGCGTGCGTGTCGGCAAAGTTGATGCCACTTCGCGCCACATCGACCACGACCATGCCGTCACCTGGCTGCGGGTCGTCGACCTCAACGAGCTGAAGCTTCTCGGGGCCCCCGAATTCTTGAATCTGCACGGCCTTCATCGGCGGAGAACCATAGTCGGCTTGGGACTGGGGGTCGGGGGTGGTCTGGCGGGTGCCTCGCGAAGGGGGCCCCCGGCAAGGTGATTCTCAGCCGCGAAGCGGCTCCAACATAGTGAGCGCAGCGAACACAGGCACCCGCCAGAGCACCCCCGGCCCCCGATACCCTGCCGCCAATGTCCCTCGCCGTCGTCGGCTCAATCGCCTTTGACTCCGTCAAAACCCCCTTCGGGGAGCGCGACCGGATGCTCGGCGGCGCCGCCGTGCCCTTCTCGCTGGCCGCCAGCTTCTTCACCGAGGTGCGGCCCGTAGGCCCCGTCGGCGACGATTTCGGCCCTGCGGAGTTGGAGGTGCTCTAGCGCTGCGGCGTGCTCACCGACGACATCGAGCGGATCGCCGGCGGCAAGTCCTTCTTCTGGCGCGGCCGCTACGAGTTCGACCTCAACGTCGCCCACACCGAGGACACCCAGCTCGGCGTCTTCGGCGAGTTCGAGCCGAAGCTCTCCGCCGCTTCGCAGGAAGCCGACATGCTCTTCCTCGCCAACATCCAGCCGGACCTGCAGCGTCAGGTCCGCGCCCAGTGCGGCTCGGCCCGCTTCTCCGCCCTCGACTCGATGAACCTCTGGATCGAGACTGCCAAGGACTCGCTCATGGCGGCTATCGCCGAGGTCGATTGCGTGATCCTCAACGACGCTGAGATCCGCCAGCTCACCGGCGAGGGCAACCTCGCGCGTGCCGCCCGTGCCGTGATGGCGCATGGGCCCCGCGCGGTCGTCGCCAAGCAGGGCGAGTACGGCGCCGCCCTCTTCACCGAAGACGGCTTTTTCGCCCTACCTGGCCTCCCGCTCGAGGACGTGCGCGACCCGACCGGGGCCGGCGACAGCTTCGCCGGCGGCTTCATCGGCTACCTCGACGGCCACGACGGCGACCTCGACGAGGCCTGCCTGCGCCGGGCGATGGGCTACGGCACCGTGCTCGCCTCCTTCAACGTCGAGCAGTTCGGCACGGAGCGCGTCGCCGCCCTGAGCCGCGCGGAGATCGACGAGCGCTTCGCCGCTCTGCACGCGATGACCAGCTTCGAGCCGCTGCCCGCGGCAAGCTGACCGACCTCGCTCGAACGCCCCGCGCCAATAAAGCGCCCAGGCACGCAAGCACGTAACACGGGTGGCCGCGGCGAACTGCGAGAATTAAGGCTCCAGTAAGCGAGTCGTGAGGAGGTGGGCATGGCCACCAAGCAGGAGATCGAACGTCCGGCCACTGATGGCGTGGTCGAGCCCGGATCAGAGTCGCTCACCGTCATCGACAACCGCACCGGCAAGAAGTACGAGCTGCCGATCAGCGATGGAACCGTGCGGGCGATGGACCTGCGGCAGATCAAAGTCGACGAGGACGAATTCGGAATGATGGCCTACGACCCGGCCTTCACCAACACCGCGGCCTGCCGCTCCTCGATCACCTACATCGACGGCGCCGCCGGCGTCCTCGAACACCGCGGCTACGCGATCGAGCAGCTCTGCGAGAAATCGACCTTCCTCGAGGTTGCCTACCTGCTGATCTTCGGCGAGCTGCCGACTGGCCCCCAACTCGACCGCTGGGTCTTCGACATCACCCACCACACCTTCGTCCACGAGGACCTCAAGCAGTTCTTTGAGGGCTTCCGCTATGACGCCCATCCGATGGGGATGCTGTTGGCGGGAGTCGGCGCGCTCTCGACCTTCTACCCGGACGCCAAGCACATCGACGACCCCGAAGAGCGCTACATGGCGGCTGTGCGGCTGATCGCCAAGGTGCCGACGCTCGCTGCCTTCTCCTACCGCCACAACATGGGGCTGCCCTACGTCTACCCCGACAACGACCTCAACTTCGCCGAGAACTTCCTCTCGATGATGTTCAAGAAGACCGAAGCCAAGCACGTGCCGAAGCAGAGCCTCTCGAAGGCACTTGACGTGCTCTTCATCCTTCACGCCGACCACGAACAGAACTGCTCGACCAGCGCCGTGCGCGGCGTCGGCTCCTCCGACGTAGATCCTTATTCCGCGGTGGCCGCCGGCGTTGCGGCGCTCTACGGACCGCTGCACGGCGGCGCCAACGAGGCGGTGCTGCGCATGCTGCGGGAGATCGACTCAGTCGAGAACATCCCTGGCTTCCTCGAGAAGGTGAAGGCGCGCGAAGCGAAGCTGATGGGCTTCGGCCATCGCGTCTACAAGAACTACGACCCGCGCGCGCGGATCATCCAGCAGCACATGGACGAGATCTTCGAGGCGACCGAGTACAACCCGCTGATCGAGATCGCCCAGGAGCTGGAGAAGCGGGCGCTCGATGACGAGTACTTCACCTCGCGCAAGCTCTACCCCAACGTCGACTTCTACTCCGGGATCATCTACGAGGCTCTGGGCGTCCCGACTGAGATGTTCACGGTGATCTTCGCCATCCCCCGCACCGCGGGATGGGTCGCACAGTGGATGGAGATGAATGACGACACCGAGCAGAAAATCGCCCGGCCGCGACAGATCTATACCGGCGAGCGGCAGCGCGACTACGTGTCGATCGAGGATCGGGACGGGCCCGAGAAGATCGTCGGGCCTCCGGCGCGACGCCCGAAGCGGCCTCGGCGCGGGGCTTAGCGGTTAGGACTTGGCCGGGTGAGCGGTCGGGGTGTGCATCCCCGGTCGCTGGGTTTTTCGCCATGGAGAAGGTGGCTCTCGCTGAGCGGGCGGTGCGAAAAACAGGACGCCGCGTCGGGGGATGCACCCCGACCGCCCTGCCCAGATTTCATACGCTGCGGACCTTGTCTCGTTGGAAGCTGACTGTGCGGCACGGATCGGACGTGGACCACCGCGGGTTCGAAGACCTTGGCGAAGCTGTGGCCGCTATGCGGGCACGGGCGCTGGATATCCGGGCTGAGGGACCGGTGAAAGGCGTTTCCTCGCTGCGGGACTTTGGGCCGGGGGAGCAGGTTCATGCGCGGCTGCAACTGAGCGGCAAGGGGCTGGTGCGAAAGCCTGTTGCCGGAATCGACGTGCGGGGCGACGGGACGTTCGTGCCGTTTCGGGGCAGCGTCAGACGGGAAGAGCTGGAGCCGACGGACCATGAGACGCCGTTCGAAGTTGTCCGCGATGCCTTGGAATAGGGCCGCCTTCCCTTACTCGAAGCTTTCTCCCAGGAGGGCTGCCTCGGGCAGCTCAAAGCCAGTCTCAGCTGCCCATGTGCGAACCGACTCCATCAGGCGCTCGCGCGCCTCGACACGGTCCTGCAGCCAAACGAGCGTTGCGAAACCCTCCTCGCCGATCATTAAAAGCCCGTCCATTCCTTTCGCGCGCTGTAGCGTGGAGACTGCCTGCTCCGGCGTGTGAGCGATTGGCGCCCCGACGTTCAGCGAGGTGTTCACGGATGCCTCGACACCCACCCTGCGCCCCATCGCAACCAGAAGCTCATTGCAAAAGGGATCCACGTCAGGGCGCACGATCTGCATTCTTCCCGTCCCGTCGTGGTGGATCACGGCCGGGATCAGCTCGTGCGCCTCGGGTCGGGCGCGCGCGGTCAACACCATGTAGTTGTAGGCGTTGTAGTCGTCCGCGGAGGCTCCCGGCTGTAGGTGGAAGAGCCGCTCGGCGGCGGCCCGCGTGACCATTGGCGCAAGCGGCCTGATCAGTTCTCGGTGCTTGACGCGTTCATTGAGCAGGTTGCGCGTTTCCGGATTGCAGGGATTGGCGAGGATGCTGCGGTGGCCGAGCGCACGCGGGCCGGTCTCAGAGACGCCCCGATAGAGCCCTACGATGCGGTCGCCGGCGAGAGCATGGGCTACCAAATCGGCGACGACCGCCATCCTCTCTGGCTTCGAGCAGTCCCCCAATGGCATGCTGCCAAGCGTCGGCTCAGCGTCGACGACGGCTTTGATCTTCGACGCTGATGGCGCGAGGCCGCAATAGAAGGCGTGCCGTAGTGGCTCCCCGGGTCGCGCTCCCGCCTGCATCGCGAACGCATATGCCGCTCCCGCCGGGGTGCCCGCGTCGCCTGGCGTCGGCGGCACCCAAAGGCGAAGAAAGGTGTCGCTACGGCCAAGTTGGCGCTCATACCAGCGCTCGTTGAAGCATTCCAGAAGGCGCATGTTGGCGACGCAGTTGAGCGCCGCACCCCCGGTGAGAACAAGCCGATGGCTGCCGGTCACGCGGATCAGGTGCTCGACGATGTGCACGAGCGCGTCCTCGAACACCATCTGGACGGCGGCGGCCTTGTCGAGACGATCGCGGGTCACCTCGGGATGACGCACGTCCTCGACGTTCAGCACCGCGTCCGGATGCCACATCTGCTCCACCGCTATTGGCTCGCCGAGGATCTCGATCAGCTCCTCGGTATAGGGCTCGACCAGTCCTCCCCGCGTCCAGTTGGCAAGCGCACGGTTGAGTCGCACCTCTCCGTCTGTGCCGAAATGGAGGATCTGCCTGAGCCCGCGATAGTAGCGATTGGTGAGCCGGTTGCCGTCTCCCCAGGCGGCGGCGCCCATGTAGCGGCCCTCCGAGCTCAGCATCGGCCAACCGCCCTGCGTCGAGCTGAGCATGCCGTACAGCGAGCCGAGCGAGTCGAGCGGATTGGCCCCCTGGGTTCCCAGCAGCGTAAGTTGGCCGTCGCTGGCCTCGTACAACGAGGTGGATGCATCGTCGCCGGATCCGTCCAGGACGATCACCATCACCGGGTCGCTCTCCTTCGAGAACGGCGAGACGGCGTAGCTGAAATAGGCGTGACAATCGTGATGCCTCATGCCGACGATCGGCAGGCGCCGCTCCTGCCCGAGCTGCCGCGACAGGCGAGCGGCGCTCGTCCTCATCAGCTTGAGGATTTCATCGCTGACGATGTCTCCAGAATGCTCCCTCAATCGCTTCGCCAAGCTGGCCGGAGCTTCCTCGAGTGCCGGCCGGGTGCCGAACGTCACCCCCGCCTTCGGGTAGTCCCAGCTGCTCACGCAGGCAGTCAGATCCGCCGGCGCGACGCCGAGCCTTTCCATGCGCTGCTTGACCGCCTCGATCGAGTGCAGCGGATAGTCGCTGCAGTGCTTGATCGCTGTGTAGCGCTCCTCCTCTTCGTTGCAGATCAGCTCCACCGTTCCCTGCGGGGAGACGCGCACCAACGCGGCGCCGGAATTGTGAAAGCCGAATCCGAAGCCGAGCACGTAAGCCTCGCTGCCTTCGGCGATCGTCCGCTCGAGCTCGGCGAGTCGCGCGCGGGAGAAGTTGCTGTCGAAGCCGACCAGGCCCCAGTGCGAAGTGAGCCGCTCGATCGAGCGCAGGGCCAGGCTGCTGCCCAGGCCCGCCAAGCGCGGGTGCCTGGGGCCCCACCTGCCGAAGACGCCATCCCCCATCCCGCGGCGATCATAGCCTTTTTTGCCCAAAGCAAACAAATGCGTTCCTAAAACTGTTGAACGAGTGAGCGGGGGGTTGCAATGCATAGCGAGACGCGGTGGATCTGGGGGCGAGAGACTCCGGAGCCGGCAAGTTCGTAAGGTCTGGCGACTTTCCGTTATATGGACGGGAAACTCACCACACCGCTATGACCGAGACCGAGATACCCAAGGGCAGCTACGCCGCTGGGCGGCGCGTGAAGCTGCCGACCGGGGCGAAGGCGCCCTACGTCGTCTTCATCAACGGCGTGGAGCAGCGCGAAGGTGTCGACTACGAGATAGGCGACAGGGAGATTGTCTTCACTCGTCAGATCGTCAAGGAGAAGGTTGGCGCTGGCCGCTGGCTGGCGATGTATCTGGGGCTCTTCGGCACCTACCGCAAGAACGAGACGATCGACCTCCAGTTCCAGCGCGGCGGCAAGATCGACCTGATCTCGGACCTGCCCGTCCTCCCGGACTGACCCGGCCCGGTACGGCGCCGCAAGCGCGGAGTCGTACGGCGGGGTAACGGGCCTAGCTAGTTGAAGACGTAAAGCAGCAGGAAGGCAATTGCGGCGAAGCTGCCCGCCCCTGCGATCAGAGGCTTGTCGTCGATGACGATCGCGGCGGTGGAGCGGTCGTCGGCGCGGTCGTAGATCAGGTAGAGGTAACGGAAGACGCAGTAGAGGACCGAGGGAATCGTCCACATCATCTCGTTGCCGATGATCGGCGAGTTGACGGCGTAGATCGAGTAGCTGATCACGGTACCGGTGGTGACCATGGCGACCATCTGGTCGAGGAACGGCAGCGAGTAGTGCTCGAGCACCGGCCGGCTGCTGGTCCCCTCGTGCAGCTCGGAGACCGCCTCCTGGCGGCGCTTGGTGACGCCGAGGAAGAGGGCGAACATGCCGGTGCAGAGAAGCAGCCATTCCGATGCGTGTGCGTCGACCGCTACGGCGCCGGCGGCCACCCGGAGGATGAAGAGGCCTGCCAGGGTCATCACGTCGACGATCACAATCTGCTTGAGACCAAGGCTGTAGGCCATCTGGGCGACTCCGTAGCCGACCACCATCAGGCCGACTTCCCAGTTGACGGCGGCGAAGGCGATCGCCATCGCGATGATCGCCAAGCCGGGCGCAATTGCCTTCGCGGTGCCCTCCGACAACTCGCGCGCCGCCAGCGGGCGGAAGCGCTTCTTCGGGTGCTTGCGGTCCAGCTCGACGTCGATCAGGTCATTGACGTAGTAGCCAGCGCTGGAGATGAAGCAGAAGGCGAAGAACGTGAGCAACGCCTCCAGCACGTCGTGGGACTGATTGAACTTGCCCGAGAAGAGCAGCCCGGCAAAGACGAAGACGTTCTTGATCCACTCCTGAGGCCGCCCGGTCTTGATCGCCGCCCGCAGCGGCGTGCGGCGGGGCACCACGGGCTCGTCCATCGAGCTGGGAGCGTCGCCGGCGGGCACCGGGACGGTCGGCTGTTCGGAAGTGATGGTTTCCATGCTGGCGGAGCCCTGGACGGGGCGTTAGCCCAACAGGCAAGGGAGATTCAGTCGCACAGGGTAGCGCTAGCGCCCGCCGCTCCCCAGGTGCAACGCATTCTCCACCCAGTGGGGGGACAAAGCGTTGCACCTGGGCGGTCTGCCTCGCCATTTCCGCAGGTGCAACGTCTTGTTCCCCTCCCAGGGGGACAAGACGTTGCACCTGGCTATGGATCGATTAGGACGCCGGGGTTGAGGATGGCGCCGGGGTCCAGCTCAGCCTTGGCGGCGCGCAGCGCAGCCGCGAACGGCGCCGGGCGCTGGCGGTCATACCAGGGGCGGTGGTCCCTGCCGACCGCGTGGTGGTGGGTGATCGTGCCGCCGCCTTCGATCACGGCCTCGGCGGCGGCGGCCTTGATCTCATCCCACTGTTCGACCTCGCCGCCACGGATCGCCGGGGCGAGCACGGTGAAGTACGGGGCGGGGCCGTCGGGGTAGACGTGGGTGAGGCGGCAGCTGACGCGAGGAGCCCCGTCGCCGTCGGCGGGTGTCCCACAGACCGCGGCCACCTTGACCCGCACGGCGGCCATCACGTCGGCGTGGAACTCCTCGAAGCGGTCCCAGGTGATTGCCGTCTCAAAGGTCTCGCTGAGCACGCCGCAGGCGACGAAGGTGTCGCGCAGGTATGGGGCAAGCAGGAATGCGCCACGCCAGCTCTCGACCGCCGACCCCCCATCATCACGGCCTTGCCTCGATGCGCTGCCAACAGAGCCTCGTTTGGCAGCGCGCGGAATCGATCGCCCGGGTGGCGGAGACGTGGGGACGCCGCCATGGGATTGAGCAATGTCGAGGGCGAGGCGCATCGACTCGTCGACTGGTAGATGCGGCGACTCGAAACCGAGCACCAGCAGGCTCTTCTCACCCGAGCCCGCCCCCATGATCCCCGCCTCCATTGCGTCGAGCAGGCGGCAGTTCGCCGGGTTCAGGCCCGACTGTGCGATCTCGCGGACCGCCACTGCGGCGGCGGGGAAGTCCTCGAACTCGACCCCGCAGGAGGACTTGAACTCCGGCCGCGGCCGGACCCGGACCCAGGCCTCGGCGATCACGCCGAGGATCCCCTCGGAGCCGATCAAGGCCCGGTCGGGCGAAGGCCCAGCGCCAGACCCAGGCAACCGCCGGCTCTGCCATGTCCCCCGCGGCGAGATCGCCCGCACCGACTCGACCAGATCGTCGATGTGCGTATAGAGCGTCGCGAAGTGTCCCCCGGCGCGAGTCGCGACCCAGCCCCCGAGCGTCGAATACTCGAACGACTGCGGAAAGTGGCGCAGGGTCAACCCGTGCTCACGCAACTGGTCCTCGAGCCCAGGCCCAGTGGCCCCAGCCTGGATTCGGGCGGCCAGGGACTCCCCATCGACCTCCAACACCCGGTCCAACTGCCGAAGGTCAAGCGAGACCACTGGCCGATCGCCGAGCCGCGCCTCAACCCCACCGACCACGCTCGTCCCACCCCCAAACGGAATGACGGCAGCACCCTCGGCCTCAGCCCACTCCAGCACCACCTCAATCTCCGACTCGTCCTTGGGAAAAGCAACGAGATCGGGCGGGTTCTCAAATTCCCCCCGGAATCCTCGCACCACGTCCCTGTACGCCTTCCCGAGGGCATGCGCCACCCGCTCATAGCGATCGTCACTGAAGAGATCCCCGAAAGCGCTCGGAACCTTCAGCCGCGATGCCCGAAGCTCAACCTCCTCGAGTGGCACCGGCTCCTCCGGCCCCCCGCCGAATCCAAACCGCTCCCTGATCCCGACAGCAGCCTCCCGAAGCTCAGCCTCGGAAGGCGCCTGATCCTCGTACCCCCACCCCCAATGCTTGAGCCTGCGCTCATCCATCGAAAGCGTTGCGCTGGAGGCGGGACGGTGCCCCTCCCCAGGAGGCTCAGCGATCACGTCTCGAAGCGCCCCGACGAATCAGCTGCGCGACGGCCTCATGGGGAGGGCACCGTCCCGCCTACCAATGCACACCTTTCATCAAGTGAGCAAACGCCACGGCCTCGGTAGAGGGCGCTTTGTCAGGAGCCTCCTCGCCCTTCCCCTTCGCCGCCTGCGACTCGGGGAACAGTTTGTAAGCCTGGTTGAGAATCCTGTCGCTGACCGTCGGCGCCACCGCATAGAGCAGCTCGCCAAACGTCCCAAGCCGCGTCGCCACCTTCTTCGGCTGTCCGATCATCGCCCCCGCGATCATCTCCGCCGCCTCCTCTGGCGAGATCGCCGGGAAGACGTCGTACATGCGCGTCGGGGCGATCATCGGCGTGCGCACCAGTGGCATGTGGATCGTCGTGATGTGAACGCCGTCGTCGACCACCTCGGAGGCGATCACCCGGCTGAACGCGTCGAGCGCCGCCTTCGAGGCGACGTAGGCAGAGAAGCGCGGCGGGTTGGTCTGGGTGCCGATCGAGCTGATGTTGATGATGTGGCCAGACTTGCGGGCGCGCATCGAGGGCAACAGGGCCAGGATCAGCCGCACCGCGCCGAGGTAGTTGAGCTGGATCGTCCGCTCGTAGTCATGGAAGCGGTCGTAGGCGAGGCCGATCGAACGGCGGATCGAACGGCCGGCGTTGTTGACGAGGATGTCGACCTGCCCGTGGTAGGCGAGGACCTCCTCGGCCATCCGCTCGATGTCCTCGATGTCGGCCATGTCGCAGCGATGGATGTGGGCGACGCCGCCGGAGGCCTCGATCTCGCGCTTCGTCTCCTCCAGCTTCTCGATCGAGCGAGCGACGAGCAACACGGTCGCGCCGGCGTCGGCGGCCTTGACCGCCGCTGCCTTGCCGATCCCCGAGGACGCGCCGGTGATCAAGACGACCTTGCCTCGCACTGCGGCGCTCAGCGTGCGGTCCTTGAAGAGGTCGGGGTCGAGGGTGCGCTCCCAGTA
>Ga0136846_1237876_pt1 | contig 19816 bp, 14 predicted proteins | sample HopSoiMetagenom2_FD_96841 | JGI IMG/M metagenome (GOLD analysis project Ga0136846, IMG submission 96841) | Grasslands soil microbial communities from Hopland, California, USA - 2 Assembly 2016 (version 4) | ecosystem: Environmental > Terrestrial > Soil > Grasslands | place: USA: Hopland...
ATACGTGCGCGATGAAAAAATTGTCCCGCTGGAGCAAGCCGTCCGACGTCTCAGTGCGTTGCCGGCCGAGAATCTGAAGCTCGACCGGCGCGGCGCTCTCAAACCGGGGTTTTTTGCCGACGTCGTCGTTTTCGATCCGGCAAAAATTCAGGACCATGCGACCTTCGAAAAACCGCATCAATATTCGACCGGCGTCCGTGACGTGTTCGTGAATGGCGTGCAGGTTTTGAAAGATGGCGAACATACGGGCGCCAAACCAGGGCAGGTCGTTCGCGGCCCCGGCTGGAAAGGACGAATCGCCACGCTTGCCAATGCCACCGCCGCATCGGCAAACGGGCCCATCCCTCTAGTCCATGCCCATGCCCACAACGATTATCAACACACGCGACCCCTCTTCGATGCCCTCGACCGCGGCTTCTGCAGTGTCGAGGCAGACATCCACCTCGTAGATGGCCAATTCCTCGTAGCCCATGAGCGCTTTATGACGAAACCTGAGCGCACGCTGCAAAAACTGTATCTCGACCCGCTGCATGAGCTCGTTCAAAAAAATGGGGGCCACGTATATCCCAATGGCCCTGAGTTTACGCTGCTCATCGAGTTCAAGGGCGACTGGCAGAGCAGTTACCCCGTGCTGCGCGAGGTTTTGAAACCTTACAAGGACATGCTCACCTGTTTCCGGGACGGTAAAAAAGAAACGAACGCCATCACTATCATCATCACGGGCCACCGTTCTCGCGAAATGCTGGCCGGTGAAAATGTTCGCTATGTGGCCCTGGATGGAGACCTGCCGGACCTGGATGCGTCTGACAGCGCCGAAGTCATTCCCTGGATCAGCGCCCCCTGGAGCGGAACATTCAAATGGAAAGGCATCGGCACATTTCCTGAAAACGAGAAGGCAAAGCTCATAGATATCGTGACTCGAGCGCACCAGCAGCGCCGACGCGTCCGTTTCTGGGGCGCGCCCGATGAGCCTGATTTCTGGCGTGAACTGCGCGCCGACGGCGTGGACCTAATCAACACCGATGACCTTGCAGGACTGCAGAAGGTCATGCTCGGTGGAGGCAGGTGAAAGAATCAGGGACCGTTTCCAACTATTTCGAGTAATTAACGCTGCTGACGATGACAAAAGTTAAGAATTTTGATTAATACCTCAGCAAGTTTGGCAGCCGCCGCGTTGGATTGGCCGCGGAGTCGTAGTAACGCAGCGAGCTTTTGCGGTGACTGAATGATTGAGGCAGCGAGCTTCAAGGGGCTGAGTTTTTTTTCCGGCGTCATGAGCAAGTTAAAATCCAGCGGCAGATCCTCGTCTGCGGAATCGAGCACAACCCGGACTGTGGCGCTGGGAATTGCCTTCTGCGCGCAAACGGCTCGAATGATGGCCGATTCCATTTCGACTGCGTCAGCGCCGGTGGCCGTGTAGAGAGCTTTCTTTTCAGCAGTAGTCGTCGCGACGCGGTCGGAGCACAGGAATTTGGCGGGCCGAGCGCCGGCGGTTTTGAAGGCATCGTCGAAGCTGGCGGAGGCGTCGGCATCGAAAACGACAGTGCCGGGGCGTAACTCAGGGTTCAGTCCCCCGGCAAATCCGCAAGTCAAGACGAGCGCCGGATTTTGCGAAGCCAAAGCCTGGCGAATTGCTTGCGCGGCATTTTCTTTTCCCATGCCGGTAACGAGAACAGTTACTTGCTTAACTCTGGTCACTTGCGACCTGAACGCTCGCGCCTCCTCCCGCACGGCAAAGCAAACGAGAATGGGTCCTTTGTTCACTTAATTCCCGCGAGGCGTTCTTTCCACATTTGATATAGTAGGACGGTCGCCTGCACATCACGCACGCAATACTCGGCGATTTCCTTAAAGCGGCCTTCGCCCAGCAGCGTGTTGATGTCGCGGCCAGTGATGCCGTGGCTCTTGGGCGATTCGATGCCGAAAGCTTTGCAATAAAAATCGAGATTGAATCGTCGTCCCGCGCCTTCGCGTCCGCTGACGTTGTAAAACGTAAGCTGTTCGGCCAGGTCGCAATGCGGCTCGGTTTGGAAACGGTAGCCGAGCCAATCCTTTCTGCTGATCGGCACATTCAGCAGGGCCGAGCGCAAGTAAATGAAAGGCACGTCAAAGCCGCGACCATTGAAAGTAACAATGTGTTCATATTTCCTGGCGACCTCCCAGAAGCTGCCGAGCAGGTCCAGTTCATCGACGCACGGAACAAATTCAACCGGACCGGTTTCCAGCGCGTCGTCTTCATAATCATCCGCGATGAACAGGGCTTGGCCGCGCGCGGTGTCGGCGTTGAGCATCCCAATGCAAACTACCTGGGCAGTGAACGGCCAAAGATTGAACTGCTGCAGTATTTCGCCGCGGCGAGTAGCGCGCGCGGTTTCGTCAGCAATTTTTTGGCAGTCGCGGAACAGGTATTCCTGCTGCGATTCGTCAAAATTTTCGACCGGCAGAGCGGAGGTTTCGATGTCAAAGACGAGCTTTGGCATTAGGCGCCGAATTTGTCGAAAGCTTTGGCGTTGGCCTGCATGAGGCGGATGAGGAACTTCGCGGCGAAGACTCCGAGCGAACCAGAATTGGCACCAGTTTCGGTGAACCGGTCCAACTTGTCCGAGCCGGAAGAAGCGGAATGAATCAGCACAGGCTGCGGGTGCCAGGAGTGACCCTTCAAAGCGCATGGCGTCGAGTGGTCGCCGGTGATGGCGAGCACGTCCGGCCTTTTGCGCAGGAGTGTCGGCAGGGCAGCGTCAAGTTCTTCGATGGCCTTGCGCTTGGCGGCGAAGTTGCCGTCCTCGCCGTACATATCCGTGTATTTGTAATGGATGAAGAAATAGTCGTAGTTTTCGTACTCGGCGACGTAACGCTCGAATTGTTCGGCAATGGTTTGGGGACCTTCGAGCTTGGCCATCCCGACGAGTTGGGCGAGGCCTTTGTACATGGGATAGACGGCGATGCACGCCGGACGCATCCCGTAGCGGTCCTGGAACGTCGCGATGTGCGGTTGATGCGCGATGCCGCGCAGCAGGAATCCGTTCGCTGGTTTCTTTTGCGCCAGCAGCGGCAGGGCTGCCTTGTAAAAGTCGGCTACGAGTTTCGCCGCTTTCTTCGCCTTGGCAGATTTAGCGTTCACTGGCGAAACTTTAGGAATAGCAAGGCCTTCCCGATGCGGATCTGCGTCAGTCAGCGGGCCTTCGAGACCTTTGCCGCGGAACAGCACCACAAAGCGATGGCCTTTGCCTGCTTTGATGATGACTTGAGCGTCTCCGACTTTTTTGATTTTTTGCGAAAGCAACGCGCACAATTGCTCGCACACGGCGGTGTCAATGCGCCCGGCGCGGCGGTCGGTGACGATGCCTTTTGCATCGAGCGTGCAGAAATTGGCGCGAGCCGCGATATCGCCGGCGCGCAATTCAAGGCCCAGGCCAAGCGCCTCGATTACGCCGCGGCCAACTTCGAATTCAAGAGGGTCATAACCAAAAAGCCCCAAATGGCCTGGGCCGCTGCCCGGCGTAATCCCCGGTGCGACGGGGATCATTCGGCCCTGCGCGGAATCTTTGCTCAGGGCGTCGAGATTGGGAGTGTTCGCGGCCTCGAGCGGCGTAAGGTAGCCTTGCTCGCGCGTGGCGATATCGCCGACGCCATCCATGACGACGAGCGCCAGCTTGGCCGGCGTCTTCAGGGTTAATTCAGAATACAATGCGTCCAAATTCATGGTTCAATTAAAATAAGCCAACTGTGCAGCCGTGGGTTTTGTTGGTATCGGACACCGCCAGCCAGTGCGGATGATGCGAGGAAGCCCGCGCCAGCGTCAACGTGATTGTTGCTGCCTTTGATTGATTCGTGGCGCGTAATTGTTACGATGTGTGAATGGCCAGTGCGCTCGCTTCGCGGCTCCTCAGGGTGTTTCTGCCTGCACTGGCTTTTTTTGCAACGGCTTCCCTGTTAGAGGCTTCCACCAACTCAGCCTGGTACGCCCGGACCTGGCAATCTGAGGAAGGACTGCCGAACAACACCATCCAGGGTGTCGCACAAACGCCCGATGGCTATCTTTGGCTCGGCACCCCGAGCGGCCTGGTCCGCTTCGATGGCACACATTTCGACGACTTTTCCCCAACGAATTTCATCGCACCGCCGAATCGCGGCACTGTGGTCATGTTGCGTTCGCGCCGGGGAGCATTGTGGCTGGCGCTGGACCGTGGCGCGGTTGTTTGCCTGGACGGCTCCGCTTCGCGCAGCTTCGCCGAAAATTTGCCTAACAGTAATCCGTACAATCTGGCAGAGGACATCGAAGGAACGCTTTGGATTTCCTACCGGGATGGAACTGTGTATCGCATCAGCCAGGGCAACGTTTCCTCCTGCTCGAAACAGGATGGAATGCCCGAAGGACGCGAGGCCTGCGCGTTGACCAGCGATAACAAAGGGCGCATTTGGTTGATGAAAAACGGCCGGCTCGGTCTGCTGCGCGGCGGTGCTTTTCAGGTGCTGCACAAATTCGAACAGCAACCCGCCAGCCTGGCGGCGGCGCGCAATGGAGGGGTGTGGCTTTGCGTCGGTTATCAACTCTACCGGGTCGAGGAGTCGGGCGAGACGCATCAATTGGGACCATTACCCGCGGCACGCCCGGGAACTTACGCCAATGTGTTGCTCGAGGATTCGGAGGGGGCGCTCTGGATTGGAACTTCGTTCAGCGGCTTGTTCCGATATTCACCCGCGGGTTTTGAATCGGTTCCGACGTCGCACCAGGAGATCGTGTGCCTGGCGCAGGATAAAGAAGGCAACCTCTGGGTCGGCACGACCGGTGGCGGGCTTAACCGAGTTCGCCGCCGAGCGATTGCTCTTGAAGGACCGAATTCCGGCCTGCCTTTTGCCGCGGTCCAATCCATTTGCGAGGATGCCTCCGGAACGATTTGGGCTGCGACGCAAAATGGCAGTTTGGTTCGACGCGATGGTGAGCGGTGGAATCCCATTCCACCGGGACCCGGCTGGCCCGGAGAAGCCAGTTGCGTGACGGCGGGTCCGCAAGGCTCGGTTTGGATCGGCACGCACATGAACGGTTTGTTTTACTGGCGCGCTGGTTCCTTCGTGCCGTGGGGCGAACCGGGCCTGTTGCGCACTCAGACGATTCACACTTTGCTGGTGAGCCGGAAAGGCGATGTGTGGGTCGGCGAAGAATTGCCGGCGCGGATCGATCGGATACGCGACGGAAAAATCACGAGTTTTGACCTGCCTCGCGACAGCCGGGTCTTGCGCGCCATGGCAGAGGACATGGACGGAAACATCTGGGCAGGAACCTCCAAAGGGATATTGTTTCGGATCAGTGGCGAGCAATTGGTCCAGGCGACGCCGCGGCCACCGAGGGATCTGGCTTCTATCCGGTGTGTTGCTGCCACGGCGGATGGCTCTGTGTGGCTTGGCTATGCGGGTTGGGGAATCGGCCGGCTGAAAGGCGGCAAATATGCCGAAGTGCGGATGGCCAGCGGCCTTTACGACGATTACATTTCGCACATCGTCGCCGACAACCACGGCTGGCTTTGGTTCGGCGCGAACCGCGGCCTTTTCAAAGTCCGGCAGAAAGAACTCGAGGACGTGCTGGAAGGCCGCGCCTCGCGCGTTCGTTCGATACATTATGGACTCGGTGAAGGGTTGCCCAGTTTGCAGGGTAATTTCGGGGACTCGCCGGATGTATTGCGCAGCAGTGACGGACGCCTCTGGTTGCCGATGCGAACGGCATTGGCCGTGGTGGACCCGGAAAAACTCGGTGAGAATCCTGACCCTCCCGCGACGTTGCTCAATCGCATCACCGTGGACGAGCGCACGGTCGCATCGTACGGTGGCGTCTTGCCGATTCCGCCCAGCCAAACCAACCTGATGATGGGCGAATTCAATTTGCGGTTGCCTCCCGAACACAAACACCTCGAAATTGAATTTGCCGCGCCAAATTTCACCGAGCCAGAAAATATCCAGGTGCGCTATCGGCTCGTCGGTTATGACGAAACATGGCAGGAACCGGAAAGTGGCAAGGCGCGCGTCGCAAAATATCAGCGCCTGGGCGCGCGCAGCTATCGTTTCGAAGCGGTGGCCTGCAACCAGGCGGGCGCCTGGAGTCCCGTCGGCGCAACGTTCAGCATCATCGTCGAGCCCTTTTTCTGGCAGACCTGGTGGTTCCGCGCCGCGGCGCTCGCGGCGTTTACGCTTAGTCTGGTCGCACTGGTTCGTTATCTCTCCTTCCGCCGGTTGCATCGGCGGCTGGCCGTGCTGGAAGCGCAGGCGGCACTGCACCGCGAACGAACACGCATTGCCAAGGATATTCATGACGATCTGGGCGCAAACCTGACACAAATCGCGTTGCTGGGTGAACTGGCGCATCAGGACCGCGCCGAGCCCGACAAAGCCGGCGAACGGTTGGGACGCATTTCCTCGACGGCTCGGCAGGCGATCAAGTCGCTCGATGAAATCGTCTGGGCCGTCAATCCGCGCAACGACACGCTGGCGCACTTGATTGATTACGCCGGCCAGTTTGCCATCGATTATTCCCGGCTGGCGGGATTGCGCTGCCGCCTCGACTTGCCGGAGCAAACCCCCGTGCGCGAACTCTCGACCGATCTCCGGCACAACATCTTCCTTGTCATTAAGGAAGCACTCAACAACATCGTCAAACACGCCCGCGCATCCGAGGTCTGGTTCCGGGCGCGGACCGGCGACGAGGCATTGGAAATTATCATTGAAGATAACGGTTGCGGCTTTGAACGCGCGCCTGATAATGCGCTTTCGGACGGACTACGCAACATGCGCCAACGCCTGGCCGATATTGGCGGTGAATGCCGCGTCGAAAGCAAACCTGGCGCGGGCACCCGCGTGACGCTGCATTTGCCGTGGCCCCCAAATTAGGCCGCTGAGCACTGGGCGCTGACGAGGGCAGCTGTGGCAATCTTCCTGCGGCCGGTTAGGGGAATGGTTCCGTTATCAATGAGAAGGCCGGTTTGGAAATTTGTTGCCGTGGCCAGAAACATGGAGTAATCCCGTGCCATGCCTGGGTTTCGAAACAATTCTTTAATGTGGGCACTCCTTTTTTGTGGTTTGGCAATGTCCTCGTCCGGGCCTGGAGCCGCGGGAGCGACCAGTGCGCAACCGCGTTCCCGGTCCGACCCCAGGATTCAAAAAATCGTTCGTGATATTTCGCAAACACGAATTGCGGCCATCATGCGCAAACTGGAATCGTTTGAAACACGAAACACGCTTTCAGATCCTGGGCAAACGCAACGCGGAATCGGGTCGGCAAGACAATGGATTCATGATGAGTTCGAGTCCTATAGTCCGCGGCTCATAGTCAGCTTGGACAAGCATCAAATCGCGAAAACTGGCCGCGTTTGGAAGGATGTTGAACTGCACAATGTGATGGCCGTATTGCCGGGTCGAATGCCGCAGAGTAGCAATCGCTGGGTCGTTGTCAGCGGGCATTACGATTCACTGAACCTGAAGGTGCCGCCGGAAATGCGGGGCGACCGCGCCAGGGCAGCGGAACTTTTTGCGCCCGGCACAAGCGATGACGCGAGCGGCACGGCGTGCACGATGGAATGCGCACGCGTACTGAGTCAGCATGAATTCGATGCAACGCTCGTATTCGTTGCTTTCGCCGGGGAAGAGCAGGGACTGATCGGCTCGAGAGCGCTGGCCCGCGACCTGAAGCAAAAGGGCCAGGAAATTGAGGCCGTGCTTAACAATGACATCATTGGGAACGATACGGCGGGAAACGGCGTGAGGGAAAAGAGCCGAGTGCTTGTTTTCTCTGAAGAGCCGAATGATTCGGCCTCGCGACAGCTGGCGCGCTTTGTCAGGGACACGGCGCAAAGGTATGTGCCGGGGATGAAAACGGAGTTGATTTTTCGGCACGATCGATTTGGGCGAGGTGGTGACCACAGCGCTTTCAATGCGGAAGGATATGCCGGGGTTCGATTTACGACTGCAGCAGAAAATTTCGGGAACCAACACTCGCCGACCGATACGTTCACGAACTCGTCGCCCGAGTACGCAACAAAGGTAACACGAATCAACGCCGCGACGGCCGCGGCGCTGGCGCTGGCGCCGGGTCTGCCGGTAACAAAAATTGTCGCGGGGCGAACGAATGGTCCGTCTTTGACGCGCGGGGCCGGTTACGACGCGGTCTTAAGGTGGGAGCAACCTGAAGCGGCGCCGGATTTGGCGGGGTTTGTAGTGGTGATGCGTTCGACCACTTCACCGGATTGGGAGCGGGAATTCTGGGCGGGGGACGTACGTCAGTTTACCTTGAAAAACCTGCCCATCGATCAGGTTGTGCTCGGCGTCAAGGCGGTGGATCGGGATGGGCATGAAAGTCCAGTGTCGGCCTACGTGACTGCACCGAGAAGAGATTGGTCGCAGCCCGCAGAGTAGCGAAAACATCGGGAACAGTTCTGCAAAAATCAGGTAAGCGGAAGCATCCTTAAAAACGCCCCGGTAAAGGGGTGGCACGAAGGTTTCGTGCACCATTCGTTCCAGCCCGCCCCGTTTCATCACCTCTTCGTCCCCGTCACAACGTCTGTTGGTCACATTACGATGGCATCTCTGGGCAAAGCCCATTAAATCCTTCCTTCAGTATGAACAAACCAACATTTGTCGGCATCGGCGTAGCCGCAGTGCTTGTGGTCGGCGTTGCGTGGGTGGGTCGCGCTGCCTGGCGCACACACAAAGGGCTTGTCAGCCTGCACGTCCGCAATGCCTCCTTCACCGAGGTAATTCATCAACTCGAAAACCAAACCCATCAAAAAATCCAGATGGACAAAAAGCTGGATGGGTTGGTGACCCTGAACGTGGATGGCCAACCGCTCTCGGCTGTGCTGGACAAAATCTCCGAGCAGACAGGCGCGACCTGGAGCACGGTTTACGCCGTTTACGAATCCAAACCTGCTTTGCGCGAGCTTGAATCCGCGCTGCGCGGCGAACAAAAAGTGGACGCGGCGGGCTGGAAGATGATTGCGCCTGGCGGCATGACAATTTCCGGACCAGGCGCGGATGCCCTGGAGATGTTGCGAAAAGGCGGAGGCGGAAGTTTCACAACGAATTTTAGCACCAGCAGCGGTGCGCCGGGGCGGATGATTATCCGGCGCGGCGGAAGCGCTGGACTTAGCACGAACGACCTCGCTGGCGCGGAGATGAAGCTCCCGCCGGGCGCAGTCATTACGACTGATGACGTGGTGATGGACAATAAATTTTCGCAAGGCCGGCCCAATGCGAGAATGCAGCAAGGTGGTTCACCGAGGGTTATCCATGTCATGCGCCGAGGCGCGAATGGTGATCCCGGTTCCACCGAAGAAGAAATCTGGAGCGCGGTTGAGATCATGCTGGAATCACGGCTTACCGAGAAACTGGGAACAGATTTCAGCGGTGTGCCCTCTCCGGAAGCCGCAGCGGAGGCGGCGAAGAAAGTAAATGGCCAGGTGCAAACGTATTACGTCATGAAAAAATCTCCGCTTGGAACGATGCCCGGATTGAGCATGAACATGTCGGGGCTGCGAAAGGCTGACTCCGGGCCGGCGGCCGAGAACGTCAGGTTGGGCGACACAAACGCACCTAAAGTCGCGCGGCGGCTCGGTCCCTCGAATGAGGATCTCGAAGCAGCAATGCGCCAGCATCGTCTCGAAGAACTCGGCAAGCTCACGCCCGAGCAGCGTGTCCAGCGCGCTCGCGAGCGCCAGGCATTGAAACAAAAAATGTAAACCCCAACACCTCAAATTTTATGAAGATTAACAAAGGTTTTACGCTGATCGAACTGCTCGTTGTCATCGCCATCATCGCGATTCTGGCCGCCATGCTTCTGCCCGCCATGACGCGCGCCAAAAGCAGGGCATACAATACCGTTTGCGTTAATCAGCTTCGCCAACTCGGTGTGGCCACGCGGCTGTACGCCGAGGACAATGACAGCCGGTTGCCCCGGGCCGAAATACTTCCGACCATGCCGCTGGATCCCGCGCTACCGCTGTCGCGAATTTGCGATGTTTTGTCCAGCTACGCCGGCAAAGCGACCGGTTCAAATAGCGCGGCGCTTTTCAAGTGTCCCAACGACAAAATCGTCATGTTCACTCGGGAAGGCTCCAGCTATGAATGGAATACTGAACTAAACGGGCATCGAATAGACGAAACCCGCACTTCCAACGTCCGCATCGTGAAAGTCGAAATTATCAATGGCGAAGTGGTTGAAAACAGCGATGAGCAAAAGGTGCTGAGGTTCCCGCCGGAAACTACTCCTTTGCTGCTGGATTATGAAGATTTTCACGCGCGGATGCCAAAGTCGGGTAAGAACGTAGTGTTCATGGACGGCCATGTGGCTCCGTTGGGCATCAAGATAGATTGATTTCACATAATTGAGGACTCACGCATCGGCCAAGGGATTTGGCGAATTGTCGTGTCGCGACGCCGGATCGCCCGAAGGCGTCAATTGAATTGAGGAAGAGTTCTCGGCGGGTTGACCAGCCACGGGCTGATCAGTTCGTGCTTGACTTCAGGTGCTTAAGAGAGTTCCAATAGTGGCATAACGGCCCGAAGAACTGTTGGATTCTATTTCGTAATCTCGCGTCGTAACTGTTTGCCAGTCCTGTACTTGCCATGAGACTTCCGTTCAGTTCGCTGACCCTCGGCTGTGTTTTCGCTATTTTTTTTGGCCTTTCGGCATGGGCACAGCTTTACAGTTTTGGGACAGCCGCAGGCTCCCCGGGGCATGGTGCCGGCACACTGGGTGACCCGGACGGCACGAACAAAAACGCGCGATTCTATGGACCCTTTGGTCTTGCTCTCGATAGCTCGGGCGACGTTTTCGTGACCGATGGCAGCGCAATCCGCCGGATGACACCTGTGGGCACGAACTGGGTTGTCACAACGATCGCTGGCGTTGGCATTGGCCATGGCGGGATGGATGGCACGAATTCTGTGGCGCGATTTGATGGTCCGCAAGGGATTGTCGCGGATCCGGCAGGCAATTTGTTCGTGGCCGATACGGTCAACAATGCCATCCGAAAGATGACGCCGTTGGGCACAAATTGGGTTGTGGTCACGCTGGCAGGCTCGTTGGACCGATTTGTTCCCGGCAGCGCCGATGGGACCAACCGGGTCGCCCAATTCAATGGGCCGCAAGGCATTTGCCTCGATGCGAATGGCAACCTGTTCGTCGCTGACACGCGAAACAATACTATTCGGAAAATGGCCCCGAGTGGGACCAACTGGATTGTGACGACCATTGCCGGACTGGCGAATAACCCAGGCGATGCCGATGGTTCGAATAGTGTGGCGCGTTTCAATTCTCCCGCCGCCGTTCTGGCCGATACCAATGGCAATCTATTCGTGGCTGATTTCGCCAACAACACTATTCGCAAAATGTTTACGAGCGGTACTAACTGGGTGGTTACGACCGTCGCCGGCAGCACGAACGGCATGGGTTTTTCGGACGGGACCAACTCCAATGCGCGCTTTTATTGGCCATCCGGCCTGGCTTTAGATAATAAGGGCCAGATATTCGTAGCGGACAATGGCAACAACACTATTCGCAAAATGCGGTTATATGGAACCAACTGGGTGGTAACCACCCTAGCTGGGTCACCAACGTTCAGTGGCGCGACGGATGGAGTCGGTCCTGCCGCTACCTTCACGGCGCCTTACGGTGTGACTGTGGATGCCACAGGCGCATTGATGGTTTCGGACAACTACAATTATACGATCCGGCGGGGGTCCGTCGCTGCACAGTTGCAGATCGCTGCCGCTGGAAATCAAGTCGTTGTATCCTGGCCATCTGCCTTAACCAATTGCGTGCCGCAGGTTTCCTCAAATTTGTCCGGGAACAACTGGGTAACGAACACAAATGTGACCGTCCTGGCGGGCGATTATTACTACCAAACGAACCGAAACCAGGGCGGCAGCGGCTTTTTTCGGTTAAGGTTGCCCTGAGCAGACCAAGGCTCTTTCGGGGTTTCTGTGCGCCTTCCCAAGTCCAGAAAAGCCCAAAAAGGGCTTGACTTCCGGCACAAAATTGGCTTAAATCCGGGGGACAGCAGAAAAAAGTCAGGCAACGAACCGAAAACGAATCTGAAGGCTTTATGAGGCTCAATCTTAGAAACCACTTCCGGCTGCTCTGCTTGTGTTGCGCCATCGCGACTCTGGGCCTTGTGACACAAAGCCGGGCGCAAGTGCAGACCCTGAACGACGGCAATTCTTCTGTCGCCGTGAATCTGAGCACTCAGGCCGGCATGTTTCAATGGAATGTGGATGGACATAACTACCTAGGCAGCTCGCCCGGGCAATGGTTTTGGTATCGAGTCGGAAATAATCCCGAAGCCTCCATTAACACGCTTACACTGGTTTCCTTTGTCAATTCGGGCAACATCCTCTCGACTGTCTATTCCGGGAATGGCTTCAATCTGCATCTGGATTACACCCTCGCGGGTGGCACATCCGGTTCGGGGTTGTCTCACGTGGGCGAAACTATCACGATTAACAATACCTCGGGCAGTTTGCTCGACCTGCATTTCTATCAATATTCGCACTTCAATTTCTCTGGCGGCAGCGACAGCGTACAACTCGGGCGCGGTGGTGTTGGCAACAATTTCAACGAGGCCTACCAGACTGGTTCAGGCGTGACCTTGGGCGAATCTGTCGATACCGTGACAACCCCGGGCGCCAACCATGGCGAGACTGCGGTGCTACCTTTCACTCTCAATCGGCTGAATGACGGCACTGCCACTACGTTGAACGATAACATGAACGCAGGGCCGGGAGATGTGACCTGGGCCTTGGAATGGGACAAAGTTTTGGCCACCAGCGGAGTGGATTCGGTTTTACAGATTAGCAAAGCCAAGGACCTGCAGGTGCCTGAGCCTTCTGTTGCTGCCCTGCTCCTTCTAGGTGTGGCTGCCGGTGGCCTGCGCCGCCGCAACGCGAGCCGCTGAAGCTCGCAACCTAACAATCTGCCCCGCCTCGGCGGGGCTTTTTTGTGCCTTTATTCAGGTTGCCAATGTCTCAGGCAGAAGTTTTTCTAAAAACATGAAAAAGAGGCTTGACTTTTCACCTCCAAACGGCGCTTAATCAACTCTAACAACCAATCAACCTGCAGGAGTAAATATGAAGGGCCGATTCAGACGGTGCGGTAGTCTGGCAAAATGTGCCAGTTCGACGTTCGTGGCGGTATTTTTTGCCTGGCTCGCCACGCAAAGTGGCGCGAATGCAGCCGTTTATACCCTAACTGACGGCAACACGTCCGTTGGTGTTGATTTGAACAGTTCTGCTGGCATGAATTCCTGGAATGTGGACGGGCTCAATCAAATGCGGCAGCAATGGTTCTGGTACCGGATCGGCTCCAGCGGCAGTGAGTTGGATTTATCCTCGATTTCGGCTTCGCCTACCGTCACGCCCTTTGGCACGAGGCAAGTTACTGCCCTCTACAACAGCGCCGATGGAACGTTCGGCGTCAAACTCACCTACCAAATCGCCGGCAATAGCGTTGGCAGTGGAGTCTCCGGTTACAACGAGCAGATTCGGATTTACAACTACAGCGCCGCTCCGTTGGACTTCCACTTTTTCCAGTACACCGATCTCAATTTGCAAAACACGGCCGGCGGGCAGAGCGCCAACATCGCTCACGACGCCAGTGGCTTCACCGTCGCGTCACAGAACGGCGGTGGCGCGAGCTTCAGCCAATCTGACACGCCTTCAGGGAGTCGGGGCGAAGCCGCGCTTTATAACCAAACGCTGACAAAGCTGACAGACGGCAACCCCACTGACCTGAACAACGTCACGAGTGCCGGGGCTGGCGATGTGACGTGGGCACTTCAGTGGGATCTCTCGATTGCTGCTGGGACTTCTGTGCCGATAAGCCTTTCGGCAAGCTTACTGGTGCCGGAACCTTCGGTGCTCGCTTTGCTGGCGCTGGGCGGGGCAATTTTTGCTCGGCGATTCAACCGCAACCGTAATTGTAAGTAATTTTCGAACAAAAAGCTTGACTTCGGCCTGTTTTTCTTTGTAAATGGGCCATTGCGCAACACGACTAACTCAACGAGGACCATTATGAACACTTTCAAACTTTTCAGGAGCCCGGTATCGGCGCTCGCCCTGCTGGCGTGTCTAGGCACGGCAAACGCCCAGGTCGTGACGCTTCAGGACGGCAATTCGGCCGCTAATGTGGACCTCGGCTCCAGCGCCGGGATGTCTTCGTGGACGGTCAATGGCGTGAATCAACTCAACCAACAATGGTTTTGGTACCGTGTCGGCAATACCGCTGAACACGCTATCAATACTATTGGGACTCTTTCGTACATTGCTGGTGGCGGCAACTTGTCCGCGACCTATACCTCACCGGGTAATTTTAGCGTGCGAATAGATTATTCTCTGAGCGGCGGATTAGCAGGCGGCAGCGACTGGACCTCCGACATTACCGAGAGCATTCGCATCAACAATCTTTCCGGTCAATCGCTGAATTTTCATTTCTTCCAATACTCTGATTTTGATTTGCTTGGCAGCTCGGCCAATGACTTGGTGCAAATCCTTCAGAATGGCTCGACCTACTACCGCGCCACACAAACTAAAAACGGCACTTCCGGCACCAGGATTTCAGAAACGATTGACAGTCCGGGCGCGAATCGGGCGGAAGCAGGTTTGACGACCGATAGCCCCAATACGCTTGGAAAACTAAACGACGGCGTCGCCACCGACTTGAACAACAACCTTAACGCCGGGCCGGGCGATGCCACCTGGGCGCTTCAATGGGATTTCAACATCGCGGCCAACAGTGGCGTGGATGTATTCAAAGACAAACGTCTGAGCGTCGAGCCGGTGCCTGAACCCGGCGTGCTCGCGCTGCTCGGCGTTGGTTTGCTGGGCCTTGGGTTGCGTCGTTGCCGCCGCGCGACCTGATTTGAACACAGCACCAGTTCGACAATGTGGGCCGATCACGGATCGGCCTTTTGTCTGTACACAATGAGTTCGTTGCGAGATTTCAGGGATGTTCTGGGAGTACGATGGGCGAAGTCCGCCAGCCCTCTGTCTTGCCTGCTCGCGATTGTGAGCCTGCTGTTTGGCTTTTGCCAACACCTGACGGCCGGAGGCAGCGGATTGAATGTTCTCGTCGTGGTCAATCAGGCCAGTTCCAATTCCTGCGAATTAGGCAATTATTACTGCGAAAAACGCCAGATTCCTCCAGCCAATGTATTGCGCATTAATTGGACCGGCGGAAACATCAGCTGGAGTTCAAACGAGTTTCAACTGTATCTGCTGTCACCCTTGTTGGACGCCCTTTCTTCCCGGGACCTTTCAAGTCAGATCGATTACGTCGTGCTTTCGATGGATATCCCCTTTCAAATCATGAATGGGGCCACCATCAACAGCACTACCGCCGCCCTTTTTTACGGATTGAAACCCGACACCCATGGCTCGAAAGGTTATGGCAGCAGTTACGCCGGTTCGGAGGCCATTTTTCATGAAGCCAAACCCAACACAGACCTGGGTTATTCCTTTCTGGCGACGATGCTGACGGCCAATTCACTCGCTGATGCTAAACAACTGGTTGACCGAGCCATCGCTGGCGATGCCACTTTTCCAGCGCAGGATGTCATTTTGGAAAAAAGTTCGGATCCCAGCCGAAACATCCGCTATCCAATGTTCGACTCTGCGATTCTAAACGTGCAAGTACTGGGCCGAGGCGCGATTACCAGGACGAATTCAGATGCCACGCCGCCCAATCCTTTGCCGCGGCTGGGCTTTCAGACCGGGCTGCCAAACTACTCCGTCCCAACGAACAGCTTCGTGCCGGGCTCGATGGCCGATAGTCTCACATCTTATGGGGGCATCATATTTGGACCAAATTCGCAGACCACCCTTCTTTCTTTTATCTCGGCGGGGGCAGCCGGCAGTTACGGCACCGTCGCCGAGCCATTTGGAGACTCGAGCAGGTTTCCCAGCCCCCAAAATTATTTCTACCAGGCGCGTGGATTCAGTTTGGCCGAGTGTTATTATCAAAGCATCAAGACCCCATTTCTCGGACTCATTGTGGGTGAGCCCCTGGCAGCGCCGTTCGCCCAACCGTCGTTTGGCAAGTGGCTCGGCCTCGACACGAATGCGGTTCTGAGCGGCACGGTGCCACTGGGATTAAATTTTTCGACCAGGAAGAGCCCGCCTTTGCAGCAAATTGATCTATTCCTCGACGGAAAATTTTATCAAACCGTAACCAAAGTCGGTCCACGCGAAGGCAATGTGCTGACTCTGAACCTGAATGGGTTGCCTGTGACGTGGACAGTTCCCGCCAATTGCTCGCTTTCCAATGTAGCCAGCGGTCTGGCGGCGGCACTCAATGATTCGGCGGTGGCAAATCTCGCCCGAGTTCAAGCGATTCCGTACGGTGATCGCATCGAGCTTCATTCGTTGAGCACGAATATTGCCGCCGAGCCGTTTTATTTCGTGGATAGTGCAGCAACGAATGGCGGCAGCCTCTTCTACCGAGTTCGGTATTTGCCCTATCCATCAACACCAGAGGTGACGCCATTGGGCCTGGATTCTGCCGCGGGATTTCGCATGCATTTGGAAACCGCTCCAGGCGTGCCTTTTGTCGTGCAGGCCTCCACCAATTTTCTGAATTGGTTGCCCATTGCTACCAATTTGCTCGGCGGGGAACAGGATTTTTTTGACGCCGACGCGCTGGTGTATCCACAGCGATTTTATCGAGCCATAGCCGCCGACACGCATCCGCGGCTTTCGCTCAACCTGGCGGCTGGGGGCAGCCGGATGGCGCTTCACGTCCAGTCAGACACTTCCGTTCCTTACGCCGTCCAAGTCTCGACGAACCTCTTCGATTGGTTCCTTTTCGCGACGAATGCTGGTTCAGCGGATTTTCTGGACCTGCCAGTGCAAGCTGGCGGCTCGGGCTTTTATCGCGCACTGCTTCAGCCTGCGCTGCCGGCTGCTGCCGCGCTCACGGCTCAGCCTTCGTCCTCCGGCACGGTCCTGAGCGTTACAGGCGCAGTTCGCCCGTATGTGATCGAGGTTTCCAGCGATGCCACGCAATGGTCGGCCTTGTTTACCAACCGCGTCCTGACGGGCGGGCATGTCGTTGCCTCGAGCTTGCGGGGTTCAGCCGACTCTCTCACCACGTTTTTGACCGTAAGCAGCGACTTTTTTGTGACTTCCCGCGCGAGCGGAACGCGAACGTATTACGTCAGCGGCAACGTGGACCTGGGGACATGGCTGGGCATCCAGGTGACGAAAACAAATGGCCAGCAGGTTTGCGTCTCGGTCACGAACCAATCTGCTTTTGGGACCGTCGCCAGTCTGACTCAGCAACTGATGGATGCCATCAATTCGGAACCGCTGTTGCAAAGTCCTGATGGGCTTGTGGATGAAGATTTCAGTGCTGACCCTTTTTCGCCTACTTTTCATTTGCGGGCGGTTGGCTCAGGGCTGGCTGCAAGTTCGATCGGTGTGGTGTTTAGCGGGTCAACAAATTTGAGCACCTGGCCTCCCGGCAATACGACGCTCAATCAGAATCTTGCGGACTTGCAGCCTCGGAACCACATCTACGTCAACGCTGGAACAAACCGCCTCGCCGCCAATTTTTCACTCGACACGACTCTGCTCGCCGATGGTTACCACGAGTTAACTGCTGTCGCTGGCGAAGGCAGCTCCGTAAATACGCAAACCAGGATCTCGACTCTCATTCGCGTCCAGAATTCCCAGCTGAGCGCGAGTATGGAACTTCTCGATCTGGCCGATCCATCCCCGGTTAGTGACTTTTATCACGTCAAGGTTGATGCCGGGACTAACTCCGTAAGTTCAATTTCACTGTACAGCACCGGCGGGGTTCTCGCCTCGGCCATCAATGCCTCTTCCGTGACCTTCATTGTAGATGGCGCCTGGTTGGCCGCGGGCTTGCATCCTTTCTACGCTATCGTCCAGACCAGCGACGGTCGCCAATACCGTACGGAAACCAGGTGGGCCCGGCTCGTAAACTCCCCATAAGCCTGCGCAGGTTTAGGCAGCATATTGAGGGGATTTGATCCGGAATTATTCAACTGCGCTGGAGCACCGCATCCCTGAGCTGCCGTTATCCATTTTGCGCATCGAATCCATGAACTCTAACGATCGGAAGAGTCTGCCTGCGTACCGTAGTGCTTTTCACGAAGGAGCTTATGATAGCTTGCTCCCGCATACGGCTCAGGGGAAGCGGCGATAGTTCATGAAAATCGTCGCGTTTCTTTGTCTGCTGCTATCCTGGAGCCTATGCGTTTGGGCAGGCGGCAGCGGCTTAAATGTCGTCGTCATTGCCAACCAAAACAGTTCGAACTCCTGCGACGTCGCCAATTATTACTGCGAACGCCGCGGAGTGCCCCCGGAAAATCAGTTGCGCATTTCGTGGCCCGGTTCCATCACGACCTGGAGCGGTGATGACTTTCAAACCAATCTCCTGGGTCCCCTGACGAATATGCTCAGAGGACGAGGCCTGACCAATCAGATCGAATACGTCGTGCTCTCGATGGATATTCCCTTCCAGACGGTCTATCGCTCGACCTACGACAGCACCACGGCGGTGCTCTTCTACGGACTTAAGCCGGACCCGGTGGGCGGCACAAAAAGCCTGAATAGCAGCTACGCCGGGGTTGAAGCAGCATTTTCACAAAACAAACCAGTCACCGGGCCCGGCTATTCGTTTTTGACCACCATGATCACAGGCAACACGGTCGCCCAGGCCAAACGACTCGTGGACCAGGGCGTCAATAGCGACGGCACCTTTCCGCGCCAGCCAATTATGCTGACGAAGAGCTCGGATCCGCTTCGCAACATTCGTTGGATTGCATTCAACAATGCCATTTTCAACGCTCGTGTTGCCGGCAATTCGTCGCTGTTGCGGACCAACTCCGATTCTTGCTGGGGCCAAACCAATTTAATGGGCTACGAAACCGGATTGGCCAACTTCAGCGTTTCACCTAATACATTCGCCCCCGGCGCGATGGCTGACAGCCTCACTTCTTATGGCGGAATCATTTTTGGAGATAGCGGCCAAACCTCGCTGATGGCGTTCATTTCCGCGGGAGCAGCCGGCAGTTATGGCACGGTATCCGAGCCCCTGGTGGACCCTTCGAAATTTCCCGACCCACAGGTTTACTTTTATCAAGCACGCGGGTTCAGCCTGGCGGAGTGCTATTATCAAAGCATCATGGTGCCGTACCTTGGCCTGATCGTCGGTGAACCTTTGGCTGCACCCTTCGGCCAACCTGCTTCAGTTCAATGGGTTGCCATATCCTCCAATGTGCTGCTCCATGGCACTGTGCCGCTGGCGATAAATGTTCCCCGGTCAACTTCGCGCCTCCCCCTGAACCAGCTTGACTTGTTTGTGGATGGCAAATACTTCCAGACCGTCACCAACTTCCCGCCGCAAGCGGGCAACGTGCTTACGGTGACTTTGAATGGTTATCCAGTGAATTACACGGTGCCGAGCAACGCCTCGCTCACCTCCGTTGCGACCGGGCTCGTTGGCGTTTTGAATGCGCCTGCCGTCACTAACATCACCAAAGTTGCAGCATTCGCGCACGGTGACCGCGTTGAGCTGCATTCGGTTTCCAGCAATCGGTACGCTGAACCTATTTTCTTTTCCGTTCCAATGGGAGCCGTTGGAAGCGGGTCCTATTTTCGCGCCGTCAATCTGCCGCAAAATATTGCTCCCCAATTGGCCGCCGCCGGCCGCGATCCTGGCGGCGCGTTTCATCTGCGGGTAGAAGCGCCCGCGGCCCGGCCTTTGAGCCTGGAGGCCTCAACCAATCTGCAAAATTGGTTCCCCATTTCGATG
>Ga0136846_1234748_pt1 | contig 19815 bp, 20 predicted proteins | sample HopSoiMetagenom2_FD_96841 | JGI IMG/M metagenome (GOLD analysis project Ga0136846, IMG submission 96841) | Grasslands soil microbial communities from Hopland, California, USA - 2 Assembly 2016 (version 4) | ecosystem: Environmental > Terrestrial > Soil > Grasslands | place: USA: Hopland...
GTCAGACCGTTCTCGCATTCGGTATCGGGTGGGAAAACACGCGAAGTTACTGGCTACACTGCCGAAGATATTGCCCGAGAGTGTCATGGATGCACTCCGTATCCGAATGTTTGGTCTTGCGATACCCAGTGTCGTGCGCGAGCGGGCAAAGCCTAGTGCCGGGTTGCGAACCGCCTCACCGGGCGGACGGGTTTGAATCCCGGGCACATTGATCGTCATCTATCCAGCATGAACCGAAGTGTTTTTGAAGTGATGGCGCAATCTTCCGAGCATATTTCGGAGGATGGCCGCTTTACGCGGGAGCATGAGTCGCAGGTGCCGGACTCTTCCCTGCTTGATGCGTATTCCACGGCTGTGACTGGCGCGGTGGACCGAATCAGCGCGTCAGTCGTGCATATCGAAGTGCATCAGCACGCCGGACGGACGCGGTCGGGAGAACCGCGGGAGCGGCAGGGTGGCGGATCGGGGTTCGTGTTCACGCCGGATGGGCTGGTCCTGACGAACAGCCATGTGGTCCATGAGGCGGAGCGGATTGCGGTCACGTTGCCGGACGGGAGGCATATGCCCGCGACTTTGATTGGAGAAGATCCAGCGAGCGATCTGGCGGTAATACGGGTAGATGCCCCTGGACTGGTCGCGGCCGACTTGGGCGACTCACAGAAACTGCGCGTGGGGCAGATCGCGATCGCGATTGGAGCTCCGTATGGATTTCAATCCACCGTCACGGCTGGCGTGGTAAGTGCGCTGGGACGCTCGCTGCGGTCGTATTCAGGGCGGCTGATTGACGATGTCGTTCAAACCGACGCGGCGCTGAATCCAGGGAACTCGGGTGGGCCGCTCGTTGATTCCGCCGGACGCGTTATCGGTGTGAATACGGCGACGATACTGCCGGCCCAGGGCATCTGCTTCGCGATTGGGATTAACACGGCGAAGTTCGTCGCGAGCCGGCTGTTGCGGGATGGTCGCATTCGGCGGAGCTATGTCGGGATCTCGGGGCAGACGGTGCCGGTTCATCGGCGAGTGGTGCGATTCTATGACCTCGCGAAAGAGACCGGGGCGCTAGTGCAGTCCGTCGAGGAAAACAGTCCTGCCAAACGTGCTGGGCTGAGGGATGGTGACATCATTGTGGCACTCGAGGGCCAGCCGGTTGCCGGAGTCGATGATCTCCATCGCCTGCTCACCGAAGTGAGACTCGGCGTGAGCTGCTCGTTGACCGTGCTCCGGTGGACGGAAAAACTGGAATTGCGGATTGTGCCGGAAGAGGCACGAAACTAACTGCGGCCGGGGAGGGTCATCGACAGAATCGCTGCAGATCGGGCGGAGGCGGTGCTGGTACTTCATCGAACTCGCCCGGCCAACCGGTGCAGCCGTGGCCAACCACGCTGCGAGCGGTCTTCGCTCCGAGGTCGCGCGCTTTGATTTTTGCTTGCTCCAACTGGCTGCTGCTTAAGTCGGATTCGAGTGCCTGCAGTTCCTCCGCGGACGTGCGTAGTCCTGAGTTATTGCTGATTAACATCCAGACATAGGCCTCAGACTTGTCCATCTGCACCCCTTGGCCATTTCGCAGCAAGGTGGCCAGGTGCTTTTGCGCCTGCGGCAAGCCCTGCAACGATGCCTCCTGAAACAGTGAAGCGGCTCTGGCGTAATCGCCTCGTTCCAAAAATACTCTTCCCAGCAAGTACGCTGCGAAGGGATTGTCGTGCCCTCTCGACTTCTCAAGCCATGCCGCCGCGGAATTCAAGTCGCGCGTTGGTATACCGAGGATAGTCAGGCGACCGATCATCCATTGAGCGAGGGGATCATCTTGTTGTGCAGCCTTCTTATAGAAATCGATCGCCTGCTGCGGATCGGCGGAAGTGTTAAGTCCGGTTTCGTACAAATATCCGAGTACTACCTGAGCCGGCGCATAGCCGAGATCCGCCGCGCGCTGAAAATACCCAAGCGCATTGGCACCACTGCGCGTTGCGGCGCTGCCCTCAAGGGCATTCATTCCCTTTTCGAACAAATCCGCTCCGTTTACCGCCGGGTTGCTCGTTCGACCGCTTGCTGCCAACGTCACAGCGAAGCCCAGCAATAGCCCTGCCAACTGAGAGATTCGCATGGCCCGCTCCCTTCCAGAATCATCGCTTGCGGGAAAGCGATGATCAACATCACGAAAGCTCTAATTCATCAGTGGCCTTTGCCTCTAAACTACAGAGATCTCCTGCATGTCTGGGTCATTGCGTCCCCTTCCCTGCTGTGGTACTCTCTTGCTGAGAGGTCACTTTGCAACACAAAGTACCCGAGGGGCTCGACCGCAAGGAAAATGAAGTCTACCGGCATTTAGATCCTGCACGGCTCCCGAAACATATCGCGATCATCATGGATGGCAACGGTCGGTGGGCGAAGCGACGCCATATGCCCCGTATTGCCGGACACCGGGCTGGAGTTGCAGCCGTGCGTTCAACCGTCGAGACGGCGGCGCGTATTCATCTCCCAGCACTCACGCTGTATGCGTTTTCCGAAGAAAACTGGAGGAAACGTCCGGGAAGTGAAGTCTCGTTTCTGATGAGCCTTTTGAGCCGCTATCTGAAGGCCGAGGTTCCGACGCTCAACAAGAACAACATCCGATTGGAGTACATCGGGCGCCAGCACCAGTTGCCGTCGGATGTGCAGGAGCGCATGTGCTGGGCTCGGGAAGCTACCGCGCGCAACACCGGCATGGTGCTGACCCTCGCACTGAATTACAGCGCGCGGAGTGAACTGGTGGATGCCTTCCGGTCGATGGTGGAAGCGGCGTCCCGAAACGGCGGCGTCGATCACCTGCGGGTCGATGAGGACATGGTCTCGCAGCATTTGTACACGCGAAATTTGCCCGATCCCGATCTCGTAGTGCGAACGTCGGGAGAAATGCGGTTGAGTAACTTCCTTTTGTGGCAGCTGGCGTACGCGGAGATTTATGTGACGCCGACATTGTGGCCGGATTTCCGTGGAGTGCACCTGCTCGAGGGAATTGCGGAATACCAGAAGCGCGAACGGCGATACGGCGGGTTGGATCATCACGATGCGCCATTGCCGGCTGGGACTGCCAAAAGCTGAAACCACAAAGGTCACCCTTCGATTTCGCTCAGGGCAGGCGAAGGTACACGAAGGAAAAACTTCGAACGTGCTTCCGCTCGTTATAATTGGCCCGTCACAAGATAGCTTCCCTTGCTCAAGCGAATCGCTACCGCTCTTGTACTCATTCCGATCGTCCTGGTGCTCATTCTGCGAGCGCCGGTACCGGTTCTTGCTGTCGTTGCGGGAATTGTGGCTCTGCTCACGATTCATGAATTCCTTAAGCTGACGGAATCGTATGGGGTGCGTCCGCTGGGAAGTCTCACGTATATCTTCAGCGGTATTTTCTTTCTACTTCTGGCTCTCAATGTTGGAAACGAGAAGCCGCTGTTGTCGACGGCGGTCTTTGTCTATTGCCTGGGATTTGCGGCGGCGATTGTTCCGTTCGTATTTTTGACGCGCGCGATGCGGAATGAGGATCTGAGCACGGGCTATCCCGCGGCGGCAGCTTCGGTTTTTGCGTTTGCGTACATCGGGCTACCCATCGGAATGCTCGTGCAACTCCGACAGCAATGGGCCGGTGCGTTCTATCTCCTGTACTTGCTTCTGGTGGTCTGGGCCGGGGATATCTTCGCGTACTTCGTGGGCAAGGCGATTGGGCGGCATCTGATGGCCCCGAGGATCAGTCCGAAAAAGACCTGGGAAGGCGCGGCTGCTTCGCTGGTCGCGAGTGTCGCAGTGGGATGGCTACTCTTCCACTATGCTCTGCCTTTGAGTTCGGCGATGCTTCGGGCAGGATTGATTGAACGGCGAGATGGGCTGTTTGGATTGGAGCAGCCGTCCATGGGTCCGGTGATTGTACTGACCATTGTTTTGAATGTGGCGGCGCAACTGGGCGATCTCGTTGAGTCGCTAATCAAACGCGGCGCCCATGTGAAAGATTCTGGAGCGATACTGCCCGGGCACGGTGGGATGCTCGACCGCATCGATGCCTTGCTGTTTGCGGCCCCGGTGCTGTGGTACTACGCCGCCTGGCGGGTGATGCAGTAGATGTGAGGACGGCCGCGCCCGGGCGACACGTCCCCCGACGGCAAGGACTCCCGCGCTACCCACACCGGAGTCAAAACCATCGTAGAATAGTGGAGAGCTATCTCCCCCTATATCCCGTTACTATGAAACGAATAGCCATTTTGGGATCGACCGGATCGATCGGGCGCAGCACTTTGAGCGTCGCTGAGTCGTATCCCAATCGGTTCCAGATTGTGACACTGGCCGCCGGCAGGAATATCGAGGCTGCGTTTGAGCAGGCGAAGCGTTGGCGCCCGCGCGTGATATCGATGGCAGCGGAAACAGATGCCGATGCACTGCGTGCTCGCCTGAAGAAAGAAGGGCTGAACCAGATAGAGGTTGTCCACGGCGCGGCGGGTACGGTTCACGTCGCAACGCACTGCGAAGTCGATTTTGTCGTCAGCGCGATCGTCGGCGTGGCGGGACTGGAAGCGACGTATGAAGCCGTTCGCGCCGGCAAGGCTCTTGGGCTTGCCAATAAAGAGTGCCTGGTTGCCGCCGGAGAATTAATCACGGCGGAGGCTCGCAAACAAAAGGTCGCGTTGCTGCCGATCGACAGCGAACATAACGCCGTACACCAGTGCATGCGCGGTGGGCGCATCGAAGAAGTGGAGCGGGTATGGCTTACCGCCTCGGGCGGACCGTTCCGGAATACGCCAGATTCAGAGTTCGCATCGATAACGGTGGAGCAGGCCTTGAACCATCCGACGTGGAAGATGGGCAAGCGCATCACGATTGACTCGGCTACGTTGATGAACAAGGGTTTCGAGGTCATCGAGGCGTGCCGGCTTTTTCATATACCGCCTTCCAAAGTGGACGTTATGGTGCATCCGCAATCGACCATTCATTCCATGGTCGAGTTCGTCGATGGCAGCATACTTGCCCAGTTTTCTGTGACCGACATGCGTCTGCCGATCCTATACGCGCTAACATATCCAGAGCGTATTCCGTCGGATATGCGCTTCCAGGTCAGTGACTTGCGTCATCTGGACTTTAGTCCGCCAGACCTGAAAAAATTCCCCTGCCTTCGTCTGGCGTACGAAGCTGTTGATGCGGGGGGCGCGAAAACGGTAGCTCTCAACGCCGCGGATGAAGTTACCGTGGCGGCGTTTCTGGAAGGGGTCATACGGTTTGACCAGATCCCACAGATCATCGAAGAGGTACTAGCAGGAACAAATTGTGAACCTCTGGGTTCCATTCAGAAGGTGCTCGAAGCGGACGCCGAGGCACGGAGCTCCGCCAGTGATCGAATTGCAGTGCAGACGAAGACGCGACCACGGGTGACATCTTTCGTCTAGATTTGGAATCTAATCTGTTGGAGTTTTGTAAACCCAAATATGTCTGATTTTCTAACCTCTCTCATTGCCGTAGTAGCAGTTCTGGGGTTCATGATTCTGATTCATGAATTCGGCCACTATGCGGTGGCCAAGTGGCTGGGGGTACGCGTTGAGCAGTTTGCCATCGGATTCGGCACGCGGCTCATCGGTTTCCGCAAGGGTGAGACGGACTACCGCATCAACGCCATCCCGCTTGGCGGCTACGTCAAGATGAGCGGTGAGAACCCCATGGATCAGCGGACAGACGATCCGAGGGAGTTCCTGAACCATTCGCGATGGCACCGGTTTTTAATTGCAATCGCCGGTCCGGCGATGAACATCCTGCTGGCAATTATTCTTCTGACCACCGTGTACATGGTGCATTACGAGTATCCGGCTGTGTATGACCAGGCTCCGGTGATTGGGTGGGTGATTAAGGACACCGCGGCTGCGAAAGCGGGTTTACAGCCAGGAGACCGGATCACGCGGGTGGACGGCGTGCAGAATCCGACATGGGAGCAGGTAGAACTCAAAGAAGCCTTGAGTCCGGGTCAGCAACTCGATTTGCAGGTGGACCGCGACGGAAAACTGATCGACAAGACCGTGGTTCCTGAGCCCGCAGGCGTTGATCAGATCGGGTTCGCCGGTTGGACTCCGAAGGAACAGACGGTTGTAATCACCGATCTGGTCGAAGGTATGCCCGCTGAAAAGGCCGGGCTGAAAGAAGGCGACAAGATCCTTACCATGGACGGGAAACCGGTACCTGCACTGGCGTTCATGATCGAGGCGCTCAAGGTCAGCAAGGACAAGCCGATTACGCTGACTGTACTACGCGAGGGCCAGGAAAAGACAGTCACCGTGCAACCGGTACTCTACGACAAGTCTTATCGCATCGGCATCGGCAGCATGCAGATGAAGGTAAAGACGATGCCGTTTGCCGACGCATTCAAGCTGTCGCTACACGAAAACCGGCAGAATGCGTTACTAATTCTGGAACTCGTGAAGAAGATGGCGCAGCGCAAGATCTCGATGAAATCGATCGAGGGGCCGATCCGAATCGGTCAAGCTGCAGGCGAGGCGGCACGGCGCAAAGGTTGGACTCCGCTGATGAGTCTGACCGCGGCAATCAGCCTGAACCTCGGCATCTTCAACTTACTCCCGATCCCGATTCTCGACGGTGGAGTGATCCTGTTCCTCCTGATCGAAGGCATTATGCGGCGCGATATCAGCCTGAACATCAAAGAACGCGTCTATCAGGCAGCGTTCGTGTTTCTGGTGCTGTTTGCCGTGATGGTGATTTACAACGACCTGATGAAAACGATTCCCGGGCTCGCAGACAAACTACCCTGAGCGCTCGCGCATGAGCCGTCCTTCTGTCTTACGAAAACCCAGTGTGGTCGTGTCGCCCTCGATTGAGCGGGGGAGACAGTCATTTCGCGAACAAAGGTGGGGTCAAGCTTTTTCCGAGTTGTCAGCTGCGGAACGAGAGTCTCCGCTGGACCCGCAAGACCTGACGCTGCTGTCACAAGCTGCAATGCTGGTCGGGAAAGACCAGGAAGGGGCGAATTTCCTGGCGCGAGCGCATCAGGGCTTTGTCAGCCGGGGCGAGACGCAAGCGGCATCACGTTGTGCATTCTGGCTCGGCTTCACCTCCCTACTGCACGGAAACGCCGCTCAGGGAAACGGATGGCTGTCGCGAGCGGAACGGCTGCTTGAAGGTCACTCGGAATGCGCCGAACATGGATACCTGCAGATGGCAGCGGGGTATCGTGCAGTACGGACTGGCGACACTGCCCAGGCGCAACAAGCGTTCTCCGCAGCTGTCCGGGTCGGAGAAAAGTTTGCCGACGCCGACCTAGTCACGATGGCGCTCCAGGGGCAAGGTCGCGCGTTGATCCGCGCGGGAGAAATCTCCCGCGGCATTACTTTGCTCGACGAGGCCATGGTTGCGGTCACGGCAGGAGAGGTGTCAGCTCTAACCGCGGGCGGGGTATATTGCAGCGTGCTCGACGCGTGTGGGGAAATCTTCGACCTTCGCCGCGCGCAGGAATGGACGGCGGCCCTTGAGCAATGGTGCGCATCGAACCCGGATATGGTTCCCTATCGCGGACACTGTCTGGTTCGGCGGGCTGAAATCCTGCAACTCCATGGCGCATGGGCCGACGCGCTGGAACAAGCCAAGCAAGCATGCGAACGCTTATCGCAGGTGCCCCGAAGCGAAGTTGGAGCAGCATTCTACCGCCTGGCCGAGATACATCGTTTGCGCGGAGAATTCTCCGCAGCGGAAGACGCGTATCGCGAGGCTGGACGTTGGCAACAAGCGCCGCAGCCTGGATTGGCCCTGTTGCGCTTTGCACAAGGCGAGTTGGATACGGCGAACGCGGCCGTCCGCAGAGTGGCTGCGGAAGTTCGCGAACCAGGGAACCGCGCTCGGGTATTGGACGCATTCGTGGAGATAGTCCTCGCGGTCGGCGACTTGCCGGCCGCCCGGGATGCCGCAAACGAACTCTCCGAAATTGCAGAGCGTTTCCAAGCGCCGTTATTGCATGCTATGGCCGATCGCGCAAGGGGAGCCATCCTGCTTGCCGAAGATGAGGCTAAAGATGCGCTTGAGGCACTGCGCCGTTCGTGGTCTATCTGGTGTGAGATTGATGCTCCCTACGAAGCTGCGAGAACGCGGGTGTTAATCGCCGAAGCGTGCGCGAAGATTGATGACTGTGACGCAGCGAAACTCGAATTAGAGTTGGCTTGCGAGGCGTTCCGGCGCCTCGGCGCTGCCGGTGACTTGCATCGTACACAGGCGATGCAGGTCAGCAAAGAAACTCCTGTGGAGGGGCCGCTTACCGCGCGAGAGCTTCAAGTGCTCAAACTTATCGCTGCCGGTAAGAGCAACCGAGCCATTGGATTGAAGCTGGGGATCAGTGAGAAGACCGTGGCTCGGCATGTGAGCAATATCTTCAATAAACTCGACCTGTCCTCTCGGGCAGCGGCCACGGCGTACGCCTACAAGCGCGAGTTGGTGTAGCCTCTCTACATAGAAATACCCACTCAACAAATTCAGGTGCATGGGTACTCCGTCCGATGCGGCCGCGTGCGGTTCGCCCTACTCTAGATTCTGCGAGGTGAAAATGAAGAACCAGTATCGGGTCGAGCGGGTTCATACAATCGTCATTGGGGGAGGACAGGCGGGTCTGTCAGTGGCCTACCATCTGGCCAAACGTGGTATTTCGTTTCTCATTCTGGATGCCAACCAACGATTAGGCGACGCTTGGCGGAACCGCTGGGATTCCTTGCGGCTGTTTACGCCCGCGGCCTACGTGCGACTTCCAGGCCTGCCGTACCGGAGCCGAGGCGAATCGTTTCCCACGAAAGATCAGATGGCCGACTACGTTGAGACCTATGCCAAACACTTTCGCCTGCCTGTGCAAACGGGCGTGAAGGTGGACCGGCTGTCGAAGCAGGGAGATCACTTTATCGTCGAAGCCGGCGATTTGCGATACGAATCGGACAACGTGGTTGTGGCCATGGCCAACTACCAGGCTCCGAGGGTGCCGGCGTTTGCGAAGCAACTCGATCCAAGCCTCATCCAGGTTCATTCGCATTACTACAAGAATCCGTCACAACTGCAAGACGGTCCGGTGCTGGTGGTGGGCGTGGGAAACTCGGGCGCGGATATTGGGATCGAGGTGGCACGAACGCATTCAACATTGATCTCAGGTACAGAATCGGGGCACATCCCATTCAAAATTGACACGCTGCTGGCACGCTTGCTTTTGTTCCGGTTGGTGAAATTTGTTGGCCACCACGTGTTATCTCTCCGCACTCCGATAGGCCGGAAAGCACGTCCCAAGATGTTGCGGCAAGCGGCGCCTTTAGTGCGCGTGAAGCCGCAGGATCTCATCGATGCGGGCGTGAAACGGGTGGGGAGAGTAACCGGCGTGAAGGAGGGTAAGCCGCTGCTCTCAGAGGGCTCTACGCTCGACATCAAGAACATCATTTGGTGCACAGGATACGAACATGGCTTCCCGTGGATTGATCTGCCGATCTTCGACGAGAACGGCGAACCGAAGCACGAACGTGGAGTCGTGAAGGACGTTTCGGGATTGTATTTTGTCGGGCTTCATTTTCTGTACGCGATGTCGTCAGCGACGGTGATCGGCATCGGAAGGGACGCGGAGCACGTCGTGGACGCACTCATGGCCCGGCCGGCTCCGCGCAAGAGCACAGACTGGGTACTTCAGCCTGCGAGGGTCGGCTAATCAAGTTGCACGGCACTATTGAAAGGCGTCCACACTCAGGACGCCTTTTTATTTGGCGGCAGTAAGCGTTTGGATCTGGGAACGCAGACGGATTGTTCCGAAAGGAGGGCCGGGATCCTCACTCGCATCTGTGTTTCTGCCGTACCCGGGGCTAGTTGCGCCGGGATGGTTGCGGGAATGGCCGTGGCTGTGAACGCGCCAAAGGGATCATCGGAGGTGATGCCATTCGGAAGAGTTTGTAGCGCGCTCTGGAATTTTGACCATGCGTTTGAAGCGGAGTCTGAGGTGAGATTCGCATACAGCTGAGCCAAGGTTCCGAAATCTCCGAGCAAGACCATCTCCGCGGCGATCTTGTTGAGAGTCACTCCGATGTTCATAAGCCAGGAAATGAAAGCCATGCCGCATCCGGTGCTGTCAGCTCCTTGGTCGGTGTCTTCCGTTTGATCGACCCAGTTCGGCATGCCATCCTGTGCCCACACGGGGGCGGTGGCGAAATCGGCCAGCGCGTTGTTGCTGATCAGCGCCGCGCACCAGCGAGAGAGAGCTTCACCAGTGCTTTTGCCGCAAAGATTCCCGTTCATGGAGCACTCGCTCAGTTCGGCTTCGAATAGTGCGGACACGCGAGAGGGGTTCCCAAAGGCAGCATCCACTTCGATCGCATTGCCGTTCACGAAGTCGCAGCCCATATGGTCGGCGCCTCCTGTGCCGTCGGTTGCCCCTCCGAGTGCGAAGATAATTGCGCTGACATTTCCGCCAGTGGTTCCGAAGATATCGTCGTTCGCCGTCACAACGCGGTCGGCGTCGTCGAGAAGATCCTGCGCATTCTGCTGAGCTTGCTTGCCCAGCGAGGGGTCGACATAGACCGTTACCCGGCCGCTTGGGCTGGTTCCAACCAGATGAGAAGTTCCCGTGTAACTGGGCCATTTCGGAGCGGTTTTCGCAGCAGAAGCTGCTGAGTCTGGTGTTTGGGCTTTCTTACGTGCTGGCATGATCACCTCTCAAGTCCATTCAGGGTTAGTTGGATTGGTCGGCCAGAGGAACACAGCGAGTAGCCCAGCAAGGACAGCAGGCGGACAATACACCCGGTGTTTGGTTCCAGTTTACAGCGAGAGGGGTTGTCTTCCTGTGGATTTTGAGCGTCGCAGGGTGCCGTTTACCATCCAACTCTAAGGTGCCACGGGCTTTAGCGTAATTCCCCGTGATAAACTGAAAGTTCCTATGGCTACGATTCAACGCAGAAAGACCGTCACGGCCGTGGTTGGAGGTGTGCGGGTCGGGTCGGATGCACCAGTTGTGGTGCAATCCATGACCAATACCGACACTGCTGACATTCCGGCGACCGTCCAACAAGTGGCCGCTCTGGCGCGTGCCGGCTCCGAACTCGTGCGCGTGACTGTAAACAACGACGAGGCGGCTGCGGCCGTGCCCCGCATTGTGGAGCAACTCGACAAACAGGGTGTGCGCGTGCCGATTATTGGCGATTTCCACTATAACGGCCATGTTCTGCTAACGAAATATCCGGAGTGTGCGCGCGATCTGGCCAAGTACCGGATCAATCCGGGGAACGCCAGCATCGGTAAGAGCGGCGATTCGAATTTTCGCACCATGATCGAAGTAGCGGTGAAGTATCAGAAGCCGGTGCGTATTGGAGTCAACTGGGGCTCGCTTGACCAGGTGCTGCTGACGCGCATGATGGACGAGAACTCAAAGCTGGACGAACCGAAGGACGCGCGCGATGTCACGATGGAAGCGATGGTGGTGAGCGCGCTCAATTCGGCGGAGCTGGCACAGAAGTATGGACTCCGTGCCGATCAGATTATTCTCAGCGCGAAAGTAAGCGGTGTGCAGGATCTCATCGACGTGTATCGAGCTTTGGCTGCGCGCTGCATTTACCCGTTGCACTTGGGATTGACCGAAGCCGGAATGGGAGCCAAGGGAGTCGTCGCTTCGAGCGCGGCAATGGGAGTGGTTCTGCAGGAAGGTATCGGTGACACGATCCGCGTTTCGCTGACTCCTGCGCCCGGTGGAGATCGCAGCGAAGAAGTACGCGTGGCACAGCAGATCCTGCAATCGATGGGCATTCGCAGCTTCACCCCGCAGGTAACTGCTTGTCCGGGCTGCGGACGCACGACCAGCACCTTTTTCCAGGAGATGGCGGAGCAGATTCAATCGTATCTGCGCGAACAAATGCCCGCATGGAAGACCCGCTACTCGGGTGTGGAAGAGATGAAGCTTGCTGTCATGGGATGCATCGTGAACGGTCCGGGAGAATCGAAGCACGCGAATATCGGCATCTCTCTACCGGGAACCTTCGAAGAGCCGAAGGCTCCAGTCTATGTCGATGGGCGTCTGTTCACCACGTTGAAGGGCGACCGTATCGTAGCGGAGTTCATTGAGATCCTCGACGAGTACGTGGATTCGCACTACGCCGCCAGAGATACCTCCAACGAAGAAGTCCCCGCAAAGGTATAACGCGATTTGCTGAAGCAAATCTGAGCCGCTCACCGGGCCGATGAGCTTCGTTCGCTCTTACTGTCCTGTGACTAGGTAAATCGGTCGTTGCGGCGGAGAGATCGGAACAGCGGTTCCGGTGTCCGTACCTGAACCGTCGGCTACGGAGACGTTGCACTGGAAAGTCGTGCCGGACAACTGGCTTGCCAGCACCGTAAGCGTCTGCCCATTGAGTTGAGATCCAGTGGTACCGGTGAATCCTGAGATGGCGACCCTCGTGCCCGGAATGAAATTGTTGTTCGCGGTGAATGTGGCGACGCCGGAGGAAATCGAGTAGGACGTAATTGTCGCAACACCGCTGCAGTTTGCGCCCGTGCAGGTTCCGAGCGGCGCGGAAATGTCGGTGATCAGCACATCGGGCGCATTGTTGCCGCCCGTGGTAATCGTGCTTGTGGTGGTACGGACATCAGCAATGACTCCCGCGTCGCAGATGCTCACGTACACGTGACTGCTATCGGCGGAAGCCGTAGCGAACATCCGGAAGCGCGTCGTGCCCGGTGCGTAATTCGCAGCAGGCACGCAAGACGCAACCGGCGATACGGCGTATTGCGAAGCTGAAAACTGCGGAGATGTCAGTAGAGGAAGCGAATACGATGGCGCCAGCAGGTTCGAGGTTGGCTGCCTCGGCAACATGCTAAGTGCATCAAACACCGTCAACATTGGAATCATGCAAGGCGAGCTAGTCCCGACGTTTACATCTGGACAGTTTGGCTGAGTCACATAGCTCGCCACATAGAAGCGAGAGCCGTCTGGGAGAGCCGCGACGGATACGGGTGAACACGCGACAGCACAGGGTGGATTGGATCCCGCAGTCATGCTGATCGCGGCCAATAGCACGGGAGTATCCTGAGGCCCACCTGTCGCAGCAAACACATCGACCGTGCCGGTCGTCGGATTGGTAACGTACAACCGGTTCAGGTGCGGTTCAAACAACACGAAATTTGCGCCCGCTCCCACAGTCGGGCTGGGAAGCACCGCATCGGTCGCAACGTCGATTGGAACCAGGGTTCCATCGCCTTGCGTCAGCACGTAGACGCGCTGGTTGTCGTTCCGCGCGGCTGCCCACACCGGCGTGGCTCCGACCGCAATCGTGGCCTTCGTCGACAGATCTGTCGGCGAGAGATCCGTAACCGTTCCAGTTCCCTGGTTCACCACGTAGAGGTGCTGAGCATTCGGTGTTTCCGCCAGCGCTACGGGGTGCGAACCACCCGGAAGATAAGCAATATTCGTGATCGCGCTGTTGCTGAGGCCCAGCACGGCGACGGAATCCGTACTACTGAGGCCGTTTGGCAGACAAGCCGGATCGTTCTCAACGCCATAATTGGCAACGTAAACCGAATTGAACTGCGTGGTCGTAAGGAAGTCCGGAAGATAGGAGCACACCCAGGTTGGCAATCCGTCTGGCCCGGCAGGTCCCACATTGGGGAATGTGAAGGTTGTCGGGGTTCCCAGTCCGGTTCCAGCTGAACTGTTGGCCGCAGGGGTAAAGGCCGTCACCACGTCCGCGCCACCAACATTAAGGGTGCCTGCACTGGCTACAAACACGCGACTGTTCGTCGGAAGAATGGCAGCATGTGTCGGGTTCCAGCCCATGTTGGCTTGCCCGATATTGGTATCGCCGGATACGTCGATCTGAAACGCCGCCCCTTTATTGAAGGGCACGTTGCTGCTGATGGCGAAAACAGCGTGAAAGCCGGAGGGATTCGGCGGAGTCGGATTGATCGGAATTACAACTGGCCGGTACACATCACCGCAAGACAAACAGATCATCGCTGCCAGCGCCGTTACAGCCAGCGCACTCACACGTCGAACACTCATCGGCACCCCGAAGCAGAATTCTCACTTCAAATGACAGAATTGGATATTGTAACGATTGCCGGGCGTATGCGCTAGGGAACGTAGCCGGTTCAGCTTCTAGCTTCTAGCGAAAGATGCTGCGCTCAGCGCACGGGATGCCTGAGGCGATGGTGTGCCGGACATTTGGGCTTTACTTGCGGCGTCGAGACCTGGCGGTCGCCGCTGCGGGCTCTGCTTCTTCTGCCTTCGCCGTTGCGGCCGGTTTCTTCTTCCCTTCCATCTGCGCGAGGCTTTGCTTCAGAGCGGCCATGAGATCGACAACCGGAGCCAGCTTCTTTGGCTTCTCGACAGCGGCAACTTCTCCACCCTCGAGTTTTGTCTCGATAAGTTTCTTAAGGTTCTCCTGGAAGTTGTCTTTGTATTTCTCGGGATCCCACTCGTCGGCGAGAGCTTCAATCAATTGATGCGCGACCTTGACTTCCGCTTCCTTCAATTCGACATCGGGAGCACCGAATCCCTCAACTTTGCGAACCTCTTCCTCGTAGTACATGGTGTGGAGCATGAGGCCGCCTTCGTGCGGACGTAAGAACACCGTGTACTCGCGGTTGTGCATCGTGATCTTTGCAATGGCGACGTATTTGCTCTGCTCCAGGGCCTTGGTGAGCAGCGCATATGGCCGGCGGCCAGCCTCTTCTGGCATCATGTAGTAAGACGATTCGAAGTACACGGGATCCACGTCACCAGTCTTCACGAATTCGAGGATCTCCATTGTCTTTGCAGTCTGCGGCTCAATCTTCTTGATCTCTTCCGGCTCGATGACGATGTATTCGTCCTTGCGGAATTCGTATCCCTTCACGATTTCGCTGCGATCGACGACGACGTTCTCGACCTGGCATACGTACTGCTGTTTCAGGCGAGACTTGTCCGTGCGGTGCAGCATGTTGAAAGAGATGCCGGAACTGCGCGCGCCCGAAAAGAGGCGCACTGGCATGGAGATGAGACCAAAAGTCAGGTGACCCGACCAGACCGACGACGGCATGTGTCCCTCGCAGGCATTCCAAGCGCGGTCCCCACGACCGGACTCGGGAGAGTAGCTAAACCCAACGGCACGGAGAGTTTAGCCTACAACATAACTTTGATGCATCAACCTTGGGTTCCGGGGAATCGAAATTCGAAGCCAGAGCAGATGTAGCGCACGCTAGGAGTGTACAACGCGTTGTGGTTTACTCGGGAGGTTCCGGCTGAAACCGCTGTATCCACCCACTTTCGATCGCAAGGAGCTCCAAATGAATGATCTCCGCTTTCCGGTTGGCAAGTTCCGATATGACGGTCCACCATCCGCAGAACAGAAGCGCGCTTTCCTGAACGACATTGCAGAAACGCCAGCGGCGCTCGGTGCCGCTGTGAAGGGACTTTTAGAGACGCAGTTAGACACCCCGTACCGTCCGGAAGGATGGACCGTGCGACAGGTGGTGCATCATTTGCCGGACAGTCACTTGAATTCTTATGTGCGGTTTAAGCTGGCATTGACCGAAGAGAACCCCACGATCAAGCCGTATGCCGAGGATCGCTGGGCCGAACTGAGCGATTCGCAAGCAACACCCGTGGAGGTCTCGCTGACACTGCTGGAATCGCTACACGACCGATGGGTGCGTCTGCTGCGTGCGTTGACTCCAGCACAGTGGAAGCGAACCTTCCGTCACCCGGATCTCGGTGAGATGGATTTGGAGAAGACGTTGGCATTGTACGCGTGGCATGGCAAGCATCACGTGGCGCACATCATGGAGCTTCGCAAGCGAATGTCGTGGTAGCAGTTCGGGAGGAACGCATGGTTGCGAGAGTCTGGCACGGTTACACGAAGCCTGAGCATGCCGATTCGTACGAAGCGCTGCTGAAACCGGAGTTGCTCCCGGGGATTGGCAAAGCGAAGGGATACCGAGGCAGCTATTTGCTTCGCCGGAACCTGGGAACAGAAGTAGAGTTCATCACGATCCTGTTGTTCGATTCCATTGATGACGTTCGCCGAGCGGCGGGACATGACGATTATGAGAGGGCCATCATCCCTGAGGAACGGCGAAAGTATTTGTCGCATTACGACGCAACGTCGGCGCACTACGAGATCACATCGACGCACGGATTGCCCGCGTGATTGCGCATGCTTTTGCAATAACCGTGATCACGATTTCGCATCGAAATGCGCTGTCAATCGGAATCGACGCCGAAAAGTTTTTTGATCTTTGTGGCGTCGGAGCGGGCACCAAGGGTATCGGCATCTTTGAACCTCATCCAACTAGGTAATCCCAATTCTCCACAGCATGTAGCTTGCCGCTTCGCGCATAGCGGCGAAGGAACGCTGGGAGAAGGTGTGCGGCCGTGAATCGGCTCTGGGCGAAACGTAGACTGGTCCGATTCCCTCGTGCTCGAGCAGCTTGCGAATTCGAAACACGTCGTAGGCATCGCTGACGGCCACGCAGCTGTGAAGTCCGTTCGCCCGCATGATGACGGAGACGCGAACTGCGGATTGGGACGTGTCGTTTCCTTGCGTTTCAGCGATTAAGCTGCGCTCGGGGATGCCGTGCTTCATCAGGTAGTCGCGTCCGACACCGCCTTCGCTGAACATGGGATCAGCCGCCGCACCGCCGGTGGTGATCACGACCGGAGCGAGTCCGCGCTCAAACAGCTCGAGGGCATGATCGAGACGAGCGCGGAGTACCGGAGAGGGACGTCCGGAGTATTCGGCGGCGCCGAAGACCACGATCGCATCGGCAGGATGCAGTTCCTGGAGTGACGCCGTGCGTACGACCTGAACGGCCGTGACAATCAGCAATGCAATCACGGCTACGACTATGAGGGCCAACAGACGAACCCACCAGCGCTCTTTCAGGGCCTGGTTGGGGAGCGGTTTGCTCATCCCTGCGCGAAGAATTTCGAAATCTCGTCTGCGGGGATTGCACCCTCGCGGATGATGCGCCAGCGATCTGTTTCGTCACTAAGGTCGACAATTGTCGAGGCCACATCTCGCGGAGACTCGCCGCCATCCACAATGATGCTGATGCGTCCTTGCAGCTGGTCCCGAACTTGTTCGGCTGTGGTGCATTCGGAGGCTCCGCTGAGGTTGGCCGAAGTCGCCGTGATCGGGATGGCTGCGGCCGTGACTACCGCGAGCGGGATCCTGGCGTTCGGCACCCGGAGCGCGACATTCCCTGTATTTGCTGTCACCTTCAGAGGCAGACGGGATCCAGCTTTCACAATGATGGTCAGCGGCCCCGGCCAGAACTTCCGCGCGAGAGCGTAGAATTCTTCGGGCAGCGGCTTGGCCAGTTCCTCGGCATGATCGACGCTCTCGATGAGCAGCGAAAGTGGCTTGTGGCGGGAACGAGTCTTGATGTCGTACACCTTGTCGACGGCGCGAAGGTTGAACGGGTCGGCAGCCAGTCCGTAGAACGTATCAGTGGGCATGCCGAGGACCTCGCCGGAACGGATCTGATCGGCAGCGTACTTCACCAGGGATGATTCAGGATTGTCGCAATTTATCTTTACGATTTCAGCGCGCACAGCGCTCCCTTCTGACTTGCTGTAGCTTTGAATGAATTCGACGGCGAAACCTATCATAATACTGGATACTGGAAAAGGGGCAAAGCGAGACAGGCAAGAGGCGGACTTGAGCTAAACATGGCAGAAACCAGGACGAAAGAGCGAGGACATCAGCGGCTTCGGCGCATCGAAGGCCGTCACAATGCGATGGCGAAGGAAATCCGGCAGGCGTTTGCTCACGCGGAACGGACCGAGGACGGGTACTGTGCCATTGATGGGCTGCGCATCGTCGACGAGGCAATCCGCAGCGGACTGAAATTTCGAGCGATATTGTTCAAGGAGTCCGCGGAAAATCTCGGCCAACGATTGCTGCCGCAGATCGGCGCCAACGTCGAGACCCTATTACTTCCTGACAAGTTGTTCGATGGGGTCGTCCCCAGTGAGACGCCGCAGGGCGTGGCGGCACTTGTGCGCATGAAAGAGTTTTCGATCGAGGACGTAATCGAACGGCTGCAGGTCGGCCCCGTGGTAGTGCTCGTGGGATTACAGGATCCGGGAAATCTGGGGACCATCCTGAGGTCAGCGGAGGCGTTTGGCAGCGCGGGCGTCGTGCTGGGAGAAGGCACGGTGAGTCCGTTCAACTCGAAGGTGATTCGAGCCTCGGCAGGATCCGTCTTCCGCCTTCCGGTTGTCGTGGCGAAGACATCCCGCGGAGTTGAAGAGGTCTCGAACAAGTTGCGGAAGGCCAGTGTGCGGTTGATCGCCACGTCTTCGCACAAGGGAACACCCATCGATCAGGCACAGCTCACGGGATCTTGCGCGGTGTTTGTGGGGAGCGAGGGCTCGGGGCTGCCGCGTGGGCTAATGGCACAGGTAGATGAACTGGTGGCGATTCCACATTCGCAGCACGTAGAGTCGCTCAACGCAGGCGTAGCGGGCAGCGTTGTGCTGTATGAGGCCGCGCGGCAGCGAAGGGGGTGACCACCGGCGCTGAAGCCCCGTTTCTCATCCGCTACGCGCCCTGAAGGTCCGCTCGTCAACGTTGTCTCAAGCAATCGTTTGTTATGCGAGACCGCCGCCGTCCACGACCAGGGCCGCTCCGGTGATCCAACTTGACATTGGGCTGGCGAGGAATAAAACTGCCTTCGCCACGTCTTCTGGAGTCCCCACCCGTGCTAGGGGCCGGTTCGCGGCTTCAGCCATGAATTGCTGAACATCTTCTCCGAGTTGCGCGCATTCGCTGCGGAGCATCGGCGTGTCCACGTCCCCGGGGCAGACGCAGTTCACACGGATGTTGTGCTTCCCATGATCGATCGCCATAGCGCGGGTGAGATTGACTGCTCCGCCTTTGGCCGCGCAGTAGGATGCGGCATTTGGCCCGCCTTTGAGCGACCATCCTGAACCGATGTTGATGATGCTTCCTCCTCCCTTGCGGATCATATGCGGTATCACTTCACGCGAGAGTACATAGATTCCCTTCAAAGTCACATCGAGCGCGCGGTCCCATTCGTCTTCAGTGAGATCGACGATGTTCTTGCGAATGGCAAGGCCAGCGCAGTTGCAGAGGATATCGATACGGCTCCATCTCCGAATGGCAGTCTCGACCGCGTCTCGGCAGCTGACGGCACTACGCACATCGCATTTCACAACTAGCGCTTCCCCGCCGCGGCTCTGGATTGCGGAAGCGGTCCCGTTCGCTTTGGAGTCGTCCACGTCGAGTAGGCCGACGGACGCACCCATTTCGGCCAATAGAAGTGAAATGCCGCGACCGATGCCGGAACCCGCGCCCGTGATCATTGCGGACCTCCCCTCAAGGGACAGCAACTCAGCTGTGCGCTTTGCAATATCTGCCGATTGGCCGGTCATCATGAAGCACCCGCAGTCGTGTCGAGGGCTTTGCTGGCAGCTTCGAGCGTGAGATCAACATCCTCCTCCGTGTGAGCCAGCGTAACTATGGAATGCAGCGCCGCAGACGGCGAGGCATAGACTCCGTAAGGAAATAGAGACAGTGCGAATTTCTGAAACGCAGCGCGATCCACGTACTGGCAGAAATCGCGGTAGTCGCGAATGGCCGTCTTCTTGGTGAACATTACCTGGAGCATCGGGCCGACATTCTGGACAATTGCCGCACGGCCCCTCTCCTGGAATAGATCTCGCAATCCCGAGCACAGCCGGTCTGCGATCTTCCATGTGTGGCGAAACGAAGAATTGTTGTCGCGAGTCATAACCCGTAAATTGGCGCGCGCCGCGAACATGCCGATGCACGATCCGTTATGCGTGCCATAGTGCAGGAC
>Ga0136846_1207999_pt1 | contig 19812 bp, 19 predicted proteins | sample HopSoiMetagenom2_FD_96841 | JGI IMG/M metagenome (GOLD analysis project Ga0136846, IMG submission 96841) | Grasslands soil microbial communities from Hopland, California, USA - 2 Assembly 2016 (version 4) | ecosystem: Environmental > Terrestrial > Soil > Grasslands | place: USA: Hopland...
GTCGCGACGATCGTTGTCGTGGCGGTTGCGATCCCAGTCGCGGCGATCACTGTCGTGACGGTTGTTGTCCCAGTCACGGCGGTCGTGGCCGCCGTTGTTGCCGTGGTCGTTGCGGCCGTCGTCGCCGCGGTCGTGGCGACCGTGGTCGTTGAGGACCGGGTTCAGCCTCTCGTGGGCCTCGCGCGCCTGATACGGATTGCCGGCGGCAAACGTGGCCGTGCCGGCCAGCAGCGAGAAGGCGACGAGATACAGTGCGGAACGTTTCATCTGGCTCTCCTTACCGGACCGATCTCGATCCGTTGCGGAGCCAGTATCGTGGCGGGCACCTGAGCGGAGCCTGAACTCGCCGTTCAGGTTCGTTCAGGTAAGAAGACGCGGGAAGGCCGGTGAATCAATGAGTTGTGACGGCCGAGCGGGCGATGTCAACGTCCGCGCGAGCCCCAGCCGCCATTTCGGCGAAATCGACGATGCCGACGCGGTTGGTCCAGATGCGCGGTGCGAAGTAGCGACTCATGAGATCCGCATATCGGCGCGCGAAGTCCGCGGCACTCTCGAGCTGTTGGATGGCGTGCGCCTGATGTTCGCGCTCTCCGCTGGCCCGGAACCATGCAAGCTCGGTCGCGCCGCGAATCTTCGCGGCGTAGTACTTGCCGAGGAGCGCCATCAGCGAGATATCCACGGAGGTGCCGCTCGACGCGTAGTTAGGCCTCCCTTCGCCCTTCGGCACCAGCGGCGCCAACTCCTTCAGCGCCGATTCCGCGCGCGCATCGATCCGGTCGGCGACCTCGAAGGGCGTCACGCCCCGGAGCTTCTCGCCGCGCATCATCGCATCGACGTACTGCGGAATCGGGATGTTGTCCGTGGCCGGGTGCACGGGCTGATTGATGAACGTATCCACGCTGTGAAACCCGCTCGCGGTCTTTGCCGGCGCGGGCCGGCTGCGGCTGCCTTCGATGTACCACTGGAAATCGTAGTCGGCCCAGTGAAAGCCGGTGACGAGTGGATAGATCATCGACGCGTTCTGCCAGGCATCCAGCAGCTTCCGGCCGTCGACACCGGGGAAGCGTTGCGCGATCAGCGAGGCGATTCGGTCGTCATCGAGCGTCGGGTCGTAGCCGAGTCGGCCCCACAACAGGAAGTGCAGCCAGTGCCTGTCGATCTCGAGTTGCGGCGCGTGATGCCCGAGGAACGTGCGTCCCCACACCCACATGTCCGAGCCGAAGTAGAAGCCCTGCGCCGGCTCGCGCGGCATGTTGGTCATGAATTCGCGCACGAAGTCGGGCGCGGCCCAGCCCAGCAACAGCGCGTCGTCATTGCGGATCGTCCAGAACGTCTTGACGTTGCCGAGCTGCTGCAGATAGTCGCGATGAAAGTTCTGCGCCGTGGACGAGAGCGCGTGCGCCTGCGCGTACTTGAAGCTGAAGTTGAAATCGACGTTGGGCTGTGCGAACACCGGTGCGAACGTTGCGGCGATGTCCCGCGCGCTGGACTCGTGCTGGCGATGGATGAGCCGGATGCGCCGCTGCGGTTCGGCGCGTGCCGCGTCGAGGACGCCCTGTCCGTAGGTTGCGAAGACCCAGTCTTCCTTGCGCTTGAACGCGTCGCTGCCTGAAATCTCTCCCATGTTCTCGCCGACGGTGAGCCCGATGCCCGCGAGCAGCGGGTACGTATGGAACATCTCGCGCACGCTGGCGCGGAAGTAGTCGACGGTCTTCGGGTTGTCGAGCGCGTCCGTGATGCCGTACTTGCCGTCGACACCGTACGTGTAGATGTTCCAGGTGAAGACGTAGATCGCGATGTTGCGGTCCTTCGCGTACTGCATCACGCGGCGCCAGAAGTCGATCTTCTGGTCGATCGTGAGACGCCGTACGATCTCGTGCTGCGCGAGCATCGCGGGCGTCACGATGTCGGTGGCGCGCGTCGAGTAGTCCTCGTCGAAGGCGATCGTCGAGCGCCAGACGTCGTCGAGCGCCACCTCCGGATAACCCGGCACCTTCACCATGGAAGGGAACGGATGCAGGTTCCACAACGAGACCATGTTGTAGCGGTCGCGCGCGAGCTGGTCGAGATAGGCGCGCCAGAAATCGAAGTCCCAGACGGTGCCGATGTTCTTCTGCGCCGAGTCGCTCATGTCGGAGTAGCTGGGCGTACGCAGGTCGAGCGGGAGGTTGAACTTGGTGCCGCGCATCGGCATGTAGGGCGCGCGATCCGTGTCGACGACGCCAGCGACGCCTTTCACGCGGATCTGCTCGGCGAGCTCGAGGCCGCCGTACATCGCGCCGGCGGCGTCGGAGCTCGAGATGAGGAATCGCACGGAGTGTCCACTGCCCGCGCGACGCAACCTGAATCCCTCGGAGGGAGTCTCTTTCGGCGCCGCGCTTCCCGATCCACCGACCCGGGCGTCTTCACGCTGCCGCCGGAACGTGACGCGCAGATTGACCTTCAGTGGTGCCTCGAGCGAAGGGTCGAACTTCGCGTCGACGGTGTATCCGCGTGCGCGCAGCGCGGCTTCGATGTCCTGCGCTGCGAAATGCACCGGCGCCGACTCTTCCGCGCCGGATACCCACGCGCTGTCGGCCCGCGCCGGGTTCGCCCACGCCGCCGCGATGAGGAGCATTGCCAGCACGGAGACACGTCGCTGCATCGCCGGAGCGTACACTGGCGCCACCATGAATCGCCTTCCCGTCTTTTTCATCTCCCATGGCGGCGGCCCGTGGTCGTTCATGGACGATCAGTCGCGCGCGCCGTACGCGGTGCTGGCGCGCGAGCTCGCGGACATGCCGCGACAGGTCGGCTCGACGCCGAAGGCCATTCTCATGATCTCCGCGCACTGGGAGGAACCCGAGTTCACGGTGATGGCGAACCCGCGCCCGCCCATGGTCTACGACTACTTCGGATTCCCGGACTACACCTATTCGATCCGGTATGACGCGCCCGGCGATCCCGCGCTCGCGGACGCCGTCAAGGCGCTCATCGAGGCGGCCGGGATGCCGGCGAAACTCGACGCGGAGCGCGGCTTCGACCACGGCGCCTACACGCCGTTGCACGTGATGTACCCGCGCGCGGACGTGCCGGTGGTCCAGCTGTCGCTCAAGGCGGGCCTCGACCCCGCGACGCACCTCGCGCTGGGCCGCGCCCTCGCTCCGCTGCGGCAAGACGGCGTGCTGATCGTCGGCAGCGGGCTCACGTACCACAATCTGCGCCAGTTCTTCAGTCCCCGCGCCTGGGGCCCGTCCCGCGAATTCGACGGCTGGCTGCAGGCCGTTCTGCTCGCGGGTAACCCGAAAGACCGCGGCAAACTACTGGCCGCCTGGGAGGCTGCTCCTGCGGCACGCGCCGCGCATCCGCGCGAGGAGCACCTGCTGCCGCTCATGGTCGCCGTCGGCGCGGCCGAGCACGACACGTGTGAGCTCTCGTATCACGAGAAGAATTTTCTCGGCGGGCTCACCGTCAGCAACTTCCGATTCTTGAATTCCCCGCTATAGTCCCCACCACCGGGCCAATCATTAGAACAACCGCGGGGGTTCGAACCATGATCGAGTGGTTTGCTTCGCACAGCTTCCTGGAGCAGGTCTTCCTGCTCAGCGGAATCGTCGGCGGAATCATTCTCCTCTTCCGCATGATCCTGACCATCATCGGGCTCGATCATCCCGTCGACGTACACGCGCACGGCGATGCGGACGGCGGAGCTCAGGCACTCACCATCCAGGGCATCTCCTCGTTCCTCACCATGTTCGGCGCCGTGGGTTACGCGCTGTTCCACGGCGGCGTGGTCGCCGGTGCGCTCGCCATCATCGCGGGCGTCGCGGGCGGATTGTTCGCCATGTGGTTCATGCAGCGGATCGTGCGCGCCATGATGCGGCTGCAGTCGAGCGGCACCGTGAATCTCTTCGCGGCCGTCGGCAGCGAAGGCACGGTGTACCTGACGGTGGGCAAGGACGGCGGTCGCGTGCAGATCGACTTGGCGAACCGGCTGCGGGAATTCGAGGCGATCTCGGCCGATGGTGCGGCGATTCCGACCGGCACGGCGATCCGCGTGCAGGGCGTGGAAGCGAACTCGCTCATCGTCGCGCCGGTAGATCGCTGATCACGCGTTTCCAATGGGCAACTAGTTAGCGCGGGCATCGCGCGGAGGGTCTCGCATGGATCTCACACTGGCTTTCGTACCGGTCATCATCTTCACGGTGGTGGCCATGTTCTTCGTCGTCTTCATCTTTTCACGATACAAGCGCTGCCCCTCGGACAAGGTGCTCGTGGTGTACGGCAAGGTCGGCAAGGGACAGTCGGCGCGGTGCATCCACGGTGGTGGCGCGTTCGTGTGGCCCGTGATCCAGGACTACACGTACATGAGCCTCACGCCGCTCACGATCGGCATCCCGCTGACGAAGGCGCTGTCGCTGCAGAACATCCGCATCAACGTGCCGAGCACGTTCACGGTGGGTGTCAGCACCGAAGAGGCGATCATGAACAACGCGGCCGAGCGCCTGCTGAATCTCCAGCAGGACGACGTTGAGAACATGGCGCGTGAAATCATCTTCGGCCAGCTGCGCCTCACCGTTGCGTCGCTCACGATCGAGCAGATCAACCAGGATCGCGAAAAATTCCTGGATTCGATCCGCCGCAACGTGGCGCCGGAGCTCAACAAGATCGGCCTCTATCTCATCAACGTGAACATCACCGACATCACGGACGAGTCGGGATACATCGAGAGCATCGGCAAGAAGGCCGCGTCGGAGGCCATCAACCAGGCCAAGGTCGACGTCTCCGACCAGGACCGCAAGGGTTCGGTCGGCGAATCCGAGCAGGTGCGCGAGCGCACCATCAAGGTCGCGCAGAACGTCGCCGAGTCCGAGAAGGGCAAGAAGCAGGCCGAGGCCGACAAGCGCATCTACATCCAGCAGCAGGAAGCGCTGGCGACGATCGGCGAGGCCGAGGCGAACCGCGATCTGCAGATCAAGGTGGCGCAGAACCAGGCGACCTCGGTGCAGGGCCAGAAGAAGGCCGAAGCCGAGAAGCGCATCTTCGTCGAGGCGCAGGAAGCCGAGGCCATCGCGGGTGAGAACCGCGCGAAGGCGCTGATCGCGCAGGCGAACGCCGAGCTCGCGGTGCAGTCGGCGCAGGCCGAGCAGCGCGGCCAGGTCGCGGGGTTCGATGCGCAGACCGAGATCCAGAAGGCGCAGGCCCGGGCCGAGCTGCAGCGCCTCACGGCCGAAGAGGTCGTGAGACAGCAGATCGACAAGCAGAAGATGACCATCGCCGCGGACGCGGTGGCCGAGAAGACACGGCGCGAAGCGCAGGGCGAGGCCGACGCGATCCTGCTCAAGTACGAGGCCGAAGCGAAGGGTATCCGGCAGGTGCTCGAGGCGAAGGCGCAGGGCTACCAAGCGCTGGTCGTCAGCGCGGGCAACGACGCGCGCGCGGCGGCGACCTTGCTGCTCACGGAAAAGCTGGAGCATCTCGTCTCCATGCAGGTCGAGGCCATCAAGGCGATCAAGATCGACAAGGTCACCGTCTGGGATGGCGGCAACGGGTCGAATGGCAACGGAAACGGCGGCAGCACTACGGCGAACTTTCTCGCCGGCATGGTGAAGAGCCTGCCGCCGCTGCACGATGTGGCGGCGATGGCGGGGCTCGACTTGCCCAAGTTCCTGGGCGATGCGAAGCCGGCGGAGCTGCCAGTCATCGGCAACGGCCACGACAAGTAAGCGATCGTCCTGCCGATGTTCCGTTCACTCGATGCGGCTCGCATCGCTGAAACCGCCGATCGGCTCGGGAAGCGCATCACGGAGCGCTTCCCGGGCTCGGGGCTGAGCGGGGTCGCCGAGTCACTGCGCGAGGAGGTCGATGCCGCCGCCGAGACCGCCCGCTGGCTCGCGCGGCCGCAATGGGCGGTGCGCGCCGTTTCGTGGGGCAGCATCGCCGTCATGCTCGGGTTGCTGGTCGCGACGGCGACCCTGCTGAAGCACGGTGTCGAGCTGTTCTCGAGCGTGGCGGATTTCCTGCAGGGCCTGGACTCCGCGGTGAACGAGCTCGTGCTGTTCGGAGCCGCAAGCTACTTCCTCGTCGGGTGGGAGACGCGCCGTAAACGACGGCGCGCGCTGCGGGCCCTGCACGCGCTGCGGTCGCTGGCCCACATCATCGACATGCACCAGCTGACGAAAGACCCGGAGCGCCTGCTGAATCCGGAGCAGAGCACGCCGTCGTCCCCGACGCGTACGTTCACGGCGTTCGAACTGTCGCGCTATCTCGACTACTGCTCGGAGATGCTGTCGGTGATCAGCAAGGCGGCCGCGTTGTATGTGCAGGAATTCGACGATCCGATCACGCTCGATGCCGTCAACGACGTCGAGCAGCTCACCGGCTCGCTGTCGCAGAAGCTGTGGTTGAAGATCGACATCCTGGAGCGCGTCGCGCCGCTGGGCGGCGCGGAAGCCCGCGCCAGCTATTGAGTCAATCAGCCGGGACGGTGCGTCCAGCGGCCCAGTCGCGCAACTCCGCGATTTTCTCCGCCATCACCACTGAAAGCGGCCGGGTAGCCTGGAGCTCGGCCGCGATCATCGGCGCATCGCACTCCCGCTGGTTCGAGTTCGCCGAGTACATCGCCGACACCACGGCCTGCTCGAGCTCCGCGCCCGAGAAGCCTTCGCTGCGCGCCACGAGCGCGTCGATCTGCGCATCCGCGAGCGCGACGTTGCGCTTCTTCGCATGGATGACGAGGATCTCGCGCCGCGCGGTGTGCGTCGGCAGATCCACGAAGAAGATTTCGTCGAACCGGCCCTTGCGCACCAGCTCGGGCGGCAGCGCCGTGATGTCGTTCGCCGTCGCGACGATGAACACGCGCGAGCGCTGCTCCGCGAGCCACGTGAGGAACGCGCCGAGCACGCGGCGCGACGTGCCGCTGTCGCCATCGCCTGAAGACAGCGCCTTCTCGATCTCGTCGAGCCACAGCACGCACGGCGCCAGCGCTTCGGCCGACGACAGCGACTCGCGCAGGTTCTTCTCCGACTCGCCGTGCCACTTCGAATAGAGCGCGCCGAAATCGAGACGCACGAGCGGCACGCCGAGTACGCCCGCCGCCGCGCGCGCGGCCAGCGACTTGCCGCAGCCCTGCACGCCTAACAACAGCACGCCCTTCGGCGCGTCGAGTCCCGGCGCGCTGCCGTCGAACGCGGCCTTGCGCTGCAGGATCCAGCGCCGCAGGTTCTTCATGCCGCCGACGTCCGCGAACTTCGCCGTGTCCACTTCGAACGACAGCGTGCCGCCGCGGTTCAGCAGCTGGTACTTCGCGGCGAGCAGCGGCTTGATGTCGTCTTCGGTCAGCGCGCCGTCGTTGAAGATGGCCTGGCGCGTGAGCCGCTCGACGTCGGAGACAGGCAGCCCGCCGAGGTTGTCCACGAGCTTTTCGACCGCTTTCACGTCGACACGTGGCATCGCACCGTTGGCGCGCGCCCACTCCCGGGCCATGCGCATGACGATCTGCTGGCGTTCGGCCTTGTCCGGCAGCCGTACCGCGAAGCGTGCGGCCAGGTGCTCGAGCTCGGCCGGCAGCTTCACTTCGGCGCTGACCAGCACGACGGTGCGCTCGCACTTCGGATAAGCCTGCGCGATGTCCTTGAGCGCGCGCACGAACAGCGGATTCTCGAGATAGGGATGGAAGTCGAGCAGCACATAGATGCCGGCCATGGGCGTGGCCTTGATGTGCCGCAGGAGCTGCTCGGGCTGCGACAGCGTCTTCTGGGGCCCGCCCATGTCGACGTCGACCCGCTCGAGCCCCTCGGTGACTGTCCACTGGAAGACGCCCCAGTTGCGGCCGCGCTGGGCCTTCATGGCGGCATCGCGCACCAGCTCGATGACCCGCGTTTCCTCGCAGCTCTCGATGATGACCAGGGGTACCCGGGAGGCGAGCAGGGTCTGCAGTCCGGTCGAAGGGGTGACGTCGGCAGGCACGGAATTCATTGGCCGCGGACTTTAGCAAAGGTCATGACACGGGAATGTGCGTTACCTACAATTCGCCCCTTTTCCGCCCACCGGGTCTGGAGACAAGGGTGCTCACTCGCACGCGCAATCCGCGCGCCAAACGCTCGTACATCGACCCGTTCACGCCGGCGGAGATCCGCCGGCTGGTCGGAGAATTCGGCTCGCCGCTGCTCATCATCGACTGCCAGCGCGTGCGCGAGCAGTACCGCAAGCTGCACCGTGCGCTGCCGGGCGTGGACCTGCACTACGCGCTCAAGCCGCTGCCACACCCGTCCGTGGTCCGGACCGTCGTCGAGCTCGGCGGCTGGTTAGACCTCGCGACCACGGGAGAGACGCAGCTCGTCACGCAGCTCGGCGTCGATCCGGCGCGCTGCATCCACACGCACCCGATCAAGCGCGACATCGACATCCGCAACTCCCTGCATCTCGGCGTGAAGATCTTCGTGGCGGACAATCCCGACGAGGTGCGCAAGTTCGAGGCGTACCGCGACCAGGCAGAGCTGCTGCTGCGCGTGTCGTTCCGCTCGCCGGGCGCGGTGGTCGACCTGTCGCGCAAGTTCGGCTGCGATCCCGAAGACCTGCTCGAGCTCGCGCGGCTCGCGCGCAAGCTCGGCATCCCGGTACGCGGCCTTTCGTTTCACGTCGGCTCGCAGGCCGCGGATCCGAGCAAGCACGTCGAGGCGATCCAGGTGTGCGCCAAGCTCATGGCCACTGCGCGCCGGGAGAAACTCGGCGCGTTCGACACGCTCGACATCGGCGGCGGCTACCCGATCGACTACGGCCAGAAGGTCGCCGACATCGGCCGCTTCTGCGCGCCCATCCGCGCCGCGCTCGCCAAACTACCCGCGCGCATCCGCGTCATCGCCGAGCCCGGCCGCTACATTTGCGGGCCGGCCGCGATCGGCGTCGCGTCGGTCATGGGCCGCGCGAAACGCGAAGGGCACTGGTGGTATTACCTGGACGACGGTGTGTACGGCTCGTACAGCGGCCAGATGTTCGACCACGCGAAGTACCCGGTGGAGTCGCTCAAGGAAAGCGACGAGAAGTTTCCGTCCGTGCTCGCGGGTCCGACCTGCGACAGCATCGACGTGATCGCCGAGAACCTCATGTTGCCGCAGCTCAAGGCGGGCGACCTCGTCGTCGGCCGCGCCATGGGCGCGTACACCTGGGCGAGCGCCTCCGAGTTCAATTTCTTCCCGAAGGCGACCGTTGTGTCGGTGAATCGGGAGCCAGGTGACTCCGGTTCCGTCGTGCCGATGCCGTTCTGACGACTTGCGGCGCGTCGCGCGGCGTGTGCAAGATCGGCCGGTGCGCATCCTTGTCCATGCACTGATGCTCGTTGTTTGCCTTGCGGCGTGCGCGCCGGTTCCCGTCGCGAGGCCCGGCTATCCGCGCGCGGCCCCAGGCGAAGAATTCACGCTGAGCATCGGCGACGCGAGATGGCTGGCTGATTCGAACGAATTGTTGATCTTCGACGGAGTTGCCGAAGATTCCCGCTGTGCCAGGAACGTGGCCTGCATCTGGGAAGGCAATGCACGTGCCCGATTCATCGTTCGCGATTTCTCGCCGCTGACGCGACACGCCCTCGAAGTTCTCGACGATGGCTTCGAACTCAATACCAGCTCTCGTTTCCTCCAGCGTCGCGAAACGTCGGCCGGAACAGTCGTCTTGCGAGGCCTCGATCCGCAGCCGCCCATTGACGATCCAATGAGATATGCGGCCAGACTCCTGATCGGGCCGAAGGAATGAAGACCGCGTTACTCGCTGGCCTGTGCGCAGGCTTGCTGCTGGCCTGCGCCGCTGAAGCGCAGGTACCGCTGCCGTCCGCCGGCACCTCGCCCGTCGAACTCACCATCGAGCTGTTCAACACCCACACGCGCGAGACCGTGAAGGTCGTCTACAAGCGCGGCGACGACTACCTCCCCGAGGCGCTCACGAAGCTCAACCACGTCCTCATCGACCACCGCAGCGGCGAAGTGCACGACATGGATCCGCACCTGTTCGACCAGCTGACGGACCTCGCGGCCGCCGCCGGGGTCGAGCCGAGCTACGAGATCATCTCCGGTTACCGAGCGCCGGAGAGCAACATGAAGATGGCGGCCGTTCCCGGCAGCGGCGTTTCGAAGAAATCGCTGCACATGCAGGGCCGCGCGATGGACGTGCGTCTCAAAGGCATCAGTGTCGAGAAGCTGCGTGACCTCGCGCTCGCGGCGAAGCGCGGTGGCGTCGGGTATTACCAGCGCTCGCGATTCGTGCACATCGACACCGGCTCGTTCCGGACCTGGATCGGTTAGTAGTGGAGTCCACTACGGGGCGATCGATGACATGAGACTTTTCTCTGCGCGGTGACATTAAGAATGAAAGAACAACCCGACGAGAACTCCTTGGCCACTGCCATTCACCGACGCGTTGCCGACGCTCGCGCCGGCCGCGACAACACGCTGCTCGGCCGCTGCGCTTCCGGCTGGGCCGTGTTCGGTCAGCAGCAATTCGTGCCGGGCTATCTGCTGCTGTTGCCCGATCCAGTGGTGCCCGATCTCAATGCGCTGACGCCGGAGCAGCGCGTGCAGTTCCTGCTCGACATGTCGCGGCTCGGCGATGCGCTCATGCGCGTGACGTCGCCCGTGCGCATCAACTACGCCATCTTCGGCAACGTCGAGCCCGCGCTGCACGCGCACGTGATCCCGCGCTATCGCTCGGAGCCCGAGGCGATGCAGACGGCGCACCCGTGGATGTACGACTGGAACGACGCCCCCACGTTCGACGTCGCAGCCGCCGCAACGCTGGTCAAGTCCCTGCGCGCCGAGCTCTCGCAGCTCGGCACGCTGCGCACGCCCTGAGGCCGCCGTGCCCGTCCAGGATCAATATCTCGCATATGTCCTCGAGCAGCTCGTCGGCCTGGGTGCGCTGCGCTCCAACCGCATGTTCGGCGGCATCGGCCTCTACAGTCGCGAGATCTTCTTCGGCCTCATCGACGACGACACGTTGTACTTCAAGACCGACGAATCCAACATCGCGCCGTATCGCGAGCGTGGCATGCGGAAATTCATGCCGTTTCCGGATCGGCCGGAAGCGGTGCTCGGCTATCACGAGGTGCCGGCCGACGTGATCGAGGACGCGGAGCAACTGGTCGACTGGGCGCGCAGGTCCGTCGAGGTCGCGCTGCGGCGGCAAGTGGAGAAGGCGCAAAAGAAGCGGAAGCCGGCCACGAGGAACAAGGACGCTGCGCCGCGGCAGGCTCGGAAGAAAAGGGCGCCGAAAAAGCAGGTGCCGAAAAAGCAGTTGCCGATGAAGCGCGCGAAGAGGCCGGCGCGAAAGAGGTAGTCAGGCCACCCGCGCGGCCGCCTGTCGCGCCAGATCCGTCAGCGATTCGATGGGCGCGGAGCACGTGGTGCCACGGCACACGTACGCGCGCGTACCCGCGCCCGCCCGCTTGTCGGCGATCGCGGCGTCGAGCCCCTCGGTGTCGGCGGGGATCGCGAACGTCAGTCGATGCGGCGCGTACAGCCTGCCGAGCTCGCGCTGCCAGCCCGACGCTTCCGCGGGCGCGCCGCGGATGATCACGATCTCGGGCGCGGTGAGATATTCGTCCAGCGCTTCGATGAGGCTCACGTGCCCGTGCGGGAAGCGGTTGAGCGCGAGCCACGACGCGCGCAGCGTGCGTTCGGCGGCCTCGAGCCAGCGCGGCTCGCCGAGCAGGTAGCCGGCGCGGATCAACGCGCGCGCCGCGATGCCATTGCCGGCGGGAATCGCGTCGTCGCTGAAGCTCTTGCTGCGGTGGATCAGCATCTCGTGATCGTCGGACGTGAAGAAGAAGCCGCCGAGTTCCGGGTCCTCGAAGTGCGCGAGCATCGCATCGAGCAGCGCGCGCAGCCACGCGACGTCCTCGTTCTTCCAGCGCACCTGGAGCATCTCGAGCAGCGCGTTGGCCAGATAGGCGTAGTCGTCGAGATAGGCGTTGAGATGCGCGATGCCGTCCTTCGCCGTCGCGAGCAGGCGGCCGTGCTTTCCGTCGGATGATATCCACAATCTGGCGCGCACGAATGCGAGGGCCCGGTCGGCGGCGGTTGCGAAGTCCGCGCGGTCGAGCACGCGGGCCGCGAGCGCGAGACCGCGGATCGCGAGGGCATTCCAGCTCGTGAGGATCTTGTCGTCGAGGCCCGGCCACACGCGCCGGCTGCGGATCGCGAGCAGCTTCGCACGCGCGGAGTCGAGCCATGCATCGACCTGCGCGGGCTCGAGCCCCGTTTCCTTCGCGAGGTCCTCGAGGGACACGAACACGTGAGCGTGCCATGCGCCTTCGAAGTTCGGCTCCTCGTCGAAGCCGAAGCGCCGCGCGAACACGCGCCACTCGTCGGGGGTCAGCGCCGACCGGGCCTCCTCGCGCGACCAGACGTAGAACTTGCCTTCGTGGCCTTCGGAGTCGGCGTCGTAGGCGGACCAGAGGCCGCCGCCTTCGTCGCGCATCTCGCGCAGCAGCCACTCGCCGGTTTCGCGCGCGATGCGCCGGAACAGTGGATCGCCCGTCGCGAGCGCCGCCTCGGCGTACGACGCGAGCAACGCGCCGTTGTCGTACAGCATCTTCTCGAAGTGCGGAATCATCCAGAACTGGTCGACCGAGTAGCGCGCGAATCCGCCGCCGAGCTGGTCGTAGATGCCTCCCTCGGCCATGCGCCGCAGCGTGAGCGTGGCCATGTAGAGCGCATGCAGGTCCGGCGCGGTGCTCGTCGCGGACGCGTACCAGTGGCGCAGCAGCCGGTCGATCGACGCGGGGTGCGGAAACTTCGGCGCACCGCCGAAGCCGCCATATTGTTTGTCGAAGGTTTCGGCGAGCTGGGCGCGCAGCACGTCGAGAGGCGCCGCGGTCAGGGCGGCGGACGAGTCGAGCGGCGCCGGCGTGAGGTCGCCGAACACGTCCATGAGCGTGTCGTTCTGCGCGCGCAATTCCTCGCGCTGCTCGTGGTAGTACTCGGCGACGCGCTTGAGCAGGGTCGAGAACGCCGGCATGCCATAGCGCGCCTTGTCGGGAAAGTAGGTGCCGCCGAAGAACGGCTTCTGGTCGTCGTGCGTGAGGAACATCGTGAGTGGCCAGCCGCCGCCGCGCTGCGTGAGCACCTGGTGTGCGAACTGGTAGATCTTGTCGATGTCGGGCCGCTCTTCGCGGTCCACCTTGATGTTCACGAACAGCTCGTTCATGAGCTGCGCGGTGGCCGGATCCTCGAAGGATTCGTGGGCCATGACGTGGCACCAATGGCAGGCCGAGTAGCCGACCGACAGCAGCACCGGCTTCCCGGATTCGCGCGCCAGGTCGAGCGCTTCCTTGCCCCAGGGATGCCAGTCGACGGGATTCGTCGCGTGCTGCCGGAGGTAGGGGCTGGTTTCGCGGGCCAGCCGATTCGGTCGCGCATCCTGCGTGTTCATGGGGCCGGTAGAATACGCCGCCATGTCCTTTCCCGTCCTCAAACTCAAGCGCAACGAAGACCGGCGACTGCGCGCCGGCCACCTGTGGATCTTCAGCAACGAAGTCGACACCGCCGCGACGCCGTTGACCGCGTTCGAACCCGGCGCCGCCGTGCAGGTGCATTCGAGTCGCGACGAATTCCTCGGTTTCGCCTACGTCAACCCGCGCACGCTGATCGCCGCGCGCATCGTGTCGCGCGACGCGGCCTATCCACTCGATGCGTCGCTGCTCGTGCACCGGTTGCGCGTGGCGCAGGCGCTGCGCGAACGGCTGTATCGCGAGCCGTACTACCGGCTCGCGTTCGGCGAGTCCGACGGACTGCCCGGGCTCGTGCTCGACCGCTATGGCGACGTAGTCGTCGCGCAGAGCGGAACCGCCGGCATCGACCGTCTGCGCACGGATGTCGAGGCGGCCGTGCTCAAGGTGACGAACGCGAAGTCCGTCGTCTGGAAGAACGACTCGGGTGCGCGGGTTCTCGAAGGCCTCGACAGCCACGTGGATGCGCCGGCCGAGCTCACCGTTCGCGAGCTCGGCATCGAGTACCTCGCGCCGCTCGCCGACGGCCAGAAGACCGGCTGGTTCTACGACCAGACCGCGAATCGCGAACGCCTGCGCCGGTACCTGCCGGCCGGCGCGCGCGTGCTCGACGTCTGCAGCTACGTCGGCGCCTGGGCCATCTCGGCGCTGAAGGGCGGCGCATCGAGCGCCACCTGCGTCGATGCGTCGGCGAGCGCGCTGGATTACGTCACGCAGAACGCGCGCCGCAACGGGCTCGAGGTGACGACGATCCGGGACGATGCCTTCGATGCCCTGAAAGCGCTGCAGGAGCAGGGCGCGCGCTTCGACGTCGTGATCCTCGACCCGCCCGCGTTCGCGAAACGCAAGAAGGACGCGCCGCAAGCCCAGGCCGCTTATCGCAAGTTGAACCAGCTCGCGCTGCCGCTCATCGATCGTGACGGCCTGCTCGTGTCCTGCTCGTGCTCGTACCACATGGGCGCGGATGAATTTCTCGCGGCGATCCAGGGCGCGGCGCGGCACGGCAGCCGGTTCGTGCAGGTGCTCGAGCAGGGCGGCCAGTCGCCCGACCATCCCGTGCACCCGGCGATCCCCGAGACGCGTTACCTGAAATCATTTTTCTGTCGCGTCACGCGCGAAGGCTAAAATACCCGCCCTCATGATCCAGTACCCCGGCTTCGACAAGATCGCCTTCGAGATCGGCCCGTTCGGCGACTGGGGCTCGCTCAAGGTCCACTGGTACGGAATCATGTATCTCGTCGCGTTCGGCGCGGCCTGGTGGCTCGGGCGCGTGCGCGCCAGGAAACCGGGCTCCACGTGGAAGCCGGTCGACGTCGACGATTTCATGTTCTTCGGCATGCTCGGCACGATCCTCGGCGGCCGCCTGGGCTACGTGTTGTTCTACGGCCTGTCGTTCTGGGCCGAGGACAAGTGGTATCCGTTCAAGGTGTGGGACGGCGGCATGTCGTTCCACGGCGGCTTGTTAGGAGTGCTCATCGCGTTCGCGTTCTTCGCCGTTCGGCGGAACCGTCGCATTGCAGACGTGTTCGATTTCGCGGCGCCGCTGCCCGGCATCGGCATCTGCGCCGTGCGCATCGGCAACTTCATCAACGGCGAGCTGTGGGGCAAGCCGACCGACGTGCCGTGGGGGTTCATGGTGGACGGCACCGTACGCCACGCCACGCAGCTCTACGAGGCCGGGCTCGAAGGCGTGCTGCTGTTCATCGTGCTGTGGTTCTACACGGCCCGACCGCGACCGCGATTCGCGCCGGCAGGATTGTTCCTCGTCATCTACTCGCTCGCGCGGCTCACCGTCGAGTTCTGGCGCCTCCCCGACGAGCACATGAACAAGGCCGAGCACGGCTACCTGTTCGGTGGTTGGCTCACGATGGGTATGGTGCTGTCGCTGCCGATGCTGCTCGCGGGCGTCGCGCTGCTCGTGCTCGCGTATCGGCGCCGCGTTCCGTCGGGCAACTTTTCCGGCGGTCTCGCCCAACCCGCATGAGGTCCGCGACGTGAAGCAATACCTCGATTTCATGCGCCACGTCCGCCGCAACGGCGCGCGCAAGTCCGACCGCACGGGCACCGGCACGCTCTCGGTGTTCGGCTACCAGATGCGCTTCGATCTCGCCGCGGGGTTTCCGCTCGTCACCACGAAGCGCGTGCATTTCAAGTCGATCGCGTACGAGCTGCTGTGGTTCCTGCGCGGTGATACCAACACCAGATACCTGCGCGATCACGGCGTCACCATCTGGGACGAGTGGGCGGACGCGAACGGCGAGCTCGGTCCCGTGTACGGCAAGCAATGGCGCAACTGGCCCACACCCGATGGCCGGCACATCGACCAGATTGCCGAGGTCGTCAAACAACTGCGCACGAACCCGGATTCGCGCCGCATCATCGTGAGTGCGTGGAACGTCGGCGAGCTCGACCAGATGAAGCTCATGCCGTGTCATGCGTTCTTCCAGTTCTACGTGTCGGACAACAAGCTGAGTTGTCAGCTCTACCAGCGCAGCGCCGACATTTTCCTCGGCGTGCCGTTCAATATCGCGTCCTATGCGCTGCTCACGCACATGCTCGCCCAGCAATGCGACCTCGAGGTCGGCGACTTCGTGTGGACGGGTGGTGACTGCCACCTGTATTCGAACCACCTCGAGCAGGTCGACGAGCAGCTCGCACGCGTCCCGCTCGCGTTGCCGAAGCTCGTTCACACGCGGCGGCCGGCGTCGATCTTCGATTACGAATTCGAGGATTTCCAGGTCGTGAACTACCAACATCATCCGGCGATCAAGGCGCCCGTCGCGGTCTAACACTCTATGGCGAAGAAGCAGAAGCAGAAGCAGATCGACATGTCCTCGCAGCCGCAGCCCACGAAGGGCGGGGCGCCCATCGTCACCTCGCCGCTCATCGAAGTGCGCAATTCCCCCGTGCACGGCCGCGGCGTGTTCGCCGTCGCGCCGATCGCCAAGGGCGCGCGGATCATCGAGTATCTCGGCGACCGCGTGTCGCACGAGGCGGCCGACAAGCGCTACGAAGACCACGACGAGAGCGACAACCACACGTTCCTGTTCATCGTCGACAAACACACGGTCATCGACGCCGGCGTCGGCGGCAACGACGCCCGCTTCATCAATCACCAGTGCAAGGGCAATTGCGAATCGGTGATCGAGAATCGCCGCGTCTTCATCGACGCGACGCGCGACATTTCCCCCGGCGAGGAGCTGGGTTACGACTACGAGATCGGCCGCGAGAAGGACGACCCGCCGAACGTCGACGAGATCTATGCCTGCCGCTGCGGTTCGCCGCAGTGTCGCGGCACCATGTTATGGCCTCCGAAGAAACCAGAACCCAAGCGTCGCAAGCCGGCGAAGGCGCGCAAGACCCGTCGGCCGGAAGCGAAGTCGAAGCGACGTCCCGAACGTTCGCGCCGGCGCGCCTGATCGACCAGCTCGCCGAGCGCGGGTTCGGCATCGCGGACCATTTCGTGGATGACGCGCTGCTCGCCGACCTGCGCGCGCGCTGCCTCGAACTGCATGCCGCCGGCGACCTGCGCCCCGCGAAGATCGGTCGCGGCGCCAGCGAGCGCCTCGCTCCCGAAGTGCGCGGCGATTTCATCTCGTGGCTGCAGGCGCCGCAGCGCGATGCCGAGCAACGGCTGCTCGCGCAGCTCGACGATCTGCGCGCCGAGCTCAATCGCCAGCTGATGGCCGGACTCCACGACTACCAGGGGCACTTCGCGATCTATCCACGCGGCGCATCGTACGCGCGGCATTTCGACCGGCTCGTCGGCAGCGACGTTCGCGCGATCTCCGCGGCGCTGTATCTCAACGATGCGTGGCAGCCGGAGCATGGCGGGTATCTGCGCATCTACACGGGTGGCGGGCGCAGCGAGGACGTCATGCCGCAGGGCGGGCGCCTCGTCGCGTTCCTGTCCGAGCGCTTCGAGCACGAAGTGTTGCCGGCGACGCGCGAACGGCTGAGCTTCACCGGCTGGTTCCGGCGGCGGCCGCTGGAAGGGTTCGTGTGAGCGCTACGGTTCATGATGCGACGGTCTCGCTCGTCGTCGCGGTGGCCGACTCGGGCGTCATCGGTCGCGACAACGCGTTGCCGTGGCATCTGCCCGAGGACCTCAAGCACTTCAAGCGCGTCACGCTGGGCAAACCGGTCGTGATGGGGCGCAAGACGTTCGAGTCGATCGGCAAGCCGCTGCCCGGCAGGCAGAACGTCGTGGTGACCCGCGATGCTAACTACCATCGCGACGGCGTGACGGTCGTGCATTCGGCCGATGGCGCGCTGGCGGCCGCGGGCGCGGCCGGCGAGATCATGGTCATCGGCGGCGCCGACCTGTTCCGGCTGTTCCTGCCGCGGGCGCAACGCGTGCACCTGACGCGCGTGCACGGCGACATCGAGGGCGATGTCCGCTGGCCGCCGCTGGCCGCATCGCAGTCGCAGCGCATCGCCGCCGAGGAACGCCCCGCGGACGAACGACATGCGTATGCGATGTCGTTCGAGTTGTGGGAAAAGCGCGCATAGCGCTCGAAAAGGCCTGCACGGGCGCCTTCGGCAGGCTAAGCTCGCCGCCCTATGAAAAAACTCACTGCACTCGCAGCCCTGTTCTGCACCCTGACCCTCACCAGCTGCTCGGCCGATGCGGCGAAAACCGCGACCCCGGCGCCGACCACGGACGATCAGAAAACCCTGTACGCGCTCGGCGTGTTGATGAGCCAGTCGCTCTCCACGTTCGAGCTCAAGCCCGATGAGCTCGCCATGGTCCAGAAGGGCCTGGCCGATGGCGTCGCCGGCGGCAAGACCGAAGTGAAGGCCGAAGAATTCATCCCGAAGGTCCAGGCGTTGCAGCAGGCGCGCCTCAAGGTCGCGCAGGGTCGCTCCGAGAAGGAAGGCGCGGACTTCCTCGCGAAGGCCGCCGCGGAGAGCGGAGCGACGAAGACGGCGAGCGGCATGGTCATCAAGCAGACGCAGCCGGGCACCGGCGCGCAGCCGACCGCCTCCGACCAGGTGAAGGTCCACTACACGGGCAAGCTCATCAGCGGCAAGGTGTTCGACAGCTCCGTCGAGCGCGGTGAGCCGGCTACGTTCCCGCTCAGCGGCGTGATTCCGTGCTGGACCGAGGGCGTGCAGACGATGAAGGTGGGCGGCAAGGCGCAGTTCGTGTGCCCCGCGAATCTCGCGTATGGCGATCGCGGTTCGCCGCCGAACATCATGCCGGGCTCGACGCTGGTGTTCGACGTCGAACTGCTCGACATCGTCAAGCCCGAGGCGCCGCCGGCCCCGGCCCAGAACCCGGCCCCGACAAAGAAGAAGTAGTCGGAGCGTTTTTCACGAAAGGGGCGGAAGCGCGGCTTCCGCCCCTTTTGTTTTGCTAGGGCCCGGCGACGTGCGCTAACGTCGCGGCAATGCGCAAACGGATCACGATCGCACTCATGCTGCTGCTGGCCGGGCTCGGCCTCGTGGCCTGCGCGCGCAAATTGCCGGTCGGCGCCGCCGACAAAGACGTCGTGCTGCGCGCGGCCGATCTCATTCCCTATGGCTACGGCCTTGAGCGGACCGAGCCCTACGAAACGTTCAAGCGCGTCCGGAACATCGACGGCACGCAGGAGCTCACGTACCAGTTCGAAACGCCGCCGTCCGAGCACGAGCACGCGCTCGTAATGAACGTATCGGTAACCGTCGAAACGACGGAGGTGGGCGCGCGGAACCTGCAGGGAGCGAAGGAGATCGGCATCAGCATCGGGCTGAAGGCGACGGGCGTGAAGCAGCGCGAGATCGAGAACTTCTACCGCTACGGCGACGCGAGCCGTTTCGCCGTGCTCGAGAAGAACAGCCACCCGATCGGCAACGTCTTCGTCGTCCGGGATGGCAAGCGCCTGTTCGTGCTCATCATGTCCGGCATGTATTTCGAGGATGCCGCGACGTTCCAAGAGCTCGTCGAGGGCCGGCTGAAGAAATTCTCGGCGTACGCGCCGACCTGAATCCGGCTCAATGGCCGGTGCCGCCGCGCCGCAGGGCATCGGCGTAGCTGATCTCGGGATGGAACATCACCATCGAGTAGCGCGGAATGACCGACGGATCGGCTTTCTCCTGCGCCTCCGCCGTCCGCTTCTTTTTCTGATAATCCGGATCGAGCACGGCGGCGCGCATCTCGACGTAGTTCTCGAGCGCCATCGCCGCGATCGCATCGGTGTTCGGTTTGCGTTCGCGCTCGAAGCGCGCAAACACCGCGGCCCAGTCGCGCGACTCTGCCAGCATCCGGTCGAGCTCCACGCAGTCCTCGAATGCGCAGTTCATGCCCTGGCCATGGAACGGAACGATCGCGTGCGCGGCATCGCCCAACAGCAGGA
>Ga0136846_1227011_pt1 | contig 19809 bp, 19 predicted proteins | sample HopSoiMetagenom2_FD_96841 | JGI IMG/M metagenome (GOLD analysis project Ga0136846, IMG submission 96841) | Grasslands soil microbial communities from Hopland, California, USA - 2 Assembly 2016 (version 4) | ecosystem: Environmental > Terrestrial > Soil > Grasslands | place: USA: Hopland...
CTGGAAACTGGTAAAAAAGGTATTGAAGAACTGGAATTCGTGAACCGCCAATCCGGCGTCAGCAACCTGGTTATTGATTTCACCCTTGCCCGTGGCCTGAACTACTATACCGGTATCATTTTCGAAGCAAAGGCCCCGGCCAACGTTAAAATGGGCAGTATTGGCGGCGGCGGTCGCTACGACGACCTTACCGGCCTGTTTGGCGTGCCCAATATCCCCGGCGTGGGTATCAGTTTCGGAGTCGACCGCATTTACGATGTCATGGATGAACTGAAATTGTTCCCCGAAGGCGTTTACACCGGCACCCAGGTACTTTTCTTTAATATGGGAGCCGAAGAAAGCAGTAAAGCGTTCAGCACTATGCAATTACTGCGTAAACAGGGCGTGCGCTGCGAGTTGTACCACGAATCGGTAAAGATGGACAAGCAATTTAAATATGCAGAAAAGAAAAATATCGGATTTATTGTAATTATTGGCAGTACAGAGATACAAAATAATACAGGTGTTGTTAAAAATTTAAAAACAGGCACCCAGCAAACCGTATCGCTTGCAGACCTTAGTAATAAATTGTTTATTTGAGTTCGTATTTTAAACAAATTGATGATATGCAACGTCACCTACTATCACTTTTACTGCTTGCAGTAGCCCTTACCAGTATCGTATCCTGTAGCAGCGATAAAAAAGGTATAGCCATACCTAAAGATGCCTCCTTTGCTTTACATGTTAACGTAAAGTCGCTTACCTCAAAAGTAAGCTGGCAGGAAATTCAGCAAAACGAGTGGTTCAAGGAAGCATACGCTAATGAAACCGATTCATTTGCTAAAAAAACACTTCAGGACCCCGCCAATTCAGGCATTGACGTACAGGGCGACCTGGGCGTTTTTATAAAGAAACAAAACCAGGGCGGCTACATGGCCGTTGAAGGTGGCATAAAGGATGCAGCTGCTTTTGAAACCTTTGCTACCAGCGTTAACAAAGGCGGTAAAGTGGTTAAAACAGGTGATGTAAGCGTGCTGAACACCGGTCTCAAAAGCCTGGTGGCCTGGACGAGCAGCCGTTTTGTTTTCATTTCCGATGTGCCCATGCCTTCGCTTAGCAACCGTTTCAACAGTGCTAATCCCGATGCCAATGAACCATTCTCTTTTACAACGGATAGCTTACAAAAATTCGCCGTGGAGTTGTTCGACCTGCCTTCAAAAAACAACCTGATCAACGATGAGCGTTTTGTTTCTGTAATGAAAGAACCGGGCGATATTCACTATTGGGTAAACGCTGAACAATATTATAACAGCCTGGGTGGTATGTTATCATTGCTTAAAATGAACGTACTGTTCGAAGGCAATGCATATGGCGCCGCCCTGAACTTCGATAATGGAAAGATCACCTTTAAATCAAAGGCCTTCGTCAATAAGGAATTAAAAGCCCTGATGGAAAAGAATGCCGGCAGCAAGGTAAGCACCGAGATGATCAACCGCATTCCATCAAAAAATGTAGTGGCTGTATTTGCCTTCAAATACCAGCCACAAGGCTTTATAGACCTGCTTAAATTGATGGGTGTGGATGGTATGGTGAACGGCTTCCTGGGCAGCGAAGGGTACAGCACTGCTGAATTTGCAAAAGCCACTAAAGGCGATGTACTGTTATCGGTAAGCGATTTTGAGATCAAACACGAAACAACCATCCCCAACCCTGATGGCGGTGCACCGATGGTGATCAAGAATGATATGCCGCATGCAAACATCCTGTTTGCCACTTCTGTGAACGAAAAACCTTCATTCGATAAGCTATTCAACATTCTGCAAAAAAAGACGCAGGCAATGCCGGAGATCACAAACAATGTACATTTTCAAATGAACAACGATTGGTTTGCAGCCAGCAATTCTCCTGAGCAGGTGAATGCCTTTTTAAGCGGTGGTAACAATAACTTTCCCTTCACCAGCCGCATTAGCGGTAAATCGTTTGGTGGTTATATCGATCTTCAGCGTTTAATGAGATCAGGGGGCCCTGCCATTACTGACAGCAGCGCTAAAGCCGCGTTAGATCTTTCTATTGGCATGTGGCAGGATGTGTTCATGGTCAGCGGTGGTCAAAAAGACGATGCCTTTGTTGGCGAGGTGGAAATAAACCTGGTTGATAAAAGCACCAACAGCCTGAAACAGCTCAACAAATACCTGGATGCAATGGGTAAAACCTTACATCCCAAACGCAATCAAGGCGATGCGCAGGTAAGGTATACCGACCCGGCAGCAGCAGGTCTGGCGGCGCTTGAACCAGTATTACATCCGTAAATAGCACTATATTTAAATAAGGAACAAGCCTGCTCACCGGAACAACACCTACGGGCAGGCTTGTTTCATGATTCAGTAATTATTTCGCAGCATGCAACTCCAATTACAGCAGGTGTTACCTGTTTATTTCGATGAAAACCATCGTACCGGGTCCGAAATATGGCGCCAGGACCTCACCTTCACAAAAGGCGAGTATATAAAGATCGTGGCACCATCAGGCAGCGGTAAAACCTCGCTCATGCATTTTTTGTATGGCATGCGCAATGAGTATAATGGCAACATCGTATACAATACAGCTGATCTCAGGAACTATACGCCGGAAGATTTTGCCGGTTACCGGAAAGATCATGTGAGCATTGTGCTCCAGGACCTGCGCCTGTTTCCCGAACAATCGGTACAGGAAAATATTGAACTGAAACGGCAACTGAATCCTTTTCATCCCGCAGAAAAGATCAGGGAGATGGCGGAAAGATTGGGTATTGGCAACAAGCTGGCATCCAAAAGCCGCATCTGTTCCTATGGTGAACAACAACGCGTGGCCATCATTCGCGCGCTGATGCAGCCCTTCGATTTCCTGTTGCTCGATGAGCCTTTTAGTCACCTGGATGATAAGAACTCGCAGAACGCGATGCAATTGATGCTTGAAGAAGCCAAATTGCGCAATGCGGCCATCATCTTTGCCGACCTGGAACGTATCGACTGGTTTCCGTACACCCGAATTTTTCATTTGTAATCATTACCCGTGGTAGTATCATTTAAACCCATTCGCTCCTTATTGCAAACAGGCACCAACACCGGCTCCCGCTGGTTCTCCTATGTTGGTTTAGGCATTGGCGTATTGTTGTTGTTGTGCTCCATTCAAATGTACATCAACATTCAGCAGTTGTTAGGTGGTGAAAGCCAGCGCAAGGAAGGTTCTGATTTTATTTCCATCTCCAAAACCATCACCAATGAAACCATGGGCCAGCTGGAGAAGAACCTGTTCAACGCCAATGATATTAAAGACATTGCTGACAAACCTTTTGTAGAAGGCGTATCGCCGCTCACCGCCAACCGCTTCCGGGTACAATTAAGCGCTGGTGACATTATTCCCTTCAGCACCGATATGTTCCTGGAGTCGCTGGACAATAACTTCATCGACACGGTTCCTCCCAACTTCACCTGGAAGGAAGGACAGGATTACATCCCCATCGTTTTCTCTTCCGACTTCCTGGAAATATACAACGTGTTTGCGCCCGGTTATGGATTGCCGCAATTATCGGCAGAAACCGCTTCGCAGGTAGTAGTATTCATTACCTGTTACGGACAAAATGGGGAGAAGCAAACTTTCCGTGGTTCCATTGTAGCGTTGAGCGATCGGGTTAATTCCATCATTGTTCCCAAAAACTTCCTCGACTGGGCCAATAACAAATTTGGCAATACCACCGATGTAAAGGCTTCCCGCCTGTATATAAAAACCAGGGACGCCAACAATCCTGATTTTTTAAATTACCTGCAACAAAAGAATTATAAGGTAAACAAGGATAAAACAAAATTCGGCCGCGTAAAGCAGGTGCTGCAGGGCATCTTTAGCGGACTGGGTATTTTTGGTTTGCTGGTAGTGATCCTGGCGCTGATGCTGTTCTCTTTCTACCTGCAGTTAATGATAGCCCGCAGTAAAGACAACCTGCAATTATTGTTGATGATGGGCTACTCCCCCAACTGGCTTAGTAAAAATGTGTCAAAACAATTTATTCCCGTATACGTATTGGTGGTGCTGGTTGCCCTGGCGCTCACGGAAGGCATGCAATGGGCCTTTCATCATTTCGCCATGTTCGACCGGCCGGAACTGTCGTCCCTGTTGCATTGGGGCGTATTATCAACAGCCATCTTTTTAATTGGCCTGTCGCTGTTAACCAATTATCGTATGGTGAGGAAATTGTTGTATAAGCTGGTGTAATTCCTTCGACTTCGCTCAGGAGCCAAATATCTGTTTCAGGTGATGCTCCATGTGCTCCACATAATCGATCGCCAGCCATTCAAGGGTCTTTGATTCACCGGAGGGAATAATAATGGTATAGGGCAGCTTCTCAGCAGGAATAGTGCTGATAATATTGACTATTTGCCTGTTCAGCATGCTCCATAATTGCAGCATATGCTCAAGCGGCAATTGCTGATACCGGTTAATAACCACCAGGTCGTCCTGCTGATATCTTAATACAGTATAAGGCTGAGGAAAGCATTGAATATCGGTAAACCGCTTCAGGTTATTGATAGCCGAATCAATTAAATGACCCAGTATTTCCTGTTTCGACCATTTGCCCGGAGCGGGTTTGTTCAATAAAATTGCCGGGGAGAACTGGTTGAAATGCTGCGGAACTTCCTGAATGTGTTTTTCCAGCTGGGATAAAGCGGTTTGCAGATCCATAATTATTTGGTTGAGCTTGCAAACTAATAATACTTATCTTCTTATCAATACTTTCTTTTTGAACGGTTCATCCGTTCATACTGCTTGCTTACAAACTCACGGGTAAAAGTTTCTTTTACGGTAATGCGCACCCCCGCAGCGCGCCATTGATCAACCAGTTTGCACATCGTAGTATAACTGGCATAGTTACTTAAATGAAATTCATTATCATAAGTAACCCCTTTATAAGTAAACAGTAACGTATTATTGTTACCATGCGTTGCCTGGGGTGTTAAAAGCCCCTCACGACGAATACGATAAATAAACCCGTCGTAGGCGTTTATATGCAATTCTATGCTGATATCCTTAATAGGATATCGCTCCTTTCCTACTTTTATAAACGAGGTTGATAATGTTAACAACCGGCTATCGAGCGACCGGAAGTTGAAGACCGTCTTTTTTGAAATACCCGCGTACACCAACGGGATAGCCCATATGCATAAAGCCATCCATAAAATGTACGCAGGTATAATATCGCAGAGAAGCAGGTAAACTATAAACATGCCCACTATATACAACACCACTAAAAAACGCGCATACGGGTTGTATTTGTAAATAAGCGTGTTGAGTACGGTTTCCTGCATAAAAGTTTATAAAATTATTTCTACATTCTAAACACCCTCATAAACAATGGCTGCGCCTTGTCCAACGCCAACGCACATGGTAGCCAGGCCATATTTGCTACCGCGCTTTTTCATTTCATGCAGCAAGGTAGCGGAAATGCGTACGCCACTGCAACCCAACGGATGACCAATAGCAATAGAGCCACCGTTCACATTTACTTTGCTGGGGTCCAGTTTCAGATCCTGCATACAGGCAAGGGATTGCGCCGCAAATGCCTCATTCAGTTCAATCAGATCGAGATCATTAACAGTAAGACCTGCTCGTTGTAATGCTTTTTGGGTGGCCGGTACAGGACCAATACCCATAATGGCCGGGTCAACACCCGCTACCGCCATCGATACAATGCGGGCCAACGGTTGCAGGTTGTATTTCTGTACTGCTTCTTCACTGGCCAGCAGCATAGCGGCAGCGCCATCGTTGATGCCCGATGAATTACCTGCCGTAACGGTTCCGTCTTTTATAAATGCAGCACGCAGGCCCGACAGTTTTTCCATGGAGGTAGAACGCGGTGGCTCGTCTTTTTCAAGGAAGATCTTTTCATCCTTCCCACCAAAGATCTCCACGCCGCTTATCTCATTCTTCCATCTGCCTTTTTCCAGGGCGGCAAAGTATTTTTCCTGGCTTTGCAGGGCAAATTCGTCCTGGGCCTGGCGACCTATTTTCCATTGCTTAGCCACATTCTCGGCAGTTTCGCCCATGGAGTACGGGTAGTATTTATCGGTGAGTTTTTTATTGGAGAAACGCCAGCCTATAGTTGAATCCACCACTTCAGGCGTACGGTTCCAGGCGCCGGATGATTTCAACTGCACGAAGGGGGCGCGGGTCATGCTTTCAACCCCGCCGGCAATCAGCAGGTCGCCATCACCACACATAATAGCGCGGGCTGCATCCTGAATGGCCTGTAAACCAGAGGCGCATAACCGATTAACGGTATTTCCTGGTACGGTAACAGGCAAACCAGCCAGCAAAGCGGCCATCCGGGCCACATTCCGGTTGTCCTCCCCCGCCTGGTTGGCATCGCCGGCAATTACATCTTCAATCGCATTCACGTCGATGGAGGCATTGCGTTGCAATACCGATCTTATCACATGGGCCAGCAGATCGTCGGGGCGGATGGTACTTAATGCGCCACCATATTTTCCAATAGGTGTTCTAACCGCATCTATGACATATACTTTCTTCATATAGTTTTTTGTTTGAGCATCCTGAGCGGAGCCAAAGGATAGCGTCCGCAAAGTAATTGTAAACAATTCAATTGTTAAGCAAAAGATTACTCATTAAAACAGCCGGAAAGCATTAATAACCATATTTTCGCGGCCATTTTATGAAAAATCCTAAAACAGTGCATCTTACATCAAATCGTTCCGTTATGAAACAGACCATGTATTTACTTGTTGCCGCCCTTTTCTTTTCGTGTCAGCAGCAAAAGCAAATTACCGCCGAAACCACATCCATTAAAGGCGACTGGCAAGGTGCCATTAAAAATGATTTTCACGCCCGCAGCCGGTTTATCAGCTTCGAAGATTCCGTTTGCACCAACAGCCAGCCCTGGGGCAATGATTTAAAGTATACTATCAACCACGATACTATATTTATTCAAAGCGCGCCCAGTGACAAATACCAGCAAAAATATCAGTATACGATCCTGAAGCTGACCAACGATTCGCTGGTATTGTTTTCAGACTCTACGGACGGTATTCCTGCAGAAACAATCGCCCTTACAAAGATCGAAAAGAAAAATACCGTTCAACCATCCGCCATCTACTTTGCCAGTGGCGCCTGTTTTGGCACCTGCCCTTCTATGTATTTTGAAATAGATTCATCACGCAACTTCACATTTTATGGCGACCGGTTTGCCGACCCCAAAGGTGGATCCCGTGGTAAATTAAGCGCGGCCGAATATGAATCCATTCTTAACCAGATCAATAAAATGCCGCTCGATTCCCTGCAGGAATTTTACCGCGCAGGTTATACCGATGCCCAAACCCGCGCCATAGCCATTGAAGCCGGTGGCAAGTTGATTAAAAGCACCGTGTATGGGTCTGAAAAAGAGCCGGTAGAATTGTCAATCCTGTTGAACAAACTGATGCATGTGTATGAGCATGTGTCTTTACAGGCCGATACTACCGTAACCCTCGACTATTTTTCAAAACATCCCGCAGCAAAACCCACTACAACGCTGACTATTTTCCCCGAACCTAAAAACTAAGGTTTTGCTAAAAACAAGCCGTATCAACGGGTAAAACGCGTTGACATACATATTACTACCTATCAACGACCGGGCCGGTTAGCTAATCCGCCCCGGTCGTTGTATCTTTGCGGCATGTTAAAAACGGCACAAAAGAACATCAGGCAGTTGAGCCTCTCTTCGCTGGAACAATATTTTGAAACCCTGGGCGAGAAGAAATTCCGCGCCAAACAGGTGTATGAATGGTTGTGGCTGAAACAGGCCCATTCTTTCGAGGCCATGACCAACCTCAGCAAAGAGCTGCGCGCCAAACTGTCCGAAAACTTTTCTCTGCCGGCTTTAACTGTAGACGCCACCCAATATTCTGCCGATGGCACTATTAAATCGCGTTTCCGCACCACAGACGCTCACATGGTTGAAGGTGTGCTGATTCCCACAGACGAGCGTAAAACGGCTTGTGTGTCGTCACAGATAGGCTGTTCGCTCAGCTGCAAGTTCTGCGCTACCGGCTATATGGACCGCAAACGCAACCTGGAGTTTGATGAGATCTATGATGAGGTAGTGCTCATTAACCAGCAAAGCGAGCGTGTGTATAATAAAAAGCTCACCAACATTGTGTTCATGGGCATGGGTGAACCCCTGCTTAACTATAAGAATGTAATGCATGCCATCGAGCGCATCACCTCGCCCGAAGGACTGGGGATGAGCGCCCGCCGTATCACCGTTTCTACTGCGGGTGTGGCCAAAATGATCAAACAGCTGGGTGATGATAAAGTGCGGTTCAAACTCGCGCTTTCACTGCATGCAGCCAACGATGTAAAGCGTAATGAGATCATGCCCATCAACGAGACCAATAACCTCAGGGCATTGATCGAGGCGTTGAATTATTTCTACCAGAAAACAGAGAACGAGATCACTTTTGAATACATCCTCTTCAAGGACTTTAACGATAGTTTAAAGGATGCCGATGAACTGATCAAGATCTACCGCCAGGTGCCTGCCGACCTCGTGAATATTATTGAATACAATCCCATCGATGCCGCCCGTTTTGAAAAGCCCGAAGAAGATACCGTAAATCAATTCATGGCCTATCTCGAACGCAACCGCGTAAACGCCCGCCTGCGCCGCAGCCGCGGTAAAGACATCGATGCGGCCTGTGGACAGTTAGCGAATAAAGACCAGTTGTAACCCCCAGCCCCTAAAGGGGAGTTTTGCACAACATAATTTTGAAGGCCGGGCATGTACCCGGCTTTTGCGTTCTATGAGCTTTACTTGCTTCGCACTCTTGTACGTCCGGTTCGCTATTCAGCTTGTTATTACTTAAAATGAATTGATAATCAATACACTTCGCAATTCGCAAATTGCGAATTGAAATAATACTTTACAATGGAATAATTCCTTAGACTGAATATTGTACGGATATTTTCCGTACATTTACTAAAACTTTGAAGATATGAAAGCTTTAGAAATGACAAGGTTTGATGCAAGATTGTCTGCTGAACAGAAAGAATATTTTGAACTGGCAGCGAATTTAGGTGGGTATAAAACATTGTCTGAGTTTGTAATATTTTCAGTGAGAGCTCAGGCCGATAAAATTATTGAAAAGCACAATGCTATTTTGGCTTCTCAGAAGGATCAGGAAATTTTCTTTAACGCTATTATGAATCCTGGCAAGCCTAATAAGAAACTTAAAGAAGCTGCCACCCGATATAAAAAGTTAATAGCAGGAAAATGAGTTATTTGACAATTCCTTTGAACGCTTCTAATAAAAAGAAAGATTTTAACTGCGGAAAGCCACTTCTTGATAACTATTTGCATACGCAGGCAAAACAGGATGTTAAAAGGAAATTATCGGCTTGCTTTGTACTTGAAGGCGACCACGGCATTGTACAAGGATATTATACGTTATCCAGTGCTTCCATTAAAAAAGATATACTCCCTGAGGCAATTGTAAAGAAATTACCTCCAGCTTATAGAGATTTTCCTGTTACATTGCTTGGCAGGCTGGCTGTAGATAGTTCTTACAGAGGGAAACGCCTGGGAGAATTGCTTTTATTAGATGCTTTAAGAAGATGTTATGATGCTTCTGAGAATATTGGCTCAATGGCTGTGATAGTAGATCCGTTAGACAGGGATGCTGAAATGTTTTATTTAAAGTATGGCTTTATAGCATTACCAGATAGTGGCAAAATGTTTATACCAATGGAAACTGTTTCAGAATTGTTTTAATAAAGTAGAACTTACTGTTAAAGTAATAACTTCGACATTTGATATTGGACATTCAACATTCGATATTTCTATTGTTCTTAACCTTTTCATTTCTAATTCTTAATTTTTAATTCCTCCTTTAACAATTCCCTCCGCTCATCCCCAAAACTCTCCATCTACGAAGATTTTCTTACCTCCGTTAAACCTGTGGGCCTGGTAGCCGTCTACTTTACTGTTACGAGATTATTTAACAAACCTTGCCAGAGGATTCACCCCTCAACCGGCATCTAACAAAAAAGATAGAAAACAGTAAAATCAGAAATTATGAAACAGGCATTTATAGGAATGGTACTGGCTGCTTTTGTAGCTACTACCGCTTGTGCTCAGGATCAATCATTAAGCAACGACCGTCCCCCCATGCACCGTCACCACGGCGATGCCCTGGCGCAGCTGAACCTCACCGATGATCAAAAGAACGAGATGAAAACCATCAATGATGACTTTCATCAACAAATGACCGATCTTAAAAAGAGCGAGGATAAGATAACCGTTACCGAGTGGAAAAGCAAGATGGCTACCATACGCAAAGACCATCATGAAAAAGTGGAAAAAGTATTGACCGATGAACAAAAGGCCAGTCTGAAAAAAATGCATAAAGAACACGGCAACCGCTTCCGCCAGGATAAGCAAAACCGGATAGAAAGAATGAAGAAAGAGCTGAACCTGACCGATGAACAAACAGCCGCCGTGGAAAAGAATCTTAGTGAAAGCCTGATAAAAATAAGAGGCGTACATGATGATAAATCGCTCACCGACGATCAAAAGAAAGCACAATATAAAACCATACAGGATAAGCAACAGGAAGGCCTGAAATCGATCCTTACCCCTGACCAATGGACTAAATTCCAGGAACTGAAGAAAAATCACGGGCACGGAAAGCCTGTTCAATCATAAAAATTTCCTTTATTATTGAGGCTCTTCCCGTTAAAACGGGAAGAGTTTTTTATTTCGTACCTTCGCCGCTCACTACTGTTGGAAAACAGCAAACTACTACACAATGGCACAAGGTTTTAACAAGTTTATGGGTAAGGGCGACAGCGGCGCCAAAAAGAAAGAACGCATCCGTCAGGAAAAGAAAAAAGTCCGCCAGGAAACCAAAGAATACTTCGAAAAGAAAAAGCAGGAAGCCAGGGAAGCAAGGGCTAAAGGCCAGGCTGGTGGTTATCAGGCGGATAGAGGTAGACAAGAACATTCGGATAAAAAAGCGGACTTTAAGGCACAAGGAAGAAAAGCCACCAGCTTCAGAGCGCAAGCTGTAGGTAAAACAGCCGAAGGCAGAACGCCTCAGGAATTAGGGTTCAAACCAAAAGCCGGAGGGAAAGCTTCAAGCTTCAAGCCGCAAGCCACAAGCAAAACAGCCGAAAGCAATACAGGAAAAGCATCAAGCTTCAAGTCACAAGCTGCAAGCAATACAGGCAGAAAAGCACCAACCTCCTTCCCGACGCGTCGGGAGGATCGGGGGGAGGCCAAAAACTTCAAGCCTCAAAATTCAAGTTTCAAGCCTAAAGCAGAAAGCAAAACAACCACAGGCCACAAGCCTCAGGCGACAGGTAATAAACCTGTGCTGATAAAAGGTAAAGCTCAAAAAGGGGAGACCCAACCAGCAACTGATAACAAGCCAGCGCCAACCGGCTCTATGCCCCTGAACAAATTTATCGCCCATTGCGGCATCTGTTCACGTCGCGATGCAGTTGACTTCGTGAAAACAGGTAAAGTGATAGTGAATGGCGCCAAAGTATTGGAGCCTGGTCATAAAGTAACCGATAAAGACGATATTAAAGTAAATGGCAAAAAGCTATTTGTCAGCAGAAATCTCGTTTACATTCTGCTCAATAAACCCAAAGACTTCATCACCACTACCGAAGACCCGCAAGGCAGAAAAACGGTAATGGACATCCTTCGGAATGCTACCGAAGAACGGGTATATCCCATTGGCCGGTTAGACAGAAACACCACCGGTGTTCTGTTACTCACCAACGATGGCGAGCTGACGCAAAAGTTATCGCACCCCAGCTACGAAATAAAAAAGATCTACGAAGTAAAGCTCGACAAGCCCCTTACGAAAAAAGACTTTGAAACCATCCTGAGTGGCGTTACACTCGAAGATGGCATTATTTCGCCCGATTCAATGGCTTATGCCGACTCAAAAGACAAAAGCGTGATCGGTATCGAGATCCACAGCGGTAAAAACCGCATCGTTCGCCGCATCTTCGAACACATGGGCTACGATGTGCGCAACCTCGACCGCGTAATGTATGCTAACCTTACCAAGAAAAATGTAGACAGAGGTAAATGGCGCTTCTTAACCGAAAAAGAAGTACGCCTGCTGAAATTCCTGAACGCCTCTTATACGAAAAACAAAAACGCTACACGTGGTTAAAGCATCATTGGAGATCATTGCAGAGAACGATCATTTTATAGTCATTAATAAACCGCCGGGATTATTAAGTATTCCCGATCGCGAAGGAAAAGAAGCTTCCCTCAAAGAAATATTACTACAGAAATACGGACAAATATTCACCGTTCACCGGCTCGACCGTGAAACCAGTGGCATCATCGTATTTGCCAAAGACCCGGAAACGCATAAATTCCTGTCGCAGGCTTTTGAAGAAAGAACGGTGGAAAAGTATTATCAGGGCATTGTGAATGGCACCTTAGCCGAAAAACAAAAAACGATCGAGGCGCCCATTGCCGAGAACACGGTAAAAAGAGGGGTCATGATCATTCATCAAAGAGGTAAACCTGCCATTACCGATTATGAAGTGCTGGAAGATTTTGGCAAATTCTCCCTGCTGCAGTTCCGCATTCATACCGGCCGCACCCACCAGATCAGGGTGCATATGCAATATGTTGGTCATCCCCTGGTGTGTGATGAATTATATGGTGATGGGTTACCAGTAAAAATATCTTCCTTTAAACGAAACTATAAGCTCAGCAAGAACGAGGAAGAAGAAAAACCCATTCTCGCCAGAACCGGTCTGCATGCCCAACGGTTACGTTTTACCGATATGGAAGGGAATACATATGATTTGCAGGCGGAGATGCCTAAAGATATGAGAGCGTTATTACAACAATTAAGAAAGAATGCGTAAGAAGTTGAAAAGTTAACCAGTTGACGAGTTAACTGGTCAACTGATTAACTGGTTAACTGGTTAACTATTTGTACACAATACCATCTTTCATAACGAAAGACACCTTCCCCATCACCTGAACATCTTTAATAGGATCTCCTTCAACTGCAATTATATCCGCCAGTTTCCCTTTTTCGATACTGCCTATCTTGTCACTTACCCCAATCAGATCAGCTGCTGAAACAGTGGCCGATTGAATGGCTTCCATCGCCGGCATACCCACTTCCGTCATATAAATAAATTCCATCCAGTTCTTTCCATGCGCATACACACCGGCATCGGTGCCAAAGGCAATCTTCACACCTGCTTTATAGGCTTTGGCAAAAGTGCTTTGTATTTTTGGTCCTATCGCCAATGCTTTGGGTGTTACCAGTGCAGGATAATAACCAGGTTTCTTTGCGGAGTCAGCCACCGATCTTCCGGCTGTAATGGTAGGCACATAATAAGTCCCATGCTGCTTCATTAACTGCATCACCTCTTCATCCATTAAGGTGCCATGCTCGATGCTGTTCACCCCTGCCCTTACGGCCCTTTTCATGGCTTCGGCGCCATGACAGTGCGCAGCCACTTTATACCCATAATCATGCGCCGTTTCAACAATGGCCTTTATCTCGTCCTCGGTAAACTGTGGGTTCTCCCCGCTTTTGGCAACGCTTAAAACACCCCCGCTGGCGGTGATCTTTATTACATCACTCCCCTCTTTATATCGCTGCCGTACGGCCTTGCGGCATTCATCAGGGCCATTGACCACACCTGCTTCCGGGCCAGGATCACCCATCAGATCGTCTCTAAAGCCATTGGTAGGGTCTGCATGGCCACCCGTAGTAGCAATGGCCTTACCTGCTGTAAAAATGCGTGGACCTTTGATCAGTTTTTTATTGATCGCATTTCGTAGTGAAATATTAACGCCAGTGCCGCCCAGGTCGCGCACCGTGGTAAACCCGGCCATTAGTGTACGTTCTGCAAACACTACCGATTGAAAAGCGTAATCAGCCGGGTTGTAAGTAAACACCTCCTGGTATCTTGTAGGACTGGTTTCATGTTCAAGATGCACATGACAGTCGATGAGGCCGGGAAGAACGGTTTTGTTTTTAAGATCGATCACTTTATCGGTGGCCGCCGGCTTTGTATAACCAGCCTGTACCTCCGTGATGGTATTGCCATCTACAATAATAGAATATTCAGTAAGTACCTGCCCTTTGGTAACATCGATCAGCTTACCACATTGCAGAATGGTGCGCTGCGCAAGCAGGAGTACGGGGCTACAGATCAACAACCCAAGCAGTAGTTTTCTCATGGTATGAGTTTTACTGGAAGATAAGCTTTTTAAATAGCTTATGGCTCATAGTTAGTCAGTTTATCGTATTTGTACAGGCCAAATGATATATGTAACTTTAAGTATATAAACCGTCCTGTTACTATGTTTGGTTTATTCTCAAAAAAGCAGCCCGGGTGCCCCATCGACACCAATACCCGTCTTTGGATGGAACAGGCCTTTGTTTGGCTCGTGCAGGAGTTTGGACAAGACAATCTACTTACAAAGCCCATGCTTTTTCCAACCACCGAACACTTCCCTTTTCCATATGATGGCTCCCTCGATTCATTTATACAAACCGCCCACATCGTTGCCCGCCAAATGGAAATTGACCTGGAAACAATCAACCTCGATCTGTATAATGAAAGTGTGCAGGAAATAAAAAATGATCTCGGGTTCAGCCTGTTTACCCAACCTGATGAAACCAGTGAAACACCCTTAACAGCCGGTTTATACTTTGGTAAAAATGCAGCCGGTAAATTCGATGTATTTATAGAAAAGTATAATTTACAGGATCCTGAAAAACTGGTAGCCACTCTTGCACATGAATTTGCGCATATAAAACTGTTAGGAGAAAAACAGCTTTCTTTTAACGATGAGTCATTAACCGATTTAACCACGGTTGTATTTGGCATTGGCGTATTTAATGCCAACTGTGCTTTCAGGGAGATCAAAAATTTCAGGGTGCGCGGCCATAGCACCCTTGGTTACCTGAAACAACGCGAATGGGGTTACGCATTGGCTTTGTATGCTTACTTCAGACAGGAAAAAAATCCTGACTGGATACATCACCTCACTCCTAACATCCGATCAGACTTCAAAAAAAGCACTTCTTTTATTTACACCAATCCAGATAAGATATTCAAAGAGAAGTACAATCCCGGCAAACAGTCTTAAAGTCTTAAAACAACGATCCCCCGATAAGATCAGGGGATTGTGTAAATATCGATATGTCTTTATCAACCTTATTTGTTCGGCTGAGGCGTATAACGCAGGTAAGGTTTAACAACCTTAACGCCTTTAGGGAATTTCTTGATGGCGTCCTCAGTAGAAACTGCAGGAACCACAATTACATCTTCACCTTCTTTCCAATCAGCTGGTGTAGCCACGCTGTAATTAGCGGTCAGTTGCAGTGAATCAACCACGCGCAATACTTCGTAGAAGTTTCTTCCAGTAGATGCCGGATAGGTGATCATCAGTTTTACCTTTTTATCGGGTCCTATCACGAACAGTGAACGTACAGTAAATGTTTCAGAAGCATTGTGGTGGATCATATCGTACAAAGTAGCCACGTTTTTGTCTTCATCAGCGATGATGGGGAAACCAACAGTGACATTTTGTGTTTCGTTGATATCATTTATCCAACCCAGGTGTTTATCAAGCGGATCAACACTAACAGCCAGTACCTTTACATTGCGTTTGGCAAATTCTTCCTGCAATAAAGCAGTTTTGCCTAACTCAGTAGTACAAACAGGTGTATAATCTGCAGGGTGAGAAAACAGGATACCCCAGCCATTACCAAGAAATTCATAAAAATCAATATCACCGGCAGTGGTCTTAGCCTGGAAGTTAGGAGCGATGTCGCCTAATCTTAAACTCATATACTAAGTATTTTAAGGTTGATAAAAAGAATGTTAATGATTGCTAACACTTTAAAGGAGTACGAAGATACAAATCCCTACCCATAAAGTAGACTTATATCTTATTTTTTGTTTTTCAAGTAAAAAATACCATTTTACTGGTAGTAGCGGCTGTAAAATATTGGATTATTACTAGTTATTACTTCCCGGCGGCCTTGGTCAGGGATTTACTGCCGAACCGGTTCTTTACATCATCGATAGCCTTATAAAGCTCGGTCTTTTTTTCAACATCACTGAACAAATTTGTCTGCACGGCTTCATCAACCAGCTCACTCAGCCGCACGCCCAGTAATCTGACAGGCTTACCTTTTCGGTACAGCTTGTGAAACAGGTCTTTAGCCTTGGGTATTAGTTCGTCGTCATAAGAAGTATACACAATGCTGGTTTGGCGGGAGGTTGTTTCAAAATCGGGATAGCGTATTTTAACCGCAATACATCCGGCCATTTTATTATCCTGACGAAGCTCATACGCCACCCGTTCCGTCATCCGTACCAGTTCATTCATCAAGCGTTCAAGATCGAGAATGTTTTCTTCAAAAGTACTTTCTGTGGAAATGGATTTTGCTTCGTGATAGGGCACCACTTCGCCGTGATGAATTCCATGCGCTTTATGCCACAGATCGGCGCCGTATTTACCAAACCGGTTCTCGAGTATTTCAATGGGGTGCGCGGCCAGGTGTTCTATTGTTTCAATACCCAGGTCGCGCAGGGCCTGAAAAGTATTGTCGCCTACACCGGGTATTTTGTTCACTTTTAAGCCAGCCAGAAATTCTTTTTCCCGCCCAAAGGCAATGTGCAGGTAGCCATTTGGTTTGGCCTCGTCAGTCGCAATTTTAGCCACCATTTTATTAGCCGCCAGTCCAAACGAAATGGGCAGCCCGGTTTTATCCATGATCTCCTGTCGCAGATCGATGGTCCATTGATAAGGGTTGAAATATTTATCCATCCCTGTTAGGTCAAGATAGAATTCATCTATGGAGGCTTTTTCGAAAAGTGGGGCTTTGGCGGCAATGATGTCGGTAACCCAGCGCGAAAAGCGACTGTACTCACCGCGGGTGCCTTTTACCACAGTGGCATGCGGACATAACCGCATGGCTGTTTTCATGGGCATGGCGGAATGGATCCCAAATTTTCGGGCTTCGTAACTACAGGCGGCCACCACGCCCCGCTCACGTCCACCCACGATCAGCGGCAATCCTTTTAATGAAGGATTGTTGAGGCATTCAACTGAAACGAAGAATGCATCTAAATCAAAGTGGGCTATGATGCGTTGGGAAATGCTCATGGTGAATGGTCAATGGCCAATGGTGAATCTATTGCGAATTTACGGTATAAAATCCGGCAGTCGTGAAACGGCAAACGTGAAACGTGAAAGGGCTCCCGAAATCACAACCTCGCTTCTACATTCACCTTTCAGGCCTCCCCCCAACCCCCTACGGTGGAGGGGGAGAAATACAGCCTCTTGCCATTACTCAACCTAATAATTTTTCAAGCTTCCTACTTCCTATTTCTTACATCTTATTTCATGCTTCCTTTATCAACCCTATCAACGCTATCAACTTCCTACTTTATACCTCTTAACCTTCTTCGGCCTCGTCAACTTGTCAACTTGTTAACTTGTCAACTCTGTCAACTCCGTCAACCCTATCAACATCCTCCTTTATTCACCTAACCAACTTCTTCCTGGTTAACTGGTCAACTGATCAACTGGTCAACTCAACTATATATATCCAACAACCCCTCAGGCAGCTCCACATGCACCTGTTTCTTCTTCCTGTCTATCTTAAGCAGAAAGTCTTCGTGCACTGGAATCAGGGCTTCCTTGCCTTTTAGATCGATCCTGCAAAGAAGTTGATGCGGTTGTTCAATGATCTCCAGGATTTCACCCAGGTCTGTTCCCTCATTGATGATATGATAACCCAACAGCATTATGGGGGCCGATTTGGAAACATATTTCTCAAACTCCTCCTGCGGCAGCCAAACCCGCTTTTGCATCAGTTTATGGGCTGCTTCTTTGGTATCGATGCCTTCGAACTTCAGGAATAATTCATCATCGTTCTTTATGCGCGCTTCTCCAGCCAGGAAATAAGGAAGCATTTCATCTTTCTTATCCTCAATAAAAACGGCTTCCAGCCCTTTTAACGAGGTCTTTTTCCCTAGCTGATGTTGCAACACTACTTCTCCCTTCACCCCAAAAGTGGCCACTATTTTTCCAATGCTGTTGTAATTGATCATAAGGCGCAAAGGTAACTTTCGGCAGCCAAGGGCAATGCAGGGGCCGGGTATTTTGTGGAACCGTACCCGGTCTTTTTTTGACCTCACAGGGACCTTACAGGGACATAACAGGGACCTCACAGGGACCTAGAAGGGATTTTATCCCTGTTATGTCTCTGTTACCTCCTTGATTGGTCCCTGAAAGCTGATGTAAAATCCCAACCAGATCTGGCAAAAAAATGGGCTGCAACCCACCAGTTGGCGGGCAGCAGCCCAAAGTTTTTCTCCCCCTATTGAAGGGGGCTAAAAGAAAAAAATCCCGTTAAGGATGAACCTCAACGGGATTTAACAAGTTGACAGCTAGCTATACTGCGTAGGATTATTCTCCTCTGCGCGGTCTCACCGGAGGTCCACCTGCACCTCTGCGGGGTCTTCTATCCCTTGCTTCTGTTTCCTGGCGCTTCTTAACCTGGACTTCGTGCTCAGCATGCCACTTCTGGAATTTCTCCATAGCGGTAGCTTCGTCGAATAGACCCAGTTTCACACCACGCAACAAATGTTTCAGGTACAATACACCTTTGTACGACAGAATTCTGCGCACTGTATCAGTGGGTTGAGCGCCTTTGTGCAGCCAATCCAAGGCTTTCTGGCGATCCAACTGAATACTTGCAGGAACTGTAAGCGGGTTGTACGTACCTAACTTCTGGATAAACTTTCCATCACGCGGAGAGCGTGCATCGGCCACTACGATGAAATAAAAAGGTCTCTTTTTAGACCCATGGCGTTGCAGTCTGATTTTAACTGGCATCTTAAATAGAAATTTAAATGCGTGAACAAATAGGGTTACTTTCCATTATAACGATTGCAAAAATAACAATCGACATGATTTTTCCAAATTTAATAATTCAGAAGAAATTTTTGTGTTTTATCATGCCATCATTCTGAATAAAATACGCGCGAAATTGTTGATAAGTTAGCTGGTAAACAAGCCGATAGACCCACAATTTCATAGTGAAAAAAATTTTTCTAGCGCTTCATTCCCATTCGCCCCATCGGCATTTTATTCATCATTTTCATCATCTGTTTCATTTGCTCAAACTGCTTCAAAAAGGCATTTACCTCGTTAATGTCTTTTCCTGAGCCTTTGGCAATGCGTTGTTTGCGACCCATATTTATCAGATCGGGGTCTTCCCGCTCCTGTTTGGTCATGGAGTTGATCATAGCCTCGATGCCCTTGAAAGCATCGTCGCTGATATCAATATCCTTGATGGCTTTACCAACACCCGGGATCATTCCCAACAGGTCTTTGATATTACCCATCTTTTTTATCTGCTCCAGTTGTTGTTTAAAGTCTTCGAAGTTGAACTGGTTCTTGCGGATCTTCTTCTCCAGTTTGCGGGCCTGTTCTTCATCGAACTGTAATTGCGCCTTTTCAACCAGGGTGGTAATGTCACCCATACCCAATATACGCTGGGCCATACGTTCGGGGTAGAACACATCGAGCGTATCGAGCTTTTCGCCACTGCTTACAAACTTGATGGGTTTTTGAACCGTGTATTTGATTGAAAGGGCGGCGCCACCACGGGTATCACCATCGAGTTTGGTAAGCACCACACCGGTGAAGTCAAGGCGATCATTAAACGCTTTTGCGGTGTTCACTGCATCCTGACCGGTCATGGAGTCAACCACAAACAG
>Ga0136846_1229130_pt1 | contig 19804 bp, 17 predicted proteins | sample HopSoiMetagenom2_FD_96841 | JGI IMG/M metagenome (GOLD analysis project Ga0136846, IMG submission 96841) | Grasslands soil microbial communities from Hopland, California, USA - 2 Assembly 2016 (version 4) | ecosystem: Environmental > Terrestrial > Soil > Grasslands | place: USA: Hopland...
AGAAATCCCTCACGCATCTGCATGTCGCCGTCGAGGATGTAGACAAAATCGCCGCGCGAATGCTGGTAGCCCAGTTGAGGGCCCGCACCGCAGCAGCGCTCTTCGGGGTTGGCCAGTTGCACGATGCGTATCGGATAGGCGCTGGCGAGTTCCACCGTGCGGTCGGTGGAATACGAGTCCGCGAGGATCACCTCGCCCCCCACGGCGGCGACCGCGCGCAGCGCGCTTTCCACGGTCTCCTCAATGCGCTGTTCTTCGTTGAGCGCCTTGATGATGACGGAGACGCGGCAAGCGGGCAGGGCCGGTTGCGGCAGCGGTGGGTTTTTTTCGAACGGTATCGGGTTCATTTTTATCCTGCCTCGGCGGGGCTGGCAGCAGGCAATGTGCGGCGCAGGCGCCACTGCTGCCAGTTCTTGACCAGCGGGCCGGGCATGAAAAGAACCATGGCGGCCGTCAGCCACCAGCGTTTTCCACTTGCCGCGCGGCGCGCTTTCAAGAGCCAGGCCCATCCTTCGCGGCGATTGCCTGCGGCCAGGGCAAGCCGTGCGAGTGTGAGTTCGTGCTGGGCCACCAGCCACAACGCGGAATTGCGCTGCAGGGGCGGCATGGCGCCTGCCAGCGCACGCTGCCGCATGCGCTCCAGAAAGGGCGGCATGGCCCGGGCGGCGTGCCCGCTGCTGAGGCTGCCTTCCACGGCGAGCCGGTAGGCCATCAGCGGTGCATGGACCACCGCCACCGGCGCCTGCTCCGCCAGGCGGAACCACAAGTCCAGGTCTTCGCCATGCGATTCACCGGGCGGAAAGCAGGGCTGCATCTGGCGCAGCCGCGCGCTGCGCACCGATACGGCGCTGGTGCACAAGGTAGGCGAGGCCATCCAGCGCCGCGGCAAGTCCCGGATCAGTTCAATCTCGGGCGCGGCCGGCATCTCAGGCCAGCGCGGCGGCCACATGGCCAGGGTGTCGGGCACCGGCAGGTAGTCGGTGGCCACGGTATCGGCTTGCGCAAAGCGTATCTGGGCCCATGCCAATGTCGCAAGGTAGTTCGGGTGATGCCAATCGTCGGCGTCGAGAAAGGCCACCCATTCACCGCGTGCCAGCGCGATGCCGTGATTGCGTGCGGCAGAGACGCCGGCATTGGCCTGGCGCACCAGCCGCACGCGAGGGTCGGTGATAAAGCCGACGAGTTCGGCCCCGCCGTCGGTGGAGCCGTCGTCCACCACGATGACCTCGAAGTCTGTCCAGGTTTGCGCCAGCACCGAGGCAATGGTGCCGCTGATGTAGGGCGCCTTGTTGTAAAGGGGGATGACGATGGAAAATTTCATGAACTGAGTCGGGCGGTGGCCAAGGGGTTTTTGGGATCTTTGGCAAAAACGGGCTCAACGCGCGCGCCGGCTGGCACACGGGCCGGGCGGCGTTTGTGTGCGCGTGCTTCGCCCACAGCGGCGGCGAGTGTCATCAGCAACAGCACGTGGGCGATGAGTTCAGGGCCGTAGCCGAAGAGCAGCAGGGGCACTTCGCTGATGGCGCGCAGCGCCAGCGCCACAAACAACGCCAGCGTCAGGCCGCCGCTGGCGCGGGCGTAGCGTATCGACAGCACCAGCAGCACCAGCGCATACAGCACCAGCGCCGTGGCGCCGACCGTCCCCGAACGCGACAGCGTGTCCATGAACTGGTTGTGCGCGTGGGTTGCGTTGGGCATGCCGATGGCTTCGCGAAAGCTCGCATCCCATAGCGTCGGCCCGTAGCCGAACACCGGGTTGCGTTGCCACTCGTCGTAGGCGATCGCCCAGATCTGGTCGCGGCCCGTCATGGAGGCAAGCTGCGCGCCCTGGGCGCTGTCAAAGAAGCTGCTCAGGCGCGCATCGATCTCGCCGAACATCAGCAAGGCGGCAACGCCGACGACGGCCGCCATGAAGGCCAGCAGCGAGACGATGCCGAACTCAGGCCGCACCGGGTCGCCCACGCGGCGCATGAAACCGGGGCCCTGGCGCACCACGAGAATGCAGGCCGAGCACAGCACAAACGAAATCCACGCCGTTTTGGACTGCGCGAGAAACAGCACCAGCAGGCCCACGGCCCAGGCCGTGCGATTGAGCCACACGCGCTGAAATGGGCGCGCGAGCAGGCACAGCAGGCCCAATTGCGCCAGCATGCCCAGCGACACCGCATGCGGGGCCAGGCCGGCCAGGCGCGGCACGCCCGGCAGCAGGCCTTGTGTGTAAGAGGCGTCCAGCACCAGGCTGGGCTTGAGGGGAATCAACAATAACCCTGCAACCATGAAGAGCAGCAGGGCATTGCGTGTCGCGCCAAACGCCAGGTCGCGTTCAGCCGCGGTTGCCAGCACCGCCGCAAAACCGATCACGAGCGGGTACACGTAGTCATGCGACAGGAACGGGTGTGCGCCCAATAGGGCAGGCGCTGCCACAGTACCGCCCCAGAAAAGAATGAAAACCACCAGCAGGGCGGACGGCGCCTGCGCGCTCTTGTCGCGGCGTATCCAGTGCGTGATGACACGCTCACCGGCCAGCGTCAGCAGCAGCAAGGAAGCCAGCGGCTGCATCAGCGATACCAGCGGATGCCGCACGACCACGGCCACTTCGTCGAACTTCATGTTGCTGCTGGAGAGATCGCGGCCCGACAGCAAGTTGGCCATGGCCACCATCAGCAGGATGGCGTAGAAGATCCAGTGCATATAGCCCTGGGCCCGGCGCGACGTCACATGGACCGCCCCGGCCATGCCCAGCGCCGCCGTGAGCGCCGCCAGAATGGCGCCGGCGACAAGGACTGAAATCACGACGGGCTGATCCATGGTGATGGCCTTACGGGCGCTGCTCGCCCAGCGTGGCGGCTATGGCGGAGGCGGGGGCAGGGGCGGAGGACGGCGCGGCGGCGCGGCGCAGGAATTTTGCCAGCTGCGGGACGAAGCGGATCACCATCTCCGAGGTGTCCTGGCCCAGCAACCGCGGGCGCAATATCAGCAACAGGACCGGTAGCGCCACCGCTGCCAGCGCGCTGGCAGCCAGCGACAGCAGCGCCATGCCAAACCTTGCAGTCGCGTACTGCGCGGCCAGTACACCTGCGATACAGAGCGAACTCAACAGCAGCCCACGCAAGGCATCCGGCAGCAAGGCGGTTGCGCGAAGCCCGAGCGCACGAAATGCGGCGACGGTGATGACAACCGCGCGCAGCACCAGCAGCCCACCCGCCACAGCCGCGGCCACATGGATGCCCCGTCCTGCCAGCAGGTAAAAACCCGCCGCTCCGACAGCGACCAGCGGCAGCTGCAGCAGGAACTCATAGTGTTTGCGCCCGGTATTCCAGAGCACCGGCGTCGACAGGCCCCAGATGACATAAGCGGGCATGCACAGGAACAGCGTGCCCAGTACCCAGGCGGCATCGCTCCAGGCCGGGCCATACAGCACGCGCACAATGTCGCGCGAAACAAAGGCCAGCGTCACAAAGGCCGGCAGGCCCAGCACGGCGATGGTGGCCAGCATCTGCAGGTAGGCGCGGCCCAGCCGTGGCAAGTCATCTTGCAGGCGGGCGCCTGCCGCCAGGAAGGCTGGTTGCAGCGCGCCCAGCAGCAAGGTGTTGGGCATGGTGGCCAGGTTGTAGGCCACGTTGTAAAGGCCCAGGGCTTGCGCATTGAGCAGGCGGCCTATCAACACGCGGTCCAGGTTGTTGAGCAGCCAGTTGACGATATTGGTGAAGAACACGGTATGCCCGGTGCCGATGGCTGAGCGCGCACCGGCATACCAGATCAAGGGGCGGACCGCATGAGGTTTGAGCGCGTAGCTGGCTGCCAGCTGCACGGCGGCCTGCACCAGCCATGCGGCGACCAGCGATGCCTCGCCCTTGCCCATCAATGCCATGGGCAGGCCTACCGCGATATAACCCGCGGCGTAGCTGCCTACCTGCACCAGCCCTACCGCGCGGAAGTTGAGGTCGCGTTGCAGCAGATAAGTGGCGGGCGCGGCGGCGGCTGTCAGCAGGCAGGCGAGCGACAGCCACTCAATGACAGCCTCCGCACGCGGCTCGCGGAAATAGACCGCCAGCAGGGGCGCCAGCAGGTACACCACCGCCATGGTCGCCAGGCCCACGATGAGTTGCCAGGTCCAGGCAAAGCGCACGTCATCGTCATGGAGGTCTTGCCGCTGCAGCAGGCTCCAGCTGAAGCCGAAACCGGAGACAAAGGTGGCGAATGTCAGCACCACCATCCCAATGGCGAACACACCGAAGATGTCCGGCCCCAGCGTGCGCGCCAGCACCACCTGGGCCATCAGCTGCAGCGCGAAGCGTGCGACCGTCGAAGCCGCGCTCCATTTGACCGCCGCTACGCCCGGCCGGCCGAGTCCGCTCATGCTCAGGGTCTTCCCGCCTTGTAGCGTCGTACGGCGATCACGCCCATGAGCACCAGCGTGGCCAGCAGCATGCCGTAGGAACGCCAGCCGGATTCACCGGGTTCGGGTTCATCGGCAGAGGGGTTGGGGCGCACGTCCGGGCTGTAGACCGCACGGACCTTGACCGTCTCGGCCCCGGATTGCAGCTTCACGCGTGTGGGCGCGGGATTGTCAGCCGTCGCAGCCTTCGCGACAGGGGTTGCGGGCGTTTGGGCGGGGTATTGGTTGTAAACGTGGGCGTAAGCGTAAGAGGCCGATGCTGAAGCCAACGCGGTGGCCAGCACGGCGGCAAGTAGGGCTTTAGGCATGAATTTCTCCTCTGTCAAAGCAGGAGACGAGTTTGTTGTGCGGTGCAGCAATTGACAATAGTCCGAACGGCTCATGGCCCACTTCGTGCTGCGAAAGAAAATGTGTTTTGTTCCCATACGGCAGCAGTTTTGTTGCAAGGTGAATCACACACTGACCGCCGGCCGGACAGGGCCGTTCGGCCTGGTGCGCGCAGGGGCCGGAGCGTGCAGCTCGGGTGTATTCGAGGCCGCAGTCCGGTAGCCCTCCGGGTTGCGCTGTTGCCAGTGCCAGGCGTCACGGCACATGTCGTCGATGGTGTGCACTGCGCGCCAGCCCAACACGTTTGCGGCCAGCGACACGTCGGCGAAATACTGCGCCACGTCGCCGGCCCGCCGGGGCGCAAATTCAAACGGGACCGGCCGGCCGCTTGCGCGCTCGAAGGCGTTCACTACGCCCAGCACGCTGGTGCCTTCCCCCGTGCCCAGGTTGACGGTGAAGCTTTCGCCTTTATCCAGCAGTGCCTGCACGGCAGCCACATGGCCGGCGGCCAGGTCGACGACATGCAGGTAGTCACGCACGCCGGTGCCGTCGGGGGTGTGGTAGTCGCTGCCGAAGACCTTCAGGCGGTCGCGCTTGCCGACGGCCACCTGGGTCACAAAAGGCATCAGGTTGTTGGGAATGCCGTTCGGGTCTTCGCCGATCAATCCACTGGGGTGCGCGCCCACCGGGTTGAAGTAACGCAGCACGCCGGTGCGCCAGCTTGGGTCCGACGCGCGCAGCGAGGCCAGGATGTCTTCACACACCAGCTTGCTGTGGGCATAGGGGCTTTCGGGTGCGCAGGGAAAGCGCTCGTCGATGGGCACGCTGGCCGGGTCGCCATACACCGTGGCGCTTGAAGAGAACACCACCGAGCGGCAGGCGGGCGTAGCTGCCATTGCCTCCAGCAGGCTCACGAGGCCGCTCACGTTGTTGCGGTAATACATGAGGGGCTGCTGCACGCTTTCGCCGACAGCTTTGAAACCGGCAAAGTGCACGGCCGCAACGCAGCGGTGGCGGCGCAGCACGTCGGCCACAAAGGCGGTGTCCAGCACGTTGCCTTTTTCGCAGGTCACGCGCCGGCCCGTCAACTGTTCAAGCCGCTGCAGCACCGCAGGGTGGCTGTTCGAAAAATCGTCGAGGATGACCGGCTGCAAGCCGGCCTCGACCAGAGCCACGAAGGTATGGCTTCCGATGTAGCCGGCTCCGCCGGTCAGCAGCACGCAGGTATTTTTTGTTGTCATGGATCAATCAGGAAGAGGCTGCGGTGCAGCGGGTTGGTAAAAGCGCGAATCGCAACGCCGGAGCAGCCGCTTGAAAAGCCATGCACCCCGATTCGAGCAGTAAGAAGCAAGAGGTAGCAAGGCTCAATGAAAGGGGGCTCGCCGTGAAACAAGCGCCGTTTTCCGGAACAACCACAGTGTCTTTTGACACAGTTGGCAGGCATGTCAGCGTAAGCCGCGAGCATGCGTCGGATGGTTGCAATGAGGCCTAAAGCGTGTCGAATCGTTCGGTAAGCACTTGTGAATGAAATGCGTGAATTGCTTGCAGGCGGCTGCTGGCGTGCGTATGCCGCGCATGTGCGGCACTTGCCGGTGCGGTGCACCGGACAGAAAGTCACAAAGCTTGCCAAGCCTTGCGGGGCATGTATGTCTGCATGTGTGGCGCCCACGCGACTCGGCTGGATGCCACAGGAGAATCATGTAAGGGATGCCTTACATGAATGGGAAAAGGTTTCGGGGATTCTTCGGATTTTTAAAGCTTTTTAGGCCTCTAGCCCTTTAAATTCATGGACAGGCAGCTACTAAATTAATAGCAGGCTGCCCGAGATTCCATGCAAGCCACCTTGCATTCGAGCTACCGGAGTCAGCCTCCCCAAACACTCCCCCGGAAAAGCAATGCGGCCCTGCCTCTTTTAAAAGCAGGGCCGTCGCATAGATGCGCGGCTGCGCCGGTCAGCGGCCGTCCCGAACCGGTCAGCCGTGCGAGGCGGTACGTCCGCGCCTGCCGCGCATGCCTATTCAGGCTATTGCGGGAAGGTACGCGTAAGCAGCAGCTGGCTGCTTGAATCCGCGGTGGCCCCACCGGAAATCGATACCGCGCGGCCGGCGGTGCTGAGGATCGGCGTGGTAGTGACCTGCGATTGCCACGACGATGGCAAATTGGGATTGGATCGCTCCTGGAAATTCACGTTGCCCGCCGAGTCGGTGAACAGCAGCTGCGCCGTGCCGCTGAGCGTGCGGGTCACCGCTACGTCGCTGGACTCCGAGAACGTCGTTCCTGCGGGCGTGCTGACAGTCACCCAATTGCCGTCCCAGCTGGAGTCAGGCTTGCGAGTTTGATGCACGAGTTGAGGGATGCCATTGGAACCCATCAACGTGGCCAGAACATCCGTGAAGCCGTTTTCTGCGGCGGCGATGGCGAGGTTGTAGCTGATTTGCCTGTTGCCGTAGAGCCCTGGAACGTTAGTGAAAGGCGTCCAGGTGCCATCGACCCAACGCACACGGTAGAAAATATTGTTGTCATTCAGGCCATTGGCAATCACTTGTGCATTGCCAGGGGAGGTCGGCGAACTCGCATTGATCGTGATGGCGACATCGCGTGCCGCAAAATTGGCGGCTCCTCCGTAGCCGTCAAGCGGGTTGAAGCCGGACCAGTTTCCATTGGCATAGCGCATGGCGTGATACACCAGGTTGTCGGCGGCGTTGACAATGACGACCTGGGCGCTGCCGTCCTTGGCCGCCGCGATAGCGATCTTCTTGGCCTTGATGCCAAGGGGACTACCGCTCCCGCCAGGAACAAGGGCAAATGGAGTCCAACCGCTATGCGAACCGGATTTGAATGCGCGGTGGTAGAGGTAGCCATCGCCGCCTACGGCGATGACCTGCTGACCCCCGTCTGACGTGATTACACCGGCACAATTCTCGGCATGAAATTCGTCGCCCGCCAAAATCCCGCCGCCGCCTTGGGGCGTGCTTATATAGCAGTTCTTGGGTACGCGGCTCCAATCCGCTTTCGCCGAATAGGCATTCCAGGCACGAGCGAGCCAACCATCGGTACGTTGGCGTACCGCTAACCCATTCACCGGCTGACCGGACCCATCCGTCGTGTTGACTGATCCGGCGATGTACCGGCCATCCGGGGAGATAGAGCTTATGCCGCTGGTTTCGCCGCGCGGATTCAGGCTTCGAGTGTTAGAGCCGTCCGGATTGATTTCGTATTCACTACTGTCGAAGTGAAACAGGATTGATGCCCCGTCCGGTGCCCACGATGAACCAGGTTCAGTCTTGGCAAGTGGACGGACGCCGGGGTTAATGTCATCCGCTATGTAGAGGTCATCTCCACCATTACCGGCGTTGTCCGGACCATTCAACGTGTAGACGTTGCCTGACGGAGACCATGCCAAAGAAAAACGATCGACTGGAACTGCAAAAGGAAAACTGCGCACAAGGGTTTTGCCAGTGCCGTTCAGCTTGATGGACCAGAGCTCCATCGCCGATCCGTTTGCCGATGCGATTGCGAATCCTACTTTGGAGCCATCAGGCGACCACACCGGAGAGGCCATCTCTTTATCGTTGTTTAGTAGTTGGACACCGTTTGAGCCGTCGATGTTCATCACATACAGGCCGAGCCTGTCATTGGACAGATAAGCGATTTTCTTGCCGCTGGGCGAGACGCTGGGTTGGATTCCGACGCCTAAGGTGGTGACTGTCGAGCCGTACCCTGACTTTACCTTGGCGATGGTAGAGGGCAAGCCAGGTTGCTCAAATACGATGACACCATTTTCGCCCGGGAAGGTGGCATGGGCTGCGTTGAAGAGCCCGGCAGTGGCAAGTGTTGCGAGAGCCAGGGCAATGCGCGACAGGGTTCGCGCGCGCTTGCGAGCCTGCGTGGCGGGTGTGATGGAAATGGATGGAAGTGTTGTGAGCATCAAGATCCTTAAGCAGGATAAAAGGTTGGGAGAGAGTGAGTGCCTCTACGCATGCAAGATGCGGATCGGCGGAAATAATGTATTTAGGCGCTCCCTACTGTTCCCCTACGGATTAGCGGGAGGTGGACACAAATGCAGAGAGGGGAAGAGTGAAGGCCTCGTTCCGATCCACACACACTTTCCAACGTTTTCCGGGCGTAAAAAAGCCCGGTGAAAACCGGGCTTTTTTTGAGAGACGACGCAGTGCTTACATGCCGGCGTAGTTGGGCCCGCCGCCGCCTTCGGGCGTGACCCACACGATGTTCTGCGTCGGGTCCTTGATGTCGCAGGTCTTGCAGTGCACGCAGTTCTGTGCGTTGATCTGCAGGCGGTCTGTGTTGTCGGCGTTCTTCACAAACTCGTAGACACCGGCCGGGCAGTAGCGGCTTTCGGGGCCGGCGTATTTGGCAAGGTTGATGTTGACCGGCACGCTTGCGTCTTTCAGTGTCAGGTGCGCGGGCTGGTGTTCTTCGTGGTTGGTGTTAGAGACAAACACCGAGCTCAGGCGGTCAAAGGTGATCTTGTTATCGGGCTTGGGATACACGATGGGCGTGCACTCGGCGGCCGGCTTGAGCTTGGCGTAGTCGGGCACGGTGTTGTGAATCGTCCAGGGTGGGCTCTTGAAGCCCAGCTTGGGCAGCAGCCAATGCTCGATGCCGGTCATGAAGGCGCCGACGTACAGGCCTTTCTTGAACCAGGATTTGAAGTTGCGCGACTGGTTCAGCTCGGCCGCGAGCCAGCTCTTGGCAAAGGACTCGGGGTAGGCGGCCAGCTCGTCGTGCTCGCGGCCGCTGGTGACCGCGTCATACGCGGCTTCGGCGGCCAGCATGCCGCTCTTGATGGCCGCGTGGCTGCCCTTGATGCGGGCGGCGTTGAGGTAGCCGGCTTCGCAGCCGATCAGCGCGCCGCCGGGGAATACCGTCTTTGGCAGGCTCAGCGCGCCGCCTGCGGTGATGGCCCGCGCGCCGTAGCTGATGCGCTTGCCGCCTTCGAGGTAAGCCTTGATGCTGGGGTGCGTCTTCCAGCGCTGCATTTCTTCAAAGGGGCTGAGGTAGGGATTGCTGTAGTCCAGCCCGGTGACCATGCCCAGCGTGACCTTGTTGTCCTCGAGGTGGTACATGAAACCGCCGCCATAGGTCTGGCTGTCCATGGGCCAGCCGGCGGTGTGGATAACGAGGCCCGGCTTGTGTTTGGCGGGGTCGATTTCCCAGAGCTCTTTCACGCCGAGCGCGTAGCCTTGCGGGTCGCGGCCTTCGTCGAGTTTGAAGCGGTTGATCAGCTGGCGGCCCAGGTGGCCGCGTGCGCCTTCGGCAAACACCGTGTACTTGCCGTGCAGCTCCATGCCCAACTGAAAGTTGTCGGTTGGCTGGCCGTCTTTGCCGATGCCGAGGTTGCCGGTGGCCACGCCCTTGACCGAGCCGTCATCGTTGTAGAGCACTTCCGCCGCGGCGAAGCCCGGAAAGATTTCTACGCCCAGGCTTTCAGCCTGCTGCGCCAGCCAGCGCACCACATTGCCCAGACTGATGACGTAGTTGCCCTCATTGTGAAAGCAGTCGGGTACAAAAAAGTCCGGCGTCTTGATGGTGCCCTTCTCAGTCAGGAAAAGAACTTCGTCGGCAGTGACGGGCTGGTTCAGCGGCGCGCCCTGGGCTTTCCAGTCGGGCAGCAGTTCGGTCAATGCCTTCGGGTCCATCACTGCGCCCGAAAGAATGTGCGCGCCGGGTTCGGAGCCTTTTTCAAGAACCACCACGGAAATGTCCGTGCCTTTTTCTGCGGCGAGTTGCTTCAGGCGGATGGCGGTGGCGAGGCCGCCCGGGCCTGCGCCCACCACGACCACGTCATATTCCATTGCTTCGCGGGGGCCGAACTGGGCCAGAATTTCTTGGGTATTCATCGGGGGACTCGCTGATAATGATTTTCAGGAAGGATTGCTGTCTCGCGTTGGATTTTATGCCGCGAATGCAGCGATGCGAACGGTCGTTCTCTTTTGTGCAGCTTTAATTGAGAGGAGCCTCTAATGGCTTACAGCTTGGATCTCTCGGGGCGTGTCGCCCTCGTGACCGGCGCATCGGGCGGACTGGGCGCGCAATTTGCCAAAACGCTGAGCAAGGCAGGCGCCGCCGTGGTGCTCGCCAGCCGGCGGCTCGACAAACTCAAGGAGCTGCGCGCGCAGATTGAAGCGGCCGGCGGTGATGCGCATGTGGTGGAGCTCGACGTGACCGACCACGCCAGCATCAAGGCCGGTGTGGCGCATGCCGAAACCGAGGTCGGGCCTATCGATATCCTCGTCAACAACTCGGGCGTCAGCACCACGCAGCGCATTCAGGATGTGGGCGAAGAAGACTACGACTTCATCTTCAACACCAACGTCAAAGGCGCCTTCTTTGTTGCGCAGGAAGTCGGCAAGCGCATGCTGGCCCGCTCGCGCGGCGCTGCGCCGGGCACCTATGCCGGTGGGCGCATCATCAATATCGCATCGATGGCCGGGCTGCGCGTGCTGCCGCAGATCGGCGTGTATTGCATGAGCAAGGCGGCCGTGGTGCAGATGACCAAGGCCATGGCGCTGGAGTGGGGCAAGTTCGGCATCAACGTCAACGCGATCTGCCCGGGTTACATCGACACCGAGATCAACCACCACCATTGGGAAACCGAGCAAGGCAAAAAGCTGGTGCAGATGCTGCCGCGCAAACGCGTGGGCAAGCCGGAAGACCTGGACGCCTTGCTGGTCATGCTGGCCAGCGGCGAAAGCCACTTTGTCAATGGCGCGGTGATTGCCGCCGATGACGGGTTTGGCGCTTGAACTGATTCATCGCTCCTGCAGAAAATGCCGGCGCGTGGCAAAGTCGGACCCTCGCGTTCTTCCCTTCCTCCCGATTTCGGAGATTAGAAAATGTTGGAATCCGTATTGCCTTATCTCGGCCCGATAGGCCTGATCCTTCTGGCCTTGCTCGCCGGCGTTGTGAGCCCCGGCCCCAGTTTTGTGCAGGTGGCGCGCATCGCCGTCTCCCGCTCGCGCGCGGATGGGCTGGCCGCCGCGGTCGGCATGGGCCTTGGCGCGCTGGTGTTTGCCATGCTGGCACTCGCCGGGCTGCAGGCCCTGCTGGCTGCTTTGCCTGGTGTGTATGTGGCTTTGAAGATTGTGGGCGGCCTCTACCTGATGTGGATGGCCTTCAATATCTGGCGCGGTGCGCGCCAGCCGCTGGAGATGGACGGCGCCGGCGATGGCGCGTCGCAGCAGACGGTGTGGAAGTCGTTTCGGCTCGGCCTCGTCACCCAGTTGAGCAACCCCAAAATTGTGGTGGTTTACAGCAGCGTGTTCGCGGCTTTGCTTCCAGCGCAGTTTCCCTTGCCGGCCGCGCTGCTCGTGTTGGCGGGTGTGCTTGTGATGGAAACCGGCTGGTATGCGATCGTGGCGCTGGTGCTGTCGTCCAGCGTGCCGCGCGCGGCTTACCTGCGCAGCAAGCTTGTGGTGGACCGCGTGGCCGCAGGCGCCATGGGCTTGCTTGGGCTGCGCCTGGTAGCCACCGCGCATGTTGCCTGACGCATGCTGACGGGCATTCTGGCCGGGCTCGCGGCGGGAGCGCTGTGGGGCCTGGTGTTTGTAGCGCCGCGCATGGTCGAGATGGGCGCGGGCGGCTATTCGTCGATAGATCTCACGGCGGGGCGCTTTGCCGTGTATGGCGTGCTGGCTGCGCTGGTCATGCTGATCGGCATGCGCAGCCGCCGGCTGCCCACGCTGCGCCAGGCATGGGCCGCGCTCTTCATGAGCATCCTGGGTTTTAGCGGCTACTACCTGCTGCTGGTGCTGGCCATTCGCGACGCCGGCACCGAAGTGCCTTCACTCGTGATCGGCACCATTCCGGTCTGGGTCATGTTGCTGGGCAAGCCGCACGGGCTACGCTGGGCCGCGCTGCTGCCGGGGCTGGCGCTGACACTGGCAGGGCTGGCGCTCATGATGGGTTCCACACACGAAGCCGGGCAGGGCGCGGCCACCCATTTCTGGCGTGGCATGCTGTTCGTTTCGGCGTCGCTGGTGTGCTGGACGGCGTTTGCCATCCTCAACTCTGCCTGGCTCAAGCGCCACCCTGAAGTCAACGCCACCGACTGGGCCAACTGGCTGGGCGTAGCCACCGGTCTGGGCGCAATGCTGATGTGGCTGGCGGCAGGCTCTGACGTCAGCATGCTGGCCGGCCGTGAAGACCGCTGGACGTTTGTGTTGCTGTGTGTGATGGCCGGCGTGGGCTCCACATGGCTGGCCACCATCTTGTGGAACATGGCCAGCCAGCGGCTCAGCGCCAGCCTGTGCGGGCAGCTCATCGTGAGTGAAACCATTTTTGCGCTGCTGTATTCCTTTGCCTGGGACGGCCGCTGGCCGACGCTGGTGCAACTCTCCGCCTGCGTGCTGTTCACGCTGGGTATTCTTGCTTCCATCAGGGCGCATCGCTAAGCCCTGCTCATTGGCCGCCATCATGAAAATCGAAATTCCCGAAAAGAAAAAACTGGTCCGCGAGATGACGATCCCCATCCGCTGGGGCGACATGGACGCCATGGGCCATCTCAACAACGGCAGCTATTTCCGCTATCTCGAAACCGTCCGCATCGACTGGATGTATGCCATCGGCTGCAAGCCCGACCCCAAGGGTGAGGGGCCGGTGATCGTCAATGCGTTTTGCAATTTCTACAAGCAGCTTGAGTACCCGGGCGATGTGCTGATGAAGATGTATGTGAGCGACCCGGGCCGCAGCACTTTTGAAAGCTGGGCCACTATGGAGCGCGCGGATGCGCCTGGCGTGATCTGTGCCGCTGGTGGCGCGACCACCATCTGGGTGGACTTTCCGGCGAAAAAGTCCAGGCCGCTGCCCGACTGGATGCGTAAGATCGTCGAGTAAGGGTCAAAGGTTTTTTACTCCCTCTCCCTCTGGGAGAGGGCAGGGGTGAGGGCTGCGGCTTGGGTATGTAACGCAAGGCTATCGACCGCCGCTGGCCCTCACCCCAACCCTCTCCCAGAGGGAGAGGGGGAGGGGAACTCAGCGCACAACGCGAAAACTCTCCGCGTGCTCTTTGAGCCAACGCTGGGCCAAAGTCCGTGTCTGCTGCCCAGGCTCCACAAACGCTTCCTGGTCCGGATGGAAGTCGCGCCTGAAATACGCCAGCAGCGGGCCTGCGCAGTGCCAGACGACGCCGTGCCGGCCCCAAAAGAATTTCGCTGCGCTCCACCAGGTGCCGGGCCGAAACAAAGTGCCGTCGTGCCAGAGGTTCAGCACCGTCTGCCGTCCCGAGTCAACGGTAAACAGAATCAGCGCATAGATGTACCAGCGGATGCGCCAGGCGTAACTGCCCTCAAGCGCCAGGTACAGGTCATAGGCGACCGCGCGGTGCTCGGTTTCTTCGGCTGCATGCCATTGCCAGAGCATGCGCATCTTCGGGTCCGCTTTTTCCACAGCCCTGTCGTGGCGAAGCATGTAGTCCGCCAGCATGGCGGTCAGGTGTTCATACGCGGCCGTCACCGCCAGGAAATGCCGTGGCCCCACGCCTTTGGAGCGGGCGAATTCGATGCGCGCCGTGGCCCAGTGCTGCCAGCGGTTGACCAGGCCCTGCTTTTCAAGGTGCGCGTTGTACAGCGCATGGATGTGCCGGTGCGTCGCCTCCTGGCCGATAAATTGCGCCACGGCCTCATGCAGCAGCGCGTGCTCCGGGGTGCGGGGCAGCAGTTTTGCGCAGTCGCGAACCGCGTCGATAAACGACTGCTCTCCGACGGGGAAGCTCATCGACAGCGCGTTGTGGTACTGGCTCAAAAAGGCATCGCCACCATGCCAGTGGCGGTCAAAACCCTGGCTCAGGTCAAGTTCCAGCTTGCGCACCGTGAGCCCAGAAGGGCTTCCCGATGTGGCGGCGGCGGATGGTGCGGCAGACGTGGCGGAGGATGTCATGGTGTCGATTCAAGCCTTGCACAAAGGCCCGTTAATGAGCATTATTCAGTTTTGGGGCCGGCCCCACAACTCGCCTATTGCTCAGTTTTCACACCATGACCCTGCCAAGTGCACCGCCCAGCCCTTCTGCCTCTGAAAACATGCGAAAACTGCCCACGCAGGACCGCGCGCAACGCACCATAGAAACGATTTTCCAAGCCACTGCTCAGATTGTGGAAACCGAAGGCGAGGGCGGTTTGACAACCAACAAGGTCGCCAAAAAAGCCGGCTTTTCCATCGGCACGCTGTACCAGTATTTCCCCAGCAAAGAATCGATCCTGCTGGCCATGATCAACCGCGAGCGGCGCCGCGTGCTGGATGAGCTGCAGGCCATGATGAAGCGCGCGGTGCAGGAGCGCCGCGATGCCAGCTCTGTGGTGCGCGAGCTGGTGCACACATTGGTGGAATCATTCGGCAGCGGGCCCAAACACAAGCGCGCGATGATCCGGCTGGCCTGGCGCATGGATCACCATGAAAACATCACGCAGGCCCTGCGCGAGGCGTCAGAGCGCAACGCATTCGCGCTGTCACAACTGGGTGACCCGACATTGCGCGCACCCACGCCGGCTTTGATGTTTGTGGCCACACGCGCGGTGATGGGCGCGATCCGCAGCGCTTCGCTGGAAGACTCGCCGCTGCTGGGAACGCCTGAGTTTGAAGACGAGCTGGTGCGCATGGTGCTCGGCGTCATCAGGGCGTGACCGCGCGCCTCGCCGTGTTGATCAAGCCGGTTTGGGCGGCTTGGGCACGCGGCCCATCAGGTAGAACTCAGGGTTGGGCTGCATGTTGCTGAAGCTCGCCATGCGATTGGAGAGGCCAAAGAACGCGGTAATCGCCGCGATATCCCAGGCGTCTTCATCGTCAAAGCCGTGGCCATACAGCGCTTCGAAGTCGGCGTCTTCAATCTGGTCGGCCTGCAGGCAGACCTTCATGGCGAAGTCGAGCATGGCGCGCTGGCGCGGCGTGATGTCGGCCTTGCGGTAGTTGACCGCCACCTGGTCGGCCACCAGCGGCTTCTTTTCATAAATGCGCAAGATGGCCCCGTGCGCCACCACGCAATAGAGGCACTTGTTGGCCGCGCTGGTGGTGGTGACGATCATCTCGCGCTCGCCCTTGGTCAGTGTGCCGGTGGGGTTGGAGCCTTCTTCCCTGAGCATCAGCGCATCGTGGTACGCGAAGAAGGCGCGCCACTCGGCGGGGCGGCGCGCCAGTGCCAGGAAGACGTTGGGCACGAAGCCTGCCTTTTCCTGCACCTCCAGGACTTTTGCTTTGATGTCGTCGGGCAGGTCTTTGAGTTCGGGAGCAGGATAGCGGGGTGCCGCGCCGGAGGTTTTGGGGCTGGTCATCAGGATGTCCTTCAAAAGCTTTATAAGTGGCTCGGCTTCAAGCGTAAAGCAAGAGGGCGGGTTGGGCGGCGCGGAAGCCGGGCAGCATGCAATTAATAAAAACTATGAGTTATATATTTTTAATTGCCTTTGATTATTGTGTCGCGAAACCTAGACTGTGCTTCACAGGCCAACCGCCTGGCAAGCCCCAAGCCCTCCAAGCCCTTACACGGCGCCACTCACTCAATAGAAGGTAACCCATCATGGCCGATCACAACACGCAAAGCGAAGCCTCTTGCCCATTTTCGGGCGGCGCTCGCAAACACGCACTGGCCGGAGCAGCCACCAACGCCAGCTGGTGGCCCAACCAGCTCAACCTCAAGATCCTTCACCAGAACTCCACGAAGTCTGACCCGATGGGCGAGGCGTTCAACTATGCCGAAGAATTCAAGACCCTGGATCTGCATGCGGTGGTTAAAGACCTGCATGCGCTGATGACCGATTCGCAAGACTGGTGGCCGGCGGACTACGGCCACTATGGCCCGTTCTTTATCCGCATGGCGTGGCACAGCGCGGGCACTTACCGCATCGCCGACGGCCGCGGCGGCGCAGGCTCCGGCACACAGCGCTTTGCGCCGCTGAACAGCTGGCCCGACAACGGAAATCTCGACAAGGCGCGCCGCCTGCTGTGGCCGATAAAACAAAAGTACGGCCGGAAACTCTCCTGGGCCGACCTGATGGTCCTGGCCGGCACCGTGGCCATGGACTCGATGGGCTTGAAGACCTTCGGCTTTGCCGGCGGGCGCCCGGACGTCTGGGAACCGGAAGAGATCTACTGGGGACCCGAAGCCGAGTGGATGGGCGACAAGCGCTACACCGGCGACCGCGAACTCGAAAACCCCCTCGGTGCGGTGCAGATGGGCCTGATCTATGTGAACCCCGAAGGCCCGAATGCGAACCCCGATCCGCTGGGCTCGGCGCGCGACATCCGCGAAACCTTCGCCCGCATGGCCATGAACGATGAGGAAACCGTTGCGCTGACCGCCGGCGGGCACACTTTCGGGAAGTCCCATGGCGCGGCCGAGCCGGGCAAATACGTCGGCCCCGAGCCTGAGGGCGGTACCCTCGAAGACCAGGGCTTCGGCTGGATCAACAAGTTCGGCAAGGGCCATGGCGTTCATACCGTCACCAGCGGCATCGAGGGTGCCTGGACCAACAACCCCACCCGATGGGACAACGGCTACTTCGAAAACCTGTTCGGTTACGAGTGGGAACTGACGAAGAGCCCCGCCGGCGCGCACCAGTGGAAGCCCAAAGACCCCGCCGCGGCGACCGCCGTGCCGGACGCCCATGACCCCGCGCTGCGCCATGCCCCGATGATGACCACGGCTGACATGGCCCTGCGCGTGGACCCCGCCTACGAGAAAATCTCGCGGCGCTTCATGGCCAATCCGCAGGAGTTTGCCGATACTTTCGCCAAGGCCTGGTACAAGCTGACGCACCGCGACATGGGCCCCGCCGCACGCTACCTGGGGCCGCTGGTTCCGAAGGGCCAGCTGCTCTGGCAAGACCCAATTCCCTCGGTCGACCATGAACTGGTCGGTGAGCAGGACATCGCTGCATTGAAAGCCAAAGTGCTGGCATCCGGGCTTTCCGTCTCGCAACTGGTCACGACCGCCTGGGCGTCCGCCGCCACCTTCCGCGGCAGCGACAAACGCGGCGGCGCAAACGGCGCGCGCATTCGCCTTGCGCCTCAAAAGGATTGGGAAGTCAATCAGCCGGCTGAACTGGCGAAAGTGCTGAAAGCGCTGGAGAAGGTTCAGGGCGAGTTCAATGGCGCGCAGTCCGGCGGCAAGAAAATCTCGCTGGCCGACCTGATCGTTCTGGGTGGTTGCGCGGCTGTAGAGGCGGCGGCAAAGAAGGCCGGGCACGATGTGAAAGTACCTTTTGCGCCGGGACGCATGGACGCTTCACAAGAGCAGACCGATGTGGACTCCTTCGCTGTACTGGAGCCAACCGCGGACGGCTTTCGCAACTACGGCCGCATGGGGCAGCAAGAGCGGGCGGCCGAGCAACTGGTGGACAAGGCCAATCTGATGACGCTAACCGCGCCCGAGATGACAGTGCTGGTCGGCGGCCTGCGCGCGCTGAATGCCAACGTCGGGCAAGCCCAGCACGGTGTTTTCACCAAGCGGCCCGGCACACTGAGCAACGACTTCTTCGTGAACCTCCTCGACATGCGCACCAGGTGGCAAAAGTCCACCGACGCTGCCGGCGTGCTCGAAGGGCGCGACCGTGCAACGGGCGAGCTCAAGTGGACGGGCACCGTGATCGATCTCGTCTTCGGCTCGAACTCCCAGCTGCGGGCCATCGCCGAAGTTTATGGTTGCAGCGACTCGCAAGAACTGTTCGTACGTGACTTCGTCGCCGCATGGACCAAGGTCATGAACCTGGACCGTTACGACCTGGCTTGACCGGAAGTAAGTCCTGCGCCCGCCCCGGTGAAGACCCGGGCGGGCTTTTTTATTTTCAACTACCCTTGTCGTTTTTTAAGGAGTTCATGTGACCTCGACATCTTCCAGCGACTTCGACAAAGGCCTGGCCACCCGCAAGCAGGTGATGGGTGAAGACTTCGTGGCCAATGCCTTCGGCAAGGCAACCGAATTTTCCATGCCCATCCAGCAGTACATCACACGCAATGCCTGGGGCGATGTGTGGCAACGGCCGGGCCTGGACCTGAAGACCCGCAGCCTGATCACGGTGGCGATGCTGACGGCCCTGGGCAAGCAGCATGAGCTCAAGGGCCATGTGCGCGGTGCATTGAACAACGGCGTGACGCCAGAGCAGCTTCAGGAAGTGCTGCTGCACGCGAGCATTTATTGCGGCTTGCCCGCTGCGGTTGAGGCCTTTCGCACGGCGGCCGAGGTCGTGGACGGACCTCCAAAGGTTTGATTTTTACAAGCCATTTGAGGCTGTAGCCCTTTTGGTGCATTGGTATGCAGCTACTAAAAAGATAGCAAATCACTTTTATCCTGATCCGCCATGAATGAATCCAAGCCCTTGATCCGCCGCTGCACCGAGGCCGACTGGCCCGCCATGTGGCCGCTGCTGCGTGCCACGTTTGAAGCAGGCGACACCTATGCCTTTTCGCCGCAAAGCACTGAAGCTGAAATACACGCGGTGTGGATGGCGGCGCCCCGGGCAACCTACGTCGCAAGAGAAGGTGACGGGCCCGTGCTGGGCACCTACTTCATCAAAGCCAACCAGCCGGGCCTGGGCGCGCACGTCTGCAACTGCGGCTATGTGGTCGCGCCCGAAGCGCAGGGCAAAGGCCTGGCTTCGGCCATGTGCGAGCACTCCCAAAAGGAAGCGGAGGCCATGGGTTTTCTGGCGATGCAGTTCAACCTGGTGGTGTCGACGAATGAACGGGCCGTTCGTTTGTGGCGCAGGCTGGGGTTTGAGATTGTGGGGACTTTGCCGGGAGCTTTCCGGCATATGAGGCTGGGGCTGGTGGATGCGTTTGTGATGTTCAAGACTTTGGATTGAGGTCTGTTCTGCTCTGGGGCATGTACTCGCCACGGCGAGTCCTTGCTTCTTCAAGTATTCGGTGTGCGTCTTCGGCTGTTTGGTATTCCTTCCCCACCCCTTCTGGATGCGCCGAGGAGCGGAGGTTCAGGCGGATCAGGGATCGCGTTGTTTGAGCCGAAGGCGAGTTTAGCGAGACCCTGCCTGAGCCGAGCACCGCAGGTTGCCCCGTAGCGAAGCGCAGGGACGCAGCGTTAGGGTCGCCTTTTGGTATTCGCGTAACTTCGCTTTG
>Ga0136846_1243386_pt1 | contig 19800 bp, 16 predicted proteins | sample HopSoiMetagenom2_FD_96841 | JGI IMG/M metagenome (GOLD analysis project Ga0136846, IMG submission 96841) | Grasslands soil microbial communities from Hopland, California, USA - 2 Assembly 2016 (version 4) | ecosystem: Environmental > Terrestrial > Soil > Grasslands | place: USA: Hopland...
AGGTGACGTGGAATGACCGGCGCGCTCGCGCCGCGGAGTGACGAAGCCTGGACTGCCCTGGACATCAACAGCGTGGGATTTGGAGAGACAACATGACACGAGCACTCGGAGTGGTTTGGACAATCGCGCTGGCCACGGCCTTGGCCGGCGGGACCGCAGGGGCGCAGACCATCAAGATCGGCGTCAACGAGCCGCTCACCGGCGCGTTCGCGGCCTCGGGCACCTACGTCGTCAACGGCGCCAAGATCGCCGCCGACGAGATCAACGCCAAGGGCGGCATCCTCGGCAAGAAGATCGAGCTCGTCATCGAGGACAACAAGAGCAACCCGACGGAAGCCGCCGCCGTCGCCGAGAAGCTCATCACCAGCGACAAGGTTCCGGTGCTGATGGGGGCCTGGGGCTCGAGCCTGACGCTCGCGGTGATGCCGAAGCTGATGGAATACGAGACGCCGATGGTGGTGGAGACCTCGTCCTCCGGCAAGATCACGACGACGGGCAACCCCTTCATCTTCCGCATCTCGCCGCCCTCTGCGGTCGAAGCCGCCGCGTTCAAGGGCATCGTCGATAAGCTCGCGCTGAAGAAGGTCGACTTCCTCGTCATCAACAACGATTGGGGCCGCGGCACCGCCGAGGACTTCAGCAAGATGATGAAGGACAAGGGCATTACGGTCGGCCTCGTCGAGACCATGGACCAGGGCGCGCAGGACATGAGCGCCCAGCTCTCCAAGATCAAGAGCTCGGATTCCGAGACGGTCATCGTCACGACCGCGGTCGACCAGCTCACCCTGATCTTCAAGCAAGCCGCCGCGCTGGGCCTGAAGAAGCGCATCATCACCACCGGCGGCTCGCAGAATCCGGACCAGATCATCGCCCAGGCGGGAGCCGCCGCCAACGGCACCATGCATCTGACCACCTTCCTGCCCTGGTTCCCGGACAAGACGCCGAACCCGGAAGCCACAAACTATTTCATCACGGAGTGGAAGAAGCGCGGCTTCGAGTTCGCCGGCTGCACCGAGAGTTTCCGCGGCTATGACGGCATCCGCACCGCGGCGGCCGCGATCGAGAAGGCCGGCAAGGCCGAGCCCGCCGCGATCAAGGCGGCGCTCTGGGAGATCAACATCAAGGGGCTGAACGGCGACATCGTGTTCCGCAAGTCCGGCCCCGAAGGCAAGGAGAGCGGGCAGAGCCAGCCGAACGTCTATCTGATCGAGATCAACGACGGCAAGGTCGGGATGAAGACGCTTTAACGCGCTTCATCAGGGCGAGGGCGGCTCACTGCCGCTCTCGCAGCATCGCGTTCTATTCGGGAATAGCTTTTGAGCGAGTTTCTCCAGCATCTGGTCAACATGCTCGTGCTCGGCGGCACCTATGCGCTGCTGGGCATCGGGCTGACGTTGATCTTCGGCATCATGAACGTCGTGAACTTCACCCATGGCGTGCTCTACACGTTCGGCGCCTACATCATGTTCATCGTGGTGCAGCAGTTCGGGCTGAATTTCTTCCTGGCTTTGCCTGTGGCGGTGCTGGCCGGATGGCTGCTGGGCGCGGCCATCGAGCTGACATTGCTGCGCCCTCTGCGCGGCTCCGATATCGACACCACGATGCTGGTCATGATCGGCGCGTGGATCGCGATGCAGTCGGGTGCGCTGTGGATCTGGGGCGGCGTCGCCAAGTCGGTGACGACGCCGTTTCCAGAGGCGCCGCTGGTGCTCGGACCGGTCTCCGTGTCCTGGCTGCGCCTGTTCGTGCTGGCTGCCGCGGCACTGTTGATTCTGGTGACGTATCTGCTGATCAACAGGACCAGCCTGGGGCGCGCGATGCGGGCGACCTTCCAGGATCACGACACGGCCTCGCTGATGGGCGTCAATGTCGACATGATCTACACCTCGACCTTCGCGATCGGCTCCAGCCTTGCCGCCGCCGCGGGCGCTCTGCTCGGGCCGGTCTACGTGATCTTTCCGCAGATGGGCGACCTCGCCGCCGTCAAGGCCTTCGCCATCGTCATTCTTGGTGGGCTCGGCAATATCACTGGCGCGGTGATCGGCGGCTTCATTTTGGCACTCGCCGAGGAGCTCGGCGCGGGCTATGTCTCGTCGGGTTATCGCGACGCGATGGGCTTCGTGATCATCATCGCGGTTCTCATCTTCAAGCCGACCGGCCTGTTCGCGCGCGCGGAGCGGGTCGGATGAAGGCGATCATAACCATTCTCGCCGTCGCGGCTCTTGCCTCGGTGCCGCTCTGGCTGCGCGATCCCTATCTGCTCAACGCGCTGATCACGACCGGCATCTTCATCATCGGCGCGATGAGCCTCAACCTGCTGCTTGGGTTCACCGGCCAGCTCAGCCTCGGCCACATCGCCTTCTTCGGCATCGGCGCCTATGTCAGCGCGCTGACATCGCTCGGCTTCGATGCCGGCCTGCCCGGCGGCCTCCGTCTGGTGCACGAGCCATGGCCGCCGATCGTCGGGTTCGTATTCGCGATTCTCGCTGCCGGATTGTGCGGCTATTTCGTCGGGCTGCTGTCGTTCCGTGTCCGCGGCGCTTATTTCGTCATTGTCACGATCTCCTTTGCCGAGGTGGTCCGGCTGGTTGCGCTGAACTGGGTCGAGCTGACGCAGGGTCCGCTGGCTTTGACCAACATTCCCTCCATTGCGCTGCCCTTGCCGGGCCTTGGCGAGCTGACGCTGCGCACCAAGCTGCAGAACTACTATCTCGTGCTGGTGGTGGCGCTCGTCGCCTATCTGCTGATCGCGCGACTCGTTCATTCCCATTTCGGCCGTGCCATGCGTGGTCTGATGGAGAACGAGACGCTCGCCGTCTCGGTCGGCATCGACGTGACCAAGACGCTGACGCTGGCGGCGGTGATCTCGGCCGCGATCGCGGGGGCGGCCGGCAGCCTCTATGCGCACTATATCAGGATCATCGACCCAGAAGTGTTTGCCTTCATCAACACCGTTACGATGGTGATCATGGTCATCAGCGGCGGCAAGGGTTCGCTGGCCGGTCCGGTCGTCGGCGGCTTGATCTTCGGGCTGCTGCCGGTCGCACTGCGACCGATCATGGCACCGGAGGCGCAGTGGATCGCCTATGGCGGCGTGCTGATCGCCATCCTGTTCGTGCTGCCGCGCGGCATCGTGCCGTCGCTCACGCAGCGATTTCGCAGGAGAGGGAGCGGAACGACGGCGCTGCCGCCGGTCGCTCTCGCTGAAACCGGCGCCAAGGAGCCGGCGTGATGACGGCGCGCACCATCGCCATGACCGTCGATCAGGTCGCCGTCCGCTTCGGCGGGCTGGTCGCGATCTCCGACATGAGTTTTACCGTGGGCGAGGGCGAGATCGTCAGCCTCATCGGCCCGAACGGAGCCGGTAAAACCACCGCCTTCAATGTCATGACCGGATTCCTGACGCCGAGCGCGGGCCGCGTCAGCTATCAGGGCACGACGCTCACGGGGCTGAAGCCGCACGACATCGCCGACCTCGGCCTGATCCGCACCTTCCAGCGCACCAGCGTGTTCCCGAACGACACCGTCTACGACAATCTCCTGATCGGCCTGCATCGTCAGGGCCGGGTCCGGCTGCTCGACGCGATCCTTGGCCTGCCCGGCGCGCGCGCCTCGGAGCGCAAGCTGCGGCAGCGCGCGAGCGAGCTGATCGAATGGGTCGGGCTCGAACGCCGGGCGCACGACCTTGCCGGTTCGCTCTCTTACGGCGAGCAGCGCCTCGTCGGCGTCGTACTGGCGCTTGCGGCCGAGCCTTCGATGCTGCTGCTCGACGAGCCGGTCTCGGGCATGAATGCCTCGGAGACGCACCGGTTTGTCGAGCTGATCCGCAGCATTCGCGACCGCGGCATCACGATACTCCTGGTCGAGCACGACATGCCGATGGTGATGACCGTCTCGGATCGTATCGTGGTGCTCAATTACGGCCGCATCATCGCGGAAGGAACGCCGGAATTGATCCGCAACGATCCGGCGGTGATCGAGGCCTATCTCGGACATGGAGCGGCGCGTGCTTGAGATCCGCGACATGGTCTGCGGCTATGGCGGCGTCACCGCGCTGCGCGGCGTCTCACTTGATGTGAAGGCCGGGCAGCTCGTCGCCCTGATCGGCGCCAACGGCGCCGGCAAGAGCACGACGTTGCGCGCAATTTCCGGCCTCGTGCCGCCGCGCTCCGGGCAGATGCGGTTCGAGGGCATCGACATCACGGGCGCCAGGCCGCCGCGCGTGCTGGCGAGCGGGATCGCGCATTGTCCGGAGGGGCGGCGGGTGTTTCCGCACATGAGCGTCGAGGAGAATCTCGACATGGGGGCATACCTCCGCCGCGGCTCGGGCGAGATCGCGGCCGATCGCGATCGCATCTACACGGAATTTCCACGGCTCGCCGAGCGGCGCCGCCAGGCGGCAGGCACGCTATCCGGCGGCGAGCAGCAGATGCTTGCGATCGGGCGCGCGCTGATGTCGCGGCCGCGGCTGATCATGTTCGACGAGCCCTCGCTGGGCCTTGCCCCCAACATCGTCGAGCGCACCTTTGCGATCATCCGCGCCATACGCGATGCCGGCACCACGGTGCTGCTGGTCGAGCAGAACGCGTTCGCCGCGCTGGAGATGTGCGACCATGCCTATCTGCTCGAGAACGGCCGCATCGTGCTATCAGGCCCCGGCTCTGAACTGATCGAGAACGAGCATGTGCGGAAAGCCTATCTCGGTGGATGATCCCTCCATCTGTTCAGACGAGGGGTGGATTGCGGTCTGCGATCTCGCCCGGCTGAAGGCAGAGACGATCGTCCGCGTCGGCGGGCACGATTTGCTCGTGATCTGGAACGAGGGCGATGTCGTCGTCTGCGAGCGCGCCTGTCCCCACGAACAGGCGGATCTCGGCCTGGGGCAGGTCGCGGCGGGGCGCCTGGTCTGCCCGCGCCATGCCGCATCATTCGATTTGCGTGATGGCGCGATCACGGCGGGATGGCCGAGCCCGCCGTTGCGGCTCTATCCCGTCAAGGTCACGGGCGAGCAAATCTGGATTGAAGCGCCGGCGGAACGGTCGCGGCGATGATGGCGTCATCAACCGCTTTTTGCGTATTCTAGCCCAGCGCTCGGCGGGCCGCGTCGACCAGAACGCCTTCAGGGCGACGCAGCGCCTCGAGGATGGTGAAATGGTCGGCGCCTGCGACCGGAATGAGCCGGCCGGGCGCATTCGCGGCCGCGCGCTTGGCGTGGAGATCGATGGAGTCCAGCACCAGCGCCGGGAGCTCGTTGCTGCCATAGGCGATATCCAGTCGCTTCTGCGTCACGGGCAGGCGGAGCGGCGAGAGCCGGGCGATTTCCTCGTCCGTCAGCTTCAGCGCGTTGTTGAGGCCGGTATCGCGGATCGGTGCCAGATCGTAGACGCCCGATATCGCAAGCCCGGCATGGACGCGCGGATGGTCCAGCGCCATCGCCACCAGATGAGCGCCGGCCGACCAGCCCGACAGCACGACCGGTCCGGCAATGCCATAGGATGGGCCGTGCGCTGCGAGCCAGTCGAGCGCGCGCGGGATTTCGGCAACGATGTCGTTCAGGGACGCCTCGGGCGCCAGCGAATAGCCGGGAATGGCCACCGACCAGCCATGTGCGGCGACGCCTTCGACCAGCATGGCGAACAGCTCCCGGGAATTGCGCTGCCAATAGCCGCCATGCACGAACACCAGGCAGGGCGCATCGGGCGTGGACGCCGGGTAGAGATCGATCTTGTTGTTTGCGCGCGTGCCGTAGGGTAGGTCGAGACGGGATTTCAGCGTGCCCCGCAGTCGCGCCGAAGCTTCGTTGCGCTCGGCGATCAGGGCCGCGCTGTTCTTGACGGCGCCGTTGTTGTCATAGGCGGCGTCGCGTTCCGCCTGGGACAATTCCGCCCATTTGGTGCGGGGATCGAACGGCCGATGTTCCGAAGGTGTATCGTCTGCCATGGGGACTCCGGCCGGCATGTCGCGGCTCACTTTAGCCGTGATCTGTCTGCCATGAATCCCGCTCGAATTGAACATCGCTCGCGCTCAGGCGAGGGATGCGCGGTGCGCGGGACTTGTCGTATCAGGCGGCGGATGGACGGGTTCGCGGAGGCAGGACAGCCGATGGAAGTTGCCGCGTGAAGGCGCGCGTCTTGGGCTGAACACGCGATCCATCGATCACCTCGAGCCGGCCGCAGCGATTCAGCGTGTGCAGCTTCCGGCCGGGCCATGCCGGTCCGGGCTTGAGAGAGTGGCGGACGATCTGTCGGAACGTCGTCGGCGACAGCTCGATGACCTCGGCGAGACCGAGCGCAGCGCCATATCCGTCGGCGCAATTCTGAACGGGGCGCCACAGCCTGTCATTGATGGTGACGAAATTCCCCGCCGGCCGCGCACTGGCGCGATCGATCAGGACCGGATTGCTGGCATGGGGCAGCCAGGGACCGAGCAGGCGATCGGCGTAGTAGATCGCAAGCGAATCCGAATAGCCGCCGGTTCCGTCGCGCCAGGCGCCAAACAGATAGTGCAGGCCGCTGTGCCGCGTGATCGTGACATCGGCGAGCTCGATGCCCGACAGCAGCGTCGCATGCCGTTCCCATTTGTCCGGAAACCGAACGCATTTGTAGAGCGCGACGTCGCCGTTGAGCGAACTCTCCTGGATCATCCACAACTCGCCATCGTCCTCGATCAGGAACGGATAGGAGAGATGCCAGGCTTCTTCCAGCACGGGCATGACCTGTCCGAGTGGCCCGGCGTCGCCGAACTCGACAGCCGAGATGATGCCCTTGCCGACGCGGTGATCGAGATCCTCGAAGAAGACGAATGTTCGTCCCCGCCATGTGACCGGAAAGGGATCGGCGTAGAAGTGGTTTCCGGGATCAGCCAGAACGTTCCAGCCCGGCCCCGAGAGATCTCCCGTCTGCCAGACGCCGGCATTGTCATTGAAGCGCCAGCCGACGTGCCAATGCGGTGCGTAACAGCAGAGGCGGTAGATCTCCTTGGCGATCGACACCGCGAGGCCGCGCGCGACGTAGCCGATGGGCCCGCGGCCTTTCATGGCGTTGGCAGGACGCGAAAGCTGCGGCACAATGCGCGGCCGTCCCGACAGGATTGCCGCCACCATGGTCAGGGCGCGTGCCATGACCGTGTCGAGCGCACCGCTCAGGCCGGCAGCAACCTCTCCGGATGGGTGGCCGCGATCGAGCACGGCGCCATCAACCTCGTTGACGATGTCGATCACCGGCAGGTCGCCGGCGAGAATGGCGGCCAGCACGGCGTTTTCGCCGGTGGCTCCATTGAACAGCGGGCGGAGATACAGCGGAGCTGAACAGTCGGGATCCCGTGCGGCGCCGGTAAAATCGACGATCACGTCGGCCGTGCCGATGCACGCTCGCGCGCGCTCCGGAATGATCTTGTCGGCGCCGCTGGGCTTACCCTTGTGCAACACCACGCGTTCGAGCGCGAACAGTGCGTCGAGACCTGCAGGACGTTGCTCCGCCGCCCCAGTCCAGGCGATTTGAACCGGAACGTTCCGCCCGTCGACCGACAGCGTCTCGCGGCGCATCCATCGCCGCGCATGTTCAACTTCACAGCGAAACTCGATGATCATGTCGAGCCAATCTGTTCCAGCGGGCTAGGTCAAATGACCTGGTCGAGAATTCGAACGTATTCCTCCACCATCGCGTCAACCGAATACCGCAACTTCAGGCCTTTGGCGTTTTGTCGCAGTTCGTCGCTCAGGGGTTGGTCGGTCAGCAGTTTCGAGACGGCCGTCGACAGCATGGCATGATCGGAGGCATCGACGAACAGTGCCGTCGGTTTTCCTTCGAACGACAACACCTCGCGCAGGACGGGCAGGTCGGTGACGACGGAAGGCACGCCCGCGTTCGCGGCCTCGACCGCAGCGAGGCCGAAGGTTTCGGCCTGGGTCGGAAATACGAAGACGTCGAGACAGGCGAGAAAGTCCGCCATCTGACGCGGGGCGATTTCCCCGAGCAGGTGCAATCTGTCCGATACTTTCAAATCATCAGCCAGCTGCCGCAGCCGTGCCTCGTCGGCGCCCTGGCCGGCCAGTGCAAGGTGCCAGGACGGCTGATCCGGCAGGAGGCGTATCGCCGCATCGAGCCGCTTGTGCGGATGCAGCCGCGCGGCGCAGCCGAGCAGTGTGCGGTCGGACGGCAGGTTGAATTTCTGTCGTGCGGCGTCCTTCGGCAGGATCAGCGCCTTGTCGTCGAAGCCGTGCGGCACATGCACCATGCGCGACCGATAGGCCGCGGGGTAGCGCGAATATTCGCGTTGCATGTCCAGCGAGTTGAGCGTGATGCGGTCGAAGAAGCCGAGGCTGCCCATGACGATGTCGGCGGTGCGGACCGGCCAGCTCATCGACAGGGCCGACGACACCTGATTGGCGACAACAGGTGCACGGCTGACGAGGCGAGACACGCCTGCGCCGATGACGTTGCCGAAATGCTGAAACGTCAGAACCGCATCGGGCTTGGCGGTTCTGATGTGGCGGCCGAGCGTCCGCAGCAATTGCAGCAATGCCAGCGGGTTTCCTGGCCGGCGCGACGCGCAGTAAAGCGTATCGGGCGGCTCGTCGAAGGAATCCGATTTACGGAAGAAGAACAGATTGGTGACGCGATAGCCGCGCGCGGTCAGGCCGGCACCGAGCAGCCTGGAGATCTCCTGGGCGCCCGCGTTCTCGGCCTGGGTCTGGACGAGAAGGACGTGCGGCTTCGCTTCGCGACTGCCCGATCCTGCGAGCGCTGTCGCGGCCGACGTCAGCTTCGGTGCCTCGCCCAGTTCTGCGCCTGGTTGGTAATGGAGCACGTATCCCCGACCTGCTAATGAAAAATTCACCTTCTTAACGCCGTGTCTACCATGCGATCATCGCGCGGACACGGAATAGCAATGAACGGAGTTAATGCGCGGCCTGCCGGAACCGCATCGTTCACACGAGAAATGCGGTGGCCCACGGACGGGAGCGAAGCGCGCGTTAACCAATTGGTCATCTTCGCGCGGCAGCGGGTAACTGCGGATTAACCATAGATATTTACGGTGGAGCAACCCACTGAACAGTGTCCGCCAGTTGAATCCGAGTAAAGTCCATGACGTTCGGTCGCCGCGCAGACCCGACAAGTTCCGGATCGACCGCTGTCGCCGCGTCGTGGCAGCCTCAAAATGCATCGAACGCTGAGGCTCGCGACGCCGCCGCACGCCGTGGCGGCGTGCTCACTGTCGCTGGCGCGTTCTCCTTCATTCGTGACAATGCCCGCCGTATCCTGACGCTTGCTCTGGCGATTTTCGTCCTTGGCGTCGTCGTTCTCCTGGTGATCCCGGTCCGGTTTGCAGCGACCGCGCTGGTCGTTGTCGATCCCCGCGAACAGCGCGTGACCGCGGACCAGGACGTCTTGCCGGGCATCGGGCAGGACAGCGCCGCGCTGCAAAGCCTGGTCGAAGTGGCGAAATCCGACGGCTTCCTCAACCCGTTGATCGAGCAGCTCAAGGTTCGGGATGACGAGGACATTTCCGGGGGGCACACCGACCCGACGCGGCTGCTCGAGAGATTCCGCAACCGTCTCGATATTTCCCGTCGCGGATTGACCTATGTCATCGCCATCCGCTTCACCTCGAACCGGCCGGAGCGGGCGGCTTATTATGCCAACGCGATCGCGGAGGCGTTCGTCGCGAGCCAGAGCCGCAATCGCACCGATGCGACCGACGAGGCGGCCGACTGGCTCAGCGGCCGGCTGAAGACATTGAACGACCGGTTGAGGGCGTCGGAGGACGCCGTGGCCACGTTCAAGCTGGAGCACAGGATCGTCAACGCCGGCAAGGATTCCACGACCCAGCAGCTGCGTGTGACCGAGCTGTCGCAGCAGGTTGCCGCCGCACGCGCCCGGACCGAGGAAGCGAAAGCCCGCTTTGAGCAGGCGCAGCGCGATGTGAAGGCGAATGTCGATGCGCCCGCCAAGCAGGATCTCCTGAACGCGCTGCGCGCGCAGCGGTCGGCGCTCAATGATCAGATTGCGCAGAAGCGCGCGGTGCTCGGCGATCGCCATCCCGACCTTGTCATGTCGTACGGCCAGCTGAACGATCTCAACAGGCAGATCGAGGTCGAGCGCTCAAAGAGCATCGATACCGCAAAGTCGGAATACGAGGCCCAGCGCGACCAGCAGAAGGCGCTGGAGGGCCAGTTGAAGGCGGCTGAATCGCAGCTCCTGGTCGACGGTCAGGCCCTGGTCCGGCTCCAGGAATTGCAGCGCGACGCCGAGGCCAACAGGAACATCTACGAACAGTTCCTCTCTCGCTCCAAGACGACGAACGAGCAGCGTCTGTTGCAGAGCTCGCAGACCAAGATCGCTTCGCCTGCGATTCCGCCGTTGCGCTCGACCCTTCCGCCGTTGCCCTTGCTGCTGGCCGCGCTCGCGATCGGCTCGCTGCTGACCTCGACCGCCGTCGTCGCCGCCACGGGACGCGGATCGGACAAGGCGGTTGAAGACAATCCTGCCCCCGAGCCGGCGCCGCGCCAGCCGGCGGCGTGGCCGCGCCCGCCGGTATGGGCCCGCATTCCCGACCTCGTGCCCGGCGATGCGCCCAGAAACATCTGGCAAGGTCCGGTGTCCACGACGGCGGAGCTCGATCTCGGTCCCCATCTGCGTCCGCTGTTCGACAGGTTGGAGAAATTGCCGGCCCCGCGAGGCAAGGTTGTGCTCGTGATGTCGGTCGGCAAGCGTGCCGGCGGCAACACCGTTGCGCGCTCGCTGAACCGGTGGGCGGTGAACAGGGGCAAGTTGAGCGTCCTGATCCGGGTCGAGCCGGAGCTCGGCGGTGCCGGGGCCGGACAGGCGAGAGGGCTTGCCGACGGCACGACCACGGCAAGCTTTCCCGGTGTCGATGCGCTTCTGAGCGCCGGCACGAGGCCCGACCTGCGCGCGGATGATATCCGTTCCGAGTTCGATCTGATCGTCGTCCATGCGGCCTCTCTGGCCTTGCAGCCGGAGGCGGCGGCGCTGGCCGCTCACGCCGATCTGGTCATCCTGGTGGCTTGCGAAGACGCTGTCGATTCCGCTGCAATGCGCAGGGCCTTGATGGCGCTCTCCCGTTTTGGCGGCGTGCCGACCGGGATCGTCGTCAATCGTGTGCCGGCCGATCCGTCCGCAGCGCGTCGTCTGGCCAGTTGATCGAGGCCTAGTCGCTGGAATCGGCGCCGCGCACCGCATAGGCGCCACGCTTGGCTGCCGAGAATCGCAACAGCACGAGAATCGAAGGGTCGACTCCTGTTCGCCGGCGACAGAGGAGATTGAGCGCGATGGTTGCGAGCGCCAGCGATACGGTGGCCGAGATCGCCGCACCAAGCACGCCGAGCCAGGGGATCAGGACGAGAAATCCGATCAGCCGCAACGCCACGTTCGCCGCCACGACCGGCACATAGATGCGTTCGTGGCCCGTCAGCTGCAGGATCGCCGCCGATGGACCGCCCGCCGCCTGGAAGGCGGTTCCGATCGCGAGCACGATCAGCACCCCGTGCTGTGCGGCGAAATGCGGCCCGAACAGGTTGAGAAGATAGGGGCCGCCGATCCAGATCAGGAGCAGTCCGCTGACCACGCAAAGTGCGGTGACTTCCGCCATCAGCTGCAATGTGCGCCCGAACTCCTCGTGGTTCTTGCTGAAGTACAGCGAGGGAAGCCGGCGCGCGCCAAAACTGTACAGCGCAGCCGACAGCATCGCGAAGACGTTGGCCAGGCGCGACGCGGCGAAATAGAGCCCGGCGGTCGCCGGATCCAGCATCCAGTAGACCAGGATGACGTCGAAATACTGGTTTGCCGCCTCCAGGATCGACGCGACCCAGAAATGCAGCGCGCTCGAGCGCCAGCGCGAGGTCTCGGAACGCGCCACCGTGCCGCGGAAATCCGGCAGCGCGCGCGCAATCGCAATGACCTGCGCGACGAGGCCCACCGACATCGCGATCGTCATCACCGCGATCAGCTCGGCAGGGTCGAGCTGTCGATGGCGGAACAACATGGCGAGAAGAAACAGGACGACGACGACCCGCCAGAAGAACTCCCTGTTGCCTTCGCCCATGAGAATGCTGACCAGCGAGCGGGCGACCTGGCTGCCGAGCATCAGCCCGGCGTTCACGGCGGTGTAGGCCGACACCGCCAGGATCAGCAGCCACCAGTCACCCCGCACGCTCGCGACCGCTGCGACCGCGGCGATCGCGATCAGCATCGCGGCGGAGGTCATCCTGAAGCTCGACAGGAGGACGCCTTTGGTGAGGTCGGGCCTGTTTCCGACCTGATACTCGTTGAGGAAACGCACCAGAAGCGATTCCTGGCCGAGCAGTCCGACGACAGCTGCGATCTGCGCAATCGAAAGCCAGGTGGCAAAAATCCCGAACCCGTCGGGCGACATCGTTCGCGCCGCCAGCGAGAACAACGCAAACGCAAGCGCGCCGCTGCCAACCTTGAGGAGGATGGTCCCGGCAACACCGCGCGTCACGTCGCGCCGCATGAACTGGATGATGGATTCGATCATGGAAGTTTGGGGGTAACTCTCCCCTGAAGAGACATGTTCCGATACCGACCAAAGCCTAGCATGTCGAAAAACCGCGAGTGTTAATGGGCACCTCCGGAGTCCCGTCGGTTGCAGCCGATGTCGCCGAAATGCCCGCTGCGTCACGGCGGGACACCTTCGTTCCGGCTGTCCCGGATAGAGCGAAGGCCGACTCCATCGAAAGGCGACATGATGCCGCTCTGACGAGAAGCAGCGATGCGTTCCACCATGGAATTGCCGAAGGCTGCGCTTGCTCGAATAACCTGAGCAAGACGCGTGCCGGGACGTTGTTCGTCCAGATCAGTTCTTCGGTTCATTAACCTCGTTCGACGGAAATGTTCGCGCTCCGCGCTGCGATGCGACATCAGGCGGGATATTTGCACATGGAACCACCGTGAACCGTGGAGCCCCCGATCATGACGGCGGATAGCACTGTGCCCGAGCCGGTCGCAGCGACCGGGACCGCGACGATGTTTGCGGACGTCGCGATCGTCGGCGGCGGCCTTGCCGGTTCGCTCGCGGCTTCCGTCCTTGCGCGGGCCGGACATCGTGTCGCGCTGATCGACAAGCGCGCGGTCCATCCGGACGAGTTTCGGGTCGAAAAGATCGGCGGCCCCCAGCTGGAGATGTTCCGCAGGCTCGGCTTCATCGATGGTTTGGCGAGCGCCGGCTGTCGATACGACCGCGTGCTCAATGTCAGGGAAGGCAGGGTGGTCGATGTCAGCGTCGCCCCGGCTTACGGGCTTCCCTACGCCGATCTCGTTGCGATGGCGCGCAGCCAACTCCCCGATCGGTCCAGCCTGATCGTCGACGAGGTCACCGCAGTCACCCCTGGCGACGACGTTCAGCATCTCGAACTCGCGTCCGGAAGGCGCCTCGACGTGCGCCTTGTGGTTCTGGCCACCGGCATGGGGGGCGCACTCGGCTACAAGCTCGGCATCAGGCGTCGCGTGCTGGCCGAGCGCCATTCGGTTTCGTTCGGCTTCACGATCGCTCGGGTGGACGGCGCGCCGTTCGATTTCGAGGCGCTGACCTGCTACGGCGAGCGCACGGCAGATGGCGTCGATTATCTCACTCTGTTTCCGGTGCGTGCCGGCATGCGGGCCAATCTCTTCATGTTTCGCGACCCGACCGATCCGGTCATGCGCGATCTGCGCCGCGAGACCGAGGCGACGCTGCTGCGGCTGTTGCCGGGACTGCGGCGCTTTCTCGGCGATTTCCGCCTGATCGACCGGGTCCAGAATTGGGTGATGGACCTGTCCATCGTCGACGGACACCTCCAGCCCGGAATCGTGCTGATCGGCGATGCATTCCAGACCAATTGTCCCGCCGCGGGGACGGGTGTCGCCCGCCTGCTGGTGGACGTCGAGCGTCTTTGCACCGAATATGCGCCGCGCTGGCTCGCGACTGCGGGCATGGGCATTGAGAAGATATCGCAGTTCTATTCCGATCCGGACAAGATCGCGGCAGACCAGCAGTCGCTGAAGATGGCGCGCTTCCGCCAGGCGCTGACGTCCCGCAACGATATCAGCTGGGACATGCGGCGGCGGCTGCACTTCCTGCGGCGAAACATCACCCACCGGCTGGGCCAGATGCGGCCGGGCTGGCTCGCGCAGGTCCAAAGCGCGCCACGGGCTTGAGGGAGCGTACGTCGGCGTCTCGCGGCGGTCAGCGCGTGGGCGTCGAGGTGCGGGTCGGAGAAAGCCGGAACTCCGAGACGCGCTTGGCGGCCAGTTTGAGCCAGGGCGCCTGCTTCAGGGCGAACAAGGAGACGGCGCCGGCGGTGCTGCCGGCCTGCGTGACCGCCCACATCGGCGAAGGCTTTCCGCCGAACAGCTTCTTGTATGGCTCGTCGCCGATGGTGAAGTCGAGCATCTGATCCCCACGCGCGATGCAGTCCTTCGCCACCTGCTCGAACATCAGCGCGCCCAGCGACTGGCTCTTGTATCCGTCGATATCGAACGCGCTCATGATGACGAGGAAGCTGTCGCGATGCTGCAATCCAAGCACGGCGGCGATCACCTGGCCGTCCATCCTCATGGCGTAGAGCCGTGCGAACGAGCCGAGACCGCGGACCGCCACGTCGGAATAGAAGTCGTAATATTCGGAGCGCTGGAGCAGGTCACCATCGCCCTGCGACTGGAAGCGCGGGCCGCGAAATTTCCTCATCACGTCCAGCGCGTCGAGGACGGCGGCGCCGTCGTCGCAGCATGAGAAGCTCAGCGCGCCCTTCTTCTGGAGCTGTCGATATTTCTTCGCGAGCTCCTTCTGGTAGGAGCGATCCAGCGCGCTGGCCCGCCATTGCTCGAACGGAGCGAGCAGAACGGTCGCATAGGCATTCGTATCCATGGCTGTGCGGCGGGGCGCGGCCAGAATGTTCTCGATCGGAAGCCGTCCGTCCGGGAGCTTGGTCATGCGAAGCAGGTCGAAGGGGCGGACCATGTGCCTGATCTCGGCGCATGCCTCGGTGTCCTTGAGCAACTCGGAAAACACCGTCGGACTGCACACCGGCGCCAGATAGTCGGAAACGCGCAGGTCGGCGAATTCGACGGTTCGTATCGGACCGCGCCGGATCCGGAGTAGGGGCAGCACCATCGCAAGCGCACCGGTCGTGCGATGGCGCGCCACGACGACCAGAGGGCTTGCCTGCGCATGAGGCGCCAGCCGGGTGTAGAGGCTGTGCAGCCAGAACGGATGCTGGAACGCGGTTGCGGCCGAGCGGTCGAACAGCTCCGCATATTCCCGTGACAGGAAGTCGAATGCCGGCTCGACGGCGATATCGAACGTATTGCTGGACGTCTTCATGCTTGCCAGGGAAAACCACATAAGTTGGGAATGCCGATCGCGCGGGAGCTGAGGCTTATAGCAGGGGAGTGAGGAGTGAGATACCGACGGGACCGATTTGCATGAACGCATCGAGGCCGGCTCCGTATCGTTACCGAATTCTTAACATCTGACGGAAGCGGGACTGGGACGGCGAGGTCAACCGGCGCTAGCAAATAATTAACCGCGTTTAAGGAAGGTCAGGTCATGGCCAGCCTGCAGACCGAGGTGGATTCCGGGGCACCCGAGAGCGCGATCTGGAAGACGCGCAGCGTTGGCGTCGAGAAGATCGCCAGGGCGGCAATCGTCTGTTCGATCACCATCAACGTCGTTGCGTCGATGGGTACCTTCAATACCGCGCTGCTGCCGGCGGAGCTGACCTATCTGCAACAGGCCGTCGCGATCCTGATGTGGGCCGTTCTCATCTACGCCAGCGCATTCGTGCGCCCGCGTCTGCGGTTGCAGCTCAATCCCGATCTCATCGTGCTGGTCGCCTTCTACGGCTTCGCTGTCGTTTCCGTGTTCTGGACCACCCTGAACGCGGCTGCGCTGATGAAGAGCGCGGCGCTTGCGATGACGACCTTCGGTGCGTTCTGCCTGATCACGCGCATCGACATGGACGAGGTGGTCGGCGCCACAGCCCTGGGCCTTTTCATCCTGGTCGCCGCATCGGCCTTCTGTGCGCTCGCCGTACCCGATATCGGGATAGACCATAGCTGGATGCATAATGGTCAATGGCAGGGCGTCTACGAATCGAAGCAGACGCTCGGCTTCGTCGGCGCCTATCTGATGTTCTTTGCCTGCTACCTGAAGATGAAGGGGCAGGGATGGCCGGCTTTTCTCCTGACATTCCTTCTGGCGTCCACTTGTGTCCTCGCGTCGGAATCGCGGGGCGCCGGTGCGGTCGCCCTGGCCGCTTGTGCGCTGCTTTTGACCTCGATGTGGTCGGTCACCTGCATGAGGCTCTATGCGGTCCTGCCCTTCGTCATGTGCCTGCTGGCGGGTGTGCTGGTCCTCTATTTCTACGTGACCGGCTATGATGCCATCCATGTCGGCGATACCACGATCGACTTCACCGAGCGGACCCTGATCTGGCATTACGCCATCAGCCATTTCGACGACGCGCCGCTGCTCGGCTTCGGGATCAACGGCTTCTGGACGGTGCCGTCGATCTACGACTATTTCGAACAGAACCACGGCTGGGTGCTCGACAACTATCACAGCGGCTACATCGCGATCCTGATCGAGACGGGGTTTCTCGGCTACATGCTTTTCGCCGCGAGCGTCCTCTTGTTCTCGAACAAGGTGCTCCATCTGATTTCCGCGCGCGCGATCGACCGGTCACACTGCGCGCTGATCATCGGGTTCATCGTTCTCAGTTTTCAAACCAATTTTACGGAGACGACGTTCCTGCGTTCGACCATGTTCATGTCGGTGCTGCTGGTGGCGTTTTTCCTTGCGACGTGCAGGCCGGTGCCGCAAGCCGATTTCTAGTTTCGACGAATGGAAGCAAGATGACCCCCATCCGCGCCCGCTGGCCGAGAAGCTTCAAAGTTGCGGCAGCGGCGTTGATTGTTGCGTCGCTGCTTTTCGGCGCGCATGGCGCCGAGCCGGCCGTGTCCCGGGAGGTGCCGAAATTGGGGCGAGGCATCAATATTCTCGGCTATGACGGGATCTGGGAAGGCGGTCGGAACGCGCCGTTTCGGCTGGACAATCTGACGGCCATCAAGAAAGCCGGGTTCTCGCATGTCAGGATCAATTTTTTCGGCTTCAAGTTCATGGGGCCGGGCAACGTGCTGGATGAGATCGTTCTGAGGCGGCTCGATGCCGTCATCGAGGAGGTGCTCGCGAGGAACCTCATCCCCGTCCTTGACGAGCACGATACCCATCTCTGCCAGAGCGACGTGGCCGGATGCGCCGACAAGCTCAGGACGTTCTGGCGGCAACTCGCCGAGCGCTACGCCGGGAAATATCCGGCGCTGGTGTTCGAGGTCCTGAACGAGCCCGGCGGGCAGATGTCGTCCGCCGACTGGAATTCGCTCTTCAACGAATGTCTGGAAATCATCCGGCGCACCAACCCGGACCGGCCGGTGATTGCCGCCGTTCTCAACACGGATGACCTCACCGTGGGCGAGCTGGCTCTGCCGGCCGCCGACAGAAATCTCATCGTCACGTTTCACTATTACGCGCCGTTCCGATTCACGCATCAGGGTGCGCCGTGGTCGCCGGCGTTGTCGCGGATTGGTCCGCTGGATTGGGGCGGTGCGGACGACGAAGCGAAGGCCACTGCAGATTTCAACAAGATGAGTCTTTGGGCCGAGAAAGAGAAACGTCCGGTCTATCTCGGCGAGTTCGGGGTCTACGAGCGCGCGCCGCCCGAGAGCCGTGCGAGATATTTGTCGTTCATGGCGAGAAGCGCGGACCGGCTTGGCTGGTCGTGGGCCTATTGGCAATTCGATCATGACTTCGCGGCGTTCGACAGCGCGCGTCAGGCCTGGAAGCCGGGCATCCTGCGTGCGCTGATCCCGCCGTCGCATTGATCTCGCGCCGGAGCCGGTCGTCGTCGATCACTCCGACGATCCCGCGAGCTATCGCTCTCTCAGCCTCGATCTTCCCGGCGCCGGCATTCGCGACGCGGCCGGCGGCTACACCTCCTTGAGCCGAAAACAGGTGAATCCCGGTGCCGGGAGCGGTCAGGGACGATTGACAGGCAATTATTACATGTCTAAAAATATGCAAATTCATATAATTCGCGAGACGCCTGAATGGACGCGCATCCGCTCAAGCTCAAGGTCAGGTCGTATGCCGCGGAGACGCCGTTCATACGGAGCCTTGTGTTTGACGTGGAGGACGGAGTTGTGCCGCGATGGCAGGCGGGCGCTCATATCCGCGTGGCACTCCCGAATGGAGGCGACCGGCCGTACTCGTTGATGGCGCTGCCGGGCCTCCCTGAGGGCGCGCTGGCGCTCGGCGTGCTGCGGGAGCAGGCCTCGAGCGGCGGCTCGCAGTTCATGCATGCGCTGAAGGTCGGCGATGTCGTCAAGGCAAGCGCGCCGATGAACAATTTTCGCCTGCATGAGGGAGCAGCGCCCGCACTGCTGTTTGCCGGCGGCATTGGTGTCACACCGATCCTGTCGATGGCGGCAGAGCTTAACGCCCGCGCAATTCCGTTTCGCCTGCACTACGCCGGCCGTGCGCCAGGATTGCTGGCGTTCCTGCCGCATCTGCGGGAGATTTGCGCCGAGGGCCTGTCCGTTCACCACGACGGCGACGAGTCCCGTCTCGATATCGCTGCGGCGCTCGATGGAGCTGCCGCAGGCGCCCACATCTACGTTTGCGGTCCGGCCGGCATGATCGACGCGGTGAGGGCAGCCGCGCTTGCCGCGGGCATTCCGGCCGACCGCGTCCATTACGAGCTCTTCAAGGCGGAGCAGCCAGGTTCGCCGGATAGGTCGTTCGAGGTCGAGATCAAATCGACCGGGCAGGTCATCAGCGTCGCGGCCGATCAGACCATCATCCGCGCGCTGGAGGCGGCGGGGCTCGACGTCCTCTACGACTGCCAGCGCGGCGACTGCGGCATCTGCCAGTGCGGCGTGGTCGAGGGGCTGCCCGACCATCGGGACGTCATCCTCAGCGAGGTAGAGAAGGCCTCCAACAAGGTCATGCAGATCTGCGTGTCGCGCGCGAAGTCGGAACGTCTTGTGCTGGATTTGTGAGGGAGGCGAGGGACGCCATGGCGAAATACGGAAGGGACGCCCGCGCGATTGCCGCGCTGGTGCGCGAGGCCGAGGTCCACCGCGACGTCTATGTCGACCCCGAGATATTCGAGCTGGAGATGGAGCATCTGTTCCCGAACAGCTGGATCTACGTTGGGCACGCCAGCCAGTTGGCGAAGCCCGGCGATTTCATCACCGCCACGATCGGCCGGCAGCCGGTGCTGGCGAGCCGCCATAGCGACGGCTCCATCCATGTCTTCTACAACCGCTGTCCGCACAAGGGCGTCAAGATCGCCTCCGAGCCCTGCGGCAACACCGGCAAGTTCTTCCGCTGCCCCTATCACGCCTGGTCTTTCAAGACCGACGGCTCGCTGCTCGCGATTCCGCTGAAGAAGGGCTATGAGGGCACCGGCTTCGGCGACACCCAGGCCAATGAGGGACTGTCGAAGGTCAGGAACGTGGTGATCCATCGCGACTTCATCTTCGCACGGCTCAGCGACAACGGCGTTTCCTTCGAGGACTATTTCGGCGAGAGCCTCTCGACCATCGACAACATGGTCGACCGCTCGCCGGAAGGGAAGCTCGCGATCCAGGCGACCCCGATCCGCTACATGCACACCTGCAATTGGAAGATGCTGGTCGAGAACCAGACCGACACCTGCCATCCGATGGTTGCCCATGAGAGCTCGGCCGGCACCGCGGTCAAGGTCTGGAAGCGCGAGCAGGG
>Ga0136846_1216894_pt1 | contig 19795 bp, 20 predicted proteins | sample HopSoiMetagenom2_FD_96841 | JGI IMG/M metagenome (GOLD analysis project Ga0136846, IMG submission 96841) | Grasslands soil microbial communities from Hopland, California, USA - 2 Assembly 2016 (version 4) | ecosystem: Environmental > Terrestrial > Soil > Grasslands | place: USA: Hopland...
CGGCGTGGCAAGTTCCGCCTCAAGGAAGCCGCGCGGGTCCGATGCCGCGGCCGCGAAATCCACGTCACGCCGAGACCCAAGTCCGAAGCGGTTCAGCGCGATGAAACCGGCTTGGAAATCCGTGGCCATTACTGCCTCCGGAGAGCGCACCTCTCCTCGCATGTTTACGCGTAGGCGGTCAAAGCTGGCTGATTCCTGAACGGCGGGACATCAACGCCGCGACTCGACCTTTCGGCGCAACCGACGCTCGTCTCGCTTTCGTCGGGCAGCGATTCTGCGGAGAGAGAAATGTTCAGACGCGTTGGTTTCGCTTTTACCGCGCCACGCTTCATCACGTTTGCCGTGTCGCTGATCCTGGCGCTCGCCGCGCTGGCGTCGCTCTATACCCGGCTGCCGGTGGTCGGCACGTTCGTCAATGCCCACCGCGTCGGAGTTGCGCTCGCCGCCTACGTGATCCTGATGCTCGGCGTGCTGCTGCGCTGTGACTGGCCCTACGCCGCCTTCGCCTTCGGATTCACTTCTGCGGTGTAATCCTCGATCAGCGTGCGCGAGATATTTCCCGGCTTGAAGCGATGCGGCCCGATCTCCGAGACGGGCGTCACTTCGGCGCCGGTGCCGCAGATGAAGCACTCGTTGAATGTGTCGAGCTCCTCCGGCATGATGCGGCGCTCGATCACCTCGAATCCGCGGCGCTTGGCAAGATCGATCACGGTCTTGCGCGTAATGCCATCGAGGAAGCAATCTGCGATCGGCGTGTGCAACGCGCCGTCGCGCGTGAAGAACACGTTGGCGCCGGTGCATTCGGCCACCCTGCCCTGCCAATCGTACATGAGCGCGTCGGCATAGCCGCTCCGCTCGGCGCGATGCTTTGATAGCGTGCAGATCATGTAGAGGCCGGCCGCCTTGGCGAGCGCCGGCGCCGTTGCCGGGTCGGGGCGGCGATATTCCGCGATGTCGAGCCGGATGCCCTTCATTTTCTCCGCGACGTCGAACATGGAGGGCCAATCCCACACCGCAATCGCCGTGTTGATCGTCGAATGCTGGGCCGCGACCGCCATCATCTCGCTGCCGCGCCAGGCAACGGGGCGCACGTAACAATCCTTAAAGCCGTTCTTGTCGACGACGAGCTGCTTGGCCGCATCGAGCTCCGCGACCGAATAGGGAACATCGAAATCGAGAAACTCGGCGGAGCGCTTGAACCGCTCGGAATGTTCGCGCGACTTGAACACGACGCCGCCATAGGCCCGCTCGCCCTCGAAGACGCAGGAGGCGTAATGCAGCCCATGTGATAGGACGTGCAGCTTGGCCTCCTTCCACGGAACGAGTTCACCGTTCATCCAGATGAAGCCATCGCGCTGATCGAAAGGAAGCACCGCCATGATGGTCCTGGGCTCCTCGCCCTTTGGCCGGCGCGGAAAGGTTACCGCGACGACGCGTCTCTGATTGTTTGCCAGGAGGCTTGACGAGTAACAATCGTGCTGGAATATGTCAACATGGCTGTCATATTTGCGCGCACCCGGCCCGAATGAGGTGATTGGTGGAAAGCATTCAGCTAAGCGACGCTTCGGGTTCCAAACGGAGCCCCGGCGAGGAGCTCGATCCGACGCCAATGTACGACATTATTGAGCTGTTGTTTTTCGCCTATCGCGATTTCGTCGGCGATGCCGACCGTCTGTTGGAAAACTATAAATTCGGCCGCGCACATCATCGCGTATTGCACTTCGTCAATCGCCAGCCGGGGCTGAAGATCGCCGAGATCCTGGCGATTCTCCAGATCACCAAACAAAGTCTCGGTCGTGTGCTGCGAGAGCTGCTCGAGACCGGCTACATCGAGGTGCGTCCGGGCCCAGTCGACCGGCGTCAGCGTCTGCTCTTTCCAACCATCAAAGGCTGCAAACTGGCGCTTGAGCTTGCGCGCCTCCAATCGAAGCGTTTCGCCCGCGTCTTCGAAGCGCTCCCGCCGGGAGCTTACGACCAAGCCGTCCAGTTCCTGCTGGAGATGATCGAACCCAAGGAGCGCAACGCCATCGCCGCGCGGCTGCGGCTGAACTCGCTTTCGCCCGAGAGGCAGCGGGCGTGAAGGCGCGCCCGAGCGAGCACCCCATTGGCAGCGAGGCGGCGCACCTCCTGATCGTCGACGACGACAGTCGCATTCGCGCCTTGCTCGCGCGATATCTCACGATGCAGGGATATCGGATCACGACGGCCGCCAGCACCGCGGATGCCAAAAGCCGGATGCGGAGCCTCGCTTTCGATCTTCTCGTGCTCGACGTGATGATGCCGGGCGGCAACGGGATTTCGCTGGCGCGCGACCTGCGCCAGGGCGAGGCCGGCGCGAGCGTTCCGATCATCTTTCTTACCGCCAAGGGCGCGGTCGAGGACCGCATCGAAGGCCTTGAGGCCGGCGGTGACGATTACCTCGCCAAACCCTTCGATCCGCGTGAACTGACACTACGCATCGCCTCGCTGCTGCGTCGAAGCAAGGAACGCGACATCGCCGTTCCCGAAGATCGCGTTGTTCATTTCGGTCAGTTCCACTTCGATCTCATACAAGGCGATCTTCGCTGCGAAGACAAACGAGTCGCTCTTGCCGAACGCGAACGCGAAATGCTGCGGCTTCTTGCGAGCGCGCGCGGCGACGTGGTGACGCGCCGCGCGCTCGCGACGTGCGGCACGCCCTGCAATGAACGCAGCGTCGATGTGCAGATCAATCGATTGCGCCGCAAACTGGAAGACGATACCGCCGAGCCCGCTTATCTCATCACCGCCCGCGGCGCCGGCTACCGCCTCGCGCTCGACGGGTAGGGTGCCGCGATGAGCATCACCCTCCCCGCCGCGCTCGCAGGTCCTCACAGAGTCTACCGCGACTTTGCGCTGTGGCTGCGGCGGCAGATGCCAAAGGGCCTTTACGCGCGCGCCCTGCTCATCGTCATCCTCCCGATGGTGCTTTTGCAGTCCGCCGTCGTGTTCTTCTTCATGGAACGGCACTGGCAGCTCGTCACGTTCCGTTTGTCAGCCGCACTCACGCAAGACATCGCTGCGCTGATCGATATTTATCAGAGCTACCCGCAGGACAAGAATTACGAGACTTTGCAGCGCATAGCGGCGGAGCGGCTGCGCGTCGACGTCGATATTCTTCCGCCAGGCCCGCTCCCGCCGGCTTTGCCGAAACCGTTCTTCTCCATCGTCGATCGCGCGCTATCAAACGAAATCCGTCGCCAGATCGGTCGCCCGTTTTGGCTCGATACGGTCGGCCGCTCCGATCTGATCGAAATCCGCATCCAGCTCGAGAATGCCGTGATGCGCATCATCGCGCATCGCAGTCAGGCTTACGCCTCTAACTCGCATATTTTCGTCATGTGGATGCTCGGAACGTCGTTGGTCCTTATCCTCGTTGCGATTGCGTTCCTGCGCAATCAGATCAAGCCGATTCTGCGCCTGGCGCGCGCCGCCGAAGCTTTCGGCAAAGGCAGACAGGTGCATTTCCGGCCGCAGGGCGCGCGCGAAGTGCGGCAGGCCGGCCATGCTTTTGTCGAGATGAAGCGGCGCGTCGAGCGTGCCATCGAGCAGCGCACGACGATGCTCAATGGGGTAAGCCACGATCTGCGCACGGTGCTCACACGCTTCCGCCTCTCGCTTGCGGTGATCGGCGACACGCCCGAGACGCGCGCGATGCAGAAAGACCTCGACGAGATGCAGCGCATGATCGAGGCCTACCTCGCCTTCGCACGCGGCGACGGTGGCGAGATCTCGGTTCCGAGCGACGTCGCCTCGTTGCTGAGACGGGTGAAAGAGGAGCTCAACGAAGAAGGTCACGACACGCAGATGGCGTTCAGCGGCGACCCGATCGTCTCGGTCCGTCCCGACGCGTTCAAGCGCTGTGTCGCCAATCTCGTTGCCAACGCGCAACGGCATGCGGGCAAAGTCATTGTCGACGGCTCGAACGACAAACGCTTCCTGACGATCAATGTCGACGACGACGGCCCCGGCATTCCGGCCGAGCAGCGCGAGGACGTGTTCAAGCCGTTCTTCCGCTTGGATGAGGCGCGCAATCAGGATGAGGCGGGAACTGGATTGGGCCTTGCGATCGCACGCGACATCGCACGCTCGCATGGCGGCGATATCCAGCTCGCGACAAGCCCGCTTGGCGGGTTGCGCGCGACTTTGCGGATTCCGCTCTGATCAGATCGCCGGGTCGTCGGCGATATCGCCGCGCCGCTCCCAATCGCGCTCGGAACCATCACGATAGCGCTCGCGCCTTCCCTGACGCCAGTTGCGGCGGCTGGCGATCAGCGCGCGCCCGACAGCACGCAGCGGCGCGGTGATGCGCTGCAAATCCTCCGCGCGCGCAACGAGCCGGTCGCCGCGCGTGAGCTCGCGATCGAGCGCGGCCATCGTCGCGGAGAGTCCCGGGTCATCGTCCTCGAACCACGTGTCGAGGACGCGATTCCACGCAAGCGCCAAACCCTGCAGTTTGAGCGTGCCGACCGGGCCTTCGCTGTCGATGCCCGCTGCCTCCAGCATGAAGCGCATCGAATTCACGAGCACGCCATTCAGCGCGGCCCCGGCCATGAGATCGCCGCGCGACCAATCGGAAATGCTCTGCAGCGCGTCCCGATAGGGCTTTAGGGCATCGATGCGGCGCATGAGCACGTCGAAGAGCCGCTCCTTGGCGCTCTCGCCGGCGAGATCGGTTGTCGTGCCTTCGAGAACAATGCGGTCGATGCGGCGTGCGAAGCCGGCGAGCACGGCGCCCTTGGAGGGGAAGTGATCGCGGAAATCGGCGAGCGACAGGCCGGCGCGAAGGGCGATATCGGACAGAGTTATATCTTCCCAGCGGCGTTCGGCGGCGAGTTCCATCAGCGCGTCGACAATGCGCGCCTTGGGATCGCCGATGCGCGGGGGCGAAATGGGCGCGGCCGCTCCCGTTGGTGAGGCCGGTTCATTGAACTGGGACATGATTTCCTCCGACACCTCCTATTTAGGGTCGGGGCGTGACGCTCCAAGCGCACCCGGAGGGGTCGAGCGTCATCCCGAAAGTTCGGCCGCGCGTCGCTTCGCGGCTTCGACGGCCGCTTCCATGAGTTTCCTCAACCCGCTCTCACCCATCAGAATGGTGAGCGCCGCGGCCGTCGTGCCGCCAGGCGAGGTGACTTCCTCGCGCAATCTGGAGACCGCCTTTTCGGGCGAGCGATGCATGAGCTCGCCCGAGCCTTCGACGGTGGTGCGAGCGAGACGCGCGGCGAGATCGGGCGGCAGCCCGGCGGCCGCGCCTGCTTCGGCGAGGCATTCGGCGAGCAGGAAAACATAGGCCGGCCCGGAGCCGGAGACGGCCGTGACCGCGTCGAGATGACTCTCGTCGTCGAGCCATTCGACGCGGCCGACGGCCGAAAGCAGCTCGTCCGCGGTCGCGCGCTGCGCGACGCTCACCTCCGCCGTTGCATAGGCTGCGCTTATCCCGCGGCGGATCGCCGCCGGGGTATTCGGCATGGCCCGCACGATGCCCGTGGCCGCAGGCAGCCGCGCCTTGAGGTTCCCCGTGGTCTTGCCAGCCAAGATGGACAGGAGCAGCGTCTGCGGGCCGACAAGCGGCGCGATTTGCGACGCGGCTTCGTCCAGAGTCTGCGGTTTGATCGCTAGAAAGAGCACGGCCGGCGCTGCAATTTCAGCGATCGCGGGGTTGACCCGCACGCTCTTGTAGCGCGCGGCCATCTGAGTCTCTTCGCTCGGAGCAGGATCGACGATCGTGATCGACTTGCCATCGATGCCCCGCCCGAGCCAGCCCCCGAGGAGCGCCGAGCCCATCTTGCCCGCGCCGACCAGAACCAGGGAAAGCGCGCGCTCCGTCACTCCGGAAACTGTCCTTCAGGTCAGGCGTGCCCGTGCGTCTCGAACATGGCGGCTTCGAGCGCCTCTCTGACGGTCTTGCCAGCCCACACGACGAATTGGAAGGCCTGATAATAACGCTCGCAATTCTCCAGCGCGTTCGTCAGCACCACCTCGCACTGGCGGCTGTTCGGCATTGCCCCTCCCGCCAGGATCAGCGCTTGCCGGAACATGACCACACCCTCGCCCGCCCACAGCTCGAAATGTCCGACCCAGATCTGCTCGTTGAGAGTCGAGACGAGCGTCAACAGCTCCTGCTTGCGGCGCTCCGGCACTTTCAGGTCGAAGGCGCAGCCGATATGCAGCGTCTCGAGTTCAGGCAGCCAGGTGAAGGCCATGTGATAGTCCGCCCAGGTGCCTGTCACGGAAATCGAGATTTCGTCGTCGTCGTCCCGGTTGAAGACCCAATCGTTCAAGGCGGCGAGGCGCTCGACGATATCGACAGGATGTTCGGCGCGTTCGGTTGCGGTTTCGGCATGCAAGAGCGGCATTTCTTGACCTGGTCGAGAGGGTTGCGGACGGGGCGGCGGTCCGGCCGAAAGCCGGAATCAGAAGACGAATCAACCTCCTAGCCGACTATATACGGTGCTCCCGTTTTACCTGCTTCGAGGAAACCGCTGCAACAGCGCGCGCCAATAGCTTGGTCGCGAAGACGTTTTTCGGGTTATCCCCTGACCCCCACGCCCCGACCATCCACAGAATCGGGATGACACAACGATGGCGAGGTAAGCTGCAGGTCAGCTACAAAGACGGATCGGGACTCCCGACCGTCGCAGACGCCAATTTTGCCTCGAGCGCTTCGATGCGCTTGCGCAAGAGCTCGTTTTCATCGCGGGCGAGTGCGGCCATGTCGCGCACCGCCTCGAACTCCTCGCGCGAGACGAGGTCCATCGTCGAGATCAGCCGATCGAACTGCGCCCGCGCCAGCGTCTCGGCCTCCCGCCGCACGCCTTGGGCGACGCCGGCGGCATCCGTCACCAGACGGGCGATGTCGTCGAGGATGCGTCCGCGCGGCTCGACCATGTTCTCTCTCCGGGCTTTCCTATATGTCGGGCCTTCCGGCGAAGTCCACGGGTCCGATTTCCATGCATTTTGGCGAAGCCCTCCTCCACGCGCTCAACATGACACTAGTCATGACTTGGGAAGTTTTTTGGGCGCTGGTGCTCGGCTTCGCGCTGTCCGGCATCATTCAGGCCGTGGTCTCCAAGGGCGAGATGAGCCGCCTTTTGCCGGATTCCGCACCGCGCACAATGCTGAAGGCAAGCGCGCGCGGCGCCGCCTCGTCCTCCTGCTCCTACGCTGCGACCGCGATCGCGCGCTCGATCTTCCGCAAGGGTGGCGACTTCATCGCCGCGATGGCCTTCCAGTTCGCCTCAACGAATCTCGTCCTCGAGCTTGGCATAGTGATGATCGTGCTGCTCGGTTGGCGGTTCGCCATCGCCGAGTTCATCGGCGGGCCAATCATGATCGCCCTTCTTGTGGTGCTCCTGCGGCAGGTAATGAACCGTGAGCGCAGCGAGGAGGCGCGGCGCCATGCCGAAGGGAGCGTGCCGGCCGGATGGAAGGCCACGCGGCGATGGACATGAGCGTGCCCGGCGCAACTTGGCACGAGCGCCTATTTTCGAAACAAGGGTTCACTGCTGTCAGCCAGATGGATTGGGCCTCGGTCTGGCTCGACATCGTCATCGGCCTTGTCGCCGCCGGGTTGATCAGCGCTTTTGTCCCGGAGAGTTTTTGGTCGGCGTTCTTCCTTGCCGATCATCCGCTCGCGGCGAAAATCGCCGGCCCGCTGATCGGCCCGTTAGTGGCGATCGTCGCTTTTGTCTGCTCCGTCGGCAACGTGCCGCTCGCCGCTGTTCTTTGGGCAGGCGGCATCAGTTTCGGCGGCGTCATCGCGTTCATTTTCGCCGATCTCATCATCCTGCCGCTCCTCAACATCTACCGGAAATATTACGGCACGCGCATAGCGGTCATTCTCGGTCTCGTGTTCTACGCTGCGATGGCCGGCGCGGCTTATGTGATCGCGATTCTGTTCGGCCTTGCCGGCCTCATCCCGCAGGATCGCTCGATAGATGTGATGCAGCATGGCATCACCTGGAATTACACGAGCGTGCTTGACCTTATCGCACTCGTTGTCTCGGCGGTGCTCGTTTGGCGTTTCATGCGGACCGCGGGCCGGAAATGCTTGCGCACATGGAAACGCCTAGGGATCACGACCGCGCCTGCCACGCGCATGGGCATGCGCACCACCACCATCACGGCTGAGCCATGACGAGCGCCGCGCAATCGAGCAAAGCTTAAGGCGCATGCCGCTCTTTGCGTTTCCTTACCCCATCATCGATCCCGTTCTCATCCATGTCGGCCCGCTGCCGATCCGCTGGTATGCGCTCGCCTATATTGCCGGACTGATTCTCGGCTGGCTGTATGCGCGCGCGCTCGTCGCCCGCGAAGCCTTGTGGAACGGAACGCCGCATCCCTCGCTCCAAGGACTTGACGATCTGCTCGTCTATTGCGCGCTGGGCGTGGTGTTCGGCGGGCGCATAGGCTACGTGCTGTTCTACAATTTCTCCTATTACGCAGCGCATCTCGAAGAGATTCCGGCCGTTTGGAAGGGCGGCATGTCCTTCCATGGCGGGCTCGCCGGCGCCGCGCTCGGCATTTATCTCTTCGCCCGGCGTTATCAGGTGCCGGTCATCAGCGTCTTCGACATCGGCTGCGCGGTCGTGCCGATCGGGCTTTTCCTCGGCCGCATCGCCAATTTCATCAAGCCGGAATTATGGGGCCGCCCGAGCGACGTCCCTTGGGCGATGGTGTTTCCGGAGGCCGGTCCCCTGCCCCGCCATCCAAGCCAGCTTTATGAGGCGGGGCTCGAGGGTCTGGTTCTGTTTGTTGTCCTGGCAATCGCCATCCGGCTCGGCGCGCTGCAACGTCCAGGCCTGGTGAGCGGTATGTTCGGCGTCGGCTATGGCATTGCGCGCATCATCTGCGAATTCTTTCGCGAGCCCGATCCGCAACTCGGTTTCCTCTTCGGCCAGGCCACAATGGGCATGCTTCTGTCGCTGCCATTGATCGCGATCGGCGCGGTCGTCCTGGCTGTTGCTTTGCGGCGGCGGCCGCAGACGGCATGAACGAATACCAATGAATGAGCTTTTGCGGGAATTGCGCGAGATCATCGCGCAGGAAGGTCCGATCTCGCTCGAACGCTACATGAGTCTAGCGGTTTTCCATCCACGCTACGGCTATTACACGACCCACGAGCCGTTCGGCACGAACGGCGATTTCGTCACCGCGCCTGAGATCAGTCAGATGTTCGGTGAGTTGATCGGGCTTTGGGCCGCTGAGGTTTGGCGGCTCTCCCGTGCGGCAGGGCCGATGCGGCTCGTCGAGCTCGGCCCTGGACGCGGCACGCTGATGACGGACGCCTTGCGGGCGATGCGTAGTGTACCGGCGCTTGGCGTCGAGGTGCATCTCGTCGAGATAAGTGGGCGTCTGAGTGAAGTGCAGCGCGGAACGCTCGCCAAATCCGATTGTCCTATCTACTGGCATGCGAGCATCGAAGAGCTTCCGGCGGGGCCCGCGATTTTCATTGCCAACGAATTTTTGGATGCTCTTCCGGTGCAGCACTTCGTCCGCACGGAGAAGGCCTGGTGCGAACGCGTCGTTGGGGTTGATGCCGAGGGCAAACTGACATTCGGTTTGACACCGTCCGTGGCGGGGGAGGTCCGCCGGCTAACTGCGCCCGAGGGCAGCATCCTTGAGCTGAGCCTCAAAGCGCGAGAGATTGCGCGCTCAATCGCGACGAGGATCGCGTCCAAAGGAGGCGCCCTGCTCGCGATCGACTATGGCTACACCGAAACGCAATATGGCGAGACGTTGCAGGCAATGCGTAGTCATCGCTTTGTCGATCCGCTGGAAGCGCCTGGCGAATGCGACCTGACCGCACATGTGGATTTCGCCGCGCTGGGGCGCGAAGCGGAAGCTGCCGGCGCGCGGGTGCATGGGCCGGTTACGCAAGCAGAGTTTCTCTTGGCGCTCGGCATTACTGAGCGCGCTCGGATGCTGAAGCGCAACGGGAGTCCCGCGCAAAGCGAAGCGACCGACAAAGCTTTGTTACGGCTGACGGATCGCAGTACCCCGACAAGTATGGGGCAGCTGTTCAAGGCGATGGCCGTCACGCAGAAGGAGATGCTCGCAATCCCCGGCTTTGCGCGATGACGAGCATCCCCCCACACATCACAGCTGCGTCGCTGGCGCATCCCGGCACACGACACGCATTCTTCACGCGCGACGGTGGCGTGTCGACTGGAGTCTATGCCAGTTTGAACGGCGGCACCGGCTCACGCGATGAGCCGGAGAAGGTGCGCGAGAACCGCAATCGTATGGCTGCCGCGCTGGGCGTGCCTAGCGAACGTTTCCTCGTTCCGTTTCAGGTTCACTCCGCCGACGCGATAATTGTGCGCGAGCCCTGGCAAGGCGAACGCCCGCGCTGCGACGGCATCGTTACCGATGTGCCAGGGCTTGCGCTCGGCGTCACAGGCGCCGATTGCGGCATGCTCCTCTTCAGCGATCCGAAGGCGAGGGTGGTAGCGGCGGCGCATGCGGGATGGAAGGGTGCGCTCAACGGCATTCTTGAAGCAACGGTCACGCAGATGCAGAGACTGGGCGCGCGCCGCACAGAGATCGCCGTCGCGCTCGGTCCGATGATCAGTGGAAAAAGTTATGAGGTCGGACCTGAATTCGAGGCACGCTTTGTTGCCGCCGGTGCGGACTACCAGCGGTTCTTCACGCCCTCACCACGCGAGGGCCATGCCTATTTCGACCTGCCGGCTTTCATCGCGATGCGCGCCCTCGAGGCAAACGTCGGCAGCTTCGAGGACCTTGCGCTCGATGCTTACGCGGATGAGAGCCGCTTCTTTTCGTATCGCCGCATGACGCATCGCGGCGAGGCGGATTATGGGCGGCTCATCGCAGCGATCGCGCTGGAATAGATCCGCGCGGTGAGAGGTGCCATTCCCGATCGCGCGGAACGCGCGATCGGGAATCCAGATGGATGAGTTTGCCCCCGGATTCTCGGTTGCGCGGGAATGACAAGCGATCACACCTTCTTCGCCACAAACGTCGTGCGCAGCTGATTGTGCCCGACATTGGCTGGGGCCTGGTCGCCGGCAAATCCATGCGCGGCAACTAGGGTGAATATGTCTTCCGGCGCGTAGCGCGTCAGGCCGACCTCGTTGCGCAGGCGGCGGTAGTCGGAAAAGAACGTCCTGCCCAATCCGCCAAGCGCGGCGAGCAGGAAGCCGCCGCGCCAGGCAAAGTCGAGGAGCGCCTTCGCATCCGCAATTGCATCGACATCGGGCGGCAGAACGTCGGCGAGAACCAGCCGCCCGTCCGGCTTGAGCTTCGCGTGCCAAACCTCGAGCAAGTCTTCGAATTCGTGATGCTTTAGATATTGCAGAAGCGAATTGGCGATAATGAGATCGAGCGAACCATCACCGATATTGTCCAGCCCCTCCGGCGAGAGGACCACTATGTTGCGGTAACTCGCAAATCGTCCGCGCAATTTCTCCCGCACGTTCGGCGCCGCATCATAGAGATAAAGAGTGCCGCATTTTTCGGCGAGCGACGCGGCGGAGAGCGCCTCGCCGCAGCCATAGTCCAATACGGACGCGTTCGCCGAGGGAATGTAGGCGGCAAGATCACGCGCGATGCGATCGTAATGCAGCGCCTTGTGGCGCTGATTGACATAAATCGAGTGCTCGCCGTTCCAGAATTCACGCCAGTCCATCGGCGCCTATGCCTTTGCCTGATCCATCATCTCGACAAAGCGATGGAAGAGATAATGGCTGTCGCGCGGACCGGGCGAAGCCTCGGGATGATGCTGCACCGAGAAGGCCGGCCGATCTTTGAGTGCAATGCCGCAATTGGATCCGTCGAATAGCGAGCGATGTGTTTCCACCGCGTTCTCGGGCAGCGTCGTGGGATCGACCGCGAAACCATGATTCATCGACACGATCTCGACCTTGTTCGTGGTGAAATCCTTGACGGGATGGTTGGCGCCATGATGGCCTTGATGCATCTTCATCGTCTTGGCGCCAAGCGCCAGCGCCATCATCTGATGCCCCAAGCAGATGCCGAAGGTCGGCACTTTCTTGTCCAGGAGATCGCGGATGACCGGCGCGGCATATTTGCCGGTCTCGGCGGGATCGCCCGGACCGTTCGACAGAAACACGCCGTCGGGTTTGAGCGCCAGGATGTCCTCGGTCATGGCCGTTGCCGGCAGCACGGTGACCGCGCAGCCGGCATGGGCGAGCAGCCGCAGGATGTTGCGCTTGATGCCGTAATCGATCACCACAACTCTTTTCTTCGGCGCGCTTTGCTTGCCGTAACCGGCGGCCGGCGTCCACGCCGTCTCGTCCCAATCGAAGCGTTGCGCCGTCGTGACATCGGGCACGAGGTCCATGCCGTCGATACCGGGCCATTCCGCCGCCTCGCGCTTCAATCCCGCAACATCGAAGGTGCCTTCAGGATTATACGCGATCACCGCATTCGGCATGCCGGTTTCGCGGATCAGCGCCGTGAGAGCGCGCGTGTCGATGCCGCAAAGACCGACAATGCCACGCGCTTTCAGCCACTGATCGAAATGCCGCGTGGCGCGATGGTTCGAGGGATCAGTGATGCGCGCCTGCACGACGACGCCGCGCACGCCCGTTGACGCCGCCATGTTGACGGTCTCGATGTCTTCCTCGTTGGCGCCGACATTGCCAATATGCGGGAAGGTGAATGTGACGATCTGGCCGGCATAAGAGGGATCGGTGAGGATTTCCTCATACCCCGTCATCGCCGTGTTGAAGCAGACTTCGCCAACGGCGTGCCCCTCCGCGCCGAGGCCGAAGCCTTCGAGCACGGTTCCGTCCGCAAGCACGAGAAACCCGGTGTGGAGTGGCGCCGTCCAGCCGGCGTGTTCTTCAGTCATTCGCGTTCGACCTTGGCTTCAGCGTGATGATCGGGCACCATCGCGGCATTGGCGTTTCGTCCGTGCGGGGCGCGCCCCGCACGAGTCAACCCCGCAGCTGCTTCAGTTCCGGTTATCCCGATGGTTTCATATAAGTATCGCCACTCTTGTCCTCCAGCGAGGACCTCGTTTTCGACCACGATCACCAGCCCGGCCAAAGGGCGAAGCTTTCCGGCATTTATCGCTGCGCCGCCTGCGGGCGCGAGACTGTGGTGAGGGAAGGCGATGCCTTCTCCGATGACCATAGCCATACGGTGACGGAGGGTCCGGTGCGGTGGCGGCTGCTCGTCTATGCAGATCACCGCGCCAAGTGAGCGGAAAAGTGAGCGGCGATTGAGCCGCTCAAGCAGGCTCAACCACGATGCCGACTATCTCGCCTTGGTGGGTCGGCCCTTGGGTGACGCGGCCGATCGATTTGACGATGTACTCCGCCGGCCCCATGCGCAACGCGCCGGCCGACCAGTTCAAGCTTGTCGGGCTCCATTCGGAAGGGCGAGGTGATCGCGAACATGTCCCGGCCTTGATAGGCGTAGGGATAGAGCGCCTCCAGGTGGATCACATCGTCAGCAGCCATGTTCATCTGGCCTTCTGTTCCCGCTCTGCGGTATCCGGCAATTCGGATTTGAATAGGCTTTCCCCGTGCCAGGAAACAAGCGCGATTGACTTCGGCGCTGCCTCCCTACCTCAATGCACGCCCTAAGAACAGTTCGGGAGGCGCGCTCACATGAAGATCGAGGACCTTTTCAGCGTGCGCGGCAAAGTCGCGCTGGTCACCGGCGGCAGCCGCGGCATCGGCGAGATGATCGCGCGCGGTTATGTCGAGAACGGCGCCAAGGTCTACATCTCGGCGCGCAAAGCCGATGCCTGCAATACGCTGGCGAAGGAGCTTTCCGCACATGGCGAATGCATCTCGCTTCCCGCTGACCTCTCGCGCATGGATGAGATCGAGCGGCTCGCCAAGGAGCTGGAGGGCCGCGAGAAACGCCTTGACATTCTCGTCAACAATGCTGGCGCGAGCTGGGGCGCCGATTTCGATTCGTTTCCCGAAACCGGCTGGGACAAGGTGATGGATCTGAATGTCAAGTCCATTTTCTTCCTGACGCAGCGGCTGAGGAAGCTGCTCGAAGCAGCCGGGTCCGCCGACGATTACGCGCGCGTCATCAATATCGGCTCGATCGACGGCATGCACACATCGGATCTCGAAACATATTCTTACGCTGCGTCGAAAGCCGGCGTGCTACATCTCACACGAATGATGGCAAAGAACCTTGCCAAGAAGCACATAGCCGTGAATGCGATCGCACCCGGCTATTTCCCGTCGAAGATGACCGCTGGCATTCCGCAGGAATTTGCCGACGCCTCGCTCCACGAGACGCCGATGAAGCGCAAGGGTCAACCGGAAGATATGGCGGGTGTGGCGATCTATCTCGCCTCGAAGGCGAGCGGTTTCGTCTGCGGTTCGGTGATCCCCGTCGACGGCGGCTACGCGACGACGGCATAGTCTTCCCAAACTTGCAACACCGTTCGCTAGCCGGGTTTGCCGCCCTTAGCATTGCGTTTGCGCTCAGCAATGCATTGCGCACTTTGCCCGCCATTACGGCGCACGGAATCGAGACCGACCTCAACGTCTCGGCCGAGCAGATCGGCTATTTCGCCGGCATCTATCATCTCGCCTTCGGCCTGATGCAGCTTCCATTCGGGGTTGCGCTCGATCGCCTGAGCACTCGCGTAGTGGTCGCCCTCCCGCTCACGGTCGCTGCCCTCGGTGCCGGCCTCTGCGCGATTGCAACGCGCTTCGACGTGCTGCTCGCGGCGCAGTTCCTCATCGGCGCGGGATGCGCGCCGGCGCTGATGGCGACATTCGTTTTCATCGCCCGAACTTATCCGCCGCAGCGCTTTGCCCCGCTCTCAGGGATCGTTTTCGCCATCGGCGGCCTCGGCATGATCGTCACCGGCACGCCGTTCGCCTTTCTCATCGAGCGTTCGTCTTGGCGCGCCGGCTTCGTCGTGCTCGGCGCGGCGACGGCTCTCTGCGCGCTCGCCTCCTGGCTGCTCATCAGGACGGGCGGAGCGCGCCAAAAACATTCGAACGAAACGCTGTCAGAAGCGCTGCACGGCGTGCTGCGTGTCTTGCGCTTTCGCCAGACCGCGGGTCTCCTTGCGATCGGTCTCGTCACTTACCCGACCGTGATCACGCTCCGCGGCTTATGGATCGCGCCGCTCTTTGCCCGCCGCCACGCTCTCGATCTCGTCGCGATCGGCAATGTCATTCTTGCAATGTCGCTGGCAATGATCGTCGCGCCGACGCTGTACGGGTTTATCGATCCGGGGACACGCTCGCGTCCACGGCTGATCATCGCCGCGGCTTTGGTATCCGCGGTGTGCCCTGCCGCTCTTGCCCTCGGCGGGTCGACACCGTCCGATATCGCATGGACCGTCGCATTCGGCGCGCTGTGCTCGTTCCAGGGGCTGCAATACGCGCAGGTACGCGACACTTATCCCGACGAGCTATCCGGACGCGCGCTTTCGACGCTCAACATGGCGGCTTTCTTAGGCGTCGCAATGATGCAGGGATGTGCCGGTCTTATCGCGGAGTGGGCGCTGGCGCATGGACATGAGTCGATTGTCGCGGTCTGCGCATTCTTAGCGGCGGCGCTCGCAGCCGGCGGTCTAGCCTATGCTTTGTTGCCGAAGACCAATAGGCACGCGGATTAGGCAGCGCGCCGCCAGCGCCGCCGGCGGCCTTCCCAGGCCCAACCCGCAACGATCGAGGCGATGAGCACGACCATGCCGGCAAAGCCGATCGCCAGCGGCGCGATGCCGATACCCTTCACCACGCTCGTCGAATTGCGCTTGACGCCGATATAATCCGAGCCGCCATATACCGGGCTGTCGCGCATCGCGACGACGCGCGGCATGTCGATTGCGCCCTGCGCATCCGCCGCGATGCGCCGCACGGTGCCGCCTGTCGCGTCCGCGAGGCCGCGCAGTTTCTCCGGCGTCGACACGACTTCCTGGAATTCGCGTGGATTTTCCGGTCCGACATTGGCAAGGAAGGATTGCTCACCGTCAGTCAATCGGTACAGCCCGAGTTCTTTGACGTTCATCGACGCGCGCCACAGACCCGGCTCCGACGGACTCAGGGTCACCTGTTGTTGGGCGCCTGACGGCGTCATCACCGTGACCGGCGGCGCAGTGTCCTTCAGCGTTTGTCGCTCGATCGCGAGCTCGTGGCCGCGCACGCTCGCGCGCAAAGATTCTTCTTCGAGATCGGGTTCCTTCATCAGCCAATGTGCAAGCCGGCGCAAAAGATCGAGATAGGGTCCGCCGCCCTCATAGCCGCGCGCCCACAGCCACATCTGATCGGTGAGTAGCAGCGCAACCCGGCCTTTTTGCTCGCGTGACAAGACAAGCAGCGGCTTGTCCTGCGCACCCGACAAAATGCCGGTGCCGCGCGACAATGTCGTGTTCACCTGCCGGAACCACTCGCCCCATTGCGGCTTCTCACCCTCGCCGCCGGGAAGGCCGCGGGTCACCGGGTGCTTCCGGCCGTCTTCCGTCACGTCGGCACGAAACGGACGCTCGGTTAGGCTGCCGTCCGGCCGCGCCGGCGCGATCTTGCCGAGCGGGGAGTAGTAAAGTCCCTGCGCCCGGGAAAAATCCGGGCCGACCGCCATCAACAGCGCGCCGCCCTCGCGGACGTAGCGTACAATGTTTTCAAAATAGACGGATGGCAGAATGCTCTGGTTCGAATAGCGGTCGAAAATGATCAGGTCGAATTCGTTGATCTTGCGGCCGAAGAGATCGCTTGTCGGAAATGCGATCAACGAGAGCTCGTTAATTGGCGTTCCGTCCTGCTTCTCCGGGGGACGCAGGATGGTGAAATGCACGAGTTCGACATTGGCATCGGACTTCAAGAGATTGCGCCAGGTGCGCTCGCCGGCATGCGGCTCACCGGAGACGAGCAGCACTTTCAATTTGTCGCGAACGCCTTCGATCGTCAGCACCGCCTTGTTGTTGAGGGCGGTGAGTTCATCCGGCAGCGCCTCGACTTCGATCTCGACGACGTTGGGCCCGCCATGCTCGATCCGCACCGGCACCTCGATGCGCTCGTCAGGTTCGGCTTGAATCGAGGCGATTTCGGCTCCGTCGCGGCTGACCTTCAGCCGCACCGGCAGCTTTTGCCGGGCGGTATCGAGCACGCGCACTTCGATCGTCTGATCCTTGCCGACAATGCCGAAGCGCGGCGCCTCCAGCACATCGATGCGGCGGTCGCGCTCGCCTTCGTGCCCAGTGACGAGCACATGCAAGGGTGCTTTGAAGCCGAGCGCGTCGGTGTTCGGTGGAATGTCGTGCACGACGCCATCGGTGACAAGAATGGCGGCGCCAATACGTTCGGGCGGAATATCGGCAAGGCCGGAATTCAGCGCCGAAAAGAGCCGGGTGCCGTCGTTCTCCGCATCGTTGCGGCTGCTCTCGATGAAACGCGTTTCCACATTGCCGAGTGAGCCGAAGCTCTTCTCGAGCTCCGCGCGCGCACGTTCGGTTTGCACTCGGCGCTCGCCGATAGTCTGGCTGCCGCTCTGATCGAGGACGACGGGGACGACATCTTTCAAGGGCTCGCGGTCCTGCCGCACGAGCGAGGGATCGAGCAATGCGAAAATGACCAGCGCGAATCCAAGCGCGCGCAGGAATGCGCCGGGCCGGCGCGCGTAGATCGCCAGCGCCACGACGAGCGCCGCCGCGATTGCCAGCGCCACGATAAACGTCGGCGGCAGAAGCGGCGAGAGCGAGAGTTCGAATTGGGTCATTTCAGATGATCAATGTCCCAACCGATCGAGGAGATCACGGACATGAACCAGATCGGATTTGTAATTGCCGGTCAGCGTGTACATGGCGAGATTGATGCCGCCGCGGATCGCCAGCTCGCGCTGGCGCGCCCCGCCGGGCACCAGCGCATAAAGCGGTTCGCCGTTGCGATCGGCCGCCCAGGCCGCGGCAAGATCATTCGAGGTGATGACGATCGGCGACACGCTATCGCCTGACCGCGCCGGTCGCGGCGTGCCGTCATTCGCCTCCGGCGGCAAGCCCTCGACCCAAGTTTGGCCGATGGTCGTGCGGCCGATGAAACCATCGAGCAGGTAGAAGGTCTTGGTGATGACGTGGTCGTGCGGCACCGGCTCGAGTTCCGGCACATCGACGCCGGCTAATAGATCGCGGAGCCAACGCGCTTCCGGCGTCATCGGCCCGCCGGGACGTGACGCAAGCGCATCGCGCGTGTCGAAAACGATCGTGCCGCCCTGCTTCATGAACGTCGCGACTTTATTGATCGCGTTCTGGGGCGGCAGCGGCTTGCCGGCCACCACCGGCCAGTAGATCATCGGGTAGAAGACGAGCTCGTCGCGTGCGAGATCGACACCGACGGGTTCGCCGGGCGTGAGTGACGTGCGCGCCGCGAGAGCGCGTGTGAGACTTGTGAGACCGGCGCGGCTTGCCTCGTCGGCCTGTGCATCGCCGGTGATGACATAAGCGAGGCGCGTCGTCAGCGCAGATTCGAGGTCACGCGGCGATATCTGTTTTGCCGCTTCTTCTGCGCGTGCGGGCGCAACGAACGATGGCATTGTGCCGAACGCGAGCAACGCAACGAGCGTCGCGATTGAGGCGCGCCGCCGGCGCCGCAACGGCACACCGCCGGAGAGCCACAGCGAGGCGAGCGCATCGCCGATCAAAAGCGCAATGACTCCGGCGATCAGCCATGGCCGCAAGTCGACCGGCTCGCCGGCATTCAGAGGTTCGCGGCGGAAATTGAAGCCGGAGAAATCGGCGGGCTGCAGTTTCGCATCGGCCGCAAGCGGATTCACCGCGACGAGCGCATCAGGCGGGCCGTAAAAGCCGGGTGGATGATCGGGACCAGCGATGTCGGTAAAATTCGCCGGGATGGGTTTCGCCGTCGACGGCGGCGGCCCGAGCGCACCGAATCCGTCGAGTGTGCTCAATGGCGCGAGCGTTGCAACCTGCTGCTTCGCCGCAGATGTTGCCTCTTCATCCGTCTTGCCGGTATCGGTGGAGATCGCCAGAATCTTGCGCAGCATATCGACGAATAGACCGGAGAGCGGCAGGTTCGACCAGGTCGTATCCGCCGTCACGTGGAAGAGCACGATCGAGCCTTTGCCGTGATGTTCGGCCGTGACAAGCGGCGTGCCATCCGCAAGCGCCGCCCACGTGCGCGCCGGCAGGCCGGCTTCGGGCTCGGCGAGAACTTGGCGCGAGACCGTCACCTCGTCCGGCACCGCAAGCCCGAAGAACGGACTGGCGCGATCGAACGGAGCAAGCTTTTTCGGCGTGTCCCATGAGAGCGAACCGCCGAGCGTGCGACCGCCACGCCTGAGCGCCACCGGCACGAGATCATCGGACGAGCCGGCGAGCCTGGCCCCGGCGAAGCGTACCAGCACGCCGCCGTTCTCGACAAAGCTCTCGAGGCGGTCATGCGCGAGCCCCGCGACGACACCGACATCGGCGAGCACCATGACATTCACGTTATCGCCGAGGAGCGCGCTGATCGGATCGGCGACACCCGGCCGCGCCTCGCGCACATCCGCGAACGGCTGCAACGCGCGTTGCAAATAATAGGAGGGCGCGAGCAGCGGCTGCGCGACATCGGCGGTGGCGCCGCCGACGATGCCGACGCGCCGCCGTTTCCAGCGCTCATCAAGCAGCGTGACGGCGCCGGCAGAGCGTTCGCCGGCAATCTCCAGCCGTGCAATGTCGTTGCGCAATTCGATCGGCAGATCGAAACGCGCTTGCGCTTCGGTTGCGCTGCTGAAATCGAATGGCGCATCGCCGATCGGTACGCCTTTCAGATCGAGTGCGCGGACCTTGCCCTGCAGCGGACCATCA
>Ga0136846_1223391_pt1 | contig 19795 bp, 22 predicted proteins | sample HopSoiMetagenom2_FD_96841 | JGI IMG/M metagenome (GOLD analysis project Ga0136846, IMG submission 96841) | Grasslands soil microbial communities from Hopland, California, USA - 2 Assembly 2016 (version 4) | ecosystem: Environmental > Terrestrial > Soil > Grasslands | place: USA: Hopland...
ACGCGCGTAACGGATGCCGTCTTTCTCGAGGGCCTGCCGGAACGCGATCATCGTCATGTTGTTCTCGGCGGCGATGCGCTCGATGGTGCGGTCGAGCGTTAGCTCGTCGACCTTGATGCCGTTCTCCTTGGCCATCTGCACCTGCACGAGGTCGTTGACCATCCGCTCGAGGATCTGGCGCTGCAGCACGTCGGCGGCGGGAAGCGCGCCGCCCTGGCGCTGCAGCTGGCGCACGACGAGGTTCACCCGCTCGGCGAGGTCGTTGCTGGTGATGACCTCGTCGTTCACGACCGCGACGATGCGATCGACCGGGATCACCTTCGAAGGTGCGCTGAAGCGGGTGTCGAGCTTGCCCGCCGCCGGTGGCGCGGGCGAGACGAGCTGCGCGTGAGCGCCGAGCGCGGCGAGGGCGAGGAATGCGGCTAGGAGGCGATGCTTGGACGTCATTGCGCGATTTCGTCGGACCGGCGGTAGCCGGCGATGTTCTGCCGGATGGTCTCCAGCGGATTGATCCCGATCCGCGACAGGCCCGTCAGCTCGAGCTGGATCTGGAATGAAGTCGAATATTGCTGGGTCGCCGCGATGAATCGATGCGCCACCGCGCGGACCTGCCAGCAGCCGGCATTATACTCAAAGCCCGCCAGCCCCTCGACGAGCTTGCGGTCCTTCGTGCTCCAGTTCCAGCGCGCGAGCCCCGCGATATTGCGGGTGATGGGCCACTGCGACGACAGGTCCACCTGCTCGATCCCCGCGGTCGCCGGGTTGTTGTCGTCGGACCCGCGCGCATAACGGTACGCCGCATTGATCACGCTGCCCGGCTGCGGCGCGTAGCGCCCGGACACGGTGAAGCGCTGCGAGCGCGAGAGGTTCGGCGTGTACTGGATGCCCAGCGCCGCGGAAACCGAGGGCGACATCTCGCTCGCGGCCAACGCCACGATGTCCGAGGACTTTGCATCCGTCGCCGACTCGCCGCTCAGCGTGACCCGCGGAGGGCGGAAGTAGTAGATCTGGCCCAGGGCCGCCCGGAAGCGCTCGAGGCCCGTCTCCGACTCGATGAGCCGCGAGGTCATCGCGAGGGTGATCTGGTTCGCGTCGCCCACGCGGTCGCCGCCCACGAAGCGATTCTCGGTGAAGATCTGCGAGAAATTGAAGTCGCGCTCCGCGGTGGTGAAGTTGGGCAGCTTCGACTGGTCGCGGAACGGCACGTTGAGGTAGTAGAGGCGCGGCTCGAGGGTCTGCTGGAAGGCGCGCCCGCCCCAGGTCATGTCCCGGTCGAAATACAGGCCCGCATCCACGCTCGAGATCGGCACCGACAGGCTCGCGTCCTCGAAGCCCTGCGGGTTGTTTCCGATGTTGTAGCGAGTCAGGTGGTAGCCGAACTTCGGCACGACGTAGCCCCAGGAGCGGCGCCAGGGCAGCGCGACCGAGGGATACACGACGGCGCGCTGGCCGTTCACGAGCGTCGGGTGGTCGAAGTTGGACAGCTCGCTGTAGAACTGCCAGTCGAACCCGTGGAAGTTCTGCTGCACGCCGCTCGCGAGGAGCCGCGGCAGGATGCGGTAGGGGATCGGCACCGGCGGCCCCAGCGGGTCCTGCAGCGTCTGGTACGCGAGCACGCGTGCCGAGAGGGACCAGATCTCGCTGTCGTAGAACAACATCGCGTCGCGGGGCAGGTTGGTCTGCGAGGTGGCCGAGATCTTCGTCGACAGGTCGCGGAAGTACTCGTCGTCTGAAACCTTCTGCGCGTTGACCGCCACGTGCCATCCGCCCCACAGGTTGTTCGTGTGGCGGATCCCGAGGAAATAGCGATCCTTGTCGGCGATGCGGTCGTTCGGCAGGAACTCGCCGTCGAGCTGGCCGGCGAAGTCCTTCTGCAGGTAGCGGAACTCTGCGCCGAGCTGCAGCCCGCGCTTGCTGTAGAGCTTCGGCGTGAGCGTGGCGTCGCGGTTCTCCGCGAGGTTGATGTAGTACGGCAGCGCGACCTAGAAGCCGCTCTTGCCGGAGCTGCCGAAGGTCGGCGCGAGGAAGCCCGTTTTGCGCCGGTTGTCGAGGGGGAACGACATCCACGGCGAGTACAGGATGGGCAGCCCCAGGAAGTAGACGGTGGAGTTGTATGCGGTGCCGATGTTGGACACGCCATCGATCTCCAGCTCCCGGACGCGGATGAACCAGTCATCGCGCGGCACCGGGCAGGATGTGTACTCGGCGCGCACGAGGCGGCTTTTCTGGTCGGGCTCGAGCAGCGCCATCGCCGCCTGCCCGCGCGACGACGTCTTGCGCTCGGGCGTCTTCGGGAACTCGAACACGGGCGAATCCATGTTGCCGGTGTCCGTGTCCAGGTTGTATCGCAAGCTGGGGCCGGTGGCGGAGTCGCCGCCGCGCTCCAGGCGCACGGAGCCGGTGGCGAGCGCCATCTGCTCGGCTACCGAATAGTCGACGCGATCGGCGCGGATCGTCGCCCCACGCTGGCGCATCACGACGTTGCCGGTGGCGACGATGCTCTTGTCCTGCTGGCCCTCGATGTGGTCGGCTTCGAGGAATTTCGCGCTGTCGCGCTCGGGCCGCTCGGCAGTGAGCTTGAGCTGGCGCTCGAGCTTGAGGCGCAGCGCTTCGGGCAGTTGCGCGCCTGTGAGGCCCGGAACCAGCGCGCAGGAAAGCGCGATCGTCGCGGTGCGGATGCCTCTCGTGCCCAAGGGATTTGCTTCGCGAGCGGATGCTAGAATGAACAGCGAAGGATACACGCAAAACCCCGCCTCGCTTCACCCCATGGATGACCGTTTCCGCGCCCTCGGCGCGTGGCTTCGCACGACGCCCGCCGCGGGCGACCCGCGGCTCGAGCCCGCGAGCGCAGACGCGAGCTTCCGCCGCTATTTCCGCGTTTTCTCCGGCGGCATGACCTACATCGCGATGGACGCGCCGCCGCAACGCGAGGACTCGGCCCCGTTCGTGAAAGTCGGCAAGCTGCTGCGCGATGCCGGCCTCAATGCGCCCCAGCTCCTGGCCTCGGACCTGCAGCAAGGGTTTCTCCTGCTGACCGACCTGGGTACCACGCCCTACATCGAGGCGCTGCGCGACGGGCGAGACGTGGATCGGCTCTTCGGCGACGCCACTTCCGCGCTCGTGAAATGGCAATCGGCGACCAAGCCCGGGGTCCTGCCGGAATACGACGAGCCCTTGCTGCGCCGGGAGCTTGCGCTCTTCCCCGATTGGTACCTCGCGCGGCACCTCGGCGTGGAGCTTACCGCCGCCCAGCGCGAGGCGCTCGAGGGCGTCTTCCGTGGCGTCCTGGCGCGCAACCTCGCCGAGCCGCGCGTGTACGTGCACCGCGACTACATGCCACGCAACCTCATGGTGTGCGAGCCCAACCCGGGCATCCTGGATTTCCAGGACGCGGTGCATGGGCCCATCAGCTACGACGTCGCGTGCCTCTTTCGCGACGCATTCATCAGCTGGGACGAGGAGCGTGTGCTGGACGGCACCATCCGTTACTGGGAGAAGGCGCGCAAGGCGGGTCTGCCTGTGCGCCCGGACTTCGCGGAGTTCTGGCGCGACGTGGAATGGATGGGCCTGCAGCGCCACCTGAAGGTCCTCGGCATCTTCGCCCGCCTGAACTATCGCGATGGCAAGCCCGGCTACCTCGCGGACACGCCGCGCTTCATCGGCTACGTGCGCCATGCCGTCTCCCGCTACCACGAGCTGGCGCCGCTCGGCCGGCTGCTGGACGAGATCGAGGGCCGCAAGCCCGAGGTCCGGCTCACGTTCTGATGCACGGGGCGCTCATCCTCGCGGCGGGACGCGGCGAGCGCATGCGGCCGCTCACCGACACGGTGCCCAAGCCGCTGCTGCGCGTGGGCGGCCGCCCGCTCGTCGAGTGGCAGGTCGAGCGCCTCGCGCTCGCGGGCTTCACGAACATCGTGGTGAACCATTCGCACCTGGGCGAGCAGATCGAGCAGGCGCTGGGCGACGGCCGGCGGCTCGGCGTGCGCATCCGCTACTCGCCCGAGCGAAAGGCCCTCGAGACCGCGGGCGGCGTCGCGCAGGCGCTGCCGCTGCTCGGCGCCGAGCCCTTCGTCGTGGTGAGCGGCGACATCCACACGTCCTTCGACTTCGGCTCGCTCGTGCCGCGCATCGAGTTCATCCTGCGCTATCCCGAGCGCCGCGCCGCGCACTTCGTGCTGGTGGACAACCCGCCATGGCACGCGGAAGGCGACATGGGGCTCGCCGATGGGGTGGTGACGCGCCAGGGCCCGAAGCTCACCTACGGCAACATCGGGGTGTTCCACCCGATGCTCTTCGCCGACATCGCGCCCGGCACCTGGCTCAAGCTCTTCCCGTGGGCCTATCGCTTCGTCGACGCGGGGCGCGTGGGCGGCGAGCACTTCCGCGGCGAGTGGGATAACGTGGGCACCCCTGCCCAGCTCGCGGCGCTCGACCGCCGCCTCACCCGATGACCCTGTATATCCCAACGCACTTCAGGAAGGACGATCCCGAAGCGCTCTTCGCCTTCATCGAGCAACATGCCTTCGGGACGCTCGTGAGCTCCGGCCCGAAAGGCCTGCACGTGAGCCATATCCCCTTCCTGCCCGAGCGCGACGGGGGCAAGTTGCGGCTCCTCGGCCACGTGGCGCGGGGCAACGCGCAGTGGGAAGCGCTCGAGGGGGCGAGCGACGTGCTCGCGATGTTCCATGGGCCCCACGCCTATGTTTCACCCGGCTGGTACCAGAATCATCCGGCAGTGCCGACCTGGAACTACGCGGTTGTCCATGCGCACGGCAAGGCGCGCCTCATGGACGAGGCGCAGCTGCACGACCTCGTGGTGCGGTTGTCCAACACCTACGAAGCGGGGCGGCCCAAGCCGTGGAAGGCGACGGACCTGCCGGCGGATTTCGTGGCCAACCTCCTCAAGGCAATCGTGGGCTTCGAGATCGAGGTCGAGCGCCTCGAGGGGAAGTTCAAGCTGTCGCAGAACCGTCCCGCGGAGATCCCGCGGGTGATCGAGGCGCTGGAGCGCGACGGCGAGGGCGAGACCGCGGCCCTCATGCGCAGCCACCCGCCCGCGGCCAAAGGGTAAAATTCCGCCATGAAACTCGAAAACCCCCTGCAGGTGAAGCCCTTCAAGGCGCGCCGCGCGCGCCTCGCCAAGGCCCTCGGCGAGGGCGTCGTGGTCCTGCCCACGGCTCCGGAGCACCATCGCAACGCCGACACCCACTACGACTACCGGTGGGACAGCGGCTTTTACTACCTCACGGGATTTCGCGAGCCGGAGGCGGTGCTGGTCATGGTGTTGGGCGCCAAGCCGCGCACGATCCTCTTCTGCCGGGACAAGAACCTCGAGCGCGAGATCTGGGACGGCTACCGTTATGGTCCCGAGACGGCGCGGGAGATGTTCGCCTTCGACGAGGCCCACCCGTACGGCGAACTTGATGCGCGGCTGCCCGACCTCATTGCCAACCAGGATGTGCTGCACACGCCGGTCGGCGCCGATCCGGGGTGGGACCTGCGCGTCGCGGGCTGGCTGAACAACGTTCGCGCCCGGGTGCGCACCGGCGTCACCGCGCCCGCACAGATCCGCGACGTTCGCGCGGACGTGAACGACATGCGGCTCTTCAAGGATGAGCACGAGGTCGCGATCATGCGGCGCGCCGGCGCCATCTCGAGCGACGCCCACGTGCGCGCCATGGGAGCAGCGGCGCCCGGCAAGCGCGAGTACGAGGTCGAGGCCGAGCTGATCCACGAATTCCTGCGCAACGGCGCGCGTGCGGCGGCCTACGGCTCCATCGTCGCCTCCGGGGCGAACGCGTGTGTCCTGCACTACCGCGAGAACACGGCCGAGTTGCGCAAGGGCGACCTGCTGCTCATCGACGCCGGCTGCGAGCTGGACAGCTATGCCTCCGACATCACTCGCACGTTTCCTATCGCGTCGAAGTTCTCCACCGCGCAGCGCGACGTCTACGAGCTCGTCCTCGCATCCCAGGAAGCCGCCATCAAGGCGGTCAAGCCGGGCGCCGACTTCATCGACTACCACGACGCCGCCACGCGCGTGCTGGTGCAGGGCTTCATCGACTTCAAGCTCTGCAAGGGTACGGTGGACTCGGTGCTCGAGGACAACTCGTACAAGCAGTTCTACATGCATCGCACCGGCCATTGGCTGGGGCTCGACGTCCATGACGCCGGCGACTACATGCAGAAGGGCAAGTGGCGCAAGTTGAAGCCCGGCATGGTGCTGACGGTGGAGCCGGGTTGCTACATCCGGCCGGCGGACAATGTCCCGAAGGCATTCTGGAACATCGGCGTGCGCATCGAGGACGATGTGCTGGTGACGGCGAAGGGGCGCGAGGTCCTCACCGCCGACTGCCCGAAGACGGTGAAGGACGTCGAGGCCGCGGTCCTCGACCGCTGATGGCCCTTCTCGATGTCGCCATCGTGGGCGCCGGCCCGGTCGGCGCCACGCTGGCGGCGCTGGCCGCCCGCGAGGGCTTGGCGCTCGAGGTCTTCGAAGCGCGGCCCGCACCATCGAGCGATGGGCGCACGTTGGCGCTGTCGCATGCGAGCCGCGAGCGGCTCGCGGAAGCCGGCGCCTGGCCTGAAGCCGCTGCGACGCCGATCACCTCCATCCACGTCTCCCAGCGCGGGGGGCCGGGCCGCACGCTGATCGAGGCGCGCGAACAGGGATTGGCCGCGCTCGGGCACACGGTCCCCTACGCGGCGCTCGAGGCGGCGCTCGTGCAACGGCTACGCGGGCAGGGCATCCCGGTGCATTACGCTCAGGCGTGCACGTCGATCGCGTTGGATGACGAGGCGGCACGGCTCACGTTCGGCTCCGGAGGCGAAGTCGCCGCGCGGTTGCTGGTGCTGGCCGACGGCGGCGCCAATGCCAGCAAGATTCCCGGCATCGGTTTCCACGAGAAGGACTACGCGCAGAGCGCGGTGGTGTGCGTGGTTCGTTGCGACCGTCCGCACGGCGGGCGCGCATACGAGCGCTTCACGCCGCGCGGGCCGATGGCCCTGTTGCCGGTCGAGGAACGGTACGCGCTGGTTTGGACGGCGGCGCCGGGTGAGGCGGCGCGCCTGCTCGCGCTCGACGATTCGAGGTTCCTGTCGGACCTGCAGGCCGCGTTCGGCGACCGCGCCGGCCGCTTCGTGGAGTGCGGGCCCCGGGGCGCCTTTGCGCTCAAGCTGCGCGCCATCAACACGCCCACGGCCTTGCGCACGGCGATCATCGGCAATGCGGCACAGGCGCTGCATCCCATCGCCGGGCAGGGGCTCAACCTTGGGCTGCGCGATGCGGGCGAGCTCGCGGCCGCGATAGCGGCAACGCCGCATGAGGAGCTCGGCTGCGAGCCGATGCTTGCCGCCTATCGCGCCGCACGGCGGCGCGATGCCGGCCGTGGCGTGGCCTTTACCGACCTGCTCGTGTCGATTTTCGCCGACGGCCGCCGCTTGCCCACCTGGGGCCGCGGGCTTGCGCTCGCCGCGCTCGACCTCTTCCCACCCGCGCGAAGACTGCTCGCCGAACGCATGATCCACGGGGCGCCGGCGCCGTGACGCGCATCCTGGTCGTCGGCGCCGGACCCGTGGGCCTTGCCTTTGCATGCGCCTGCCGCGATTCGGAGGTCACGGTAGTGGATGCCGGGCCTCGCCACGCCGACCCGCTGCCGGATGCGCACGACGTGCGCGTCTTCGCGCTCTCGGGCGGCACACGCACCCTGCTGCGCGACATCGGCGCATGGGACGAGCTCGACGCGCGACGGGTTGCGCCGGTTCGACGCATGGAAGTATTCGCGGATGCAGGCGCCAAATTGTCCTTTACCGGGCGGGCCGGTAGTCCCCTCGCCTGGATCGTCGAGGCGAACCGCCTCGCACAGGCGCTCGAGGACCAGGTGGCATCGCTGCCACACGTGCGCGTCGTGCGGGGCCACGCCGCGACCGCCGTCCACGCCGATGCCGGGCAGGCGTCGATCGAGCTCGCGAGCGGCGAACGGCTGGAGGGCGATCTTCTCGTCGGTGCCGACGGCCCCGATTCGCGGGTTCGGACGCTGCTCGGGCTCGCCGCCGAGGAAGAGGCCTACGGCGAGGATGCGATCGTCGCCAACTTCGAGGTGGAACGCGAGCACGGCGATGCGGCGCGACAGTGGTTCCGGCACGATGGCGTCCTTGCCTGGCTGCCGCTGCCGGGCAAGACGATTTCCATCGTATGGTCCGCGCCGCGCGATGTGGCGCAGGCGCTCGTGGCGCTCGATCCGCCGGCATTCGCCGATCGCGTTCGCGAGGCGGGCGGCTCGGTCCTCGGCGCGATGAAGCTGCTCACGCCGGCGCCGCGGTTTGCGCTGCGCATCATCCGTGTGGAGCGCAGCGTCGCTCCCGGCGCCGCGCTGATCGGCGACGCGGCGCACGCGTTGCATCCGCTTGCCGGCCAGGGCGTGAACCTCGGTTTCCAGGATGCGCAGGTGCTGGCCGACGAGATCGCCAACCGTTCGCCGGTCGAACGGGCCGGCGACCTGCGCGTCCTGAGGCGCTACGCGCGCGGACGGCGCGAAGACGTCACGGCCATGCAGTTCGTGACCGATCGCCTCGACAAGCTCTTCGCGGCCGAGGGCGCGGGCGTGTCCTGGCTGCGCAACGCAGGCCTGGGCCTCGTCGACTCGAGCTCCTGGGCCAAGGCAATCCTCGCGGACCGCGCAATGCGATAATGGACCTTTGCCGCATTCCGCGGGTCAAAGCCTCCATGAAAATCGTCGCCGCCCTGGGTGTCGCCACCCTGTCCCTCCTGCTCGCCCTTCCGGGCCAGGCGCAGGACCTCGACCGGATCAAGTCCGAGCTCAAGAAGCGCGTGCCGGAGGCACCGGTCGACGCGGTGCGCAAAGTTCCGTACGGCGGCCTCTTCGAGGTCGTGATCGGCAGCGAGGTCTTCTATACCGACGAGAACGCGAGCTTCCTCGTCCTGGGCTCCATCGTCGACCTGCGCACGAAGGAGAATGTCACCGAGTTGCGCATGCGGCAGCTGAACAAGGTCGACTTCGCCCAGCTCCCCTTCGATTCGGCGATCAAGATCGTGAGAGGCAATGGCTCGCGCAAGGTCGCGATCTTCGAGGATCCGAACTGCGGCTACTGCAAGCGCTTCGAGCGCGACCTGGCCGGGGTGAACGACATCACGGTGTACGTGTTCCTGTATCCAATCCTGTCCGAGGGGTCGGTTGCGAAGTCCAAGGCGATCTGGTGCTCGGCCGACAGGGGCAAGGCATGGATGGACACGATGGTGCGCGACATGCCGGTCTCGGGCGATTCCACCTGTGCGAATCCGGTCGACAAGAACCTCGCGTACGGCCAGGCCCGTCGCATCAACGGAACGCCGACGCTCTTCTTCGAGGACGGCGAGCGCGTCCCGGGGGTGATGGCGATGGCGGACTTCGAGAAGAAGCTCGCCAGCGCCAAGACCGGCGGGGCGAAGAGCGCGTCCTCGAAGTAGTCGCGCCCTAGGGCGCGACGCTCACGGGCGGCGCATAGCCCTTCGGCAGCAGCACCCACATGCGGCCGGATTGCCGCATCTTCCCGGCCTGGCTTCCCGCCGCGTCGCCGAAGCCCCAGAAGAAATCCGCACGCACGCCGCCCGCGATCGCGCCGCCCGTGTCCTGCGCGACCATGAGGCGCACAAGCGGGTCCGGCGTATTGGGCCAGGTCGTGGCCAGGTAAACGGGCACGCCCAGCGGGATCACGCGCGGGTCCACCGCGATCGAGCGCTCCGGCGTGAGCGGCACGCCGAGCGAGCCGATGGGTCCGGGCAGCTCCCGGGGCAGCTCGCGGAAGAACACGTAGCTCGGGTTCTCGTTCATGAACTGCTGCACGCGCTTCGGGTGGCGCCTCGCCCAATCCTTGATGCCCTGCATCGATGCGCGTTCCGGCGGAATTTCGCCGCGGCGGATGAGCAGCGCGCCGAGGGAACGGAACGGGTAGCCGTTCTGTTCGGCGTAGCCCACGCGGATCCGCTCGCCATTCTCCAGCTCCACCTGGCCCGACCCCTGGATGTGAAGGAAGAAAGCTTCCACTGCATCGTCCACCCAGGCGATCTCGAGGCCCTTCAGGGGGGCGGGATCCTTGTCGATGTCCCCACGCGCAAGATACGGGACGACACGGTTTGCCTCGACGCGGCCGCGAAGGCGCCGGCCCTTGAGGTCGGGGTAGACCGACCCGAGGTCGATCACGAGAAGGTCCTGCGGTACGCCGTAGAGCGGGTAGCGAAAGCGCGGCGAGCGCGTGCGGCTGCCTTTCAACAGGGGCTCGTAGTAGCCCGTCACCATGCCCGCGGTCGAGTCATCGGCATTCACTACCTGGTGCGGGTCGAAATTCATTTCGAAGAAGGACGCGATCTCGGCTTCGTTCGCGGTGGGCAGAAGCGTCTGCGCGCCGGCGCAAACGGCTTTCCATGGGTCCTGCTTCTCGAGCGCCGTGCAGCTTCGCGAGAACGCTTCGAGCGCCGGGCGCAGGGGTTCGCGTTTCCAGTCGGGCAGCTCCATCCACGACGCGGGCGAGAGCTTGCCGCGGTATTCGACGGCAGGCGCGGGTGGCGGCGCCGGTGTCGCGGGCGGCGCGGGGCACACCGGCTTTTCCACCGGTGGACAGAGGAGAGGCGCGACCGCGCCTGCTTCCTTTTCAGGCGGCGACTGGCATCCGGAAAGCGCGAGGGTGAGAGCGGCGACGGCGCAGATCGCCGATAATGGACGGATGGCCTGGGTGTTCCTCGAAATCGTCGCGGCGATCGCGATCGTCGTCGTGATCGTCTGGTGGACCTTTCCGAAGAAGCCTCGCGACGTTGACCGCGATCGCTGAGCGGTCAATGCAGGATCCGAGGCACGCTCAGCGTGAACTCGGGGATGTTCGCCTCGAAGCGCGTGCCATCCGACGCGACGAGCTGGTAGCTGCCGCGCATCGTGCCCACCGCCGTCGGGATCGACGAACCGCTCGAGTATTCGAACGTGTCGCCGGGCTTGAGCACCGGCTGCTCGCCCACCACTCCCATGCCGCGCACTTCCTGCACCTGGTTGTCCGCGTCGGTGATGATCCAGTGGCGGCTCACGAGCTGCGCGGGAACGCTGCCGTTGTTGGTGATGCGGATGGTGTACGCAAACACGTAGCGGTCCTCTTCCTCATCCGACTGGTCGGGGAGATAGGTCGAGTGCGCCGTGACCGCGACGCTGTATTTCTTGGCTTCCTGCATCCGTCAAATGGTAGCATCGAAAACGCATGAAAGCGCCCGCCTACCGCATCGCCCCGAGCATCCTTTCCGCCGATTTTTCACGACTCGGCGAAGAGGTGAAATCGGTCATTGCCGCGGGCGCGGACCTCATCCATTTCGACGTGATGGACAACCATTACGTGCCGAACCTCACGGTGGGCCCGCTCGTGTGCGAGGCGATCCGGCCGCACTGTTCCGTGCCGATCGACGTGCACCTGATGGTGAAGCCGGTGGACCGCATCGTTGCCGACTTCGCGAAGGCGGGCGCCTCGATCGTGAGCTTCCATCCGGAGGCGAGCGAGCACGTGGACCGCACGCTGGGCCTCATCCGCGAAAGCGGCTGCAGGGCAGGACTGGTCTTCAATCCCGCCACGCCGCTCGCCTATCTCGACCACGTGCTGGACAAGGTCGACCTGATCCTCATCATGTCGGTGAACCCGGGGTTCGGCGGGCAATCGTTCATCGCATCGGCGCTGCCGAAGATCCGCGAAGCGCGCGCGCGCATCGCGGCGAGCGGCCGCGACATCTGGCTCGAGGTCGATGGCGGCGTCAAGGCCGACAACATCGAGTCGGTGGCGCGCGCCGGGGCCGACACCTTCGTCGCGGGCTCGGCGATCTTCGGCGACAGGGATCGCGCCGCTGCGATCGCACGCATGCGTGAGGCGCTCGGGCGGGCTACAATGACCGCGAAGGCCTGAACCCAACACTACGTTTCCACATGTCACCGCGCGAGTCGGATTTCGAGAATCGATGGCAAAGCTGGCGCTAGCGCGCTCGCAGAAGCCGTTCGCTCCCGAAACCCCTGACCGTGTGGTGATCCATGACTGAAAACGAATTCCAGGCGCTCGCCCGCGCCGGATACAACCGAATTCCCCTGCAGCTCGAGACGCTCGCCGATCTCGACACGCCGCTTTCCATCTACCTCAAGCTCGCCAACCGGCCTGGCTCGTACCTGCTCGAGTCGGTGATCGGCGGCGAGCGCTTCGGCCGCTACTCCATCGTGGGCCTGCCGGCGCGCGAGATGCTCGAAGTGCGAGGCGTCGTGGCGCGCCTGATGCGCGATGGCGAGGAAGTCGAGCGCCACGTGCTACCCGACCCGCTCGCGCTCGTGGATCGCTACCTCGCTTCCTTCAAGGCGGCGCCGCCCTCGGGCGCGCTGCGCTTCGCCGGCGGCCTCGCGGGCTACTTCTCGTACGACACGGTGCGCTACGTGGAGAAGCGCCTGGACCGCGCGCCGCGCAAGGCCGATTCCATCGGCCTGCCCGAAATCCGGCTGCTCCTCTCGGAAGAGCTCGCGGTGGTCGACAACCTTTCGGGCAAGCTCCACCTCATCATCTATGCCGATCCATCCGAGGCCGGCGCCTACCAGCGAGCGCAGGCGCGCCTGCAGGAGCTGCGCGCGCAGCTGCGCAAGAAGGCCGAGCTTCCGGCGCACGCCGCCAAGGGCCCGCTGGCACCCCCACGCTCCAACATCGGCGAGGACGCGTTCTACGAGGCGGTGGCGAAGTGCAAGCGGCTCATCGCCGACGGCGACATGATGCAGGTCCAGATCTCGCAGCGGCTCACGCAGGAGTTCCCGCATTCCCCGGTCAACCTTTATCGCGCGCTGCGCTCCATCAATCCGTCGCCGTACATGTTCTATTTCGACTTCGGCGATTGCCAGCTGGTCGGCGCCTCGCCCGAGATCCTGGTGCGCCGCGAGGCGAACAAGGTGACGCTGCGGCCGATCGCGGGCACGCGCAAGCGCGGCGCGACGCCCGAGAAGGACCTCGCGATGGAGCGCGAGCTCGTGGCCGATCCCAAGGAGCGCGCCGAGCACCTCATGCTGATCGACCTGGGGCGCAACGACGTGGGCCGCATCGCGAAGACCGGAAGCGTGAAGGTCACGGAAACCATGGCGGTCGAGCGCTACTCGCACGTGATGCACATGGTATCGAACGTGGAGGGCGAGGTGGACGCGACGCTCACGCCGATGGAGCTGCTGCGCGCGACCTTTCCCGCGGGGACCGTCACCGGCGCGCCGAAGGTTCGCGCCATGGAGGTCATCGACGAGCTCGAGGGCGAATCGAGGAGCGTCTACGCGGGCGCCGCGGGCTACCTCGGCTTCAACGGCAACCTCGACCTCGCCATCGCGATCCGCACCGGAGTCGTGAAGGACGGAAAGCTGCACGTGCAGGCTGCTGCGGGCATCGTCGCCGATTCCATTCCCGAGAACGAGTGGCGCGAGACGCAGAACAAGGCGCGCGCGCTGCTCGCGGCGGCCGAGCAGGTCCACGCCGGCCTGGACGCGCCCCTGCCATGAATGCGCGCATGCCCGCTGCGCCCGGCCCGGCTCACGCCTTCCACCCGGAGATGTCCGCCTCCTGGAGATTGAAGCCCGTCTTCGGCATGGCGTCCGCGTTGATCTGGTCCTCGACCTTCTGGAAGGCGTCGGCCAGCTTGAAGCTGAGGACCGCGAGGTTGGCGGGGTCCGTGGTCATCGTCACCCCCTTGTCGGTGACGCGCACGGCGTCGCCCACCAATCGCGTGAAAATGTCGGTGGCGTGTTGGACCAGCTTGGGTTTCATCAGCTCTGCGGTCATGGGGAATCGGGCCTTCGGGGCGGGGGAGTGTCCATCATGCTCCTGATGATCGACAACTACGATTCCTTCACCTACAACCTGGTGCAGTACCTGGGCGAGCTGGGCGAGGAGGTGAAGGTGATCCGCAACGACGAGCTCACGTTGGACGAGATCGAGCGCCTCGGCGCCGCGCGCATCGTGGTCTCGCCCGGGCCGTGCACGCCGAACGAGGCCGGCGTGTCGCTCGAAGTGATCCGGCGCTTCGCGGGCCGCACTCCCATCCTCGGCGTGTGCCTCGGGCACCAGGCGATCGGCCAGGCCTTCGGCGGCAAGGTGGTCCACGCGAAGCAGCTCATGCATGGCAAAGTCTCGCGCATCCACCATTCCGGCAAGGGCGTGTTCTCGGGATTGCCGACGCCGTACGAGGCCACGCGCTACCATTCCCTCGCCATCGAGCGCGCGAGCTGCCCGAAGGAGCTCGAGCTGACCGCCTGGACCGAGGACGGCGAGATCATGGGCGTGCGCCACACGTCGCTCGACGTCGAAGGCGTCCAGTTCCACCCCGAATCCATCCTCACGGAGCATGGCCACGCGCTGCTCCGCAACTTCATTTCACGCTAAGGACGCCGAGATGTTCACGCCCCAGCAAGCGATCAACCGCCTTTGCGACAAGCGCGAGATCTTCTACGACGAGATGGTCGACCTCATGCGCCAGGTGATGGAGGGCAAGGTCCCGCCGGTGCAGCTCGCCGCGATCCTCATGGGGTTGCACGTGAAGACGGAATCGGTGTCGGAGATCGCGGCCGCCGCCTCGGTGATGCGGGAGTTCTCCACGAAGGTCGACGCGGGGCAGGTCGAGCACCTGGTGGACACCTGCGGCACCGGCGGCGACAAGGCGCATACCTTCAACATCTCCACCACCGCGGCCTTCGTGACGGCAGCGGCGGGTGCCCGGGTGGCCAAGCATGGCGGCCGCGCGGTGTCATCGCAGTCGGGCAGCGCCGACGTGCTGGAATCGCTCGGCGTGAACCTCTCGCTTACGCCGCAACAGGTCGCCGCCTGCATTCGGGAGGTCGGTGTGGGATTCATGTTCGCGCCAAACCACCATCCGGCGATGAAGCACGCCGCTCCCGTGCGCAAGGAGCTCGGCATGCGCACGATCCTGAACATCCTTGGGCCGCTCACGAATCCAGCGGGTGCTCCCAACCAGGTGATGGGCGTGTTCCACCAGGACCTGGTCGGCATCCAGGCGCGCGTGCTGAAGATGCTGGGTAGCCGCCATGTCCTCACCGCGCACGGTTCGGACGGCCTGGACGAGATCACGATCTCGGGACCGACCTATGTTGCCGAGCTCAAGCACGACTTCATCACCGAATACACCATCGAGCCCAAGCAGTTCGGCCTGGACACCTCGCCCATCGAGTCGATCCAGGTGAAGGACGCGGCCGAATCGCGCGCGCGGCTGGAGTCGGTGCTCGCGGACGTCGCCGGCCCGTCGCGCGACGTGGTGATCCTCAATTCAGCCGCCGCGCTCTACGTCTCCGGCGTGGCGGGCAGCCTCTGGGATGGCGTGGCGCTCGCGCGCGACGCGATCTCGAGCGGCGCGGGGCGCCGCAAGCTCGACCAGCTCGTCGCCTACACGCGCGGGCTTGCGAAGGGCTAGCGTGTCGCACGTGCTCGATCGCATTCTCGCGGCCAAGCGCCGGGAGGTGGAGGAGCGACGCGCGCACTTGCCGCTCGCCCAGCTCGAGCGGCTTGCGGCGGCGGCTTCGCCACCGCGGGGATTCGAGCGCGCGCTTCGAACGAAGATCGCCGCCGGACAGCCGGGTGTTATCGCCGAGATCAAGCGCGCAAGCCCAAGCCGCGGGACGATCCGCGCAGACTTCGACCCGGCCCGCATTGCTCGCGCTTATGAGGCGAATGGCGCCGCATGCCTCTCCGTGCTCACCGACCGCGAGTTCTTCGGCGGGTCGGAGGAAGACCTGCGCGCGGCGCGCGCTGCCTGCTCGCTGCCGGCCTTGCGAAAGGACTTCATCGTGGATCCGTACCAGGTGCACGAGGCGCGCTCGTGGGGCGCGTATTGCATCCTGCTCATCATGGACGCGGCCCCGGACGCGCATTTGCGCGGGCTCGAGAGCCTGGCTATGAGCTTGGGAATGGACGTGCTGGTGGAGAGCCATGACGGCGCGCAGCTCGACCGGGCCCTCGCGTTCGAAACGGCGCTCATCGGCATCAACAACCGCGATTTGCGGACCTTCGAGACGCGGCTGGAGACCACCTTGGGCTTGCTCGATCGCGTCCCGCCTGGCCGGATCGTGGTCACGGAGAGCGGGATTGGCGCGCCCGAGGACGTGGCGCGGATGAGGGCGGCAAAAGTTAGCGCTTACTTAGTCGGCAGCGCCTTCATGGCAGCCGAAGACCCCGGAAAGGAGCTCAAACGGGTGTTTTCGGGCTTCTGACCCCCTGTGGCGGATCCACAACAACCGGCCCCGTTTGTTGCGCGATTGGCCAAAAACCCCTTGAGGGATGGCTGGGCCTTTGGCATCATGCGAGTGGCTTCTCGATAAGAATTTTGTGGATGTTCCATAAAACCGGGGCCTGCCGGTCGCCGCAAGGTCCCCAAGAAATCGCTCAATAAGCAACTACGGCCTCACCTTCAACAAAGGAGATTCTGATGAACAAGAAACTGATCGCCCTGGCAATCGCCGGCGCATGTGTGGCGCCCGCGGCCATGGCACAGACCGCGAACCCGGTTACGCTCTACGGCCGCGTCTACGTGACCCTCGAGTCCGTCGAGGCGAAGGCCAGCGGCGCGACCGCGGCGGTGAATCGCCGCACGCGCGTCGAAGACCAGTCGTCGTTGTTCGGCATTCGCGGCACGGAAGACCTGGGCGGCGGCCTGAAGGCCTTCTTCCAACTGGAGACGGGCTTCCGTCCGGACCAGAACACCACCACGTTCGCCGCGCGCAACAGCGGCGTCGGCCTGCAGGGTGGTTGGGGTAGCTTCCTGATGGGCCGTTGGGACACGCCGTGGAAGGTCGCGACGATCGCGGTCGACCCGTTCGGCGACCTGACGCTCAGCGGCATCACCGGCACGCTCTCGGACGGCGACAACTTCGACCGTCGCGAGCAGAACGTACTGCAGTACTGGTCGCCCAGCTGGGGTGGCTTCGCGTTCCGCCTGATGCGCACCGCCAACGAAGGCAAGACCGGCACTGCCGATCCGTACAGCCAGGGCGCGAACATCACCTACACGGGCGGCCCGGTGTACGTGTTCTTCGCCTACGAAGAGCACAAGGACCAGCTCGGCTCGACCGTGACGTCTGGCGTGGAAGAGAAAGGCGCCGCTGCTGGTGGCTCCTTCAGCTTCGGCCCGGTGAAGGTCGGCGGCCAGTACCAGGAAATCAAGAAGGACGGCACCGGACGCTCCAAGCAGAAGAACTGGATGGGCAACGTCGTGTTCACGGCGGGCAACAACCAGTTCATCTACCAGTACATGCAGAGCAAGGATGGCGGCCTGGGCACTGCGGCGACGCAGCCGGATTGCGATTCGAACTCGCTCGGCTACCAGTACAACTTCACGCGTCGCACGTTCTTCCTCGCGCAGTACACGAAGGTCGACAACAACGACGCCAGCTCCTGCAACTTCGGCGCGAACCGCCTCGCGGCTTCCGCCGGCCAGGATGTCCAGGGCGTGTCCGTCGGTCTGCGTCACGTGTTCTAAGAGTCGCGACGCACTCGCGATTCGAGGCACAATGAAAGGGCGCGGCGAAAGCCGCGCCCTTTTCTTTTCCAGGCCCCCCTGCGTGACCCCCTTGCGCCGCTCGCTCGTCGATCAACTTCTCGTCGCCGCCGACGAGGCACTGAGGACGTTGTCGGGCTCCGCATCGCCTGCGCGCCCGTCCCCGGCGCGGGAAGCGAAGCCGGGTGGCGATCCGCGCGTGTCCGCGGGCCTCATGCGGGTGAATCACACGGGCGAGATCTGTGCGCAGGCGCTCTATAGCGGACAGTCGCTCTTCGCACGCGACCATCGCGTGCGCGCCGCTCTGCAGCACGCTGCCGCCTAGGAACGCGACCACCTCGCATGGTGCCGTGGCCCCCTCGACGAGCTCGCTGCGCGGCCCAGCTCGCTCGATCCGCTGTGGTACGCGGGATCATTTGCGCTCGGCATGGCCTCGGGCCTCGCGGGTGATCGCTGGAGCATGGGATTCCTCGCGGAAACCGAGGCGCAGGTGGAGCGCCACCTGGAAGGACATCTCGAACGGCTTCCGTCGGACGATGGGCGCAGCCGTGCGATCGTCATGCAGATGCGCGATGACGAAGTGCGCCATGGATCCGTGGGCCGCTCGCTTGGCGCCGCGCAGCTACCGCTCGCGGTGAAGGCTGCGATGCGCGTCGCCTCGAGGCTGATGACCGGGACCGCGTACTACGTCTGATCGCCCTCGGGCTCCCGGATCTCGAAGTCGGAAGTGATCTCGGCAGTCTTCGCCATCATCGCCGTGGCCGAGCAGTACTTCTCCCTCGACAGGCGAATCGCGCGTTCCACCTGCGCGGCCGTGAGCCCCTGGCCGGTGACGATGAAGTGGAAGTGGATTTTCGTGAAGACCTTCGGATCGGCGGCGGCGCGCTCGCCATCCAGCTCGACGACGCAATCGTCCACACGCGAACGCCCCTTGCGCAACATCAGCACGACATCGACCGCCGTGCATGCGCCGGTGCCCATGAGGACCAACTCCATCGGGCGCGGCCCCAGGTTGCGGCCGCCCACGTCGGGCGCGGTGTCCACCACGATCCCATGGCCGCTGCCGCTCTCCGCGACGAAGGTCACGCCTTCGCTCAGGTGCACCCGAGCCTTCATGCGGCCGATTCCGCCTTGCGCTCGTCCTCATCGGTTACGTCGATCCAGGTCTTGAGCAGGCTCCAGGCGACAGCAAGCAGCGCGGGGCCGACGAACAAGCCGATGAAGCCGAAGGCGATCGCGCCGCCGAACACTCCCAGCACGACGAGCAGCATCGAGAGGTTGCCCGCGCGGCTCATGAGGATCGGCTTCACGAAATTGTCGACGGAGCTGATGATGGCCGCGCCGTAGACCACCATGAAGATCGCCCAGCCGGCCTGGTCGTGGGTATAGAGCCATGCCGCCGCGCCGCCCCAGACCAGCACCGGTCCCATCGGCACCAGCGACAAGATGAAAGTGAGCGCCGCGAGGAGCGCCGCTCCCGGAACGCAGGCGATGAGGAACCCGACGAAGGCGACTGCAGCCTGCGCGAATGCGGTGCCGATAAGGCCGTAGACGACTCCGCGGATGGCGCTTTGCGCCGTCGCGAAAAGCCTCGCTCCGTGGTCGGCCCCCGCCAGGCGCGTCACGCCCTCGATGAGGAGCAGCCGCACACGCTCGCCGTCGCGATAGAAGAAGAACGCCACGAAGAGGGCGATGAGGATCTGGACCAGGCCCGCGCCGATGCCGGCTCCCATCGCGAGCAGCATGGTCTTGGCGGGATCGGCCAGACGCTTGGCGAGCGCGACGAGCTCGTCGCGGCTCGCGAGCAGCAGTTGCCAGTATTCCTCGAGCAGGGGACCCACCAGGGGCAGCTGCACGATGAAGGTGGGCAACTGCAAGGCTTCGCGCCGCTCGATGAAGCCCCGCACGGCTTCCACCATCGCGGGCGAATGAACCACGAGGCTCTGGGCGGCCAGCGCGACCGGCACCGCGAGGGCGACCACGAGCGCGAGCACGATGGCCAGGGCCGCCAGCGTCCGGCGTCCTTTCCATCGGTCTACCAGCCAGGCGTAGGCGGGCCAGGTGGACATGACGAGGACCCCGGCGAAGAGGATGGCGCCGATGAAAGGCTGCACCACGAGGACGCAGCCCAGGGCGAGGAGGGCGATGGCCGCGATGCGGGCGTATTGTTCGAACCGGCTGTTTTCCATCGGAGCCCGCAGGAAGAGGGAACCGGGATTCTAGGCCCTCCCCCGGTTTGACACAAAGTTCTGATTTCCCTAT
>Ga0136846_1228986_pt1 | contig 19794 bp, 19 predicted proteins | sample HopSoiMetagenom2_FD_96841 | JGI IMG/M metagenome (GOLD analysis project Ga0136846, IMG submission 96841) | Grasslands soil microbial communities from Hopland, California, USA - 2 Assembly 2016 (version 4) | ecosystem: Environmental > Terrestrial > Soil > Grasslands | place: USA: Hopland...
CGAGCAGAAACTGACGATTGCCATGGCGATTTCCGACCGCGCGCTGGTCATGGGCCACGGCAGCATCGTGTTTGACGGCACGCCAGACAGCCTGCGCGCCGACGCCTACATCCGCAAAGAGTGGCTCGAGGTGTAAAAAACGGTTTGTTTGCCCTGAGCCTGTCACCGCAGGGACAAAAATAGACTGAACAGTCCATCGGGGGACTTGTGCCGTCACAAACGCCCCCTACAATGGAAAAAGAACGGTCGTACTTTTTTGACGGCCGAAGGGCCTGCGGCGCAGCAACCCCAGCCGAGACAACTGAAAACTGAAACTCCCATCAAGGAAAGAAGCATCGCAATGACCACCCTTTACGAAGTTCACGGCCCCGTCGCAGTCATCACACTGAGCAACCCACCCGTCAACGGCCTGGGCCATGCCACGCGCCTGAGCCTGACCGACAACATCCAGAAAGCCAATGACGATGCGGCCGTCAAGGCCATCGTGATCACCGGCGCCGGCAAGGCGTTTTCGGGCGGGGCCGACATCAAGGAGTTCGGCACGCCCAAAGCGCTGTCCGAGCCGAACCTGCTCAGCGTGATCCGTGCCGTCGAGAACTCCGGCAAACCCATCGTTGCCGCGATCCATTCCGTCTGCATGGGCGGCGGCCTGGAACTGGCGCTGGGCTGCCACTACCGCATCGCCGCCCCCGGCACCAACGTGGCCTTGCCTGAAGTCAAGCTGGGCCTGCTGCCCGGCGCCGGCGGCACGCAGCGCCTGCCGCGCGTACTGGGCGTAGAGCCTTCCCTGAACATGATCGTGAGCGGTGAACCCGTCAAGAGCGAGCTGCTCGCACAGATCCCCGGCCAGAAGCTGTTCGACAAGCTCGCCGCCTCGCCTGAATCGCTGGCCCAGGAAGCCCTGGCGTTTGCGCAGTCGATCTCCGACACCCGGCCGCTGCCGCTGGTGCGCGACCTGCGCGCCAAACACCCCAACGGCGACGCTTACTTCAAGTTTGCCCGCAACATGGTCAAGGGCATGGCCAAAAATTTCCCCGCGCCGCTCAAATGCGTTGACGCCGTGGAAGCCGCCACCAAGAAGAAGTTTGAAGACGGCCTGGCGTTTGAGCGCGAGCTCTTCATCAACCTGATGTGGACGCCTGAAAGCCGCGCACTGCGCCATATCTTCATGGCCGAGCGCGCCGCCTCCAAGATTCCTGACGTGCCGGAAGACACGCCCAAGCGCGAGATCAAGTCGGTGGCCGTCATCGGCGCCGGCACCATGGGCGGCGGCATCGCGATGAACTTCCTGAACGCCGGCATTCCCGTCAAGATTCTCGAGATGAAGCAGGAAGCGCTCGACAAGGGCATCGGCATCATCAAGAAGAACTACGAAGCGCAGGTCAAGAAGGGCAAGCTCAAGGAAGACAAATACGGGCAGCGCATGGACCTGCTCAGCACCACACTGAGCTACGACGATCTCAAAGACGCCGACCTGGTGATTGAGGCCGTGTTTGAAGAGATGGGCGTCAAGGAAAAGGTCTTCAAAGAACTGGACCGCGTGATGAAGCCCGGCGCCATTCTGGCCTCCAACACCTCGACGCTGGACGTCAACAAGATCGCCGACTTCACCAAGCGTCCGCAAGACGTGGTCGGCCTGCATTTTTTCAGCCCTGCCAATGTGATGAAGCTGCTGGAAGTGGTGCGCGGCGCCAAGACCGGCAAGGACGTGCTCGCCACCGTGATGGCGATGGGCAAGAAGATCAAGAAGACGGCCGTGGTCTCCGGCGTCTGCGACGGCTTTATCGGCAACCGCATGATCGAGCAGTATGGCCGCCAGGGCGGTTTCCTGCTCGACGAAGGCTGCACGCCTGAGCAGGTCGACAAGGCGATCGAAAAATTCGGCTTTGCCATGGGCCCGTTCCGCATGGGCGACCTGGCCGGCAACGACATCGGCTGGGCGATCCGCAAGCGCCGCTACACCGAAAAGCCCGACATGAAGTACAGCAAGACGGCTGACCTGCTCTGCGAAAAAGGCCGCTTCGGCCAGAAGACCGGCGCCGGCTGGTACGACTACGTGCCCGGCAAGCGCGACGCGATCCCGAACGCCGAAGTCGTCAAGATGATTGAAGACCACCGCAAGACCCTGGGCATCACCCCACGCAAAATCTCTGACGAAGAAATCGTGCAGCGCCTGGTGTACTCGCTGGTCAATGAAGCCGCACACATCCTGGAAGAGGGCATTGCCTCCAAGGCCAGCGACATCGACATGGTCTACATCATGGGCTACGGCTTCCCTGTCTACCGCGGCGGCCCCATGCTGTACGCCGACCAGGTCGGCCTGTTCAACGTGGTGCAGAGCATGAACCGCTTTGCCCAGAACCCGCTGGACGACGCCAAATTCTGGAAGCCCGCGCCCCTGCTGGCCAAGCTCGCGGCCGAAGGCAAGACTTTCAACCAGTCGACCTGAACCGCGCAGACCGAACAGACCGAACAGATCAACGTCCCAGATTCCGGAGATTTCCATGTCCTCAGCAGTAATCGTTTCTACCGCACGCACCCCCCTGGCCAAAAGCTGGAAGGGCTCTTTCAACATGACACACGGCGCCACCCTGGGCGGCCACGCGGTCGAGCACGCCATCAAGCGCGCCGGCATCGAAGCCGCCGAGGTCGATGACGTCATCATGGGCTGCGCCACGCCCGAAGGCGCAACCGGCGCCAACATTGCCCGCCAGATCGCACTGCGCGCCGGTTGCCCGGTCACCGTGTCGGGCATGACCATCAACCGCTTTTGCTCGTCCGGCCTGCAGACCATCGCCACCGCAGCCCAGCGCGTGATCGCCGGCGAAGCCGACATCTATGTCGCTGGTGGTGTCGAAAGCATTTCCTGCGTACAGCAAGAGATGAACACACACATGCTGGCTGATACGTGGCTGGCCAAGAACAAGCCCGAGATCTACTGGAACATGCTGCAGACGGCCGAACAGGTCGCCAAGCGCTACAACATCTCGCGCGACCGCATGGACGAGTACGGCGCGTTGAGCCAGCAAAAGGCAACGGCCGCGCTGGCCGCAGGCCTCTTTGAAGCCGAGATCGCCCCCATCACCGTGACGGCCGGCGTGGCCGACAAGGTCATGGGCCTGAGCACCAAGCAGGTCACCGTCAGCAAGGACGAAGGCATCCGCGAAGGCACGACCAAAGAAGGCATCAGCGGCATCAAGCCGGCCATCCCCGGCGGCGTGATCGCGGCCGGCAATGCCAGCCAGTTCTCCGACGGCGGGGGCGCCGTGGTCATCATGAATGAAACCGTGGCGGAAAAGAAGGGCCTCAAACCACTCGGACGCTTCCTCGGTTTTGCGGTGGCGGGTTGCGAGCCTGACGAAATGGGCATAGGCCCCGTCTTTGCGATCCCCAAGGTACTGGCCAAGCTGGGCCTGAAGATCAGCGACATCGACCTGTGGGAACTCAACGAAGCTTTTGCCGTGCAGGTGCTGTACTGCGCCGACAAGCTGGGCATCCCGATGGACAAGCTCAACGTCAACGGCGGCGCCATCGCCGTCGGCCACCCCTACGGCGTGACCGGCCAGCGCCTGACAGGCCACGCCCTGATCGAAGGCAAACGCCGCGGCGCCAAGCGTGTCTGCGTGACCATGTGCATCGGCGGCGGCATGGGCGCGGCCGGCATTTTCGAAGTCCTCTAAACAGGCAACACCATGAATGAAACCCTGCTCCTTCAGAAAGGGCAGGTGTTTCCTGCCTTGACGCCCGCCGTTTCGGGGAGGCCGTCATGAGCCTCAGGCCAACGCTCGACTTCCTGCTCTATCAATGGCTGGGCGCTGAATCATTGAACCAGCGCGAACGCTTCGCCGACCATTCCCGCGAAACCTTTGACGCGGTGTTCGATACCTGCGAACGCATTGCGCGAGAGAAATACGCGCCGTTCAACCGCACCGTCGATATGCAGGAGCCGCATTTCGACGGCGAAAAAGTCATCCTGCCGCAGGCCACGCATGATGCGCAAAGGGCCTATGCAGCCTCGGGCATGCTCAGCGCCGCGCAAGACTATGAGGTCGGCGGCATGCAGCTGCCTTACACCGTGGAGGCTGCGGCGAATGCATTCTTTGCCATGGCCTCCGTCAGCATTGGCTCAGGCCTGCTGACCACCGGCAATGCCAACCTGCTGATGGTGCATGGCACCGATCTGCAGAAAGAAGTCTTTGCCAAGAACGAATTCTCAGGACGCTTCTCCGGCACCATGTGCTTGTCGGAGCCGCAGGCCGGCTCGTCGCTGAGCGACGTGACGACACGCGCCGTGCCGGACGGCGAGGGCTTTGATGCCGACCCGCTGGGCCCGCGCTACCGCCTCAAGGGCAACAAGATGTGGATCTCGGCCGGCGAACACGAGCTGACTGACAACATCATTCACCTGGTGCTGGCCAAGATTCCGGGGCCGGACGGCAAGCTGATCGCCGGCACGCGCGGCATTTCGCTGTTTATCGTGCCGAAGAAAATGGTCGACACGAAGGGGGAACTCACCGGTGTGCGCAACGATGTGGCGCTGGCGGGCCTCAACCACAAGCTTGGCTGGCGCGGCACCACCAATACCTTGCTCAATTTCGGCGAAGGCAAATACCCGGTCGACGGCCAGCCCGGCGCCGTAGGCTACCTGGTCGGCAAGCCACATGAAGGCCTGCGCTGCATGTTCCATATGATGAACGAGGCGCGCATTGGTGTGGGCACCGCCGCCACCATGCTGGGCATGGCGGGCTACTACGCCAGCCTGGATTACGCCAAAAACCGGCCGCAGGGAAGACCCGTCGGCGTGGGTGGCAAGGACGCGGCCCAGCCGCAGATCCGCATCATCGAACACGCCGACGTCAAGCGCATGCTGCTGGCGCAAAAATCGTATTGCGAAGGCGCGCTGGCGCTGGAGCTGTATTGCGCGCGCTTGGTGGATGAGCACCACACCGCCGACGCGCAGGCCGCCGACGATGCGCGCCTGCTGCTCGAGGTGCTGACGCCGATTGCCAAGAGCTGGCCCAGCGAATGGTGCCTGGAGGCCAACTCCCTGGCCATCCAGGTGCACGGCGGCTACGGCTACACGCGTGACTTTCCGGTCGAGCAGTACTGGCGCGACAACCGGCTGAACATGATCCATGAGGGCACCCACGGCATTCAGGCCATGGACCTGCTGGGCCGCAAGGTGCTGATGGAAGGGGGCAGGGGGTTGCAGCTGCTGGCCGCGCGCATCAACGCCACGATTGAAAAAGCCATCCAGCAGCCGGAGCTGGCCGTGCATGCCAATGCGCTGGGTAAGGCGCTGCAGCATGTTGGCAGCGCCACCAAGGCGGCCTGGGCCAAAGGCGAGCCCGGCGAGGCGCTGGCCAATGCGGTACCCTACATGCAGGCCTTTGGCCACACCGTGCTGGCGTGGATCTGGCTGGACGTGGCGCTCGCCAGTCTCTCGCAGCCGCAGCTTGCTATGAATTCAGGAGCTGCTCACGCAGGCAGAATGGGGGCTACACGCTATTTTTATCACTATGAGTTACCCAAGATCGACGCCTGGCTCCAGGTGGTTGAAACCCGCGACCAGACCTGCGCCGATCTGCCTGAGGAGGCCTTTTAATGTCATTTTTCAAACCGTCCGCCGAGCCGGTGTCCAACAAGTCGGTAGCCCGCCTGCAGGCCCTGATCTGGATCCTGATCTACGGCGGGCTGTTGACGCTGGTGCTAGGCCTGTCGGTCCAGCGCCTTGACGACGCTATCGGCTGGTCCCTGGTCGTCGTCGGCGGTATCGTCGCGGCGATTGGCTTCGTGCTGATTTACGTGCGTTCCCGTATCAACGTCGGGCCCTGACCAATCCCGGATTCCGTAGTCGCCGCCACGACAGCCACGCTGCAAACCGGCGCCATGTTGTGCCAATATGGCGATGTGGCCCGCATGTGAAAAAGCCGTGCATCAGTGGCTGCCCCAAAAACCGAATTTTTATCCACAACCCATCATCCCGCCAGCCATTCACCGTCATCACGGCGAAGCCGATGACAACATCCCAGGAGACCCTTCATGACCCGCACCATCCAGCAACTGTTTGACCTCAAAGGCAAAACCGCACTTGTCACAGGCGGCTCGCGCGGCCTGGGCCTGCAACTGGCCCAGGCGCTGGGTGAAGCCGGCGCCAAGGTCATCCTGAGCTCGCGCAAGGCTGAAGACCTGGTCGAGTCCGCCGCCGAGCTGAAAGCGGCGGGCATCGACGTCGACTGGATCGCCGCCGACTGCTCGAAAGAAGAAAACATCCGCGCGCTGGCCGACGAAGCCATCAAGCGCCTGGGCCATGTCGACATCCTGGTCAACAACGCCGGCGCCGCCTGGGGCGCGCCCGCCGAAGACCACCCGGTCGAAGCCTGGGACAAGGTCATGAACCTCAACATCCGCGGCTACTTCATACTCAGCCAGCACATCGCCAAGCACAGCATGATTGCCCGCAAGTCCGGCCGCATCATCAACGTGGCGTCCATCGCCGGCCTGGGCGGCAACCCGCGCGAGATGACCACCGTGGCCTACAACACCTCCAAAGGGGCCGTCGTCAACTTCACCCGTGCGCTGGGCTGCGAATGGGGCAAGTACAACATCACCGTCAACGCGATCTGCCCGGGCTTTTTCCCGAGCAAGATGACTGTGGGCACGCTGAAAGCGCTGGGCGAGGAAAAACTCGCTTCGCACGCGCCGCTGGGCCGCCTGGGCGACGACGAGGACTTGAAGGGCCTGTGCGTGCTGTACGCGTCGGACGCCGGCAAGCACATCACGGGGCAGTGGCTGGCTGTCGATGGCGGCGTCTCCGTCGTTACTGGCGGTTAGACATGGAGCCCCCACGCTCGCTCGCTGCGCGTAGCTCTCTGCCCCCCGAGGGGGCGCTGCGCCTGCGGCCCGGCAGAGCCGGTTCCGCGGCCCCGGCTTGTGAAGAGGTAGGCCGGCAGCTTGTTGCTTTTCTTACTGCGCTTAGTCCGCAGGAGATATGCATATGAACTTCGGCGCCGACATCCCTTTCGTCAATCACCTGGGTTTTGAACTCGAGCTGTTCGAAGGCGGCGCATCGGCCATTGGCTACGCGCCCAAGCCTGAACACCTCAACTCCTTCGCCGTGACACACGGCGGCGCCATCATGACGCTGCTGGACGTGACCATGGCCACCGCCGCGCGCAGCGTGCAAAAAGACATGGGTGTGGTCACCATCGAGATGAAGACCAGCTTTATGCGGCCGGCGCCGGGCGACGGCAGCCGGCTGACGGCCAAGGGCCGGCTGATGCACCGCACCAAAACCATGGCGTTTACCGAGGCGACGCTTTACGATGTCCTGGGTAATGCCTGCGCGCATTCGACCGGGACCTTCAAGTACGTCAAGCGGCTGCCTACCGGGCCCGAGAGCGCCAATGCGCCCCACGCCCCGGATGGCCCGATCTCGACGGACTGACATTTTCCAAAAAAATGTGCAGCCTCCCAGGCGGCGTACTGATTGTTAGCGATCCAAATAGGTAACGAAAAAGTAACGAAAACCCGCAAATACTGCGGGCCCATCACAACATCACAGGAGACTTTCATGCCCGTCAACCAGCAAATCCTTCTCGACAACCGCCCCACCGGCGAGGCCGTCGCCAGCAACTTCATGCTGGCCTCCAGCGACACGCCGCCCCTGCAAGACGGCCAGGTACTGGTGCGCCACCATTTCCTGAGCCTGGACCCCTACATGCGCGGCCGCATGAATGACGCCAAAAGCTACGCCGCACCCCAGCCGCTGGGCCAGGTGATGCAAGGCGGCACGGCAGGCGAAGTGGTGGAAAGCCGCTCGCCCAAGTTCCAGCCCGGCGACAAAGTCGTGGGCATGGGCGGCTGGCAGCAATACAGCGTGGTCAACGCCGACCAGCCGGGCGCGCTGCGCAAGGTCGATACCACCCATGTGCCGCTGTCGCACTACCTGGGCGCGGTCGGCATGCCCGGCGTCACCGCCTGGTATGGCCTCGTCAAAATCATCGAGCCGAAAGCCGGCCAGACCATGGTCGTCAGTGCGGCTACCGGCGCGGTAGGCAGCGCTTTTGCCGCGCTGTCCAAGGCGCGCGGCTGCCGCACCGTCGGCATCGCCGGTGGCCCTGACAAATGCAAATATGCGGTCGAAGAGCTCGGCTTTGACGCCTGCATCGACTACAAGCTGCATGCCGACGCCGCTTCGCTGTCCAAAGCACTCAAGGACGCCTGCCCGGACGGCATTGACGGCTATTTTGAAAACGTCGGCGGCATGGTGCTGGACGCCGTGCTGCTGCGCATGAACGCCTTCGGCCGCATCGCGCTGTGCGGCATGATCGCCGGCTACGACGGCAAGCCCATGCCGCTGGCTTATCCGGCGCTATTGCTGACCAATCGGCTCAAGGTGCAGGGCTTTATCGTGAGCGAGCACATGGAAGTCTGGCCCGAAGCACTCAAAGAGCTCGGCACGCTGGTGGGCACCGGCAAGCTGCGCCCGCGTGAAAGCGTGGCGCAGGGCATTGAAGCGACGCCCGAGGCTTTCCTCGGTTTGCTCAAGGGAAAGAACTTCGGCAAGCAATTGGTGAAACTGATTTGATGCGGCTACTGCGCGGTCACCATGCGTCGTTGGGCGGTGCTCGGAATCCTCACGTACCTGAAGTACGTTCCGGTTCCTGCGCTCCGTCGGCCTAGCCTGGTAACCGCTCGCTAGCCGTGGAAAGGAGATGGCCATGAACTCCACCCATGAAGTCTTCAACCAGCCAGCCGCGCTGTCGGACTACAACCTGTTTGACACCAACCGGCCGCTGCGCGACGCGCTGAAGTTCAACGCTCCGGCGCTGGATACGGCGCAGCTGAGCCAGCTGGGCGTAGCGCTGGGCAGCTCAGCCATGCAGACGCATGCACGCCTGGCGAATGTGCACGGACCGGTGCTGCACAGCCACGACCGCTTCGGCCGGCGTGTGGACCAGGTGGAGTTTCACCCGAGCTACCACGCGCTGATGAGGCTGGCGACGGGCGCGGGCCTGCACGGCACGCCGTGGGGGAGCCCTCACCCTAACCCTCTCCCAGGGGGAGAGGGGACAAGAGGGGAAGCAGCCTCCGCAGACCTGGCGCAGCCGGAGAATGGGACAAATTCCTCGAATTCACTCCCTCTCCCTCTGGGAGAGGGCAGGGGTGAGGGCTCCCCGCATGTAGCGCGCGCCGCAGGCTTCATGCTCTTCACCGAACTCGAGCCTTCAACCCTGTGCCCCATCTCGATGACCTACGCGGCGACACCCGCATTGCGCGGCAACACCGCCATCTACGCCGACTGGGGCCCCAAGCTCGTTAGCCGCTCCTACGATCCTGAACTCAAGCCCTGGCAGGCCAAGGCCGGCCTGACCATGGGCATGGGCATGACGGAAAAGCAGGGCGGCTCGGATGTGCGGGCCAACACCACACGGGCCGAGCCCGCCGGGCGCGACGGCTGGGGTGAGCGCTATGCCATCACCGGCCACAAATGGTTTTTTTCGGCGCCCATGTGCGATGCCTTTTTGGTGCTGGCGCAGACGAAGAGCGGTCTTTCATGCTTCTTCCTGCCGCGCGTGCTGCCCGACGGCAGCCTCAACGCCATCCGCATCCAGCGCCTCAAAGACAAGCTGGGCAACAAGGCCAACGCCAGCTCCGAAGTGGAGTTTGACGACGCCCAGGCCTGGCTGGTCGGCGACGAAGGGCGCGGCATTCCGCAAATCCTCGAGATGGGCACCATGACGCGGCTGGACTGCGCGCTGGGCACCAGCGGCCTGATGCGCCAGGCTTTGGCGCTGGCGATGAACCACACCTCGCAACGCAAGGCCTTCGGCAAGCTGCTGATAGACCAGCCGTTGATGCGCAATGTGTTGGCCGACCTCGCACTTGAATCCGAAGCCGCCACAGCGCTGGCAATTCGCCTGGCACGTGCTTTCGACCGCCCCGGCGACGCGCACGAAGCCGCCATGGCACGCCTGCTCACGCCCGTCGCCAAATTCTGGATCTGCAAACGCGGCAGCCATTTCGCGCAAGAGGCCATGGAATGCCTGGGCGGCAACGGCTATGTCGAGGAGGGCGGCGAAGGCGTCATGGCCCGCGTCTACCGCGAAATGCCGCTCAACTCGATCTGGGAAGGCGCAGGCAACATCATGGCGCTGGACTTGCTGCGCGCTTTGCGCAAAGCCGACGCCGTGGCCGCGCTGGCCCAGGAGCTTGCCGCCGCCAAAGGCGCACACCCGGCGCTGGATCGGCTGGCGGCCGCCTTGCCCACGCGCATCGAAGACATGGCGACCGAAGTCGAAGCGCGCCGCCTGGCGCAAGATGTGGCGCTGGCGGTGCAGGCCGCGCTGCTGCTGCAGACAGCGCCCGCAGCCGTCTTCAGCGCTTTTTGCGATTCACGCCTTGCAGGCAACTGGGGCCAGTCTTTCGGCACACTGGGCGCAGGCGCCGATTTCGACACCATCATCACCAGAGCCATGCCGCGATAAGCCGGCTGCATTGCCACACAACGGAGACACGCATGTCAGAACTGATTCTTCACCATTACCCCACGTCGCCTTTTGCTGAAAAGACGCGCCTGATGCTGGGCTACAAGAAGCTGCCCTGGAAGTCCGTCATCATCCCGATGATCATGCCCAAGCCGGATGTGGTGGCGCTGACGGGCGGCTACCGCAAGACACCCATCCTGCAGATAGGCGCCGACATTTACTGCGACACCGCCCTGATCAGTGACGTGCTCGAGCATTTGCAACCCGAACCATCGGTGTACCCGGAGCCCAGCAAAGGCATGGCGCGCACTCTGGCGCACTGGGCCGACAACACCCTGTTCTGGACCTCCATGGCCTACAACACCCAGCCCAAGGGCGTTGCGCAGATCTTTGAGAAAGCGCCACCCGAGGCCGCACGTGCTTTTGGCGAAGACCGCAAAGCCATGAGCTTCGGCATGCCGCGCATCCGTTCCGCCGATGCCACCGCGGCGTACAAGTCCTACCTGCGGCGCATCTCCGACATGCTGGACGACCGGCCTTTTTTGCTGGGCGAGGTGCCCTGCATCGCCGATTTTGCGATGTACCACCCGCTGTGGTTCACGCGGGTGCAAACGCCGGTGCTGGCGGGCATTTTGAACCTCACACCGGCCGTACTCGACTGGATGGACCGCATGGCAGCCATCGGCCATGGCAGTTCTGAAAAATTCAGCGCGGCAGAGGCCATTGCGCAAGCCAGCGCAGCCATGCCCGCTGCGCTGCATGACGATGTGTTCCAGGACGAACACGGCATCCCGCTGGGCAGCCAGGTGGTGATCACCAGCGAGGCCTTCGGCCCTGAGCCCACCGAGGGCGAACTGATTGCCGCCACCCGCATGCACTACACCCTGCGCCGCGTCGATGCGCGTGCCGGCACCGTGCACGTGCATTTCCCGCGCATCGGCTATGCACTGAAAGCAGCCACACCTGCATGACCCGTATCCATGACATCCACTGGCGCTTCGTTGCCTTTAGCGCGCTGACCACGCAGGAACTGTATGAAATGCTGCAACTGCGCAGCGAAGTGTTTGTGGTCGAGCAGGCCTGCCCCTTCCAGGATATGGACGGCGCGGACCAGAAAGCCATGCATTTGCTGGGCATCAACCGCGTGGAGGGCGGCAGGCTGGTGGCCTATGCGCGCTGCTTTGCCGCCGGCGAAAAATTTGCCGAGGCCAGCATTGGCCGCGTTGTCACCCACATGTCGGCGCGCGGCGGCGGCATCGGCCATGTACTGATGAAAGAAGCCGTCGCCAGCCTGGCGCGGCACTGGGGTGCGCAACCCATACGCATAGGCGCGCAGGCGCGGCTGGAGAAGTTTTACAACCAGCACGGCTTTGTGAAAAACGGCCAGCCCTATATCGAAGACGGCATACCGCACATAGAAATGCTGCGAGTTGCCTGAGCGACAGCTCATGCAGGGTGCCTAAGGGAAAATTTTCCCCATTCAGAAATTCAAGGAAAGCCAATCATGATCACCGACTTCAAAGGCAAAACCGCTGTTCTCACCGGCGCGGGCTCCGGTTTTGGCCTCGAATGCGCACGCCTGGGCGCCAAACTCGGCATGAACCTGGTGCTAGTCGATGTGCAGCAAGACGCGCTGGACAAAGCCAGTGAAGAGATGAAGGCCGCCGGTGCGCAAGTGCTGTCCTTCAAGCTCGACGTTTCAAGCGCCGCGCAGATGGAGGCCATGGGCAAGGCCGTGTTTGAGCGCTTTGGCGCGCCGCACTTTGTCTTCAACAACGCCGGCGTGGGCGCGGGCGGCCTGATCTGGGAAAACAGCCTGAAAGATTGGGAATGGGTGATGGGCGTCAACGTCATGGGTGTGGTGCACGGCGTACGCATCTTCACGCCCATGATGCTGGAGGCCGCCGCCAAAGACCCGTCGTGGCAAGGCCACATCGTCAACACCGCCAGCATGGCCGGGCTGTTGAACCCGCCCAACATGGGCGTGTACAACGTTAGCAAGCATGCCGTGGTGGCATTGAGCGAAACCCTGTACCAGGACCTGGGCCTGGTGACCGACCAGATCGGCGCCTCGGTGCTGTGCCCCTTCTTTGTGGCCACCGGCATCGGCATGAGCCACCGCAACCGCCCGGCCGAACTCGGCGCAGAAAAGCCCACCAAGAGCCAGCTGATCCAACAGGCGATGACGGGCAAGGCCGTGGGCTCCGGCAAGGTCACCGCAGAAGACGTGGCCAGGCTGGTATTCGACGCCATCGCCAACAACAAGTTTTATATCTACAGCCACCCCAAAGCCATCAACTCCGTGCAGACACGGCTTGAAGACGTGCTGCAGGCGCGCAACCCGACCGACCCGTTTGCCGACAAGCCCGAAATCGGCCAGCAGCTGAAAGCCGCGCTGCGCGGGGCCTGATGCGCCGTGCTGGTCTTGCGATTGCCGGCCTGCTGCTTGGGCTGGGGGGCACGGCTGCGTTTGCACAAGCGGCCAAATGCCCCGACGGAAAGCCCGCCGACGGCATTGAGCGGGCAGGGGATGCCCGGCATTGCCTCGTCATCCGCACACTGGCGCCCGGCCAGCCATCGCGCATCACGCCCAAGGTGCTGGTCGTCTTCCTGCATGGCGACAACGGCGGGCGCACCGAACTGAAAGCCGACAGCGGCACGGCCGCCATGCTGGCTGAAAAGCTCCAGGCTGTCACCATCGCCATGCAGCGGCCCGGTTACCGCAGCGACCTGGGCGTGTCCGATGGCCAGTCCGGCGCCGGGGATGACGACTACACGCCCCAGAACGTCGAAGTCGTCGCTGCCGCGCTCGGCAATCTGCGCAGCCTCAACCCCGGCAAAAAGATCTTGCTGGCCGGCCACTCGGGCGGCGCGGCCATGGCGGCCTTGCTGGCGAGTCGCTTTCCAGGCAGTGCTGATGCTTATCTGCTGGCCGCTTGCCCCTGCGATGTTGCGGCGTGGCGGCAGTGGCGCGGCAGTTCAGCGGGCAAGACCGGCGCATGGAGCCGCAGCCTTTCACCGCTGGCGGAAGCCTCCAAAACCAGCCCGGACACCCTCGTGCGCGTGGTGGTCGGCAACAAGGACGAAAACACCTTGCCCCAGTTCAGCGAAACCTATGTTCGTGCCCTGCAGGCGCGCGGCGTCAAGACCCGCGTCACCTATGCCATGAGCGCCACCCATGTCTCGGTGCAGCGCGCGCCGGAGTTTTTCATGCTGGCAGGGGAATTGGCGGACACATTGTCGAAGTAGGGTCATCGGAGCCGCGCACAAAACTCAGCAAAGTGGTTCTGGTTTTACCCCTCTCCTCTGGGAGAGGGCGGGGGTGAGGGCTGCAGCTTTCGCACGAAAAAGTAGCGTATTGACCGCCGCTAGCCCTCACCCCCAACCCTTTCCCAAAGGGCGAGGGAGCAAGACATGGTCAACCACGCCAGGACGGTTTTGTGAGCGGCTCTTAGCAGCCTCCGGCCCACTGCGCTATTCTTGCCGTTCTTCTTATTCACGGCGGCCACCATGCTCAAACCCATTCGCTCTCTTTCCATCGCAGCAGCCTTGGCTGCAGGCTTGTTGCTAGCCGCCTGTAATGACGCACCGGATGCCGCTGCCGGCAAGGCTGCGGGGACCACCCCCGTCTCTACCGCCGCGATCGCGGCCGAAGCCAAAGGTTTTATCGCCGGCTCACAAATGAGCCAGCGCACCGTTTACGTGTTTTTTGACGCGCAATGCCCGCACTGCGCCATGCTGTGGGAATCCGCCAAGCCGCTGAAGTCCCAGGCCAAGTTTGTCTGGATCCCCGTCGGCATCCTGAACGCCGCCAGCACCTCTCAGGGCGCCACGCTGCTGGCCTCGGGCGACCCGGTGGCCGCCATGGATGCCCATGAGGCCTCCATGAAAGCGGGCGGTGGTGGCATCAGCGCGGCCAGCAGCATTGACCCGCAAAAAGACGCGGTCGCCAAAAACACGGCATTGATGACCCGCATGGGCTTTGCCTCCATCCCGAGCATTGTGGCCACACATGCGCAGACCGGCGCGTTGGTCACCCAGGAAGGCGCCATGCCGACTGCGGCGCTGGCTAATCTGCTGGGTCTTCAGGTGCCGGCGGGCCTTCCTGCTGCGCAATAGGCACAGCCTGGGGAACCTGGATTTATCCGCAGATTACGCAGATTTACGCAGATTAAAAATTCATCTGAGTATTAGGCGCGAAGGCCCGGGAAGCTTGTTTGAGGCCGCGCCTCATTGCAAGCGTCACACGTTGAAAAATAATTTCTCGCTGTCTTATCTGCGTAAATCTGCGTAATCTGCGGATAAATCTGTCTTCACATGCGCACCACCTCAGAACAAAACCCGGCTGCGGATCGTGCCCGGCACCTCGGCCAGCTTGGCCAGCGCCATATCAGAGTGCGCCGCATCGATGTCGATCACCACATAGCCGACGGCTTCGTTGGTCTGCAGGTATTGCGATGCGATGTTGATGCCGTTGGCCGCAAACACCTTGTTGATCTCTGACAGCACGCCCGGCACATTGCGGTGAATGTGCAGCAGGCGGTGCTTGCCCGGGTGAGCGGGCAGCGCGACCTCAGGGAAGTTGACGGAAGACGTCGAGGTGCCGTTGTCGCTGTACTTCACCAGCTTTTCGGCGACTTCAATGCCGATGTTTTCTTGCGCTTCCATGGTCGAGCCGCCCACATGCGGCGTCAGGATCACGTTGTCCAGGCCGCGCAGGGGTGACTCAAAGCTGTCTTTGTTGGTACGTGGCTCCACCGGAAACACGTCGATCGCCGCACCCAGCAAGCGCTTTTGCTTCAGGGCTTCGGCCAGCGGTTCGATTTCGACCACGGTTCCGCGTGAGGCGTTGATCAGCACGCCGCCGGGCTTGATGGCGGCAATCTCGGCCGCGCCCATCATCCACTGCGTCGCCTGCGTCTCGGGCACGTGCAGGCTCACCACGTCGGACTGGGCCAGCAGGTCTTTGAGCTGCGCCACCTGGCGGGCATTGCCCAGCGGCAGCTTGGTCACCACATCAAAAAACACCACCTGCATGCCCAGCGCCTCGGCCAGCACCGACAGCTGCGTGCCGATGGAGCCGTAGCCGACGATGCCCAGCGTCTTGCCGCGGATTTCGTAGGCGTTTTCGGCCGACTTGAGCCAGCCGCCGCGATGCGCTGCCGCGCTCTTCTCGGGCACGCCGCGCAGCAGCAAAATCGCCTCGGCCAGCACCAGCTCGGCCACCGAGCGGGTGTTGGAAAAAGGCGCGTTGAACACCGCGATGCCGCGTTCGCGGGCGGCGTTCAGGTCGACCTGGTTGGTGCCGATGCAAAAGCAGCCCACCGCCGCCAGCTTGCCGGCCTGGGCAAACACTTCGGCAGTGAGCTGTGTACGGGAGCGAATGCCGACAAAGTGCGCGTCGGCGATTTTGGCTTTGAGCTCGTCGTCCGGCAGCGCGCCAGCGAGGCTTTCAATGTTGGAGTAACCCGCGGCCTTGAGAACTTCCACGGCGGAGGGGTGTATGCCCTCGAGCAGCAGGAATTTGATTTTTTGCTTGTCGACCGAGGTTTTGTTCATGGAGAGCGGGCACACCGGCAAGTGGAAGGGATGCCCAGTATGAGGGATGCAAAATACCCATGCTGGGGAACGGTTTGAGCAGAGCCGCCCTGGATGGGTTTGCGATTTTTATGAGGAAATATCGCTCTAGCCCATACAGAGCATAGGCAGGCAGCTACTAAATCGATAGCAATCGAATGCGCGGTGCGGGCAAGCCTGTCCGGCCGGAACTCACTCAAGCACCTGTCCTGTGGACGGGTAGTTGCGCGACAGCACCTGTTCATCGGTAAGGTCCTGGCCTTGCCACAGCGTGACCTCACAGGCGCCGGCGCCCAGCGCCATTTCGCGGAAAGCGCGAATCTCTACCTGCGTGAAGCCGCCGGCAGGGTCGCCCTGGAGATGAAACACCATGCGTGGGGCGGCGGAAAGGAATGATTTTTTATGCAGTTTCTGCACAAAGGCCTTGAGCACCTGCTCACCCGCAGTGAAGTCGGACATCAGTGAGCGCGGATGGCTGAAAGGGTTGAGGACTTGCGCCGACTTGCTGGATTTGTAGAGCGCCGCTTCGTCGCCGGCGCCCAGGACTTTGGGCTTGGGCCCGCGGTAGATGGCGATGTCAGGCGGCTCTGAAATGAACTCGCCTGTTTTGACATTGCGAACCGCCAGTCGGGAGGGTGAGAGGCGGATGTACAGCGGCGGTTTGATGAAATCGAACATGGTGAGAACTTGCAGGTTGGTGATGGCGGTTCAGGGAAACACAAGCAAATTCAGGGCCGCATTGCCGCCCGGAATCAGAGCGCCTGCGGGTAGGCTCGGCTCCAGCCGAGCAGCAATGCCCCCGCCGCCACAGCCCAGGCCAAGGTAGCACTTGCCAGCGTTACTGTCAGCGTGGTGCGCACGCTGAGCCAGTACACGGCCAGCAGGTAGACGGCATAGGGAATCAGCGACCAAAGCCCGAACAAGGCCGTGGTGCGCAGGTCGGCCGCCGAGCGCTCGCTGCCCACGATATAGTGCGCGATCAACGCGAACGTGGGAAACAGCGGCACCAGCCCGGCGATGAAAAAACTGCGTGAGCGGGAGAGCAGGGCGATCACCAGCACGGCGAGTGCGCCCAGCAGGCATTTGAGGAACAGCGACAGCATGGAAGGCGCAGTGTAGCGAAAGCGCCGAAAGCCTCAGGCTTCAGGCTTCAGGCTTCAGGCTTCGGGTCGCGCTGCGGGGGCAGGCTTGCGCATAGAAAACACGCTCTCGTTCGACTGTTCTGGCACGGTCACAAAGCCCAGGCCTTCATAGACGGCCAGCGCAGGGTGGTTGTCGCGGTACACACGCAGGGTGAAGGCTTGGGCGCCGGCTGTCTTTGTGGCCTGCGCCATTAGCAGTGCACACAGCGTGGAGGCCAGGCCTTGCCCGCGCGCCGCGGGCGCCAGGATGATGCGCGCCAGGTGGGCCACGCCCGCCTCACGCACCCAGAACTGGCAAAAGCCAAGTGCTTCACCCGGCCCGCGGCTCAGCACAAAGCTGTGGGCGCCGGGCTCTTCCAGCAATTGGGGAAGCTGCCGCGGGTTAAACGGAAACTTCAGCTTCGGGCCCGCCCAGCGCAGGCAGGTATCAGCGTCTTGCACCCAGGTGCCCAGCGCGGCATAGTCGGCGGCTTTGGGCGGGCGCAGGCGAAGCGGTGGTGAAGAGGAGGGGATGGTCCGTGGAGCCATTGCACTATTGTGCGGCAGGCCTCCCTGGTCCGTGAAGGGGTCTCAGCCCGCGCATTGCAGGCTCACGGCCTGCAGGGTCTTGCCGGTTTTCGGGTCAAACACCACCAGGTTGATCTGGCGCTCATGGCCGGGGGTGGACGCGATGCTGTGAAAGCCGAGTTTTTGCGGCGAAGCCCCTGCGTTTTGGTACTCACCCGCGACGGTGTACTGGCGCACCACGAAGTCGTGTTTGAGGAATTCGCCGGCGTTTTCACCAGCCTGCACTTTGGAATTGTGGCCGTGCTCGGTCACCGTCCAGTAGGCCGCCCAGGAGGGTGCCAATTGCAGCGACGCAACCGGCGTCACCGTGGCTTCAAACTGGTCCGGGCCCAGCTGGCTCAGCACAATGCCCGCGCGCGCCGGCTCTTTGCCGCCCGGAGGCCTGGGGCCCCAGGCCGGCAAGTCCTTGCCGTTGAGCACGGCCTGCGGGGTGTAGACGCCGCTCAGCTTGTTGCGGGCGGCAACCTCGTGCTGGCGTTTGGTGTAGGCCGGCGCGGCAAAGCGGTCAACCCAGCCGATGTAGTCCCAGTAACCGACGTGAAAGGCTTGCACCACCATGCCCGAGCCTCCGGGGCCCTTCAGCGAGGACACCCATTTGTCGGCAGGCGGGCAGGAACTACAGCCTTCGGACGTATAGAGCTCAATCACCGGCGTCACGGCCGGCCCCGATGCGGCGGTGCAGGCGGGTTGCGCCGCAAAGGCGCTGCAAGTCACCGACAGCAGGGTAGCGGCGGCGATCAGGGTGGTTCGTGGGCATGAACGGGGTGGCATGGGCATCTCCAGTGGCGTTGAAAGCCGGCGCCAATCCCGAAAAATCCGAAAAATCCGGAAAACCCGAAGAGGGCAGGCGCCAGCAGATGCACATTGGTCGCGCCATGCCGGCGCTTCTTACACAACTAGACCAATGGCATGGTCAGGTGGTCTTTTTGCGGGCTGCCCATGCCGTTGCGGCGCTCCATGCGGTCTTCCAGTTGCCCCATGTAGGCGGCGATCGTGTTGTCAGTTTGCTCCAGCCGCGCCAGCAGTGCCTGCTGTTGCTGGGCAAAGCGTTCAGCCAGCACCGTGGCTGCCGCGGCTTCACGGTTCTGGGCGGCCAGGGCCTGTACTTCCAGGTAGCTTCGCAGTTCGGTAAAGCGCGATGCTTCAGCCTTGTCGGCGAGCTCGCGCTGGGCGTTGAGCTCACGCGCGTAGTTCCGGGTTTCCAGCAGGTTTTTGCTTTGCATATAGAGCGTTCCCGCAAGGAAGACCACCGTGGCGATCACCAGCAGCAAGAGCATGACAAAGCCCAGAGGCACCTGGATGGTGGTAAAGCCCAGGCTCAGCATGCTCACGCGGGAAAACTCGTCGATGTTGAGGGCCACAAAGCCCGCCAGCAACAAGATTGCCACCACCAAAAGAATTGTGCGAGTTCGCATAGACGCCCTCCTGAAAATGTAAGAAATTGCTTTCCGGCTCATCCAATTATGGGAAGCGCCGGGGCGTTTTTGCTGTGGGACAATGCCGTCCCTTGGCGTCAGTTTTGTGTTTTGGCTTGCGAGCCCTACACAATTTATTACTGCCGCCATCCTCTTTTCAGCTTCTTCAAAACTCTTCCGGAATCTTCTTCCCCTTATGCAGAAAATCATCCGCCAGATCGCGGCAGAAATCAAAGTCCAGGAACACCAGATCAAGACCGCCGTCGAGTTGCTTGACGGCGGCGCCACCGTGCCCTTTATCGCGCGTTACCGCAAAGAGGCCACCGGCGGGCTCGACGACATCCAGTTGCGCGAGCTGGAATACCGGCTGGGTTACCTGCGTGAGCTGGAAGAGCGGCGCGAAGCCGTGCTCAAAAGCATTGAAGAGCAGGGCAAGCTCACCCCCGAGCTGCGCGCCTCGATTGAATTCGCCGCCACCAAGCAGGACCTGGAAGACCTGTACCTGCCCTTCAAACCCAAACGCCGCACCAAGGGCCAGATCGCCCGTGAAGCCGGCATTGAGCCGCTGGCCGACAAGCTGTTTGCCGACCCGTCGCTGGTACC